>ERZ772918.85-NODE-85-length-75549-cov-15.6322_pt1 | contig 75549 bp, 57 predicted proteins | sample MGYA00512118_ERZ772918 | MGnify/ENA primary metagenome ERZ772918 (study PRJEB29015, sample SAMEA2737939) | human oral metagenome | biome: human oral; feature: human-associated habitat; material: dental | place: China | collected 2135 ... | reverse complement strand
GGCGGGCGGGCCCGGTGGGCTCCTGGACGGCGAAGTCCAGGGAGACCAGGATCTCGTGGTCACGCGGGCTCTCCCCGACCCGTGACCCGGTGTACAGCGGGGCGGGGGACGGGGCCCTGGCGGCGTCGGACACGAGGAGGTCCTCCACCTGGGAGAGCATGTCCACCACGGCCTCCCTCTCCCAGGGCTCCAGGGCGCTGGACCAGCCCTCGGCCACGGGCTCGAAGGCGCGCATCAGGACCGCTCCGTGGCGTCGGCACCGTCGCCGGGGGCGACGGGCTCAATGGTGGCGCGCAGGCCGTAGGAGTGCATGGCGGTCACGTCCACCTCCATGCGCTCCCGCGGCCCGGTAGACAGGGTGGACCGGCCCCGGGTGTGGACCTGGAGCATGTGGTGGTGGGCCCGCGGCACGGGGTAGCCGAAGTAGGAGTGGAAGACCCATGTGACGTAGTCCATTGTGTTGACGGGGTCGTCATGGACGACGGTGCGCCACAGGTGCTGGGCGCGGGACCGGGTCTCGGGCTCCATGACAGGCGCGGATGCTGACATACCATCCAGGGTACGTGGCCTGGCCCACGTGCGGCCGCAGCGTCTCTGCGCGCTCAGCGAGACCGGGACGGATCCGGGCCCGCCAGGCGTCTTCCGGCGAGGACAGGCAGTCGCTAGGGTGGTGTCATGACAGTAACGCATGCCGCTGCCCCCCGCCCGTCGACGTCCCTCCTGACCGACATGTACGAGCTCACCATGCTCCAGGGCGCCCTGCGCTCGGGCACGGCCGGACGCCGTAGCGTCTTCGAGCTCTTCGGCAGGCGTCTGCCGGCCTCCCGCCGCTACGGCGTCGTGGCCGGCACCGGGCGTCTCCTGGACGCGGTGGAGGCCTTCACCTTCACCGATGAGCAGATCGACTTCCTGCACCGTACCCGGGTGGTTGACGACACCACCCTGGACTACCTGCGCGGCTACCGCTTCTCCGGCACGATCCGCGGCTACGCCGAGGGGGAGTGCTACTTCGAGGGCTCCCCCCTGCTGACGGTGGAGGGGACCTTTGCCGAGGCCTGCATCCTGGAGACCCTGGCCCTGTCCGTCTACAACTACGACTGCGCCGTGGCCGCAGCGGCCTCCCGCATGACGATCGCCGCCCACGGGCGGCCCTGCGTGGACTTCGGGGCCAGGCGCGCCCACGAGCAGGCCGCCGTGGCCGCCGCCCGCGCCGCCGTGGTGGGCGGGTTCGTGGGCACCAGCAACCTGGAGGCCGGCCTGCTGTACGGCATCCCCACCTACGGCACCTCCGCCCACTCCTTCACCCTGCTGCACGACAGCGAGGAGGAGGCCTTCGCCGCGCAGGTCGCGAGCCTGGGGGCGGGCACCACGATCCTGGTGGACACCTACGGCATTGAGCGGGGGGTGGAGCGGGCCGTGGCCGCCGCCCGCGCCGCCGGCGGTGAGCTCGGGGCGGTACGCCTGGACTCCGGGGACCTGGTGGCCGAGGCCTTCAAGGTCCGCGCCCAGCTCGACGCCCTGGGCTCCACGGGGACCAGGATCACGGTGACCAACGACCTGGACGAGTACGCGATCGCCGCGCTGGGTACGGCCCCGGTGGACTCCTACGGCGTGGGCACCAAGCTCGTCACCGGCTCGGGGCGCCCGACGGCGGCCCTGGTCTACAAGCTCGTCGAGCGGGAGGGCGCTGACGGGCAGATGGCGGAGGTCGCCAAGTTCTCCGAGGGCGGCAAGTCCACGGTGGGCGGCCGCAAGTGGGCGGGGCGTGTGCGCGACGAGTCCGGCAGCGCCTGCGAGGAGCTCATTGTCTCCGCCGTGAGCGAGATCGAGGCGCTGTGCGCCCTGGAGGACGCCGGCGCCCGCCCCCTGCAGGTCATGCTGGTGGACCAGGGCAGGATCGTGGAGGAGCACCGGGGTGCCGCGGCGCTGGCGGCCGCGGCGGAGCGCCACCGGGTCTCACGTGCCGAGCTGCCCTATGACGCCTGGCGCCTGAGCGAGGGCGAGGCAGCCGTCCCGACCCACCACGTGGACCTGGACGGACGCACTGCCGTCCAGCACTAGGGACCCGGCCAGGAGGTGGACGGGACCAGGGCGAGGGCGGCCTCGGCGACCGGCACGGCCAGGGCCGCGGGCCACAGGTGCCCCATGCCGGGCACGAGGTGGAGGCGGGAACCGGGCAGGGCCTGGTGCAGCGCCGCGGCGGCGGCAGGATCGACGGTGGTGTCCTGCGTGCCGTGGACAATGTCCACCCCCAGCTCCCCGGCCCGGCATCGCGCGGCCAGCTCGGCCAGGCGGTGGGCCCACGGCGGGGTGCGGCTGATCGCCAGGGACTGGCGCTCGATCCCGTCCCAGTCCACGCCACGGGCCCACATGGCCCGCGCCAGGGCCTCGACCTGGGAGGGGACCAGGGGGTAGCGGCTCCCGGCGCCCCGGGGCAGGGCCACCTGCTCGTAGGCCACGAAGCCCTCCTCGTCAGTGAAGGGGGCGGGCACGGCGGACCTGGGCGCGGCCGGGGCGCTTGCCGCCCACGTGGACATGAGCACCAGGCCGACGACGTCCTCGGGGTGGTCCAGGGCCAGGAGCTGGGCCACCGCCCCACCCATGGAGTGCCCGCAGACCACCGCCGGACCGGCGTCGAGCACCTCCAGGAGCCCGTGGACGTCCTGGGCCATGTCCACCAGGGTGTAGGCGTCTTGGCCGGGGACGTCAAAGCGCTGCGAGCGCCCGACGTCGCGGTTGTCCACGCGGACCACGTGGCAGCCTGCGCCGGCCAGCGTCCGCGCCCAGGCGGAAGGGGTCTGGATGAGCTGGGCGCTGTGCCCCTCCAGGGCCAGGACGAGGGGCCCGGTGGCGGCCCCGGTCTGCTCCACGCACAGGGTGGTACCGGTGGGCGTGGTCAGAAGGCGCTGCATACTCCCCACCCTATGCGCCCCGGCCGCCCACGAGCAGGTAGCCCCGTGGGGGTGGGACGTGCTCGGCCTTACCCGTCGCCGCCGAGTACAGACCGGGGTAGCCCCCGTGGGGGTGGGACGTGCCTCAGCGCCTGCCCACGAACCAGCGGCGCAGGGTCTCCACCCGTTTCTCGATCTCCTCGGTGGAGGCGGCGGCCACCTCGGGGCCGCCGCACACGCGGCGCAGCTCGTTGTGGACCACACCGTGGGGCTGGCCGGAGCGACGGGCCCAGGCGGCCACGAGGCCGGAGAGCTCCCTGCGGGCCGCGGCCCGGCGTCGGGCGTCGTCCGCCCCGGAGCTCTCCCGCTGCCTGGCCGCGGAGGCCTGCTTCCGCTGGGAGGCGATCTGCCTGTCCTGGCGCTGGCGCAGCAGGGCGGTGACCTGCTCGGGCTCCAGGAGCCCCGGCAGGCCCAGGTACTCCTGCTCCTCCACGCTGCCCACCACGGCCCCGGTGCCGAACTCGCCGCCGTCGAACAGGACCCGGTCGAACTCGGCCTGGCTGCCCATGGCCTCGAACCCGGGCAGGAGGTCGGAGCTGGCCTGCTCGGTCCGGTTGGCCTCGGCGAGCAGCCGCTCCTCGGGGGAGGGCAGGGAGGCGTCGTCCTTCCCGGGGGCGTTCAGGACGTGGTCACGGGCCACCTCCATCTCACCGGCCAGGGCCAGCAGCGGGGTGACGGAGGGCAGGAAGACGCTGGCGGTCTCCCCCCGGGCACGTGAGCGCACGAAGCGCCCCACCGCCTGGGCGAAGAACAGGGGCGTGGAGGCGGAGGTGGCGTAGACGCCCACCACCAGGCGGGGCACGTCCACCCCCTCGGAGACCATGCGTACCGCCACCATCCAGCGGTCCCTGGAGGCGGCGAAGGACTCGATCCGGCTGGAGGCCCCGGTGTCGTCGGAGAGCACCACGGTGGGCGCCTGGCCGGTGATGGAGCGCAGCGCCCGCGCGTAGGCCCGGGCCCGTTCCCGGTCGGCGGCGATGACCAGCCCCCCGGCGTCAGGCACCTGACGGCGTACCTCGGTCAGGCGCTGGTCGGCGGCGGCCAGGACCGCGGGGATCCACTCCCCCGCGGGGTCCAGGGCGGTGCGCCAGGCCTGGGCCTCCATGTCCTTGGTCAGGGGCTCGCCCAGGCGGGCGGCGACCTCGTCCCCGGCCCTGGTGCGCCACCGCATCTGGCCGGTGTAGGACAGGAACATCACGGGGCGCACCACCCCGTCGCGCAGGGCGTCGGAGTAGTCGTAGGCGTAGTCGGCCCGGGACCTCCTGACGCCGGCGGAGTCCTCGGTGTAGCGCACGAACGGGATCGGCGCCGTGTCGCTCCTGAAGGGGGTCCCGGTCAGGGCCAGGCGCCGACGTGCCGGGGTAAAGGCCTCACGGATGGCGTCCCCCCAGCTCAGGGCGTCCCCGCCGTGGTGGATCTCGTCGAGGATGACCAGGGTGCGGGTGGCCGCCGTGCGGGCCCGGTGCCGGTTGGGGTTGGCGGCGACCTGGGCGTAGGTCAGGGCGACGCCGTCGAAGTGGGAGGCGAGCGTGGCCTGGGAGTTGGTGTAGGAGGGGTCGATGCGGATACCGACCTTGGCGGCGGCCTCCGCCCACTGGAACTTCAGGTGCTCGGTGGGGCAGACGATGGTGACCTGGTGGACCTCACCGGGGCGTAGCAGCTCCACGGCCACGCGCAGGGCGAAGGTGGTCTTGCCCGCCCCGGGGGTGGCGACCGCCAGGAAGTCCTGCGGCATGGCGGCCAGGTACCTCTCCAGGGCCGCGGCCTGCCAGGCGCGCAGCGGACGTGAGGTGCCCCAGGCTGCACGCTGCGGGTACGCCGGGGAGAGGTTCTCCACGGCGAAGATCGAGGGCTGGTTGGGGTGGGCGGCCTGGCTGCGCCGCGGGCTCACTGGCCGCCTCGGCCGAAGGGGAAGCGAGGGAAGCGGCGGGACGGCCCGCCCTCGTCCCCGGAGCGCATCTGCTCGTAGATCTGCTTGCAGGTGGGGCACACCGGGTACTGCGACGGGTCCCGCCCGGGCGTCCACACCTTGCCGCACAGGGCGACGACGGGGCGTCCGGTGGCCGCCGCCGCGGCGATCTTGTCCTTACGCACGTAGTGGGCAAAGCGGTCGGCGTCGCCGTCATCGGTGGACTGGAGCTCCTCGCGCTCCAGGACGGCCGTCCCGACGCCCTGGGAGGGCTCGTCCCCGGGGCCGCCGGGCGCACCGGGGTCGACGCTGCTCGTCGGGTCCGGGATCACACGCTGGCCTGCCATATTGATAAGTCTAGTCTAGGGCGTCGTCGGCGTCGTCTCAGGACTGCCTGCTGTGGGCAGGCTCTCCGGTGGGCCGCATCACGCACGAGTCCTTCTCCCCGCGCCAGACCGGCGCCTGGCCGCCTCCGGTCCGCAGGACGGGTCTGGCAGACGATTCTGGCGGACGGGCGCCGGTCTGGCGGCAGGGGGACCGGCGGCTCAGTGCCGCTGCCTGAGCAGGCTGGCTGCCGCCGGGTCCACCAGGACCAGGGCGTCGGCGTGGTTCTGCATGACGGTGGCGGGCCAGCGGGGGTCGATCTCCCCCTCGACCAGGTGGGCGACGGCCTCGGCCTTGTTCTCACCGGTGGCGATGAGCACGAGCTTGCGCGCCCTCATGATCGTGCCCAGCCCCTGGGTGATGCAGCGGGTGGGGACGGCGTCGATGTCGCCGTCGAAGAAGCGGGCGTTGTCACGGCGGGTCTGCTCGGTGAGCTCGTCGATGTGCGTGGTGGAGTCCAGGGGGCCGCCGGGCTCGTTGAAGCCGATATGGCCGTCGGCGCCGATGCCCAGGATCTGCAGGTCGCAGTAGCCGGCGGCGGCCATGGCGGCCTCGTAGGCGTCGCAGGCGGCCTGGAGGTCCTCGCTCAGGGCGTCGGGGCCGTGCAGGGAGCCGGGGCGCATGTCCACGCGGGAGCGCAGGTTGCGCTCCATGAAGGTGGCGTAGCGCTCGGGGTGCCCCTCGGGCAGGCCCACGTACTCGTCGAGCATAAAGCCCTCGACCTGGGCGAAGGAGATGCGCCCGGCCTCGTAGCGGCGGGTGAGCTCGTCGTAGAGGGGCAGCGGGCTGGAACCGGTGGCGGTCCCCAGGATGGCGTTGGGCTTGGAGGCCAGGAGGGCCTCAATGGCGTCGGCGGCGCGGGAGGCAATGGCCTCCGCGGTGTCCAGGACAATGAGCTCCACGGTGCTTCCTTCACTATGTGGACGTACGGGGCGCTGGGCGCGCGAAGCACACCTCAGTGCGTGCTTCTGATTGAATCGTATGCCACTGAGTCAGCCAGGACGTTATTGACGCCCTGCCGGTGGGTCCTGGCGGACTGGTCCCGGGCCCCTGCCAGGCTGGTCGCGCCGCCGAGGGCGACGTCAGGCCGGTCCCTGGGCCCTCAGCCGGGCTGGTCGTGCCCGGGCCAGGAACGGATGGTGGCCAGTAGCCGGGCCCCGCGCCGCTCCAGCAGTACGCCCGCACGGTGGACGCCCAGACAGGTGCCGGCCAGCCCCCACCCCAGGCCCAGCAGGGCCACCGCCGTACCCCAGGCCCAGGAGCCGGCCAGGACGACGAGGATCCCGGCCACCCAGACCGGGGCGGTGACGGTGGCCAGGACCACCCACCCCGCCATCTGGACCAGGGAGGCCAGCAGCGCCGTGCCGCTGGTCCGCGAGCGCAGGGGACTGTCCCCCGGGGCGTTGACCTCATAGGGCATGAGGACGCTCGTGACCGCGGACCAGCCGTAGGCGCAGCCCAGGAGGGCCAGGGCCGTCCCCAGGACCACGGGCGCCCAGCGCCAGTGCCCTGTCCACCCCGCGACCAGGAGCGTGGACACCACGATGACGGGGATCTGCCACAGGGCGGCGGCCACGATACGGCCCAGCAGGTCGTCACGCCCGCGCAGGGCGGCGCTGAGGTGGCTCCACCGGGCGGTGGAGTCGTAGCCGAGGTCGTCGTGGAGGCTCCACCCTGTCAGGAGACCGAGCACGACGGGCAGGGCCAGGAGCCCGGCCGGGGCGCCGCCCCAGGCCAGGTGCCCCACCACGCTGGTACCCGCCGCGGGGCCCATGACCGCCACGACCACGAGCAGCACGGGGACCAGGCACAGGCCCAGGAGCTGGGCGAGGTAGCGCGGGTCGGTGCGCCAGTAGCGCAGGCAGCGTGCGGCCACGGCGGCGGCGGGGACGGGCATGAGACGCCCCAGGCGCCGGGCCCAGGGCAGGACGTCCACCAGGCTGTCGGCGTCGGTGCCGGCTGCGTCACCGGCGGGACCGGCTGCCGACGAGGACCTGTCCGGCTGCCTGACCACCACGTAGCCGTGGGAGGGGCCGGAGCCGCTGACGGGGGTCACCATGACGCGGCGGACGACCCGGTACCACAGGGCCATGAGCAGCACCGGGAGCGCCACCGCCCCCAGGGCGCAGGCCGCGGCCAGGGCCCACTGGCCGGTGGCTACCAGGCCTGGCACGGCAAAGGTCCACCCCAGGGGGGTCAGCCCCACCGCGCGGGCCACGGGGCGCAGCGCCCCCAGCCCCTCGCCCAGGGCCAGGCCGTTGAGCAGGCTCGGGACCAGTGAGCCCAGGAGCACCGCCGCCACTGCCACCAGGGCGACCCTGTCCCGGCCCCTGCGGGTGGTGGACAGTCCGGCGGCGGTGACGACCACGCGCGAGAGGACCACGCAGGTGGCCAGGGCCACCGGGGCCATGACCAGGGCGGAGGCGACCGCCGCCCACTGCCCGGACAGGGCCCACACCAGCAGCGGCAGGAGGCAGACGACGCCGGTGGCCAGGCCCGGCAGCCCGCAGGCGGCCGCCACGAGCAGGCCCCGGGCCAGGGTGCGGGAGGGGGCGACCCAGGCCGCCAGGGCGCGGGGGTCCAGGGTCCCGTCCTGGCCGGTCAGGAGCAGCGGGACAAGGGTCCACCCCGCGACGAGGAGGGCACCGAGGGCCCCCAGGACCAGGGAGACGCTGGTGACGTCACCGGCGGCCCCCAGGAGGACGGCCCCACCGGTCAGGACGCTGACTGCGCCGACGGCGTACGCCCCGCCCGCCAGGAGGCCGATAACGGCCCAGACGCTGCTCCGCACGGCGTTGAGGGTCAGACGCCACCTCAGTCGGACGAGGGTCGCAGCCATGACAGCCCCTCCGTCCGTACCCGGGCGCCCACGAGCTGGGCGAAGCGCTGGTCCAGGTCCATGCCGTCGGCCACCTCGGCGACGGTCCCCGCCGCCACGACCCGTCCGGCGTTAATGACGGCCACATGGTCGCACAGGCGCTCCACGGTGGCCATGACGTGGCTGGAGATAACCACGGTGCCGCCTGCGCGCACGAAGTCGGTCAGGATCGCCTGGATGGTCTGGGCGGAGACCGGGTCCACGGCCTCGAAGGGCTCGTCCAGGACCAGGACGCTGGGTGAGTGGACCAGGGCGCAGGCCAGGTGGACCTTCTTGCGCATGCCCGCGGAGTAGTCGGCCACCATGGTGGTCCCGGCCTCCCACAGCTCCAGCACGTGGAGGAGCTCGGTGGCGCGACGTACCACCGTGTCCCGGTCCGTGCCGCGCAGGAGCCCGGAGTAGGTGACCAGCTCCAGGCCGTTGAGCCGGTCGAAGGTGCGCAGGCCGTCGGGCAGGACCCCGATGAGGGCCTTGGCGCGGACGGGCTCGGCCCACACGTCCACCCCGTGGACGAGGGCGCGCCCGGAGTCGGGGGTGAGCAGGCCGGTGGCCATGGACAGGGTGGTGGTCTTGCCGGCGCCGTTGGGGCCCACCATGGCGTAGAGGCTGCCCGCGGGGATATCCAGCCAGAGGTCGTTCACCGCCAGGGTCTGTCCGTAGGCCTTGTACAGGCCCTGGAGGGCCAGGGCGCTGGTACCTGGGTGAGCACCGTGCGCGTAGGGTGCAGTGGCACCCGGTGCAGGAGGGGAGGAGTGGCTAGGGACGCCGTCCGGGGACGGCTTCACCGTGACGTCTGTCATGCCCTTACGGTAGGACGGACGCCGGGTGCCGGCCTCCTCCTCGAGGACGAGGCGGCTGCACCCCCTCCGCGGTGCCGGGGAGGTGGTCTCCCCTGGCCCGGCTCCAGGGGGAGGCTCGGAGCCCCCTCCGCGGTGCCCACGGGCAGACGGCCACCGCCCCGCTAACCGGGGCGGTGGTCCTGCACTCGTGGCCGTCGGAGCCGGGGACGCCGCCGCCCCGCTACCCGGTGGCCGACGCGGTCCGGGGTGGCGTCAGGACCGCCCGGCCGCCCCACCGCCCCGGCCGCCGTCGGGCACCACGGCCAGGACGGGGCCAGGGCCGCTGGCGCGGGAGGAGGTAGACGAGAGCAGCGCGCCACCGCTGGGTGACGCGCTGCTGGACCGCGTCGGGGACGCGGGTAGGGCTCAGGCCTGGACGGCCTTCTTGAGGGCGGAGCCGGCAGTGAGCTTGACGCCGTAGCCGGCCGGGATCTGGATCTCCTCGCCCGTGCGCGGGTTGCGACCGGTGCGGGCGGCGCGCTCGACGCGCTCGACCCCCATGAGACCGGTGATCTTGACGGCCTCACCCTTGGCGACGTTCTCCACCAGGACGTCCTGGAAGGCGCCGAGGAAGGTGTCGGCGTCGGTCTTGGTCAGACCAGCCTTCTCAGCGATGGCGGCAATGAGCTCAGTGCGGTTGACGGACATGTGTTGCCTCTCGGTAGTCGGTCGGCGCCTCGATGGCGGCGCCGCTGGTGTCACGTTATGCGCAGAAAGTCCATTTTGCCAGGTATGACGCCCCTATCCCGGCGTGGCGGACGCGGATCACGGCCCGGGTGGCGCCCCGGAGGGACCGTAGCGTAGCGCCAGTCACACGTCCCGGCGGGTACCCCGCCGCCCCGGCGCCCGCCCCGACCCCACCTGGCCTGCACAGGTCGCCCACGCTACGGGGCGCAGCGCCCCCCTACCCGGCCCCGGGAACGCGCTACGTGGAGCCCGGACGGCCCCGGGACGGGACGCCGGTGGGGCGCGTCCAGACAGACACGCCCCACCGGTGTTCCCCACCCTTGAGAAGGTCCGCCGTACCCGGCGGCCTCACAAGGTCTGTGTGCCCGACGTCCTAGCGTCGGGTGACCGCCTCCACGAACCAGGAGGTGATCGTCGTCGGGTGGGTGATGGCGGTCCCGACCACCACGGCGAAGGCACCGTGGTCCATGGCCTGGGCGGCCTGGGCGGGGGTGTGCACCCGTCCCTCCACAATGAGGGGGACCTGGGCGATGGCGGCGACCTGGTCAATGAGCTCAATGTCGGGACCCTCGGTGCGGGGCCGCTCCCCGGTGTACCCGGCCAGGGTGGTGCCGATGACGTCGGCACCCGCGTCCTGGGCGGCCCGGGCGTCCTCCAGGGACCCGCAGTCCGCCATGACCAGGATCTCGGGGAAGACGTCCTTGAGGCCGACGACGGTCTGCGCGAGGGTCAGGCCGTCGGGGCGGGGACGCCGGGTGGCGTCCAGGGCCACGATCTGGCTGCCGGTAGCGGCCACGGCAATGGCGTGGGACAGGGTCGGGGTGATGAAGACGCCGTCGTGGCCGTCCTTCCACAGGCCGATGACGGGGACGTCCACGTGCTGGTTAATGAGGGCCAGGTCCGCCAGGCCCTGGGCGCGGATGCCGACGGCGCCCCCGGCCACGCACGCCTGGGCGACCTCGTCCATGGTACGGGGGTCGCGCATGGGCTCACCGGGGTAGGCCTGGGCGGAGGCGATCAGGCCCCCCTTGAGGGCGGCGAGGACGGGGTGGAGGCTGGTCATGTGTCTTCCTTTGGCAGTGGGGGGGTCCCGGCGGGCGCTCTCAGGCGGTGGCGCCCAGGAGCCTGAGGGCGCCGCGGGCGGCGCCGATAATGGGGGCGTTGGTACCCAGCTCGGCGCGTACGAGGGGTACGTCCGCCAGGGGGTCGATGAGCTCGGCGCGGAAGGTCTCGCGCAGGGGCGCCCACCACAGCTCCCCGGCGCGGGCCAGGCCCCCGGAGAGGACCACGCGCTCGGGGTCCAGGACGGCGACCACCCCGGCCAGGACCTTGCCCAGGGCGATGGCGGAGTCACGGTAGACCAGGGAGGCGATGGGGTCCCCGGCGTCGGCCCGCTGCTCGACCTCGAAGGCGTTGGCCACCTCCGGGTCCCCGCCCGCGGCCAGGTAGCGGCGGTGGATCTGGGGGCCTGCGGCAATGGCCTCCAGGTGGCCACGGCGCCCGCAGGTGCACATCTCGTTCTCAGCCCCCGGGGCGGGGACGTGCCCGATCTCCCCGGCGACGTAGTGGGCGCCGCGCACGGTGGTGCCGTTAATGACCACGGACCCGCCGACCCCGGTCCCCACGGCGACGACCAGGACCGAGCCGGCGTCGCGTCCGGCACCTAGCCAGGCCTCTCCCCCGGCGTAGGCGTCGACGTCGTTCTCGACGTGGACGGGCATGTCCCCGTAGCCCTGGGCGACAAGGCGGGAGCGGACCCCGGTGGCGACCGACGTGCCGGTCCAGCCGGTGATGGCGTCGGTGGCCGAGACGATCGTGCCGGTGGAGACGTTGACCACGCCCGCGCTGCCCACGCCCACGGCGCTGACGGCCACCGGCGCGCCGGGGGCCTGGTGGGTGCCGGCCGACACGACGGTGTCGACCACCGAGGCAATGGCGTCGAGCACCGCCTCCGGGCCGCTGCGGGCGGGGGTGGGCACGGAGGCCAGGGGGCCGGCCAGCGCGCCGTCCGCGGTGACCAGGGCGGCCGCCATCTTGGTCCCGCCCAGGTCCACCCCCACGACCAGGGGCGTGGAGAGGGGCGGGGCGGCGTCGGTGGTACTCATGACCTTCGGTCCTCTCGATTCCGTGTCCGGGTGGGGCGTCTGGCTCCAGGTCCCAGCGTAGCGGGGCGGCGATGCGCGCACCGCCCCGCTACGTGGTCGCTACCTGCGCGGACAGCCCGACCCGGGCCGTACGCAGGGGCCCTACAGGAGCCCGTTCTTCCTCAGGACGGCCAGGACGGCCTGGGCGTTGGCGGGCTCCAGGGGCTCGACGGGGAAGGCCATGGTGGCGGTGGCAATGGTGCCCAGGGCCGCCATGGCGGTCTTGAAGGCCCCGACCCCGGTGGCGTCCCCGGAGCGGCCCGTGACGGCGAAGACGCACTCGAAGTTCCGGGCGATCTCGTCCTGGATCCGGCGGGCCCGGGCCCAGTCCCCCGCGACGGCGGCGTCCCACAGGTCACGGTAGGGGCGGGGCTCGACGTTGCCGTACCCGGGCACGACGCCGTCGGCCCCGAGCAGGAGCATGCCGTCCACGACGAGCTCGTGGCCGGTCAGGAGCGCCAGGGGGTGGCCGGCGTCCTCGTTGGCCATGACCAGGCGGCGGAAGGCGACGTCGTCACCGGAGGAGTCCTTGACGCCGGCCAGGACGCCCTCGCTTCCCAGGCCCACCAGGAGGTCGCGGGAGAGCTTCTTGCCGCCCAGGCGCACGGGGACGTCGTAGGCGAACAGGGGGAGGTCCACGCTCGCGGCCACGGCCCGGAAGTGGGCGGCATACTCGGCCTCGGAGTTCAGGGCGTAGAAGGGGCAGGTGGACACGATGGCGTCGGCGCCGAGGGCGGCGGCACGCCTGGCCTGCTCCACGACCCGGCCGGCGGTGGTGTCGATAGCCCCCACCAGGACGGGCACGCGCCCGGCGACGCGCTCGACGGTGCGTCCCACGACGACATCACGCTGGGCGTCGGTGAGGTAGGCCACCTCACTGGTGGAGCCCATGGAGAACAGGCCGGTGACACCTCCCTCGATAAGGACGTCAATAAGCCTGTCCAGGCTCTCGAGGTCGATCTCACCCTGGACGGTGAAGGGGGTGACGACCGGGGGGATGACGCCGGTGAAGCGGGTGTCCATAGAAGTAGTTCTCCTCGTCGAGTGTGTTTCCGACGTCTGACGTCGGATATCTGATTATGCCAGACATGCCGTGCCGGGGCACCAGCAGCGGACGGCGGGTCGCATCGCGGTGACCGCGGACCGCGCCCCGTCCGCGACCTCCACCCCGTCCACGGCATCCGGCGGGTCGTGGTGTGGCCCGGGCCGAAGGCGCCGGGGCAGGTTCGGGTGCGCTCTGCACTGTCTGCGGGGTGGCACGAGGCCGTGGGACGCGGTCGGCGGGGCCCGGTGCCGGCAGCCGCGGGCCCTGGCGGTACCGGCCGCGGCTCCGCTGCGTACGCGTACCCGCCCTGGTAAGCGCAGGCCCCTGGCGGTACCGAGTGGGGCGCGGACGACGGCCTGGGGGCGCCTGCCCCGACGCAGGCCCCTGGCGGTACCGAGCGGCCCCGTGCCCAGGGCCCACTCGGTACCGCCAGGTCCGCCGTCGTCTCAGCGGTCCAGGAGGGAGGGCACGGCACCCAGCAGGGTGCGGGTGTACTCCTCCTGGGGGTTGGCGAAGATCTCCTTGGTGGTGCTCAGCTCCAGGATCCTGCCGAAGTACATGACGGCGATCCGGTCGGAGACGTAGCGCACGGTGTTGATGTCGTGGCTGATGAACACCAGGCCCAGGCCCAGGCTCGCCTTGAGGTCCTGCAGGAGGTTGAGCACCTGGGCGCGCACGGAGACGTCCAGGGCGCTCGTGGGCTCGTCGGCCACGATAATGTCCGGGTCCAGGGCCAGGGCGCGGGCAATGGCCACGCGCTGGCGCTGCCCACCGGAGATCTGCCGCGGCAGCACGTCCAGGGCGCTGGGCGGCAGGCCTACCAGGTGGAGCAGGTCACGGACCTTGGCCTCACGCTCCCTGGGGCTGCCGACGCCGTGGACGTTGAGCGGGTCAATGAGCGTGTCGTGCACGACCATGCGGGGGTTGAGCGCCGTGGCCGGGTCCTGGAAGACCATGGAGACCGAGCGCCCCAGGGCCCTGCGGTCGGACGCCCGGTGCCCCAACCTCCTGCCCTTGAAGTAGACCTCGCCCGCGGTAGGCGCCTGGAGCCCCACCATGAGGCGGGCGGTGGTGGACTTCCCGCACCCCGACTCCCCCACCAGGCCGAGGGTCTCGCCGCGGCGCACGGTCAGGGAGACGTCGTTGACCGCGTGGACCTTGTCGGGCCGCAGGAGGCTGCCGGTGCGTGACTTGTGGACGACGTGGGCACCACGCAGCTCGATAACGGGATCCTGCGGGGTCCAGGTGCTGTTCTTCTCCGGCATCAGTGGGCCTCCTCCTTGGCGAGGACCGCCTCAAGCTCAGGCGTGACGGCGTAGTAGTGGTTCTCCGCGCCGGCCACCGGCTTGAGGCTCGGACGGGTGTGGAGCCCGACGGTGGGGTGGTCCGAACGGGGGGCGAAGCGGTCGCCGTCGACGAACTCCGAGGGGCTGGGGACGGTGCCGCGCACCTGGTGGAGCCGGTTGGAGCCGGACTCGATGGAGAGCACGGCGCCCAGCAGCCCCCGGGTGTACTCGTGGACGGGGTTGGTCAGCAGCTCGCTGGTGGGGGCCTGCTCCACCACCTGGCCGGCGTACATGACGGTAATGCGGTGGGCCAGCTTGGCCACCAGGGCCAGGTCGTGGGAGACGAACACCATGGCGAACCCGAGCTTCTCACGCAGCTCGTTGAGGAGGTCCACGACCTGCTTCTGGACGGTCACGTCCAGGGCGGTGGTGGGCTCGTCGGCAATGACCAGGCTGGGGTCACGGGTCAGGGCCATGGCAATGAGCACGCGCTGGCGCTGCCCGCCGGAGAGCTCGTGCGGGTAGCTCCTCAGGGTGCGCACCGGGTCCAGCCCCACCAGCTCCAGGAGCTCCTCGGCGCTGCGGGTCCCGCCGCGGGAGGTGAGCTGCTTCATCTGGGAGCGGATGAGCATGGAGGGGTTCAGGGAGCTCAGGGCGTCCTGGTAGATCATGCTCATCTCGTGGCCGCGCAGGGCGTTGTGCTCCTCGGGGCTCATCTCCAGGAGGTTGCGGCCCTTGAAGAGGATCTGGCCACGCATACGGGCGGTGGGGGGCAGCAGCCCCATGACCGCCATGGAGGTGATGGACTTCCCGCAGCCGGACTCCCCCACCAGTCCCATGGTCTCCCCGGGACGCACCGAGAAGGAGACGCGGTCCACGATATCGACGTCCCCGTGCTGGGCGGGGAAGGCGATGGACAGGTCCTTGACCTCCAGGACCGGGTCCTCGCCGCTGTCCTCGTAGACGAGGCGGTCACGGCGGGCCAGCTCGGCCACCCGCAGGGAGGCCAGGCGCTCAGCCAGGGGGACGTCCTCCACGGCGGGGACGCCCACCCCGGTCAGGGAGCTGACGTCCTGCCTGTCCCGGACCACCTCGCCCTGGGCCGTCCTGACGTGGGAGGCCACGGCGTCGGCGGCGTCGTCCCAGGCCTCCTGGGTCTCCATGGCCTCCTCGTCGGCCTGGACGTCGACCTTGACCTTGATGCGCGGGGAGGCCATGGCGTCGGTCAGCCCCTCGGAGAGGATATTGAGGCACAGGGTGGTGATGAGGATGAGCAGCCCGGGGAAGAAGGTGGGCCACCAGTGCCCGGACAGCAGCAGGGCCTTGCCCTCGGAGAGCATATTGCCCCAGGTGGGGGTGTTGGCGGACTGGATACCGGTACCGATAAAGGACAGCGAGGCCTCGAAGACGATGGCGTCGGCCACGAGCACGGTGGCGAACACCATAATCGGTGCGATGCAGTTGCGGGCCACGTGCTTGGCCAGGATCCACGGGACGGAGGCACCCATCACCTTGGAGGCGGACACGTAGTCCTCACCGAACTGGGAGATGATATTGGCCCGCACCACGCGGGTGAGCTGGGGCACGTAGAGGATCGCGATGGAGATAATGATCACCGGCAGGATCGGCAGGCGCGTGGACATGGCCGACACCAGGACGGCCGCCAGGGCGATCCCGGGGAAGGACATGACGACGTCGAGCACGCGCATGAGGGTCTCGGAGATCCACTTGCGGGCCGTGGCGGCCACGGCCCCCAGGACGGCGGCCACGGCCAGGGCCAGGCCGGTGGCCGACAGCCCTACGACCAGGGAGACCCGGCCGCCGTAGACGGCGCGGGAGAAGATGTCTCGCCCGGTGGCGTCGGTGCCGAAGAGGTGGGACAGGGAGGGGGCCACGACCGGGTCGGAGGAGGTGACCTCACCGATGCCCTCGATATAGGTGGTGCTCTGTCCCGCGGCCAGTCCCGTGGCCTTGGGGGAGTAGGGCGCGACCAGGGGTGCGAGGAGGGCGACGAGGGCGATGAGGCCCAGGACGACGACGGCGATCTTGGAGCCGGTCGGGAGCGCCTTCCAGCCCTGGAAGCGCTGCCCGGGGGCGGAGGCCCTCTCCAGCGTGCGACGGTGCAGCATCAGATGCTCCTGATTCGTGGGTTGACGAGGACGTAGAGCATGTCGACGACAATGTTGACGAGGATGAAGGCCAGCGCCACGGTGATGGACACGCCCTGGACGATATTGACGTCATTGCGGGTGATACCGTCGAAGATGAGCTGGCCCATGCCATTGATATTGAAGATGATCTCGATGACGACGGCGCCGCCCATGGCGTAGCCGATACGCAGGCCCAGCACGGTCAGCGGGGTGATGAGCGCGTTGCGCAGCACGTTACGGGCCACCACCACGTGCTTGGGGATGCCTCCGCCGATGGCGGTGCGCACGTAGTCGCGGTCCAGCTCCTCGACCATGGCGGTGCGCACCACGCGGGTCAGGGACCCGGCGTTGGGCACGGCCACGGCCAGGGCCGGCAGGAAGATCTGGCGGACGTAGGCGCCCGGGTCGTCGCCGAAGGAGACCCAGTCGGAGACCAGGGCGGGGAAGGTCCCGGTGCCGCCGGGGACGTCGGAGAACCACTGGATGAGCAGCAGTGCCAGCCAGAAGGAGGGAGTGGCCAGGCAGGCGATGGAGATGACGCGGATGACCTGGTCAGGCCACCGGTCGCGGTAGAGGGCGGCGACGATGCCCAGGACGGTGGCCAGGATGACGGCGACGAAGATGCCGATAAAGGTCAGCTGGAGGGTGATGGGGAAGGCCGAGGAGACCAGGTCGGAGATCTTCACCCCGGTGAAGGAGGAGCCGAGGTCACCGTGGACCAGCCCCGTGAGGTAGTCCCAGTACCGCTGCAGGAGTGGGTCGTTGAGGTGGTGGGCGACTCGGTACTGCTCCAGGGCGTCCGCAGAGGCTGCCTCCCCCAGCGCCAGGCGCGCGGGGTCAGCCGATGAGAACGACATGACGACGAACACGAGAAGCGTCACACCCAGCACCATGACCGGCAGCGCGAGCAGGCGCCGTCCGATCAGGCGAATGAGGTTGGACACAGGAATGCTCCTTTGCTTCGGTGCCCCGCCACCTCAGGGGTGGCCGGCCGGTAGGTGCCCGGCCGGTGACGGTCGGGCGTACTCACCCTCCTATTGTCTGATGTCTGACGTCCGAATACAAGTCGGGGGCGCGTCACATGTGCGACGCGCCCCCGCTGGCTCCAGGCCTCCCGGCCAGGGCCCGGGTCAGGCCGTGGTCGATCCCACGTCCACGAAGGACAGGCCGGTCAGCGCGATCGGCTTGAAGCCGGACAAGGTCTGGGAGTCGTAGGCCGTGGGGGTCTTGCGGTGGAAGATCGGGTAGAGCGGCACGTCCTCGGAGAGCTTGTCGAAGATCTCCTGCCACTTGGCGACCTGCGCCTCACCCTCGAGCCTGACCGCCTCGTCCAGCAGGGCCTGGATGGCCGTGTAGGACTCCGAGCCCTTCCAGTGCATACGGGTCTCGGTCCACAGGTCGGTGCCGTACCACCAGCGCATGAGCAGGTCCGCGTCGTTGCCGAACACCGAGGGGTCACCCGGGGCGATGAGGACGTCCCAGGGCCCCTGGCTGCCGTCAATGAGCTGGTAGGCGTCCGCGGACTTCCTCTCGTCGTAGGCGACGCTCACCCCCAGGGCCTCCAGGTTCTCCTTGATAATCGGGCGGGCCGAGGAGAACCAGCCGTGGTTGGTGCACAGCAGGCTGAGGCTCGTCACCCCGGCCTCGGACAGGAGGGACTTGGCCTTGGCCGCGTCGTAGCCGTAGACCGTCTTGGCCTGCCTGAAGGCGGGGTGGCCGTCCTGGACGAAGCAGGTGGCGGGGGTGGCCAGCCCGGACATGCCGGTCTCGCAGATCTTGACGTAGTCCAGGGCGTACATCACCGCCTGACGGGCCTTGGGGTCAGAGAAGGTGGAGTGGTTGAACATGGCGAACAGGAGGCTGAAGCCCTGCTGGGCGGCCACGGTCACCGGGGCCTTCATCTGCTTGAGGTTGGCCGCGGGCACGGCGTCAATGGCCTGCACCTTGCTCGAGGTCATGGCGTTGGTGCGGGTGGTGTCGTCGGGCATGACCTTCCAGGTCATGGTCTTGGCCAGGGCCGGGTGGGGGCCGTTGTAGTGGTCGTTGCGCTCGAAGACGATGTTCTGGGAGGCGGCGCTGTTGTCCGTCATCTTGTAGGGGCCCGAGCCGGTGGGCATGAGGTCGAAGGCCTTGGCGTCGGCCTCGACGACGGCCTTGGGGACGATCTTGACCACGCTGAGGCGCTCGGCCACCAGCGAGAAGGGGTAGTTGAGCTTGATGGTGACCGTGGTGGCGTCCTTGGCCTCGACCTTGGCCACGAACTGCAGGAACTGGAGGTAGGTGGACTTGTTGGTGGGCTCGAGCACGCGCTCGAAGGAGAAGACGACGTCGTCGGTGGTCACCGCGGTGCCGTCGGAGAACTTGGCGCCGTCGCGCAGGGTGACCTCGTAGGTGGTGTCGTCCACCTTCTTGGGCAGCTCGGCGCCCAGGGCCGCGTAGACCTCGCGGGTGGCGGGGTGGAGCTCGGTCAGCCCCTCCAGGGTGTGCCAGTTGGCCGCGATGGTCAGGGCCGCGGAGGTGATCATGGGGTCGTAGCCGGTGGTGCCCAGCTCATACGAGATACCGGCGGTGATGGTGCCGTCCTTGTTGATCTTGGAGGGATCCGCCCCGGTGCCGGTGCCGGTGGGCTTCTGGCTGCCACCGCAGGCGGCCAGCGTCGCGGCGAGCCCGGCCGCCAGGCCCAGGGCCCCCGATACCTTGAGGAAGTCGCGGCGGGAGGCGGAAGCAGGTGAGATCGTCATTGAAGTTCTCCTGAAGTCGGACGTCTTATGTCTGACGTTGGTAGGATGACTGTAGCAGGCCCGAGGACGTCTGACCACCTGTCATATACTCCTGACCAGATGGTGGTTCAGGTCATACGGGCTTGGCGCGTCGGCACCCGACGCATCCTTAAACCGCGGTATAACAACGGAGTTACGATCACCATGATCCCTACGGAGACACCGGGCAGCGCCTACACCGTGCTCACGCATGCACCCACCACCCAGGCGGACACCGCCATCCAGGCGATCAAGGACTACATCCTGACCTCGCACCTGCAGCCGGGGGACTTCCTGCCCACGGAGTCCCAGCTGTGCACCGACCTGGGCGTGTCACGCTCCTCGGTGCGCGAGGCGGTGCGCACCCTGGTGGCCCTGGACATTGTCGAGGTCCGTCACGGGTACGGCATGTTCGTCGGCGACGTCTCCATGCGCCCCATGGTGGAGTCCCTGGTCTTCCGGGGGCTGCTGCACCCCGGTGACGACTACCGGGGCCTGCGCGACATCGTCGAGGTCCGCCTCACCCTGGACCTGGCCATCGCCGAGAGGGTGACGCAGGCCTGGAAGGGGCGCCAGGACCAGGCCCTGGAGTCCCTGGAGTCCCTGGTGACCCAGATGGAGGACCGTGCCGCCGCCGGGCACACCTTCGTCGAGCAGGACCGGGCCTTCCACAACCAGCTCCTGAGCCCGTTGGAGAACCACCTGTTCCGCCACCTCTCGGACGCCTTCTGGACGGTCCACACCCTGACGATCCCCCTCCTGGACGCCCCCCACCCCGCTGACATCATCACCACCGCCAGGGCCCACCGGGCCATGCTCGACGCCGCCCGGTCAGGGGACGTCAAGGCCTACCGCAGCGCCGTGGTGGAGCACTTCGAGCCCCTCCAGCGGGCCCTGGGCGAGGGGTGACCCTGCCAGCACCTGCTCGCTGAGGGCCGGGTAGGTCCCCGCCCGGGCCACCGCCAGGAGGTTGGTCCCCGGATCCTCGGGGACCAGGAGCCGCTCGACCCAGGCGTCACGGGCCGCCCCCAGGCCCCGGGCGAGCCAGGTGGTACTGACCTCCTCCATGGCGTGGGTACCGCCGGGGAAGACGTGGAGCTCAGCCACCCCGCCGTCACGCCACAGGGCGCTGGCCAGGGCCACCACCTCGTCGCGGAAGGGCTCGGCCGAGGCCACGGACAGGAAGACCGGCGGCAGGTCGCCGAGCCAGGTGGCCCGGGCCGGGGCCTCGTAGGGGCTGACGGCCTCGGTCCCCCGCCGCCGGCCCAGGGCCGCCTCCCAGGCGATGTTGTTGTAGGCCGAGGGCCAGGTGCCCTGGTGCAGGTACTGGAGCCCGGAGACCGACCCGTCCTCCTGGCCGGTGCGGTCGTCCAGCATGGGGTAGTCCGCCAGGGCCCCCAGGACCTGGGGCCCGTGGCGGTCGCGTGCCATGAGGAGGACCCCCAGTGCCAGCCCCCCGCCCGCGCTGGCCCCCACCAGGACGACCCGCCCGGGGTCGGCTCCCAGGGCGGCGGCGTTGTCCACGGCCCAGCACACGGTGGCGTAGCAGTCCTCCACCGCGGTCGGGGACGGGGACTCGGGGGCCAGGCGGTACTCCGGGCTGACGACGACGCCCCCGTAGCGGCGCATCCAGGGCACCACCGTGCGCAGGCCGCTGTAGCGGCTGCCCATGACCAGCCCACCCCCGTGGAGGGAGACAAAGAGCGGGCCGGGCTCCTGGGCCGGCAGGCCGTCACCGGGCTCCTGGGCCGGCAGGCCGTCACCGGGCCCCTGGGCCGGCAGGCCGTCACCGGGCCTGTGGGCTGGCAGGCCGTCACGGCGCCCGGGGTCACCGTGCCTGGAGTCGCCACCGTGCCCGGGGTCACCGCGGCGGCCGGTAGCCGGGCCCTCCCCCTGGGCCCCGTCGTCGGCCCCCCGCGCCCCGTCGCGCAGGACGGCTACCGGTATCTCGACGCCGTCAAAGGAGGTCAGGTGGTCCTCGGTCAGGTCGGTCCCGGGGTGGGCGCTGCGGAAGGCGGCCCGGGAGTCCTCCACGGGGGAGCGCCAGGCCGGGAGGTTGTCCACGGTCATCTCGCGCCAGAAGCCCAGCGGCTCGAGCGCGGCCAGGACCGCGGCGGTCGCGCTGTCGTAGGGAGGACGGGGCAGGTCGTCGCGGGTAGGACGTACCGGGGTACCAGACACAGGGGAACTATGGCACACCCCTGGCTCCCCCTCCCCCACCGCGGGCCCGCGCCAGGCCCCGGCGTCGCCGTCCTTAGGGGCCCCGTCCCCACGACGGGGCCTTACCGGATCCCGTCCACGTAGCCGGGGGCTCGGCACCCGAGGAGGGCTCGAGCCGCACCCCCGGATCCCCGTCCACGTAGCTGGGCCCGTGCCGACGGCGGACCACCTCGCGGCCCAGGCCCCGCCCCGACAGGATCCGCCGGGCCGCCAGCTCGCAGTAGGCCTCCTCAATCCCAGGCCCCGCCCCCGCGGCAGGGCCCGCACGGTGCCCACGGGCGGAGAGGGCTACCGCGAGCTGGTCGCCGACCTGCGGCAGGGCCCGCACGGCGCCCGTCCGCACCCACCCGGCGCCGACGACTTCACCCACAGCACACGCAAGGGTGAGAATGCGGTGGTCAACCTCCTGCTCCTCCACAAGGAAGCCCTATGTCTCGTCCCACCGCGGCCCCCGCCGTCAAGGATCCGGTCGACGCCGTCCCGGCGGTCAAGCGTCTTGCGGTCCTGTCCGTCCAGCACGTCCTGGCCTTCTACGCCGGGGCCGTGATCGTCCCCCTGGTCATCTCCCAGGGGCTGGGCCTGGACGACGCCACCACGATCCACCTCATTAACGCCGACCTGTTCACCTGCGGCATTGCCACCATCGTCCAGTCCGCCGGGCTCGGCCCCAGGATCGGGGTGCGGCTGCCCCTCATCCAGGGCGTCACCTTCACCGCCGTCTCCCCGCTCATCGCCATCGGCCTGGCGGCCTCCCCGGGAGCGGGTGGGACCGCGGGCCTGGCCGCCATGTACGGCTCGATTATCGTCGCCGGCCTGGCGACCTTCCTCGCGGCGCCCTTCTTCGCCAGGCTGCTGCGCTTCTTCCCCCCGGTGGTCACCGGCACCCTCCTGACCGTCATGGGCACCACCCTGCTGAGCGTCTCCGCCGGCGACATTGTCAACTGGGGCACCTACGCCCCCCAGGGCTCCAGCAGGTCCGACGTCGCCTGGTTGACCATTAAGGGCCTCCTGTACGCCCTGGGCACCATTGCCACGATCGTCCTCGTCCAGAGGGTCTTCAAGGGGTTCATGGGGACCATCTCGGTCCTCGTCGGCCTGGTCGCCGCCACCACCGTGGCCTGGGCGCTGGGAGACACCGACTTCTCCCAGGTGTCCCAGGCCGACGCCGTGAGCGTGACCACACCCTTCTTCTTCGGCGTACCGGCCTTCCCCCTGACCGGTATTGTCTCCATGCTCATTGTGATGGCAGTCACGGCCGTGGAGACCACCGGGGACGTGTTCGCCACCGGTGAGATCGTGGGCAGGCGCATTACCTCACGGCACATTGCCGCCGCCCTGCGTGCCGACGGGCTGTCCACCGTGCTCGGCGGGGTGCTGAACTCCTTCCCCTACACCTGCTTCGCGCAGAACGTGGGCCTGGTGCGCCTCACGCAGGTCAAGTCCCGCTGGGTGGTCACCGCCGCGGGCGCCATTATGATCGTCCTGGGAGTGCTGCCCAAGGCCGGTGCCGTCGTCGCCGCCATCCCCACACCGGTCATTGGCGGGGCGAGCCTGGTGATGTTCGCCAACGTCGCCGTCGTGGGTCTCCAGACCCTGGCCAAGGTCGACCTGCACGACAACCGCAACGCCACGATCGTGTCCACCTCCATCGGCCTGGCCCTGCTGGTGACCTTCAAGCCGGACATGGCCACCATGGTCCCCGACTGGCTGGCCATCCTGTTCGGCTCGGGGGTGACCATCGGCTCCATCACCGCCATTGTGCTCAACCTGCTCTTCTTCCACGTCGGTCGCCAGGCGGGACCGGACGTGGCCGTGGTCAGGGGCCGGGCGGTGAGCCTGGAGGAGGTCAACGCCATGGACCAGGCCACCTTCGTGGAGGCCTTCGGCAGCATGTACGTGGGCGCCACCTGGCCGGCTGAGCGCGTGGCCGGGCAGCGTCCCTTCACCTCCGCGGCCGAGCTGCGCCAGGCCTTCGAGGACGTGGTCCTGACCGCCTCCCCCACCGAGCAGGAGGCCCTCATGGCCGGCTACACCGACATCGTGGACCTCCTCCTGAGCCAGGACGCCCCCGGGGGCGACCAGCAGGCGCACATGGACACCGCCTCCCTGGCCCTGGGGGAGCTCGACGACGCCCAGGCGGCCGAGCTGCGCGCCCTGGGGTCCGCCTACCACGAGAGGTTCTCCCGCCCGCTGGTCATGTGCGTCTCACGGGTGGCCAACCGCGAGACGCTCATGGCGCGGGGCTGGGCCAGGGTGGAGTCCTCACCCGCCCGCGAGGCCAGGGTGGCCCTGGGCGAGGTCATTGACATCGCCGACGAGCGCTTCGACGTCCTCATGGCCGACGCCAACCCTGTCCGCTCCGCCTGGGTGCGGAGCCTGGAGCAGCTCGACTGACGGCACGGCGCCTGCAGCCGGCGGGGCCGGGTGGCACAGCGCCACCCGGCCCCGCCGTCGAGGGGATCAGGCGACGTCGCTACCGGCCTCGTCCTGGGCCTGACCGGTGACCAGCTCGGAGACGGACTTCCCCAGGAAGGTCTTGACCAGGGCGTCCACCTGGGGCAGGACCGAGGCGCCCATCTGGGTGACCTTGCCCGCACCATCGGCGGAGACCACGGTCAGGCCGTCAATGGCGCTCATGGGCTCCGCGTAGGCGCGCACCACGTCGGGCAGGATGTCCAGGGCCTGCTTGGCCTTGGCGGCCTCACCGTAGAGCTCCATGGCCTCGGCCATCGCCTTGGTGGCCCCGGCCTCGGCGGCACCCTTGGCGGCGGTCGCAGCCGCCTCGGCCTTGCCTCGGGCCTCCACGGCATCGGCCTCGGCGCGGGCGGTCAGGGCCGTGGCCTCGGCGCGGGCGGCGGCGTCCAGGCGCACCCGCTCAGACCCGGCCTGGGCCTCCAGGCGCACCCGTTCGGCCGCGGCCTGGGCCTCCAGGCGCACTCGCTCGGCCGCGGCCTGGGCGGCAGCGACCTGCTCGGTCCTGGTCGCCGCCGCGGCCTGCTCACGCTGGTAGCGGGCGGCGTCAGCAGGCTTGCGGACCTCGGTGTCCAGCTCACGCTCACGCAGCTCGGCCTCGGCCTGGGCGGTGGCACGCTTCTCCTCGGCGATCTCACGGTCCTTGCGGGCCTTGGCCAGGGGCGCGGCGGCCTGGGCCTCGGCGGCGGCGGTGTCCATCTCCTTCTTCAGGGCGGCCTTGGCCACCTCCAGGTCACGGTTGGCCTCCGCGATAGCCTTCTTGCTGGTGGCCTCGGCCTCGTTGGCAATGCGGTCGTTACGGGCTTTGGCCACCCGCGCCTCCTGCAGGACACGCTCCTGCTCAGGCTGGCCCAGGGCGGCAATGTAGCCCCGGTCGTCCTCAATGCGGTTGACCTGCAAGGTGTCAATGACCAGGCCCATGACCGCCAGGGCCGACTCGGCGCCCTCCAGGACCTGCTGCTGAAGAAGGGCCCGGTCGGAGATGAGGTCGGAGACCGTCATATTGCCGACGATGGAGCGCAGCGTCCCCTCCAGGGCCTCGGTGGCGGCCCGGGCGATGGCGGCGTCGGCCTGGGCCACACCCAGGAAGCGCTGGGCGGCCGCCCGGATCGCGGCCTCGTTGTCCCCGACCTTGATAGCGGCGACGGCCCCTACCGAGACATTGATCTTATTGGCGTCCTCACCGGTGACCGACAGCGCCACGGTCTGCTGGGTCATGGGCAGGAACTGGATACGCTGGAAGATCGGCCAGACGAAGTCCCGACCACCGGGCAGGATAATGGTCACGTCCCCTGTCTTGGCGCTACCGGAGACCAGTCCCACCTCGTTGGACTGGATGACCACGAAGCGTGAGGCAACGAACCACGACAGGAGGAGGACGAGGAGGACAATACCAATCCCGCCGAAAAAGAGTGTTCCAATAGACTCCATGTGTGCTCCTTGTGTGATGAGAGTCCTAGTCTAGCAACCAGTAAGCAATAAGGGTAGGGGCCGCAGTGTGTGTTGCGGGAGACCGCTCCGTCCCCGTGGCCGGGACACTGATGTCATAAGGTCGTACTGCGCGTGTCGCGGAAGACCGCAGGAACAAGGACCAGGGCCTGTGGCACTTGAAAAGAGACCGAGGAGCGGAGCCGGTCGGAAAGGAAGAGGCCCGAGGAGGGCAGGGTCCTCTGACACGATCAAGTTCCCGAGCACGAAGTACAAGAGAGGCCCCCTAGGAGGACAGGGCCCTCAGATTGGTCACGACGACGCCGTCCTGGGCCGTGGCGGTCACCGTGACCATGGCTCCGGGCCTCAGGTCCGTCTCGCCGGTGGCAGTGAGCTGGTACTGGTCCCCGCGGGGGGAGACGACCAGGACCTTGCCTGTGGTGCCGCGCCACCACAGGACACGGGCGTCGGCCCCAATGAGCTCCTCGGTCTGGGGCAGGGCACGTACGGCGGTGGCTACCCGCCGCAGACGGTGCCACCCCCAGACGGTCCCGACGGCGCTGGCCAGCCCCACCGAGGCGGCAACGGCCATGAGGACGGGGTCAGTCAGACCGGTCAGGGAGACCCCGATCAGGCCAATGGCTCCGGTGGCGCCCAGTCCCGTGGCCAGGGCCGGGGTGACCCCGTCGAAGAGGAAGCCCAGGAAGTCGTCCAGGATGCTGGTGAGCACCAGGAGGCCTAGGCCTGTCGCAAGAAGACAGATGAACACGAACGTCATGCGAACCTCTGGGGCGGGACCGGTGTGGTGCCCACAATCATAGTGCCCTGGTGACCTCTGGCACAGGCCTGCGGCACGGTACCCCGCAGACCAGCAGCGTGCAGGCTCCTGGGGCCACCGCACTACCTCCAGACCTGCCACCGACACGGTCCCGGACCTCCCCGCCCCGGGACCAGGCGGGAGGGCGCCACCCCTGGGCGTTGATCTTGATGCCCTGGGCCCCTGCCCCGGGACCAGGAGGGAGGGCGGGGCCAGGGCGCGCAACGCCTCCGTCACCCGGGCCGCAGCGAGACCATCCCGGCCGCCGCGGGGTCGGGGCGCGCGGGGCCCGGTTAGGCCTGTAGGGGCGGTCCCCACATTCGGTGGCTCCGTGGCAGCGGCGCCGGCCCCGTGAACATGTATGACGGGCCGCCCCTGCGTCCAGTGGCTCCGTACCGGGGCGGTGGGGCCAGGGAGTGCGTCGCGGCGTCTAGACGGGCGCGACAATATCCACCCAAACGAGGACCACCGCCATGACAATGAGGAGCCCGAAGACCACCTGACCAATAGGCAGGAGCCGGGCGGTGTCCACCGGCCCGGGGTCAGGGCACCCGTGGGCCAGCGCCCAGCGCCGGCGGGCCCCCTCCCACAGGGCCCCCGCCACGTGCCCGCCGTCAAGCGGCAGGAGGGGGATGAGGTTGAAGGCGAAGAGGGCCAGGTTGAGCGAGCCCAGCAGGCCGAGCATGGAGGAGATGCGCACCGACAGGGGCACGGTGGCGGGCCCCGCGCTGGAGACCTCCCCCGCGATCCGGCCCATACCCACCACGCCGACCACGCCGTTGGTGCTGCGCTGCTCGTGCCCCAGCCCGGCGGATACCGCGTGGTAGAGCCCTGAGGGGAGGGTGACAATAGCCTTGACGGTGCTGGTGACAGCCCCGGCCAGGACCCCCGGCAGCTCGGAGGGTGCCACCCGCACCCTCCCGGCGGTCGGCGAGATCCCTACGTAGGGCCGTAGCCGGGTCACAGGGGCCCCGTCAGCGTCGGTCACCGCCCGCCCGGAGGCGTCGTAGACGGTTCGCTCCACCTGGGTGGCGGTGACCTGGAGGGGGATCTCCTTGCCGTCACGCTCGACCACCACGGTGGTCGGGGCGGTGCCGGAGGCCGCGATCTGGGCCTGGACGTCCTTCCAGGTACGTACCGGGGTACCGTTCCACGACCGGATCGTGTCCCCGACCTGTATCCCGGCCGCCAGGGCGGGGCTGGTGGGGTCACTCGCCAGGCACTGGTCCGTGGTCTCCACGTTGGCGGGGAGGCACTGCGCCACCGTGGAGACCGTAGTGGTGTAGCCCATCTGGCCCATGACGCCCAGGGACACGGCCAGCAGGAGGATCCCCAGGACGAGGTTGGTCAGGATGCCCCCCGCCATGACCGTGAGCTTGCGGGGCACGCTCAGACGGTAGAAGGCCCGGTCCTCCTCACCGGGGGTGATCTCCTCCAGGGCCTCGGCACGCGACTCGGCCACCATGCCCGGGCTGCCGTCCTTGCGACGCCTGTCAGGGCGGGCCGGGTTCTCCGGAGGCAGCATGCCCACGAGCTTGACGTACCCGCCCAGCCAGATGGCCTTGATGCCGTACTCCGTCTCACCGCGGCGGAAGGACCACAGCCTGGGTCCGAAGCCGATGAAGTACTCGGGGACCTTGACCCCGAAGCACTTGGCCGGGATCATGTGCCCCAGCTCATGGAGGGCCACGGACAGGCCGATCCCGATAATGAGGACAACGATCCCGAGGACGTAGGCGAGGTTCACGTGGTCATCTCCTGTCTGACGGGGGTGCTGCTACGGCGGGCGATAATCTCCTCGGCGCGCTGACGGGCCCACCGCTCCACGGACAGGACGTCCTCAAGATCCGGGTCGGTCAGCCCCTCGTGCTCATTGACGACGGAGGCGTCCACCTCCACGATATCCAGCCACTCCAGGCGCCCTGCCAGGAAGGCCGCCACGGCCTGCTCGTTGGCCGCGTTGAGGACGGCGGGGTGGGTGGCGGAGGCGCGCACGGCCTGCCGGGCCAGGGACACGGCCGGGAAGGTCTCCTCGTCCAGGGGCTCAAAGTCCCAGGAGAGAGGAGCCGCCCAGCTGTTGGGGGTGACCAGGCCACCCAGGTCGGGACGCTCGGGCCAGGTCAGCCCCAGGGCGATCGGTAGGCGCATGTCCGGCGGGGATGCCTGGGCGATGGTGGCGCCGTCGGTGAACTCCACCATGGAGTGGACGACGGACTGGGGGTGGACCACCACGACGATGTCGTCGGCAGGGACGTCAAAGAGCAGGTGGGCCTCAATGAGCTCCAGGCCCTTGTTGACCAGGGTGGAGGAGTTGACGGTGACGACCGGGCCCATGGCCCAGGTGGGGTGGCTCAGCGCCTGGGCGGCGGTGACCCCCGCCAGGTCGGCTCGGCCGCGCCCGCGGAAAGGGCCCCCTGAGGCGGTCAGGACCAGGCGCCGTACCTCGGAGCGACCGGTGACGGTGGGGCTGGTGAGTCCCTTCTCGTGGCGGCCGCTGGCCAGGGCCTGGGCGATCGCCGAGTGCTCGGAGTCCACCGGGACCACCTGCCCGGGACGGGCCAGTGCCGCCCTGACCAGGGCCCCGCCCACCACCAGGGACTCCTTGTTGGCCAGGGCCAGGCGGGCCCCGCTGCGCAGGGCCGCCAGGGTCGGTCCCAGGCCCACGGAGCCGGTGACCCCGTTGAGGACCGTGTCCCCTTCCTGCCCCACCCCGGTGGCCTCGACGAGCTCGGCGGCAGCCTGCGGTCCGGTCAGGACGGTACGAACCGGATCCGGTCGTCCTAGCCGTAGCGCCGCGTGGGCGAGCTCGTGGCGGAGACGCTCCACCACGTCGTCGGCCTGCGAGGCGACGGCGAGGACAGGAACCCGGAGACGAACCGCCTGCTCCGCCAGGAGAGGAAGGCGTCCTCCGCCAGCTGCCAGACCTGCCACCTGGGGAGCGAGGCCGTCAGCCGCCAGGCGCTCGACCACCTCCAGGGCCTGGGTGCCGATCGAGCCGGTAGAGCCCAGGAGGACCAGACGGCGCGTCCCCACCTCCGCGCCCTCCCTGGTGCGACTACTCATGACAGCCCCTCTCACTCCACCGACAGGAGGACCTCGACGACACGGGCCAGGTAGCGGTCCACACTGGCCTCGTCGTAGGCGTTCCGGCCACGGGCCCGGGTGAAGGTAGCCCCCCGTACCTCCGTGGAGGTGAGCTTAGCCTCTGAGTCGAAGTAGGCGGCGACACGCTCCATGAGGTCGTCGACCTCCTCACGGCTGTAACCGTCCTTGGCGGGGGCGAACCGTTCCCCGGCCGGACGCAGGAGGCGGGGGTAGAGGGTGGTGGCGAGCTGGGCCACCTGGCTCATCCAGGCCTCACGCCCCTCGTTGGCCACGAAGTTCTGACGTTTGCGCTGGAGGAAGGCGGTCTCCAGGCGGTCCAGGGCGGCGTCCACGGCGTCGGGGTCGTAGCCCCCGCGCACAATGTCGAAGGCGACGGTCCGTACGCCCTCGGAGTCCATCTCCTCGAACTCCCCGGCGTCGTAGATCTCGTGGGCGGTCGTGAAGTAGCGGTCCACCTGCTCACGCTGGTACCCCGGCCGCAGGCGTGAGGCCCTGGGGAACATGTCGCTCATCTGCTCCTCCTGGAACTTTTCTGGTTGAGCGCCTCGGTGGCCAGCTGGCCGCAGGCGCCGTCGATGTCGCTGCCGCGCGTGTCCCGCACGGTGGTCGTAACGCCCGCGGCCCGCAGGGTCTCCACGAAGGTCTCCTGCGCCGCCGGGGTGGAGGCCGTCCAGATAGAGCCCGGGGTGGGGTTGAGCGGGATGGGGTTGACGTGCGCCCACCCCCTGCCCCGGCGGCCCAGCTCGTCGGCTAGGAGCTGAGCGCGCCAGGCGTGGTCGTTCATGTCCTTGATGAGGGCGTACTCGATGGAGACCCTCCGCCCGGTGGCCTGGAAGTAGTCGTAGGCGGCGTCCAGGAGCTGACCGACCTTCCACTTGGAGTTGACCGGGATGAGGGCGTCGCGTAGCTCGTCGTCCGGGGCGTGCAGGGACACCGCCAGGGTCACCGGCATCCCCTCCCCCGCCAGACGCCTGATGAGGGGGACCAGGCCCACGGTGGAGACGGTGATGCTGCGGGCGCTCATCCCGAACCCCTCAGGAGCGGGGTCGATGAGCCGGTGGAGGGCGGCGATGACGTTCCTGTAGTTGACCAGGGGCTCGCCCATGCCCATAAAGACCACGTTGGACAGGCGGGAGGGTCTGCCCCCCAGCCCACCGGCGGCCGAGACCTGGGCGGCGTGGCGCACCTGCTCCACGATCTCGGCGGTGGACAGGTTGCGGGTCAGCCCCATCTGGCCGGTGGCGCAGAAGGGGCAGGCCATGCCGCAGCCCACCTGGCTGGAGACGCACAGGGTGGTGCGGTCCCGGTAGCCCATGAGGACCGACTCCACCCGCACGCCGTCATGCAGCTCCCACAGCTCCTTGACGGTGCGCCCCCCGTCAGCCTTGAGCGCGACCACCTCGTGGATGAGGTCGGGCAGGAGCTCGGCGGCCAGCTGCCCGCGCTGGGCGGCGGGCAGGTCCGTCATGTCAGCGGGGTCCCGCGTGAACCGGGTGAAGTAGTGGCGCGACAGCTGGTCAGCGCGGAAGGCCGGCAGGCCCACGGCCCGCAGGGCCGACTTGCGCCCAGCCAGGTCCAGGTCCGCCAGGTGCCTGGGGGCCTTGCCCCGGGTAGGGGGTACGGCGAGGGAGAGCCTTGGTCTGGCGTCGGGACTCCTGGCCCCTTCCGGCGGCTGGTCCGTGGGCATGACCTGCACCCCATCGGGCACGAGGCCCTGGGGGCCGCGGCGTGCGGAGAAGGTGCTCACGGGCGGTAGGTTCCTTCCAGTTAAGAGGCGCTTGAAGCGGCGGGGAGGACGGATCCTGCCCTGCCAGGGGCGGCGGAGCGCTCACCAGGCGGCGAGGCTGAAAAGGTAGACGAGGGGCGCGGTCACCAGGATCGAGTCCAACCGGTCCAGGATGCCACCGTGGCCGGGCAGCAGGGTACCCATGTCCTTGAGTCCCAGGTCTCGCTTGAGGAGCGACTCCCCCAGGTCCCCCAGGGTGGCCACCACCACCACGCAGGCACCCAGGACGGCGCCCGCCCACGGTGGCCCGTCCAGTACCCACACGCACAGCACGCCCACGGCGACCGTGGCCACCATGGAGCCCGTGAAGCCCTCCCACGACTTCTTGGGCGAGACCGATGGGGCCATGGGGTGCCGGCCAAAGGTGATACCAGCCAACCACCCGCCGGTGTCATTGGCCACCGGAAGGGCGAAGAGCGTAATGACCTTGCCGACCCCGTGGTCCTGGCGTACCAGCAGCAGGGCGAAGGAGGCCAGGAGCGGCAGGTAGGTGGCGGCCAGGACGGAGGCGGAGGCGGCTACCGAGCGCGCGCGGCGGACGGCGTCGTGCGCGTCGGTACGAGGGACGTCGTGCCCGGAGACCTCCAGCACGGTACCGGTCTCAGCCTCCGCCTGGTCCAGGAAGCACCACAGGACGCAGGCCCCGGCGGTGGCCAGGTAGGCGCCGAGGGCCGCCTCCGCCCCGACGTTCCAGGCGCAGACGGCTGAGCCGACCGTGCCCAGCCACAGAGGGGCCAGAGGCAGGCGGATGCGTTTGCGGGCCAGGGCCCCGGCCAGCTCCCACAGGGCGGCACAGACCGCGACCACCACCAGGCCGACGAAGAAGACCCTGTCGATGAGCAGCGAGGCCAGGATCACGGAGATAAGCAGCGCGGCTACCCCGACGGCGGCAGGCAGGTTGCGCCCTGCCCGCCCGGTGGAGGGCAGGGGGGCGTGGTTGCGTGTCGGCGGCGGGGTCAGCAGCGTTCTCAGGACGGTCACGGTCGGCAGCAGGGGGTCGGGGCGGGGGCAGCGGCGGGGCTCAGACCTCTAGGAGCTCGGCCTCCTTGGCGGCCAGGGCGGCGTCGACCTGCTCGACGAAGCGCCTCGTCAGGGAGTCCAGCTCGTGCCCGGCGCGCTTGACGTCGTCCTCACCGGCCTCCCCGTCCTTCTTGATGGTCTCAAGCTCCTTCTTGGCCTTGCCCCGGATACCGCGGATCTGGACCCGGGACTCCTCGGCCCGGGTCCGGGCCAGCTTGACGTAGTCCTTACGACGCTCCTCGGTGAGCGCCGGCAGGGTGACGCGGATGACGGTACCGTCGTCAGTGGGGTTGACCCCCAGGTCCGACTCGCGGATGGCGGTGGTGATGGCCTTCATGGCCGAGCGGTCGAAGGGGCTGACGAGCACGGTGCGGGCCTCGGGGATGGTCAGGGAGGCCAGCTGCTGGAGGGGTGTGGGGGCGCCGTAGTAGTCCACCATAATGCCGTTGAACATGGCAGGGTTGGCGCGACCGGTGCGGATGGCGGCGAGCTCACCCCTGGCGGCCTCCAGGGCACGCTCCATCTTGTCCTCGGCCTCAAGCATGACGTCTTCGATCATTGGTCTTCCTTGCACTGGTGGTTGGTAGGTGGGACCGCGCCGGGCGCGGGAAGTTGAGGGGGTGGCAGGTGGGGCCACCGAGGTCGGGGCTCAGGCCTCGCCGGTGACCGACACGAGGGTACCGATCTTCTCCCCGAGCAGGGCCCGCGTGATGTTCCCACGTCCGCCCATGCCGAACACCCGCATGGTCAGGCCGTTGTCACGGCACAGGGCGAAGGCGGAGGCGTCCAGGACCTGGAGCCCCTCGCTCAGGGCCCGGTCGTAGGAGAGGCGCTCCAGCCTGACGGCGTCGGGGTGGGTACGCGGATCGGCGGTGTAGACCCCGTCCACCCCGTTCTTGCCTACCAGGAGCTCCTCGCAGTGGGTCTCCAGGGCACGCTGGGCCGAGACGGTGTCGGTGGAGAAGTAGGGCAGGCCCGCCCCCGCCCCGAAGACCACCACGCGCCCCTTCTCCATGTGACGGATGGCACGTAGCGGGATGTAGGACTCGGCGACCTGCCCCATGGCGATCGCGGTCTGGACCCGGGCGGGCACACCTGCCTGCTCAATGAAGTCCTGCAGGGCCAGGGCGTTCATGACGGTGCCGAGCATACCCATGTAGTCAGCCCGGGCGCGGTCCATCCCCCGGGAGGAGAGCTCGGCACCGCGGAAGAAGTTGCCTCCGCCGACGACGACAGCCACCTGGACCCCCTGGAGCACGGCCTGGGCGATCTGCCGGGCGGCGTCGGAGACGACGTCGGCGTCCAGCCCCACGCTGCCGCCTCCGAAGACCTCACCAGAGAGCTTGAGCAGGACGCGACGCGGACGGCGCGACGTATCGGTCTGGGGGGTCTGAGTCATGACGGGTCTCCTTACGTCAGTCCGCGGCCTGGGGTACGGTCGCGCGCACGCTCGCGCTCGCACTACCTGTCAGAGACTACCTGGTTGACCGCCGTCATCACGGACGGGAGGCCAGCCGTCCTCTGGCCGAAGGAGGTCCCCCGAACCGGTGGATGGAACCCCGGCCAGCCACTAGGCTACGTGAGGGCACTCACAGTCGAGCGCCGTCCCCACCGCAGGAGCCTACCCATGACCTTCTACCCCTTACTGCTGCCGGCAGCACCCTCCATCAGCCTGGACGCCCGCTGGTACGACTACTTCCCCATCGTCATCTACTTCGGCTTCGTCATCGCCGTGGGCTTCATGGCCAAGATGCGAACCTCCTCCTCCAACGAGTTCCTCACCTCGGGCCGCTCCCTGCCCGCCTGGGTGACCGGCATCGCCTTCGTCTCGGCCAACCTCGGCGCCGTGGAGATCATGGGCATGTCCGCCAACGGGGCGAAGTACGGCCTGCCGACCTTCCACTACTTCTGGATCGGCGCCATCCCGGCCATGCTGTTCCTGGGGCTGGTCATGATGCCCTTCTACTACGGCTCCAAGGTCCGCTCCGTGCCGGAGTTCATGCTCAAGCGCTACGGCAGCACGGCGCACCTGATCAACGCGATCGCCTTCGCCCTGGCCCAGCTGCTCATCGCCGGGGTCAACCTCTTCCTGCTGGGATCGATCATCAACCGCCTGCTGGGCTGGCCGCTGTGGGCGGCGCTGGTCGTGGCCGCCGTCATCGTCTTCTCCTACATCAGCTTGGGCGGGCTGTCGGCGGCCATCTACAACGAGGTCCTGCAGTTCTTCGTCATTATCGTGGCCCTGCTCCCCCTGACCCTGCTGGGCCTGCACCGGGTGGGCTGGTGGGAGGGGCTCACCGAGAAGGTCACCCAGGCGGTGTCCGGGGCCCAGGGCACCTACGCCGACCCCGCCGCCCAGCTCCACTCCTGGCCCGGTCTGCTCCTGTCCGGCTTCGGCTCCCCCGTCCTGTCGGTGATCGGCATCGTCTTCGGCCTGGGCTTCGTGCTCTCCTTCGGCTACTGGACCACCAACTTCGTGGAGGTGCAGCGCGCCATGGCGGCGGACTCCATCTCCTCGGCGCGCTCGGCCCCGATCATCGGCACCTTCGCCAAGATGCTGGTCCCGTTCCTGGTGATCATCCCCGGCATGGTGGCCGCCGTCCTGGTCAGGGAGGTCATCGACCTCAAGCAGCTGACCATCGCGGGCACCGAGGCCCCGGCAGGCAGCGCCACCTACAACGACGCCGTCCTGCTGCTCATGCGTGACGTGCTGCCCAACGGGCTCCTGGGCCTGGCGATCACCGGCCTGCTGGCCTCCTTCATGGCCGGTATGGCAGCCAATATCTCCGCCTTCAACACGGTGTTCACCGTGGATCTCTACGAGGGCTACATCAATAAGAAGGCCGATGACGCCACCTACCTGAGGATCGGGCACCTCGCGACGGCGTTCGCCACCGTCACCGCCATCCTCACGGCGTTCATCGCCTCCAAGTTCGAGAACCTCATGGACTACCTCCAGCAGCTGTTCTCCATGTTCAACGCCCCGCTCTTCGCGACCTTTATCGTCGGCATGCTCTGGAAGCGGGCAACAGCGACCGCGGGCTGGATCGGCCTGGTCTCAGGGACCCTGGCGGCGCTGACCCTCAATATCCTGCACTGGACGCACCTGCTGAACCTCCCGGGCCAGGGCCTGGCCTTCCTGGCGGCAGGTGCGGCCTTCACCACGGACCTGGTGGTGACGGTGGTGGTCTCGCTGGCCACCAGGCCCAAGCCTGACTCCGAGCTCGTCGGCTTCGTCTACTCCCTGACCCCCAAGGAGCACCGCGCCGACCCCAAGAGCGCCGAGCTCGCCTGGTTCCGCCGGCCGGTCCCCCTGGCGATCTGCTCGGCCGTCCTCGTCCTCCTCCTCAACACCATCTTCCACTGACCAGGGAGCCAGCTATGAACACGTTCCTCAAGGTCCTCGCGGACATTCGCACCGTCATCGCCGCCGTGCTCGGCATTATCGGCGTGTACCTGCTCCTGTGCTCAGCCTTCCTCAACGGTCCTGACGAGAACGCCAAGACCGGCGGGGTCAACGCCAACCTGTGGGCCGGTATCGCCCTGCTCGTCATCGCCGGCTCCATGGCAGCCTGGTGGCTCCTCTCCCCCGAGGGCGAGAGCGGCGACGAGAACATCACCGGCATGGACGAGAAGACCATTAAGAAGATCGTCCACGAGGGGATCTAGCACGCGAGATCCGGGGAGCCTGCCGGGGGTCACCAGACTGCCCACGAAACCGTCCTCCTGCCCTGAACGTGCCTGTGGGCGGTGCTGTCACGCACCGCCCACAGGCACGCCCCGTCTCGGGGCCGGTATTAGGGGACCGGCCTCAGGCACCCACGCGGAAGCGCACGAAACCGGTCAGCTCACCGCCGGTAGCCTTGACGACCTTGCCGACCGTGGTCTTGGGGTCCTTGGCGTAGGCCTGGTCCAGCAGGACGTTCTCCTTGAAGAAGCCGTTCAGGCGTCCCTCGACGATCTTGGCGATGGCCTTCTCGGGCTTGCCCTCGGCGCGGGTGACCTCCTCGGCGATGGAGCGCTCCTTGTCCACGGTCTCAGCCGGGACGTCCTGGCGGCTGAGGTAGGCCGGGGAGTAGGCGGCGACGTGCATGGCGACGTCGTGGGCCACCTGGGCGGCCGCCGCGTCGGTGCCCACCAGCACGCCCACCTGGGCGGGCAGGTCGGGGTTGGTGCGGTGCAGGTAGAGCTCCACCTGCGGCGCGGTCAGGCGGGCCAGGCGGCGCACGACGATCTTCTCGCCGATGACGGCCTGCATGGAGTCGGTGAGGTCCTTGACGCTGGTGCCGTCGACCTCGACCCCGGCCAGCGCCTCGGCGCTCTGGGCGTCGGAGGCCAGGGCGGCGGCGAGGACCTTGTCGGCGTAGTCCAGGAACTTCTGGTTCTTGGCCACGAAGTCGGTCTCGGCGTTGATCTCGACGAGGACGCCCACCTGGCCCTGGGCCTCATCGACGACCTTGGCGACAATGAGCCCGGCGGAGGCGGAGCGGCCCTCACGCTTGGCAATGCCCTTGAGTCCCTTGACGCGGATAATCTCAATGGCCTTCTCAATGTCGCCGTCGGCCTCGTCGAGTGCCTTCTTGACGTCGAGCATGCCGGCGCCGGTCTTCTCGCGCAGCGCCTTAATGTCAGCAGTGGTGTAGTTCGCCATGGATATCTCCTGGTGATCGTGGAGTTGACGGACGAGGTACTGGGGCTCAGGCCTGCTCGGAGGCGGCCGTCTCCGTGGCCTCGGAGGTACCGGAGAGGAGCTCGGCCTCCCACTCGGGCAGGGGCTCGTCCTCGGAGGTCCCGGCAGGCTCCTTGGCGCCCGCGCGGCCCCGGCCCGCGACGGGGTCAAGCAGCCCGGCCGCCACGGCATCGGCCACCACGCGGGTCAGCAGCTCGACGGAGCGGATGGCGTCGTCGTTGCCGGGGATGCCGTAGGTGACCTCGTCGGGGTCGCAGTTGGTGTCGAGGATCGCGATGACCGGGATCCCCAGCTTCTTGGCCTCGGCAACGGCCAGGTGCTCCTTCTTGGTGTCCACCACCCAGACGGCGGCGGGCAGCTTGGCCATGTCGCGGATTCCGCCCAGGGTACGGGAGAGCTTGTCCTTCTCCCGACGCATCATGAGCAGCTCCTTCTTGGTGCGACCGGAGCCGGCCACGTCGTCAAAGTCGATCTGCTCAAGCTCCTTCATGCGGTCCAGGCGGGCGTGCACGGTGGAGAAGTTGGTGAGCATACCGCCCAGCCAGCGCTGGTTCACGTACGGCATGCCCACTCGCTGGGCCTGCTCGGCCACGGCGGCCTGCGCCTGCTTCTTGGTGCCCACGAAGAGGATGTTCCCACCACGGGCGACGATCTCCTTGACAAAGTCATAGGCGGCGTTAATGCCGTCCACCGACTGCTGAAGGTCGATAATGTAGATGCCGTTGCGCTCGGTGAGGATGAAGCGCTTCATCTTAGGGTTCCAGCGGCGGGTCTGGTGCCCGAAGTGGACACCGCTCTCGAGGAGCTGGCGCATGGTCACGACTGCCATGACGGTCCTTTCGTGTGGTCCCGGGAGGTTGCCCGGGCCACGGTCTCTCTGGGACCGACGGCGCCGCCGTCCCGTGGCGGGGACCTGACGCCGGGGTCCGGGGGCTGGTTTCTTCCCTGCCGTCACCCGTGCGGGACGGGTGGGACGACCCCGACGCCGACGGAGCGGTACCGGGTACGGGCCTGGTGCCTGCGACGCGCAGCCACCCGGCTGGGCCGGGACCACGGCTGCGTCATCCGAGAGGACGTCCTGTCAGGCCCACCAGGTACTGGTGGGCCTCGCAGGTGCGGGCACGCGTAGTCAACGCACTGGGACCTGTCGATCCAAGATGACAGGCAGCACGCTGCGGCGTGAGGGTATCACAGCCTCTCAGGACGCCCTGCGACCCTCTACCAGGCCCTGCCGCGGTGCCGACCAGGCCCCTCGCCTCCTCAGTAGGAACACCCCTCGGAGGCAGGAACCGCGGAATCATGCGGCGTCACTCGGCGTCCTCAGCCTGTGGACAACTCTTTGTCCACAGGGTCGAGGCATCACAGGTGAAACGTGGGACGCGCTAGGCACAGTATATGGCCATGACACACTTCACACATATTCTTCAACCAGTCCAGCCCGCCCGCGCCCGGAGGGTCTCCGGCCTGGTGCTCCTGGCCGCCGCCCTGCTCCTGCTCTCGTCCTCGGCACCGGCGGCGTCCCCTCACCCCAGGCCTACCAGCCCGGATCCGCCACCCGGGCAGGTAGGGCCTCGACCCGCCCCGGCTGACATGACCCCGGGCGGCGGGCACGACGTCATCGCCCCGGCCCCAGGACACCAGCCCCCGACCACCCCCACCCAGGACCGTTTCTCCACCACGGTGTCTTTGACGACCTCCCCGGTTGCCACCGACCCGGCCGTCTCCGTTGACGCGCCCGGCCCGGCCAGCCCACCGGTTCCTGCTGGCCCCGGTGCCCCCGACCTGGGTACTTCTGCCAGCTCACCCGTCCCCGCTGGCCCCGCCCTAGCTGGCACGGCATCCCAGGAATCCCAGGGGACGTCCGCTCCAGCCACCCTCATTGTCCCACCTGACCCGGCAAGCCGGACGGAACCGGCCAGCCCGCCCCGGCCCACGGGCCCCGAGCCGCCCCCGGTCCCGGAGAGCACGCCCGTCACGGGAACGACGGCTGGCGCCCACCCCACCGTCCTCACACACGGCCAGACGGCTCCTGTGGCGGGGCTGACGGTCTCAGACGCTACCTGGCTCGTGCCGGACGCCGCGGGGGTATCGCTCCCAGGGAGCGGTCAGGGCGACCCGGCGCCCCTCCCCCAGCGCTCACCCCGGGTGCGCTACACCTGGCCGACAGGGGGCCCGGTCGCCGTCCTGGCCTCCTTTGACCCGCCCGCCCACGACTGGCTGCGCGGGCACCGGGGAGTGGATCTGGCCCTGGCCGCAGGCTCCCCGGTACGTGCCGCGGCGGCAGGGACGGTGGCCTTCTCCGGACCCGTGGCCGGGCGGCCGGTGGTCTCGATCGACCACGCCGACGGAATCCGTACCACCTACGAGCCGGTAGAGCCCTGCGTGCAGGCCGGGGACCACGTGGAGGCCGGGCAGGTGATCGGCACGCTCCTGGCTGGCCACCGTGCCGACGGGGTGGACGCCCTTCACTGGGGTGCGCGCACCGGCCGGAAGAGCTACATCAACCCTTTACGGCTCCTGACCTCCACGGTCATCCGTCTCAAGCCGACCCGGTAGCGACAGGCTGGCGGCGCAGGAAGTGTCCCGCACCACCAGCACGTGAGAGCACCGGCAGACCCGGGGTCAGGAACCTGTGCGCCCTGTCGTACGTGCCGTCCATCTCCTCCGGGGCGGTCCCTCCGCCCCAGGTTGCGCCACGTCGGCACCTGCTACACGGATCAGAAGATCCTCCCCTGGGCCACGGGGCCGGTCCCCAGGGGCCAGCACGTCCAAGCCCGCGCCAGCCCCTGGACCTGAGCTCGCGGGGCCGGTTGGCCCGCATGGGCCTGGGCGGCCCCACCGAGCCCCCTGGCCCTGGGCCAACGGGGCCCGTGCATTAGTGATACCTGCGCGGCAGAGACGTCCTTCCGACGTCTGCGGGTCCGCAAGCTGACCCGGGCGCAGTGTCCGTCCGGCCCAGCATCCGCCTCGACGGAGGCCCCACAGCGGTCCGGGCTCCAGGCCCTTCGACCCTGACGGGGCCACGGCGCACGCTCCGAGAGGACCATGGTGACGCTCCACGCCTTCACCCCGGAGCGGACACCACCCGCCACAGGTCGGCGGTGGTGATGCCGCTGCGGCACGCCTCCACCCCGGAGCGGACACCACTCCTTATAGGCCTGCGGACGTCAGCTCAGGCACTCACCCGCTCCATAATGAGCTCACGCACCCGCCTGGCATCGGCCTGACCCCGGGTGGCCCTCATGACCGCGCCGACAATGGCACCCGCGGCCTGGACCTTGCCGCCACGGATCTTCTCCGCGACGTCGGGGTTGTCGGCCAGGGCCTGGTCAACCGCAGCCAGCAGGGCGCCGTCGTCGGAGACCACCTCCAGGCCCCGGGCGGCGGACACGGCCTCGGGGTCACCCTCCCCGGCCAGGACACCCTCCAGGACCTGACGTGCCAGCTTGTCGGTAAGGCGCCCGCTGTCCACCAGGGACTGGAGCTGGGCGACCTGCGCCGGGGTGACGGGCAGGTCCTCGAGCGCGACCCCACGCTCCTTGGCGGCACGGGAGAGCTCCCCCATCCACCACTTACGGGCAGCCTGGCCACTCGTACCGGCAGCCGTGGTGGCCTCGACCAGCTCCAACGCACCGGCGTTGACCACGTCACGCATCTCGGAGTCGGACAGGGACCACTCGGCCTTGAGACGCCGCCGCCTGGCAGCGGGCATCTCGGGCAGGGCGGCCCGGATCTCCTCGACCCACTGACGACTGGGGGCCACGGGGACGAGGTCGGGCTCGGGGAAGTAGCGGTAGTCGTCCGCATCGGACTTGACGCGGCCGGGACGGGTGGTGCCGTCAGCCTGGCCGTGACGGGTCTCCTGCAGCACCGTCCCCCCGGAGGCGAGGACTGCCGCCTGACGCCGGATCTCGTAGCGGACAACCTGCTCAATACCGCGGAAGGTGTTGACGTTCTTGGTCTCGGTGCGGGTACCCAGGGGGGCGTCGGGGGACTCACGCAGGGAGACGTTGACGTCAGCACGCACGTTGCCACGCTCCATACGCGCCTCGGAGACCCCCAGGGCCCGGAAGATGTCGCGCAGGGTCCGCACGTAGGTGGCCGCGACCTCAGGGGCCCGCTCGCCCGCGCCCTCAATAGGGCGGGTGACGATCTCCACCAGGGGCACGCCGGCACGGTTGTAGTCCACCAGGGAGTGGCTGGCGCCCTCAATACGACCGTCAGCCCCACCCACGTGGGTGTTCTTCCCGGCGTCCTCCTCCATGTGGGCCCGCTCGATGGGGACGGTGAAGAAGGAACCGTCCTCCAGCTCGACCTCCAGGGCTCCGTCGTAGGCGATGGGCTCGTCGGACTGGGAGGTCTGGAAGTCCTTGGCCAGGTCGGGGTAGAAGTAGTTCTTCCTAGCGAAGCGGCAGGACTCGGCGATCTGGCAGCCCAGCGCCAGGCCGATGCGGATGGCGTACTCCACGCCCCGCTTGTTGACCACCGGCAGAGCGCCGGGAAGGCCCACGGAGGTGGGGGTGACGCGGGAGTTCGGCTCCCCGCCGAAGGCGTTGGGGGCGGCGTCGAACATCTTCGTGGCGGTGCCGAGCTCGACGTGCACCTCCAGCCCGATGACCGGGTCGTAGCGGCGCACGGCCTCGTCGTAGTCCATCAGGGTGTCGCTCATCGCTGCTCCTCCTCCAGCTCGGGGGCCTGGGCCAGCAGGTGCCCGCCCCAGGTCTCCTCCAGTGCCGCCTCGAGGACCGCGCCAACGCGGTAGAGGCGGTCGTCGGCGCGCTGGGGCGCCAGGATCTGGAAGCCGACCGGCAGACCGCCGCTCAGCCCCGATGGCAGGCTCATGCCCGGGATTCCGGCGAGGTTGGCCGGGATCGTCGTGACGTCCAGCTTGTACATCGCCAGGGGATCGTCCTTCTCCCCGAAGCGGTAGGCGGTGATCGGCGCCGTCGGGGAGACGAGCACATCGGCGCGCTCCCAGGCGGCGGCGAAGTCGCGCTGCACGAGGGTGCGGACCTTCTGGGCGGACCCGTAGTAGGCGTCGTAGTAGCCCGCGGAGAGCACGTGGGTGCCCAGGATGATGCGCCGCTTGGCCTCATCGCCGAATCCCGCGCCGCGGGTCGCGGCCATGACGGTCTCGGCGGTGACGGGCCCACTGGCCGGCTCGACGCGCAGGCCGTAGCGCATGCCGTCATAGCGGGCGAGGTTGGAGGACACCTCGGCGGGCATGATGAGGTAGTAGGCGTCGAGCGCGTACTCCAGGTGGGGCAGGCTGATGGTCTCCACGCTCGCGCCCGCCGCCTCGAGCAGGCCGAGGGCGGCGTGGAAGGAGTCCAGGACGCCGGGGTCGTAGCCCTCGCCGCCGTCGAGCTCGGAGATGACGCCCACGCGCAGGCCGGTGAGATCCCGCCCGGCCTGGGCGGCGCGGACGATGGCGGCCATGCCGCGGGGGGCGTCGGCGAGCGAGGTGGAGTCCAGCGGGTCGTGCGCGCCGACGACGTCGTGGAGGAGGGCCGTGTCCAGGACGGTGCGGGCCATGGGGCCGGGGGTGTCCAGGGAGGAGGCCATGGCGATGACGCCAAAGCGCGAGACCGTGCCGTAGGTGGGCTTGACCCCCACGGTGCCGGTGACGGCGGCAGGCTGGCGGATGGAGCCACCTGTGTCGGTGCCCACCGCCAGGGGCGCCTCAAAGGCCCCCAGGGCCGCCGCCGAGCCGCCCGAGGAGCCCCCGGGGATCCGCCCCAGGTCCCAGGGGTTGGAGGTCCGGCCGAAGGCCGAGTGCTCGGTGGAGCCGCCCATGGCGAACTCGTCCAGGTTGGTCTTGCCCAGGACCGGCAGGTGGGCGGCACGCAGGTTGGTCACCAGGGTGGCGTCGTAGGGCGGGACCCAGCCGGCGAGGATCCGTGAGGCCGCGGTGGTCACCTGTCCCCTGGTGCAGATGAGGTCCTTGACGGCCACGGGTACCCCGGTGAGCTCCCCGGCCGCCCCCTGGCGCCGTACGGCATCGGCGGCGTCGGCGTCGGCCAGGGCCCTGGAGGCGTCCACGTCCAGGAAGGCGTGCACGGCGTCGTCAACGGCGGACACACGGTCCAGGTGCGCCTGGGTCAGCTCGTGGGAGGAGACCTCGCCGGAGGCGAGGGCAGCGGCCTGCTCGGCGGCGGTGGCACGCACGAGCGAGGAAAGTGTGGAAGAGGTCATCGGTCCTTCACTCCTCCCCGAGGATCTGGGGCACGAGGAACATGGAGTCCTCGGCTGCCGGGGCACCGGCAAGGAGCTCGTCGACGTCCAGGGTGGGTCCGGGAACGTCCTGGCGGAGCACGTTGGTCAGGGGGACCGGGTGGGAGGTGGCAGGCAGGTCGGGCGTGACCACGCTGGTGACCCGGGCGAAGGACGAGGCGACGGCGTCCAGCTCACCTGCCAGGCGCGTCACCTCCTCCTGGCTCAGCGCCACCCGTGCGAGCGCCGCGACGCGGGCTACCTCGTCGGTGGAGATGGTGGACATGGCGGCAGTGTATCCGCGCCCGGCCCCGCCTCGCCCCTGGGCGGCACCGGAGCCGTAGCGGCACGAGGGTGCCTGGGACCGTGATGCTCCTCCTGCCCCTGGGCGGCACCAGACCAGGGCCCCGTATTGCAGGAGCTATGGTGGCTGGCGCCGGGGTAGCCGTGAAGTTCGCGGGGACGGCCCCGTATTGCAGGGGCTACGGACCCGCCCCACACGTAGAGGTCCCGATCGCCAGGACAGCTCCGTACACAGGGGCTGCCCGTCCGGTGCGTGGGTCGCCCGAAGGTGGGCCTCAGGCCGTCCTCGGGGAGGACGCCAGCGCTCCGCGCGGGCGCTGTCCGCGAGCTCGAGCGGTGAGGGCCCGGCGCGGCGCCTGAGCTGTCTCGTCGAGGAGCGCGACCACCACCCCCGAGGACGCCGGGAGAGCAGCAGCACCATCAGACCCGTCCCGGCAGGAAACGACCGGTGCCTGCCGGTACCCGGCCCCCAGCCAGACCACCAGCCCCGTCCCGGCAGGAAACACCTCCCAGAGGACGCAAGGGGAGCTTACCTACCGTCCTGGAGCACCACGCCGCCCCGTCCCCGACTACTTTTGCCCGATCTCACAGAGAGAATCACCGTGTTCTCCATTGACAACTCAGCGACTCGCCGGTGTGATGGAACCTAAGGCTCGCACGTCGGCGGGCCATTGGATTGTGGACAAGGTTGGGCACGCCGTCCCCTGTACGACGCGCCCACCCGGATCAAGGATCTCCGTGCAGTTCAACGCGCTCACCAGCGCCCCGACCGCTCCAACCGCTGACGAGGCGGGCCCCCAGGACGACGTCGTGACGCCCCCGCCCCCCGCCGCTCCCGAGGTCGTCCCCACCCCCGGCCCCGAGGCGTCCTACCACCCTGCTCCAGCCCCTGCCCGGGACCGGCGTCGTCGCTGGCCGCTATGGACCGCGGCGGCGGCCCTCCTGCTCCTGGGCACCGCCGCTGTGGGCAGCTACGCCTACGCCTCGCACTACTCCGGCCTGGCCCTGCCAGGTACCACGGTGGCCGGGACGGACGTGTCGGGCATGAACCGTCAGCAGATCGTCGACCTGGTCAACTCCAAGGCCGACGCTGTGACCGTGAAGGTCTCCGGTGACGCCAGCGCCACCGCCTCCCTGACGGATCTCGGCGTCACGGTGGACGCCGAGGCAGTGGCTGACGCCGCCCTGAAGCCCAGCGCCTCCTTCGGCTCCCGCCTGGCCGGCCTGTTCTCCGACCACCCAGTGACGGTGGCCACCACCACCCAGGAGGACACCGCTGCCACCTACGCCAGCTCCCTCATCCCCTCCGACAAGACGGCGGCCCACAACGCCGGGGTGACCCTGGGCGAGGACGACGAGACCTTTGAGGTCAGCCCTGGCTCCGAGGGCGTGAGCATTGACGCCTCCACGTTGCGTACCGCGGCCGAGCAGGCCGCCACCTCCCTGACCTCCACGGACGTGTCCGTCAGCTTCGTCACGGCCCCCCCGAAGGTCTCCGACGCCGACGCCCAGGCGGTCGCGGACAAGGCGAACTCCTGGGTGTCCCAGGACGTGACCATCACCGCCACCACCACGACCGGCTCCGGGGACCAGAAGAAGACCGAGGAGGAGTCCTTCACCGCTGACGCCTCCACCAAGGCCTCCTGGATCACGGTCTCCCAGAGCGGTGACAACCCCCCGACCCTGGGCGTGGACAACGCCAAGGTGACCACGTGGGTAAACGAGCAGGCCGACGAGGTCAATGCCGAGCCGGTCAAGGGCCAGCGCAACGTCAACTCCCGCGGGGAGGTGGTCGCCACCGCCGTGGAGGCCAAGGACGGCACCACCGTGTCCAACTCCGCGGACGTGGCCTCGGCCATTACCAACGCCCTGGGCTCGGGTAAGGCATACACCGGCTCCTTCACCACCAAGACGATCGAGGCCACCTGGGAGGAGCGGAAGATCGCCGACGGCGCGGAGAACCTGGTCTACCCGGCCGCTGTGGGCGAGAAGTGGATCGACATCAACCTCTCGAACAAGACGGTCACCGCCTACGAGGGGGCCACCGTCGTGCGTGGCCCCGTGTCCATCGTGGACGGCGCCCCGGAGACCCCCACGGTGACCGGCACGTACCACATCTACCTTCAGAACGCCACGCAGACCATGCGCGGGCAGAACGCGGACGGCACCCCCTACGAGGCCGAGGGCATCCCCTGGATCAGCTACTTCTACGAGGGCTACGCCCTCCACGGCGCCCCGTCGCGCTCCAGCTTCGGCTTCTCCGGCTCCCACGGCTGCCTCAATATGCCGGTGGGCGAGGCCAAGTGGATCTACGACTGGGCCACGATCGGCACCACCGTGGTCTCCCACTACTGAGAGCCGCCTGTCGTCTGGGCGTGACGGGACCGTGATCGTATATCACGGTCCCGTCACGTTTTTCTCACGGTCTTATCTCGATTGCCGACTGACCTGCCGCTCTGCGCCGGACGCCACATCAGGGGGAGAGTTCTGGTACCAGATCCTGGTCCCTGGCCGTCTCCCCAGTGAATTAGTATGTCTCACGCCCCCTTCCCCACTTCTCTGCAAGGAGCCTGATGCGGCATGGACGACGTTTCCACCCCACTTCTTTGTCCGCAGGACTCGGTCGCCACCCCCGAGGACCCGGTGGCCGAGGCCAGCACACCACAGGACGAGCACCCCGACCAGGCGGAACCACCTGCCCAGGCGGAGCAGCCTGACCAGGCAGAGCCGCCTACCCAGGACAGGCGCCCCGACTCGCCGGAGCAGTCTGACCAGACGGAGCCACCAACCCAGGACGAGCCTGACCCGGCAGAGCAGTCTGACCCGGCAGGGCCACCAGCCCAGACGGAGCGCCCCGACGAGGACGAGCCCGCTCAGACGGAGCAGTCTGACCCGGCAGAGCCGTCCACCCAGGCGGAGCCACCAACCCAGGACGGGGCCGCCCCGTCGGAGCCGCCCACCCAGGACGAGCCTGACCCGTCAGAGCCACCCGCTCAGAACGAGCCCGCCCAGGCGGAGCCACCTGCCCAGGCAGAGCCCGACTCATCGGAGCCGTCCACCCAGACGGAGCGCCCCGACCAGGCGGAGCCACCAACCCAGGACGAGCCCGCCCCGTCAGAGCCACCAACTCAGGACGAGCCTGACCCGGCGGAGCCGCTCACCCAGGCAGAGCCGAAAGCAGGACCAGACCGCCACTCCGGTCTCCTCGGCCTCCTCCGTGCGCCCCGGCGTCGGATCCTGTGGGCCTCGGCGGCCGCCCTGCTCCTGGGGATCGGGGCCGGAGGCTACGCGTACGCGAGCTACTACGCCGACGTCGCCGCCCCGCACACCACGGTGGCCGGGATCGACGTCTCGGGAATGAGCCGTGAGGAGATCGCCACCCTGGTGCGCAGTCGGGCGGAGTCGGTCACCGTCTCCGTGACCGGCGACGTCTCGGCCACGGCGAGCCTGGCCCAGCTGGGTACCACGGTCGACGCCGAGGCCACGGCACAGGCCGCCATCGCCCCGAGCAGCTCGGTCCTCCACCGCCTGACCGCGCTGGTCAGCCCCACGTCAATCGACGTCGTGACCGCCACCGACCCCATGGTCACGGCCGACTACGCCCAGTCCCTGGTGCCCGAGGGCCGTACCAGGGCCCGTAACGCGGACCTGGCCCTGGGCGATGACGGGGAGACCTTCGAGGTGGTCCCCGGCAGCGAGGGCGTCGGACTGGACACCCAGGCCCTCCAGACGGCGGTGGACACCGCGGCCTCCACCCTGTCGGGCACCAAGGTGAGCCTGTCACTGGCGACCGTCACCCCGGAGGTCACCGACGAGATGGCGGCGGCCGTCGCCCGGAGCGCCAACAGCATGGTGGCCCACTCCGTGACCCTCACCGGGCCCGAGGAGGCCTCCCTGACCGCCGACCTGCCCACCAAGGCCTCCTGGGTGGTTACCACCTCCCACCCCCACACCGCCCCCACCCTGTCGGTGGACGTCTCCGAGGTGGAGAGCTGGATCCGTACCAAGGCCGCCTTCCTGAACGTGGACTCGGTCACGGGCAAGCGCTACGTGGACCCTTCCGGGAACGTGGCCGCGGTACCCGTCCAGGCCCAGGACGGGCGCCACGTCTCCAATGCGGAGGCGCTGGCCACTGCCGCGGCGGCGGCCCTGGAGGCCGGTACCGACTACTCCGGCACCCTGGAGACGGCTACCGACACCGCGGCCTGGCAGGACAAGCTCATTGACTACGGCGCCCAGGACCTGGCCTACCCGGCGGCACCCGGGGAGAAGTGGATCGACATCGACCTGTCTAAGGCCACCACGACCGCCTACGAGGGCTCCAGCGTCGTCCACGGCCCGGTACCCATGGTGCCGGGGTCGCCCGACCACCCTACGGTCACCGGCACCTACGCGGTGTACCTCAAGTACGCTGCCCAGGACATGGGCTGCACGCCCGGCTGGCCCTACTGCGCCAGGGGCGTGCCCTGGGTGTCCTACTGGCACGAGTCCTACGCCCTCCACGGCGCCCCCTGGCAGCACACCTTCGGGTGGTCGGGCCCGGGCGGCTCCCACGGGTGCATCAACCTGCCGGTCAGCGAGGCCAAGTGGTTCTACGACTGGGACGAGATCGGGACCCCGGTGGTCTCCCACTACTGATAAGAGGACCCTGTGCCGCAGGCCAAGTACCACCACATCTTCGCCACGCTGCAGGAGCGTATTGAGACGGGGGCCTACCCCTTCCAGTCGCTGCTGCCCAGTGAGAACCAGCTGGCGGCGGAGTTCGGGTGCACCCGCAACACGGTGCGCAAGGCGCTCACGCTCCTGGCCGGTGAGGGCTATATCCAGGCGATGCAGGGGCGCGGGGTCCTGGTGATCCACCGGAGGCGTCAGACCTCCACCTTCCTCATCGGCGGCATTGAGTCCATGCGTGAGGCGGCCCGCCGCAACCACCTGGACCTGGCCACCCACCTCATCTCCCTGGAGCGCACCCGGGTGGACGCCGCGCTCGCCGAGCGCTCCGGTATGGCCCGGGGGGCGGACATTACCGTGGTCAGGCGCCTGCGGCTGCTGGACAACGTGCCCCTCATTGTGGACACCAGCTGCTTCCTGACCGTGGTGGTACCGGGCCTGACCCGTCAGGTGGTGGAGTCCTCCATCTACTCCTATCTGGAGGAGGACCTCAAGGTGGTCGTGGCGAGCGCGTCCCGCACGATTATGGTGGAGCGCGCCACGCCTGAGGACCGTCAGTTCATCCACCTGGCGGGTATGGACTGCGTGGCGGTGGTGACCTCCTCGACCTTTGACTCCTCCGGGACCCTCTTTGAGTACACGGTCTCAAGGCACTCCCCCGTGGACTTCTCCTTCCAGGCCACTGCCAAGCGGATGCCGGCACCACGCAGGCAGAGGTAGTGGCGGGGCGCGAGCTGGTGCTCACGCCCCGCCACATACCCTCTCAGGGGACGGTCTGGCTAGTTGGGCTCACGCTTGCCCAGACGCACCTTCTTGACCTCCTTGCCGCCCTCGAGGTCGGACTCGGAGAAGCCGAAGAAGTAGGTGCACAGGAACGCCACCACCAGGGCCGCGAAGGAGGCGATCCAGAAGCCCGTGAAGGAGCTGTCAATACCCTTGGGGTTCACGAACGAGGGGAAGCCCACGAAGGCGCCGGTGAAGCCCCACATATTGACGTTGAACAGGCCGGTGATGAGCCCTCCCACGGCGCCGCCGATAGAGGCGGTCAGGAAGATGCGGCCGTACTTGAGGTTGAGGCCGTACATGGCGGGCTCGGTGACACCGCACATGGCGGAGATGGTGGCCGGCCCGGCCATACGCTTGATACGGCGGTTGCGGGTCTTGATCCACACCGCCAGGGCGCCGCCGCCCTGGGCGATCATGGTGGCCGAGACAATGGCGTTGAGCGGGGAGTAGCCGGGGTCGGCGATCTGCTGGGAGATAATCGGGATGACCGCCCAGTGCAGGCCGAAGATGACCAGGCACTGGTAGAACCCGCCGATAATGAGCCCGGCCACGGGGTAGCTCAGGTTAAGAACAGCCGTCACCCCGGTGGCGATGGCCCCGGAGATGGCCATGACAATGGGGCCGAAGACCACCAGGACCAGGGTGGAGACAATGAAGATCTCCAGCAGCGGCGCGAAGATGGAGCGGATGACAGCCGGGATCCACATCTTGAGCCAGGGCTCGATCTTGGCAGCCAGCCAGGCGGCCACGATAATGGGGAAGATCGAGTAGGCGTAGGCGTTGGTCTGCGGCAGGGAGACCGGGATACCAAAGAAGTCGGTGTTGAAGATCGTGTTGCCGATCTGCCTGACAATGTGGTAGGGCGCCGTGAACCCCGCAGGGTCTTCGCTGGACTTGACGATGTAGTCCGGGTTCGACATGTGCGCGAGCGAGGGGTAGGCGAGCACGCCGCCGATAATGGCCACGATAATGGGGTCGGAGCCCAGGCGCTTGGCGGCGGTGAAGCCGATGATAATGGGCAGGAAGTAGAACATCGAGTCGGCCATGGCCGAGATGATCTGGTAGGTGTCACTGGCGCTCTCCACGACCTTGAACTGGGTGAGGAGCGCCAGGATGCCCTTGAGGATACCGGAGGCAGCCAGGACGCCGATCACCGGGATCATGGAGCCGGTGATGACGCCGATGAGGGAGGAGAAGCCGTACTTGACCCAGCCCAGGGGGGTGGTGGGCCGCTCCACGGGCTCGGCGGCCTCGTCGGCGTCCCCGGCGGCGCCTGCGGGAAGCTGGCTGACAATGGCGTCGTAGACGTCCACGACGTCGGCGCCGATGACCACCTGGTACTGCCCGCCGGCCTTGGCGACGTCAATGACGCCGTCCAGGTTGGACACGACGTCGTCATTGGCCAGGGAGGCGTCCTTGAGGTAGAAGCGCACCCGGGTGATGCAGTGGATGACGCTGGCTACGTTGTCCGCCCCGCCGACCCCGGCGATAATGTCCGCGGCGGTGGCGTCGAAGCCGGTCCGCCCGTCGGTGCGTCCCGTCGTCGCGACGGCCTCGGCGGCAGGCTCGGTGCTGGTGTCCTTCAGGGTCGCGGTGGCGGCGGGTCCGCCCGCTGCGACGTGCCCGGGGGTGACCTCGAGCCCGGCGAGGTGGGTGGCGCTGTTGGTCAGGACCACGATGGCGGTGGTGGCCTTGCCTGCGGCGGTGACCGCCTTGAGGTCCATGGCGCCCAGGGGCTGGCCGCTGCGCACGCGGTCGCCGGCGCTCACGGTCATCCTGAAGGGCGCTCCCTTGAGCTCCACGGTGTCCACCCCGAGGTGGAGCAGGACCTCCAGGCCGGAGTCGGTCTTGAGCCCGATGGCGTGCCCGGTGGCGGCCACGAGCGTGACGGTGCCGTCAACGGGCGCCACCACCTGGCCGGCGTCGGGCTCGACGCCGAAGCCGTCGCCGACGGCCCCGGAGGAGAAGACGGGATCGGGGATGTCCGCGAGCGGGATCGTGGTCCCGGAGACAGGCGCCGCGAGGCGTACCTGCCGCTCAGGTGCGGTGGTCATGCTGGTCCTTTCGGGGAGGGGTACATCAGTCAGGAAGGAAGGTGGCGGTGGGCTGGCGGTACGGGGCCGCCCCCGCGCCCTGCCTAAGGCGTCAGGCGGCGGGCTCGGCCCGCTCCAGCAGGGCAATGGCCTCGTAGGGGCGCAGCGGCAGGGCGCTGGGGCGCGGACGGACGGCGCGGTGGGCGGCGACCCAGGCGTCGGCGTCGGCGTGGTTGGCAATGAGGACCTCGGCCGTCTCAAGGCCCTCGGGCAGGGTGACCTCGCTGTCGGTGCCCCGCAGGTTGCACAGGACCAGGAGCCGGTCGCCCTCGTGGGTGCGGGTGTAGGCCAGGACGTCGGGGTTGTCCTGCTCCCAGGGGGCGTAGGCGCCCTCGGCAATGAGGGGCAGCTCGTGACGCAGGCTGATCAGCCGACGGTAGTAGGGCAGGATCGAGCCCTCGCGCTCCTCGCGCTCGACGTTGACGGCCTCCTGGCCGGTGGGGCGCAGCCAGGGGGTGCCGGTGGTGAAGCCCGCGGTGGCGCTGGCGTCCCAGGCCATGGGGGTGCGGGAGTTGTCCCGGGCCTTGCGGTGCACGATCCGGAAGGCCTCCTGCGGGGTCCGGCCCTCGGCGAGGAGCTCGGTGTAGGCGTTGCGCGCCTCGACGTCCACGTAGTCCTCGATGGAGGTGTAGGCGGGGTCGGTCATACCGATCTCCTCGCCCATGTAGACGTAGGGGGTGCCCCGCAGCAGGTGGACGGCGGTGGCCAGCATGGTGGCGGACTCGGCGCGGTAGCGCCCGGGGTCACCGAAGCGGTTAATGGCCCGGGGCTGGTCGTGGTTGTTCCAGAACAGGGCGTTCCACCCGCCCCCCTCCTGCATGCCCAGGGCCCAGTCACTGAGGATCCGCTTGAGGGCGGGCAGGTCGGCGGGGACGTCGGTCCACTTGCGTCCCTGGTCGTAGTCCACCTTGAGGTGGTGGAAGCTGAAGACCATGCTCAGCTCGTGGTTCTCGGGGCGCGAGTAGCCCACGCAGGCCTCGATGGTGGTCGACGACATCTCCCCCACGGTGATACCGGCCTCGTCGGCCCCGAAGCTGGCGGCGGCGAGCTCGCGCAGGTAGTCGTGGACCAAGGGGCCGTCGGTGTACATGGCGCGGTCGTCGGTGCCCGGGGGGGCGTCACGCAGCTCCTCGTCCTTGCCGATGAGGTTGATGACGTCGAACCGGAAGCCGCACACCCCCCGCTCGCGCCAGAAGTTGACGATCCCGGCGGCCTGGGCGCGCACGGCGGGGTTGTGCCAGTTGAGGTCGGCCTGGGTGCGGTCGAAGAGGTGGAGGTAGTAGTGGTCGGTGTCCCCGAAGCGCTCCCAGGCCGGGCCGCCGAACTTCGAGACCCAGTTGGTGGGCAGGCTCCCGTCCTCCTTGGCGGGGCGCAGGATGTAGTAGTCCTGGTAGACGGGGTTGCCCGCCAGGGCGCGCTGGAACCACTCGTGGGCGGTGGAGGTGTGGTTGAGGACCATGTCCAGGATGACGCCGATCCCCCGCTCCGCGAGCGCGGCGACGAGCTCGTCGAAGTCCTCCATGGTGCCCATGGCGGGGTCGATGGCGCGGTAGTCGGAGATGTCGTAGCCGTTGTCCCGGCCCGGTGAGGGGAAGAAGGGGTTGAACCAGACGTGGTCCACCCCCAGGGAGGCAATGTAGGGGACCTTCTCGATGACGCCGCGCAGGTCGCCCACCCCGTTCCCCGTGGAGTCGCGGAAGGACTTGGGATAGATCTGGTAGACGACGCTGGACCGGAAGGGGCGGGTCGCGGGGCTGGCAGGCACGAGACATCCTCTCAACAGCTTGTGCACACAAGAATGCCCGCCGAGGGCGAGCTTGTATACACATATTATTGTGTGATGAATCATATATCGCTGTGAGGAGGTAGCCTCCCGCGCACCGGGGAGCGGCTAGGCTCCGCTCATGACGACCTACGGATTCATCGGAGCCGGCAACATGGCGGGCGCGATCGTGCGCGGCGCCGTGGCGGCGGGCATACCCCCCTGTGACCTCGCTGTCACCAGCGCCCGCTCCTCCGCCGCGACGCTGGCCCAGGAGGTCGGCGTGCGCCTGGCCGCCAGCGGCCCCGAGCTGGTGTCCACCAGCGCCGTGGTGGTCCTGGCGGTCAAGCCGCACGTGGTCCCCGTCGTGGCCGCGCAGGTGCACGACGCCGTCGCCTCCCACCAGCCGCTGGTCGTCTCCCTCGCCGCCGGGCTGTCCACGGCGCGCCTGGAGGCCCTGCTGCCGACGGGTACGCGGGTGGTCCGGGCCATGCCCAATATGGCGGCCGCCGTGGGTCAGTCCATGACCGCCCTGACCGCCGGGAGCCGGGCTGAGGCGCGGGACGTGGAGCAGGTCCGCGCCCTTACGGACCTGGTGGGACGCACCGTGGTCCTGGAGGAGAGGGACCTCCCCGCCTTCGTGTCCCTGGCCAGCTCCTCCCCCGCGTTCGTGCTGACCCTCATCGAGGCGCTCGCCCGGGGAGGGCTCCTGGAGGGGATGCCCAAGGCCCAGGCGGTGGAGATCGTCACCCAGGCCGTCCTGGGCACGGCCCTCATGGTCCAGGCGGAGGCGGACCGACGGGCCTCCACCGGGTCGGGGCGGAGCCCGGCCGACCTGGTGGACTCGGTGTGCTCCCCCGGGGGGACCACGGTGGCGGGGCTGGTGGCCCTGGAGCGGGCCGGGTTCTCCGACGCCCTCATCCGCGCCGTCCAGGCCACCGTGGCACGGGACCGCGAGCTCGGCGCCTGAGACGCCCGGCGCCCACGTCCCCCGTTCCCACGGCCAGCGGGTACCGGGGGCAGGCCTCAACCGGTGGGCGGAGTCCACCACGGGGCCACGGCCAGCGGGTACCAGGCAGGACGCCGCCGACGGCGCTGCGTCCCCCCGTTCCCACGGCCAGCGGGTACCGGGGCCACCCGGAGACCGGCGTGCACGACGTCGGTCGCGGCGGACTCGACAGGTACCCGGCAGCCCTCCCGTTCTCACGAAGAACAAGTACCGTTCTCAGCGCGAACAAGTACCGTTCTCGCGAGCAATAAGTACCGTTCTCACGGAGGGCGGGAGGGTGGGCGGGCCTAGCGGGGGGTGCCGGGGCGTGGCCGGCCCGGTGCGTGCACCAGCTGCCAGCGTGAGGAGTCCTGGGAGGCCTCGACGAAGTCCCGGAAGGGCCCGGGTACCTCGGCCAGCTCCTGGGGCGTGCCGCGCTGGGCCACCCGGGCCCCGTCCGGGCCCGGCTCCAGGAAGACGACCTCGTCGGCCTGGCGGACCGTGGACAGGCGGTGCGCCACCACCAGCACGGTGCGGCCCCGGGAGAGCTCGCGGACGACCTCGGTAATGGCGGACTCGTTCTCGCCGTCCAGGGCCGAGGTGATCTCGTCGAGCAGGAGGACGGGGGCGTCCTTGACGAAGGCGCGGGCGATGGAGACCCTCTGGCGCTCGCCCCCGGACAGGCTCAGCCCCCCGGGGCCCACGTTCGTGTCCCACCCGTGCGGCAGCGCGCTAATGACCCGGTCCAGCCGGGCCCGTCGGGCCGCCTCGGCCAGCTCGGCGTCGGTGGCCTCGGGCCGGGCTATGCGCAGGTTCTCGCGGATGGTGGTGTCGAACAGGTAGACGTCCTGGAAGACCATGGAGGTCAGGGCCATGACCTGGGTGGCGCCCAGGGCGCGCACGTCCGCCCCGCCAATGGTCACCGCCCCGCCGTCGACGTCCCAGAAGCGGGCGGCCAGGCGCAGGACCGTGGACTTGCCGGCCCCCGAGGGCCCCACCAGGGCGGTGACACGACCCTGCGGGGCGCTCAGGGAGACGTCGGCCAGGACGGGGCGGCCCGGGTCGTAGGAGAAGGAGACCCCGGACAGGGTGATGCCGGTGCCCTCGGGGCTGGCCTCGGTCCCGGGGGCGGGGTCGGGCAGGGGCTGGGCGTCCAGCAGGGTGCTCATGGAGCGCAGGGCGACCTTGGCGTTGTCGGCCTCGGAGGCGAACAGCGCGGCCTTGGTCAGGGGCAGCAGCATGCGGGCGGTCACGGCCATGATCGCCAGGTAGGCGACGACGTCGAGCCGGTGGCCGCTCACGCGCGACATGCCCAGGGCCAGGACCAGGGCGAAGGAGACGTTGACGACCAGGTTGAAGAGCTGGCCCGGGCGCCCCTTGACACGCAGGCCGGTCAGGGTGGCCCGGGAGTCCTCCTCCAGGGTGGTCCGCACCGGCTCCCACCCGGTACGGGTGACGCCGGTGGCGCGCAGCACCGGCTGGAGGCGGGCGAACTCCACCAGGCGGCCGGCGGCCGCGGCGGAGGCGGTGTCCTCCAGCTCGTTGGCACGGGTGGTCGCAGTGCCCATGAGCCGCCAGATGAGCAGCAGGGGGATGATCGTGAGCGCCATGATCAGGGCCAGGGGCCACTCGACGAAGGCGGTGGCCACCAGCATGACCAGCGGCACGATAAAGGCGTTGCACAGGTTGGGGATGACGATGGAGGCCAGGTGGGAGAGGGTGTTGACCTCCTTGGAGGTGGCGTTGACCACGGCGGCCTCCCGTGCGGGGGTGAACCACCCCAGGGGCAGGGTCAGGACGTGCTCGGCCACCCGGTCGATCATGGTGTCACAGACCTCGTAGACGCTGACCCGGTAGGAGCGGTACATGGCGGTGGTGTCCACCACCAGGGTGACCACCCCCAGGACCACCACCACCGCGAGCCAGGGGCCCACGCCGGAGCCGGAGTACAGGGCCCGCAGGAAGGGGATCATGAGGGCCAGGGTGACGCCCTGGAGCACGGCGGAGGTCACGAACCAGGCGGTAAGGACCCGCATCTGGCGGGCGTCTACCAGGCGCAGCAGCATCTTCCACATACTTCAGTCCTCCTGCGGGGCGGTGTCGGGACGGGTGGGGCGGGGGTGCTCGGGCCCCGTGACGGGGGCGGGAGCCGGGGCGGAGGCGGACGCCGGGGCGGGGCTACCGGACGATGCCGGGGCGGAGGCGGACGCCGGGACAGGGCGGCCGGACGACGCCGGGCCCAGGTCCTGGCTGCGCCACATGGCGGCGTAGCGGCCGTCCGCGGCCAGGAGCTCCTCGTGGCGGCCGCGCTCGGCCACCCGCCCGTCGTCAATGACGAGGATCTGGTCGGCGTCGCGCACGGTGGACAGGCGGTGGGCGATGATAATGACGGTGCGTCCGGCCGCCAGGCGGGACAGGGCCTGGTGGATGTCGCGCTCGGAGGCGGGGTCGGCCTGGGCGGTGGCCTCGTCCAGGACCAGGACAGGGGCGTCCTGGAGGTAGGCGCGGGCCAGGGTGACCCGCTGGCGCTCGCCCCCGGAGAGGAACCCGCCCGCCTCGCCCAGGACCGTGTCGTAGCCGTGGGGCAGGCGCGTAATGCGCTCGTGGACGCAGGCGGCCCGGGCCGCTGCCTCCACCTGCTCGCGGGTGGCCCCGGGCCGGCCCAGGGCGATGTTGTCGTGCACGGTGTCGTGGGACAGGGCCACGTCCTGCAGCACGATCGCCACCCGGGAGAACAGCCAGGGGAAGGTGGCCTCGCGCACGTCGACGCCGGAGACGCGCACGGCGCCGGCGTCGACGTCGTAGAAGCGGGCAATGAGACGGGCCAGGGTGGACTTCCCGCCCCCGGAGGGGCCCACCAGGGCGGTGACGGTGCCGGGCTCGGCCGTGAGGGACACGCCCTTGAGCACCGGGGAGCCGGGCTCGTAAGAGAAGGTGACGTCATCCACCTCCACCCTCCCCGGGGCGGGGCCGTCGTCGGCGTCGAAGCCGCCCTCGGGCATGGGCGCCTGGGAGAGCAGCTCGGCGGTGTCCTGGGCCGCCATACGCGACTCGTAGGCGTGCTGCATGAGGTTGATGAACGTGACCATGCCCTCGGGCAGCCCCAGGGCCACCAGGAAGAAGGGCAGGGTGGCGGACAGCTGGATCCAGCCCTGCCACACGAAGAGCACCGCCAGGGGCGCCACGGTGGCGAACACGGTGGCCGGGCGCAGCACCGCCGCCATGAGGCTCATGGGCCGCCCCGAGCTCGTGACCCACTCGTAGGAGATGTCGGAGAAGTGCCTCCGGGCGGCGTTGAAGCGGGTACGGCTCAGGTCGGTGGCCTGGAAGCCCTTGACCTCCTTAATGCCCTCGATCATCTCGACGGTGGCGGCGGCCAGGTCCGTCTGCGCCTTCCCGAAGCGGTCGGTGATACCGCTCAGGCCGCGCATGGCGGGCATGACGGCGGCCAGGGCCAGGAGCCACACCCCCAGCAGGGCCAGGGTCAGCGCCCAGTCGGTCCACAGCAGGTAGGCCGTCCCCGCCAGGGCCATGACCACGGCGTTGGTGGTGTCCCCGGGCATGTGGGCCACGAGGGTGTGGATGGCGGTGGTGTCGTCGCACACCATCTTGCGTATGGTGCCGTGGGGGATGGCGGCCACGCGCCCCAGCGGCAGACGGCTGAGGGCCTCCACCACACGGACCCGCAGGTGGTGGCGCAGCCTGGCCTCGGCCAGGTGGGTGACGCCCAGGCCCGTGAGGTAGAGCAGCTGGGCGACGAAGAGGGACCCGACGGCGACCACCGCCCACGTCCAGGGCCGGGCCGCGAGCCCCTGGGCGTCCGACTCCTCCAGCCAGATGGCGGCCAGGTTCCGCAGAGCCACGAAGGGCACGATGGACAGCACCGCCCCGACGGCGGTCAGGGCACCGGAGAGGATCATCGCCCCCCGCGCCGGCCTAATGAGGTCGCTGACGGTGACCGTCCTGGTCCCCGCACCCGGTGAGCTCGCCCCGAGGGACTCCTGTGGTCGTCCTGTAGCTGCTGGCATGGTCGACTCTCCTCTCTGTTCCTCTGTTCCTTTGCCGTTCCGTCTCAGTGCCCTCAAGAGGGCGCAGGGATCCTCATCCCACGGTCCTCCACGTGATCGCGGTGACCAGCCAGGTGCAGGCCACCACGGCCCAGTCGCGCCGGCGCCAGGGCTCGTCCCTCAGCTCGGTGCGCCCCCTGTACGCCCCGAAGGCGCGCGAGTCCATGGACAGGGCCACACGTTCAGCGTGCTGGATCGCCAGGATCATGAGCGGCAGGATCGAGCCCGCCCAGCGCACCACCGGGGCCGCTGGCCCCCAGGCACGGCCGACACCTCGCAGGGCACGGGCCGTGCGCAGCACGGTGAGGTCCCCGTGGAACCGGGCGATAAAGGCGGTGGCCGCCGTCCCCGCGGACCCGATCCGGTAGGGCATGCGGAAGGTGGTCGTCAGCGTGCGTATAAGGGCCTCGGCGTCGGTGGAGATGCCGGATAGCAGCACCAGGGAGACCATGGCCCCGATCCCGGTCCCGGCGGCCACGGCGCTGCCCATGTCGTAGACCTGCGTCTCGGGGCCGGAGCGCAGCCCGTTGCCGAAGATCCACAGCATGAGCCCCGTGACTGCCCAGGAGCCCAGGACCGAGACGAGCGTGCGGGTGCGCGGGGCCCGTGCGGCGGTCATGAGGACGCTCGCCGCCACCAGGACCGCCAGGTTGACCCGGTGGTCCTTCAGGGCGAAGAGCATGACAATGACGGGGACGACGGCGACGAACAGGGTCAGGGGGTTGAGCCCGGTCAGCAGGCCCCGGCGCGGCTGAGGCCTGGGCGGCACCGCCACGGCACCTGCCGCTGGCGCACCCGGGTCCCCGCCGGCGGGCCGCACGGGGTCCCCCGGACACCCGGTCCCGGCGGGCTGCGGCAGGGCGACGACGTGGGTGCAGTGCTCCTGGGCCAGCTCCAGGTCGTGGGTGGCCATAATGACGGTGCGGCCCTGGGCGCGCAGCTGCCCGATGAACCCCATGAGCTCGACGGTGTTGGCCCGGTCCTGCCCGTAGGTGGGCTCGTCCAGGACAATGACGTCGCGGTCCTCGCCGACCATGGTGGCCACCGAGAGCCTGCGCGCCTGGCCCCCGGAGAGCGTGAGCGGGTGCTGGTCGGCGTGCGACGTCAGGTGGAACTGCTCCAGGAGCTGGTCGACGCGCTCGGCCGGGGTGCCGCCGACCTCGAGCTCCTTGCGGACCGTGGTGGCCACGAACTGGTGCTCGGGGTTCTGGAAGACGTAGCCCACCAGGTGCCTGCCGCGCCGCACCTGCCTGCCGTGCACGCGCGCCCGGGTGGCGGTTAGGGGGACCAGCCCGGCCAGGGCGGACAGGAGGGAGGACTTGCCCGCCCCGTTGGGGCCCACCAGCGCCACCAGCTCACCGCCCCCTAGCCTCATCGAGACGGCCGGGGAGCGCCCGGGGACCTCCATGTCGACGAGCTCCACGCGCGCCCCGTCGCGTCCCGGCGCCCCGGTACCCTCCCCCGTCCTGCCGCCGGTGCCGCCATCAGGAGCGTCATTACCAGGGGCGCCGCCGTCAGGAGCGCCATTGCCATTATCAGGAGTGCCGGCGCGGGGACCGCCGCCGGTGGCGCCGGCGCCGACAGGCTGCGTGGTGGGAGCGACGGTGTCTATGGCCGCCGTCTCGTGCCAGCCGTCCTCGCCCCTCTCCAGGTAACGTACGCCGTCGGGCGAGCACAGGTCGGCGAGCACCGGCAGGGTGATGCCCGCCTCCGCGCAGGTCAGCGGCGGCTCGGCGTCCGTCGGCCGCGGGACGCGCCGCAGGGCCCGGGGCATCCACACCCCGACGTCCTCGAGCTCCTCACGGTGCCCCGTAAAGACCTCGCGCGGCGTGCCCAGGGCGATGGTGCGGCCCCGGGCGTCCAGCGCCAGGACCTGGTCGACGACCGGCAGCACGGGATCCAGGTCGTGGTCGATGACGATCACTCCCGTGCCCTCCTCGGCCATGGCGGAGACGAGCCGGTAGAACTCGTCCCGCCCGGTGGCGTCGATGACGCTGGTGGGCTCGTCCAGGACCAGCAGCTGCGGGCGCATGGCCAGGGCCACGGCCACCGCCAGGCGCTGGCGCTGCCCTCCCGAGAGCTGCCACGGGTCGTCCCAGACGCGCCCCAGCAGCCCCACGGTGCGCAGCGACTCCTCCACGCGGGCCGTGATCTCGCTGCGGGGCAGGCACAGGTTCTGCAAAGGGAAGGCGACGTCGTCGTGGACGGTGCGGGTGACCACGGAGGCGTCGGGGTTCTGCCCCACGTAGGCGACGTGCGTGGCCAGGAAGCTGACGGTGGCATCGGCGACCTCGGTCCCGGCCAGGCGCAGGCTGCCAGCGTACTCCGAGGGCAGGCAGTGTGGCACGAGCCCGCACAGGGCGCGCACCAGGGTGGTCTTCCCGCAGCCGGAGGGCCCGATGACGGCGGTGACCTGCCCGTGCAGGTGGGTCAGGTCCACCGCGTCCAGCACCCAGTCCTCGTACCCCAGGTAGTGGACGCTCAGGCCCTCCACCTCCACCAGTCGGGCTGCTCGGCCGTCCTGGAGCACCTGCACAGCGGGGCCCGTGCAGGAGGCCTCGGACGGAGCCGTGGACGAGGCGCCGTCAGGCACGGCCCTTGGCCCGGTGGTCGATGCCGACGCCGGCACGGTTGAGCAGGTGGGTGAGCAGGATGGTGATACCGCCGCCGACCAGTGCGGAGGCCACGGCGACCGCGCTGGCCAGGACCGGGTAGGCGGCACCGGTGGCGACCTTGAGCATGCCGATGTAGAGGAGGCTGTTGATGAATCCGAAGGTGGCCGCTGAGATGAGGAAGGACCACCAGGTCCACTTGCGGTAGAGCATCAGGGCCAGGGGGATCTCGATAAAGAGCCCGCCCAGGACGTTGCCGAGTACCGCACCCGGGCCGGACGGCGTAACGAAGGCGCTGATAATGCCCATAATGGCGGCGGCGATGAGGACGGCTCCGGGCCTGCGCACCACGGTGGCGGGCAGCAGGTAGGGGATCACCCACAGGCCCATGATCGCGCAGCCCGTCAGCACGACGTCGGGGGCGGCGCCTGCTGCCGGGGCGAGGTAGTTCAGGGGTATCAGGAGGATCATGGACACCACCGACAGCGCGGCCAGCGTCATGAGGTTGCGGGTGCCCAGGGCCGAGTCGGCCAGGCCGCTGCGGGAGGAGGAGCGGATGACGGGGCGCTCCTGCGAGTCCGGGTCGGGCGGCCCGGCCTGCTGTGCCTGTACGACGTCGGGCCGCTCCGGTGCCGGGGTGCTGCTGCTCATCTTCCTTGTCCTCCTGAACTGCTGGGTCGTGGCTGGGGCGGTCGTACCGCCATACTATATGCAAATGATTATCATTCAAAGTTTAGGTGATCTCAATGACGTGGTCGGCGCACTCGTTGAGGAACTCGATGTCGTGGCTGATCACCACCACCACGCGCCCCTCATCGGCCAGGGAACGCAGCTCAGCGGCAATGGTCAGCAGGTGGCGGTAGTCCACCCCGGAGGTAGGCTCGTCGAGGACGATGACGCGGGCGTCCTGGTCCACGGCGGTGGCGATGACGAGCCGCTGCTTCTGTCCCCCGCTCAGGGACAGGGGGTGGCGCTCGGCCAGGCCAGCCAGGTCCAGGCGCTCCAGCTGGGGGGCGCTGGCCTCCTGGGAGACGGACTCGGCAAAGAGCTGGCGGTGGACGTCCTGCATGACCAGGAAGGCCTGTCCGTGCCTGAGCTCCTGGCCGTCCAGGGTCACGCGCGCCCCTCGGCGGGCGCGCTGGAGGCGGCAGACGGCGCGGGCCAGGGTGGTCTTGCCAATGCCGTTGACCCCGGTCACGCCGGTGATGGCGCCAGCGGGAAAGCGCAGGGAGGCGATGTCCAGGATCCTGCGCCCACCGCGCTCGACCACGAGGTCCTCAACGAGCAGGCCCTGACCTCCCTGGGCGCCGCCGGTCCGTCCCTCCCCGGGGCCGGCGGGGCGGGCGGCGGCCCCGGCACCCGGTACGTCCCCGGTGCCCGGCGCAGCCCCGGTGCCCGGTACGTCCGCACCACCGACACCCGGCGCGACCGCATCACCAGTGCCCGGCGCGGCACCAGCACGCACGCCCGGCACACCACCGGCACCTGGTACAGCCGCACCACCGGCACCTGGCACGGTACCGCCGTCACCGGGCCCGCCGTCGCGCAGGGCCGCCACCGGCGTGACCGGGACGCGCAGCTCGGGACGCTCCAGGGTGCGCAGCCCCAGGGAGCGCCGCTCCTCGCCCATGGCGTAGAAGTCGGCCCCGCTCATGCGTCCGGCGACCCGACCGTCCTGCATGAGGACGACCTCGTCGGCCAGTCCCTCCAGGAAGTAGACGCGGTGCTCGGCCACGACGACGGTGCGCCCCAGCTCCCTGAGGCGCGCCACGGCGGCGCGCACGTCCTCAATGGCCCGGGGGTCGAGGTTGGACGTGGGCTCGTCCAGCAGGACGACCGGGGTGTCCTGGACCAGGGCCTGGGCGCAGGCGACCTTCTGGAGCTGCCCCCCGGACAGGCCCTTGAGGTCGCGCCCCAGGAGGTCCTCGATACCGAGCTCCTCCACGGCCCGGAGCCGACGCCGTCGGATCTCCTGGGCGGGGACCTGGTAGTTCTGGGGCGCGAAGGCCAGCTCGTCAGCCACCGTGGTGGTGAAGAACTGGGTGGCGGGGTCCTGGAAGACGGTGGCCGTCACGCGCCCCATCTGCTCAATGGGGGTGTCGGCGACCTCGCGCCCCTCCACCAGGACCTCGCCGTCGCGCCGGCCGTGGTGGAAGTGCGGTACGAGGCCGTTGACCAGGCGCACCAGGGTGGACTTGCCCGAGCCGGACGCACCGCACACCAGCGTCAGGGAGCCCGCCGCGGGGGCCAGGGAGACGTCGGTGAGCACCTGCGCGCCGGTGGTGTAGGCGTAGGAGACCGAGTCAATGCTGACGGTCATGACCACACCCCCCAGAAGCGGTAGGCCACGAGGCCCGCCACCAGGGCGACCAGGACGGCGTCGGCCACCCGGAAGCGGGGCCGGTCCACCACGGTGGGGCGGGCGCTGACGCCCAGGCCCCGTATGAGGGCGGCGGCGGAGAGCTCGTCGGCGGTCCGGGCACAGGCCGTCAGGACCGGGACCACGAGCTTCTCGAGGCCGTCCACGGGGTGGCGCCAGAGGTAGGAGCCGGTGTAGCCGCGCAGGCTCATGGCCTCCACGACGCCGTGGGCCTCGTCAATGACCACCGGCAGGAAGCGGAAGAGGACGGCCAGGGGGATGGTCAGGAAGCGGGGCAGCCTCATGGCGTTCATGGCGGCGGTCAGCTCGCTGACGCGGGTGGTGGCCACGAACCAGGTGCCCAGGGCGATGGACAGCCCGAATCGCAGGAGCCAGTAGACCAGCAGGCCCACCGCGACGGCCGCCCCGTGGTGCCACACCCGGGGCAGCTCCGAGAGGACCCAGAGCAGGGAGTTGACCGCCACCAGGGTCACGGCGACACGTACCCGCAGGTCCAGGAGCGCCAGGACCACGACGACCACGAGGACGAGCCAGAGCACCCGGGTCGACCCCGCCGACATGAGCATGACATTGGCCACCAGGACCAGGAGGAACTTGCTGCGGGGGTCGGCCGCGACCCGTACGGTCGCCGGGACGGCCAGGGCGGAGGGGAGAGCGGACACGGTCTCAGGCGACCCCGGCCCGCTCAAAGTGCTTGTGCAGGACCCGCACGCCCACCAGCGCGCAGCCGAAGGCGACCAGGAACACCAGCACGACCCAGCCGCCGATGACGGCCGGCGTGGCCAGCTCGCGGAAGGTGTCGGCGTAGTCCTGCCCCATACGCCTGGCCATGTCGGCGAAGTACTCCTCCGAGCCCCACAGGACGGGCAGGACCGGCCCGACGCACCACACGGAGAACACCGCGAACCCCAGGGCGTTGGTGGAGGTCCTCGTGTACCCGCCGGCCCGGGTGACGAGGTCCGCCAGGAGACCGAGCCCCGTGGACAGGATCGGGGTGACCCAGGCGTGCCCGGTGGCCACCATGAGGAGGCCGATGACCAGGCCCAGGAGGGTGTAGGCGCCCAGGGCCCGGGTCTTGGCCACGTAGAGCATGCAGACCATGGCGTTGACGACGGTCCCGGCCAGCGCCCCCAGGAGCACCATGACCGGGTTGAGGATGCCGAGCATGCCGCCGGCGAAGAGGACCACGAAGTAGACCGCGGTGAAGACGCCGACATTAATGAGGTTACGTGGTGAGGTAATACGGTTGCATATGACAGAGTTCACACTCACGTCGCAAGTCCTTTCCGGTAACGACCCGCCAGGGAACGCGGATTCAGGGACAGCTTAGGTGCGCCTATCCTATCGCCATCTCCGGCTCCCGGGACGTAGCCCACCTCACATAGTGCGGCCCCGGGGTCCGGGACCGCCCGACGTGCTCATGCGCGAAGCCGTGACAGAATCGGCCCCATGTCTGAGCCTGCTGCCACCTCGGCCGCGTCCGGAAGCCCCGCCGACGCCGCGACCCCGCCCTTCCTCCTGCCCTCGCAGGTCCACAGCCCCCGCGTCCCGGCCAGGGCCTCCGCCGACGGCCTGGAGACCACCTGGGGAGGGCGCTGGGAGGAGGAGGGCACCTACGCCTTCGACCGCGGCGCCAAGCGGACCGAGGTCTTCTCCATCGACACCCCGCCGCCCACGGTCTCCGGCTCCCTGCACGTGGGCCACGTCTTCTCCTACACCCACACCGACACCGTCGCCCGCTTCCAGCGCATGCGCGGCAAGGCGGTCTTCTACCCCATGGGCTGGGACGACAACGGCCTGCCCACCGAGCGCCGGGTCCAGAACTACTTCGGGGTGCGCTGCGACCCCTCCCTGCCCTACGACCCGGACTTCACCCCCCCCTTCGCCGGCGGTGAGGGCAGGTCCGTCAAGGCCCGCGACCAGGTGCCGGTCTCACGGCGCAACTTCGTCGAGCTGTGCGAGCGCCTGACGGTGGAGGACGAGAGGCAGTTCGAGGCCCTGTGGCGCCGCCTGGGCCTGAGCGTGGACTGGTCGCACACCTACCAGACCATCGGCGAGCGGGCCCGCACGGTGGCCCAGACCGCCTTCCTGCGCAACCTGGCCCGTGGCGAGGCCTACCAGGCCCAGGCCCCCGGCCTGTGGGACGTCACCTTCCAGACCGCCGTGGCCCAGGCCGAGCTGGAGTCCCGGGAGTACCCGGGCTTCTACCACCGCCTGGCCTTCCACATCGTGGACGCGGACGCCGCCGCGGCCGCCCGGGCCGCGGGCGCCCCGGTGGAGAACGACGTGGACGTGTGCATCGAGACCACCCGCCCCGAGCTGCTGCCCGCCTGCGTGGCCCTGGTGGCCCACCCCGACGACGAGCGCTACCAGCCCCTGTTCGGCACCACGGTGGCCTCCCCGGTCTTCGGCGTTAAGGTCCCAGTCCTGGCCCACCCCGCCGCCGAGAGGGACAAGGGCGCGGGCATCGCCATGTGCTGCACCTTCGGGGACACCACCGACATCGACTGGTGGCGGGACCTGGGCCTGCCGCTGCGGGCCGTCCTGCGCAGAGACGGGCGCATGGAGACCGAGACCCCGGAGTGGATCACCTCCCCGGCCAGCCGCGAGGCCTACGCCGCCATGGCCGGCAAGACCACCTTCTCGGCCCGCAAGGCCCTGGTGGCCGAGCTGGCCGCCACCGGCGAGATGCGCGGCGAGCCCACGGCGACGACGCGCCAGACGAACTTCTTCGAGAAGGGCGACAAGCCCCTGGAGATCGTCACCTCCCGCCAGTGGTACATCCGCAACGGCGGCAGGCAGTGGACCAACCCGGCGAGCGGCGCCGACCTGCGCGCCGAGCTGCTGGCCCGGGGCCGCGAGCTGGACTTCCACCCCGACTTCATGCGCGTGCGCTACGAGAACTGGGTGGGGGGCCTGAACAACGACTGGCTCATCTCCCGCCAGCGCTTCTTCGGCGTGCCCTTCCCCCTGTGGTACCGGGTGGGCGACGACGGCGAGGTCGACTACGACGCCGTCATCACCCCCAAGGAGTCCGCCCTGCCGGTGGACCCCTCCTCCGACACCCCGCCCGGCTACACCGAGGACCAGAGGGGCGTGCCCGGCGGCTTCGTGGGCGAGCTCGACATTATGGACACCTGGGCCACCTCCTCCCTGTCCCCCCAGCTGGCCTGCGGGTGGCTGACCGACGACGACCTGTTCACCCGCACCTACCCCATGGACCTGCGCCCCCAGGGCCAGGACATTATCCGCACCTGGCTGTTCACCTCGGTGGTGCGCGCGGACCTGGAGTTCGGCGCCCTGCCGTGGCGCCACGCCGGGCTCTCGGGGTGGATCCTGGACTCGGACCACAAGAAGATGTCCAAGTCCAAGGGCAACGTGGTCACGCCCATGGACCTGCTGGAGAGGTACGGCTCGGACGCGGTGCGCTACTGGGCGGCCTCGGCCCGCCTGGGCCTGGACGCGGCCTTTGAGGAGTCCCAGATCAAGGTCGGCCGGCGCCTGGCGATCAAGCTGCTCAACGCTTCGAAGTTCGCCCTGTCCATGGGCATCCCCTGGGACACCGACGAGGAGGCCCGGGCCGCCGCACCCGCCCCCTGCCTGGACGCCTCGGTGGTCACCGAGCCAATCGACCGGGCGGTCCTGGCAGCCCTGGCCGACGTGGTGGCCACCGCCACCGCGGCCTTCGAGCGCTTTGAGCACGCCCGCGCCCTGGAGGCCACCGAGTCCCTCTTCTGGACCTTCTGCGACGACTACATCGAGCTGGTCAAGGACCGGGCCAACGACCTCGGGGGCACGCACGAGGCCGCCGCGGTGCGGTCGGCGCGCGCCGCCCTGGCGATCGCGGTGGACACCTTCGTGCGCCTGCTGGCCCCCTTCCTGCCCTTTGTCACCGAGGAGGTGTGGAACTGGTACCGCACCGGCAGCGTGCACCGCTCCGCCTGGCCCGAGGCCGGTGGCCTGCGCCAGGCCGCGGGCGACGCCGACGCCACCCTGGTGGCCCACGCCGGGGCGGCCCTGGCGGCCCTGCGCAAGGTCAAGTCGGAGGCCAAGACCAGTCAGAGGACGCCGATCCTCTCGGTGCGCCTGGTGGTGGCCCCCGAGTACGAGGAGGCCGTTGGGGCGGTGCGCGCCGACCTGACCGAGGCCGCCAAGGTCACCGGCAGCTTCGAGGTCGCCACGACGGCGGAGGCGGGAGCGGCACCGGTGGTCACCGCCGTCGAGCTGGGCCAGGCCCCCGCGCGCAAGAAGGCCTGACCTCCCCCCGGCCGCACCACCAGGCGGCCGACCCGAGGACGGCAGGGGGCCGGGACGCGGCTCGCGTCCCGGCCCCGCCGGCTCCCGGGGCCCTCAGCGGACGCCCTGGAGCTCGGCCAGGGCGGAGCGGATCACGTTCAGGCGCTGGACGATGACCTCCTCGGTGTAGGGCAGGTCGGTGCTACGGCACTCGGCGGCGAGCCGGGACAGGGTGCGTACCTCCGGGAAGCCCTGCTGGGTCAGGGCGGCCACCTCCTCCAGGGCGGCCCGTCCGGTGGTGGCACCCCCCAGGTCCACCCACTGCCCCAGCCGGCGGGCGCAGCGGTCCAGGCTGGAGGTGACCCCGCGGATGACGTCGTCGAGCTCGGCGGCCTGGTTGCGCACGGAGCGCACCACCGGGGCGAGCCCTGCGAAGCCGGTGTCCAGGGCCTCGCACAGGTCGGTCAGGGACTGGACCGCCCCCTGCTCGGAGCCGTTGAGGGTGGAGGCCGCGAAGCGCCCCACCATGAGCGTCAGCAGCCGCATGAGCGCCACCGAGAAACGTAGTTGGAGCACGGCGGAGCGCATGGCCTGGAGACGCCGGGGCAGGCCCTTGAGCCCGACGCCGGCGCTGCCGGCCAGCTCGGTGATCTGCGTGGCCAGGCTCTGGCTCCTGGAGCGGGAGAAGGAGGCGACGTCATGGGAGACCAGGGTCTCAATGCGGCGAATCCGCCCGGTGACGTCGTTGAGCGTGCCCTGGGCCTGCTCCATGGTCCCCAGTAGACGCAGGTACTCGTCGAGCTGGAACACCAGGGCGTTGGTGTCGCGCTCAATGGTCGCCGCCGTGCTGAGGACCCGGGGCACGGGGCCGTGGGCGCCGGCCGCGGCCGGTACCCGCACGCCCTGACGCACCAGGGCGGCCACCTCCCGCGGTAGGCTGACCAGGGTCAGGTCGTGCAGGGAGGTCATCCCCAGGGCCTCCAGCTCGGAGGTGAGCTCGCGGGCACCGAACTCGGCGACCTGCCGCCGGGAGGCGCCCTGGTTGGCCAGCGACCTCTCCTTGCCCCGCACGCGGCGGTAGATGTCCTCCACGGCGGACTGGGTGGCGGTGTCCATGGGGCGGCAGCGCACCGACAGGAACCCGTCGTGCAGGGGCACGATGGTGGCGAAGACCCGGTAGTCTAGGTTGTCGGCGGCACGGTTGATGACGTAGGCGCACACCGGCTTGTTGGCCAGTAGGTCATCCCACATGAGACGGAAGACACCACCGGGCATGTCCTGGTGCCGGATGATGTTGTGGGGCGACCCGACAAGACGATCGCGTGAATATCTTGAAAGAACATCAAACGTAGTGTTCGTGTTCTTAATAACACCCTTGGTGTCTGTGGTAGAGAAAAAAATGTCCTGTGGATCAAACAGGCGCTCATATCCGATCTGCGTTTCCATAGTTACATCTCACTGCTAGGGGAAGGACTTATCTCGCCTCAGAGCAGGTCAGAAGGAGCACTCGGACCAGGCGCGGCGACTCGTGAGGGAGTCTAGTGTCTGCCGAGGAAAAACGCATCTGCGTGTCAGCGCCGGATCCTGCCGCGCAGGCGGTATCATCCCCAGCCCGTCCTTCGCCTGACTACCGTCACATGTGTTCAGGGACACATCACGGGTACCTACCACTACCCCGGCGGCGGACGCGGCCGAGGCGCGTTTGGCACAATGGCCGGGTGACTCCGTCCCCCTCCTCCCCCGCCGCCGCCCCGCGCCCGGCGGACCAGATGCCCCGACTCCTTCACGGCGTGTCCTCCAGCCCCCTGTCCCAGGAGCCCGACCCCACCTGGACGGTGCCCTGGCTCCTGGCGGACCGGGTGGCCCGCCTGCCCGAGGCCACCCTCATCGAGCGCAAGTCCCAGCTCGGCGACAGCTGGACCAGGGTCAGCGCCCAGGCCTTCGGCAAGGAGGTCACCCGTCTGGCCGCCGGGCTGATCGGCATGGGCCTGGAGCCGGGGGCCAGCGTGGCGCTCATGGCGAGGACCTCCTTCGACTGGTCGCTGCTGGACATGGCGATCGCCAGGGCCGGCCTGGTCTCGGTGCCGATCTACGAGACCGACTCAGCCGACCAGGTGGCCTGGATCCTCCAGGACGCCCAGGTGCGCCTCCTCGTCGTCGAGTCCGCCGCCCACGCCGAGGTGGTGCGCACCGGGGCCCGGTCCCTGGCCGCCACCTGCCCCGAGGCCGCCCAGGCCCCCGTCCTGGTCCTGGAGCGGGACGCCCTGGCCACCATCACCGCGGCCGGCAAGGAGGTCACGCTCTCCCAGGTGGACGAGCGCTCCAACGCCCTGACCAAGGACGACGTCTACTCCATTATCTACACCTCGGGCACCACCGGGCGCCCCAAGGGCGTGGTCATCACCCACGCCAACGCCGCGGGCCTGGCCTGGAACGGCGTGCGCTGGCTCCCCCAGCTCCTCAACTCCCCGGGAACGCGCCTGCTGCTGTTCCTGCCCCTGGCCCACTCCTACGCCCGGTTCCTCCAGCTGCTGGCGATCGCCGGGCAGGGGGTGCTGGGGCACACCCCCGACGTCAAGACCCTCCTGCCGGACCTGGCCGCCTTCGCCCCCACCTACGTCCTGGCCGTCCCCCGGGTCCTGGAGAAGATCTACAACGCCGCGGACGCCAAGGCCGGCAGCGGCCTGAGGCTCAAGACCTTCCGCTGGGCGGCCAAGGTGGCCATCGCCTACTCCCGGGCCCTGGACACCCCCCAGGGGCCCGGGACCGGCCTGCGGGCCTCCCACCACCTGGCCGACCGCCTCGTCTACCGCCGTATGCGCGCCCTGCTGGGCCCCAACGCCCGCTACGCCATCTCCGGGGGCGGCCCCCTGGGCGAGCGCCTGGGCCACTTCTACCGCGGCATCGGCCTGGTCATCCTGGAGGGCTACGGCCTGACCGAGACCATCGGCCCCGCCCACGTCAACCTGGACACCGTCAACAAGATCGGCACCGTGGGCCCGCCGGTGTGCGGCAACGAGACCAGGATCAGCCCCGACGGCGAGGTCGAGGTCCGCGGCATCGGGGTCTTCCCCCGCTACCACAACAACCCCGAGGCCACCGCCGAGTCCTTCACCCCTGACGGGTGGTTCCGCACCGGGGACATCGGCAGCCTGGACGACGACGGCTGGCTGCGCATCACCGGCCGCAAGAAGGAGCTCATTGTCACCGCCGGGGGCAAGAACGTGGCCCCGGCGGTCCTGGAGGACCGCCTGCGCGGCCACCCCCTGGTCAGCCAGGTCCTCGTGGTCGGGGACCGGGAGCCCTTCATCTCCGCGCTCATCACCCTGGACGCCGAGATGCTGCCCCAGTGGCTGGCCAACCACGGCCTGCCCGAGATGGACGTGGCCCAGGCGGCCACCAACCCGCAGGTGCTCGCCGCCCTGGACAAGGCCGTGGCACGCGCCAACCGGGTCGTCTCACGCGCCGAGTCCATCCGCGCCTACCGGGTCCTGACCACCGACTTCACCGAGGCCAACGGGCTGCTGACCCCCTCCTACAAGGTCAAGCGCGCCGCCGTGCTCAAGGCCCACGCCGAGACGATCGCCGACATCTACAAGTCCACGCGCAAAGGGCCCCAGGACTAGCCACCCGGCCGGGCTACCCGACCCGACCGACGCGGGCCCCGACCCGACCGGGCCGGGGCCCGCACCCGTAGCCGGGTGCGCGGGCGCCAGCACCATCTGGTGCCCTCTGGGCTGAGGCCGTGCCCCGTAGCCGGGTGCGCGGGCGCCGGTGCCACGGCGCGTCCGGCAGGAGGGTCCCCGCGCGGTTCGCCAGTAGGCCAGGGTCACAGCACCACGTAGGTGCACCGGGCCTGCCGGGCGTCAGACAATGGCCCCATGACCTCCATCCCCAGTGACCCCACGCCCACCGGCCCCGGCCCCGTGTACTCCACCCCGCTGCTGGTACCGGTCCACCAGGGGATGACCGCGCCCTGGGCCCTGGCAGAGCGTGAGCGCCGCAACCCGCAGGGCCCCCTGGTGTGCCGCAAGGCCGCGCTGGGGCGCACCTGGAGGACCATGAGCGCCTCCAGCTTCCGCGCCCAGGTGCGTGAGGTGGCCGCCGGGCTGGTGGCCTGCGGCCTGCGGCCGGGGGACCGGCTGTCCATTATGAGCCACACGAGCTACGAGTGGACCCTCCTGGACTTCGCCGCCTGGGAGGCGGGCCTGGTCGTCGTCCCCGTCTACGAGACCTCCTCGGCCGAGCAGGCCGAGTGGATCCTCACCGACGCCGGGGTCAGCCTCATCGCCGTGGAGGACGAGTCCATGGAGCGCATGGTCGAGGCCCTGCGTCGTACCAGCCCCGCCCTGACCGACCTGCAGATCCTCAATGTCGCCCGCGAGGGCGTCACCGAGCTCATCGCGGCCAGCAAGAGCGTGGACCACGCCGAGCTCGACGCCCGCACGGGAGCGCTGACCAGCTCGGACCTGGCCACCATCGTCTACACCTCCGGGACCACCGGACGCCCCAAGGGCGTCGAGCTCACCCACGGCAACCTGGTGCACCTGAGCGTCAACACGGTCGTCCACCTGCCCGAGATCCTGGGCCACGAGGCGGTGCGCCTCCTGCTCTTCCTGCCCCTGGCGCACGTGCTGGGCCGGTTCGTCCAGATCGCGATCGTCTGCTCGCCCTACGGCGTCATGGGGCATGCACCCGACATCAAGAACCTGGTCTCGGACCTGGAGACCTTCCGGCCCAGCTTCATCCTGGCGGTGCCCCGCGTCTTCGAGAAGATCTACAACGCGGCCGACGCCCGCACCTCCGGGCTCCAGCAGAAGATCTTCCGCACGGCCGCCAAGACCGCGATCGCCTACTCCCGGGCCCTGGACACCCCCCAGGGCCCCAGCCGGACCCTGCGCGTCCAGCACCGGCTGTTCGACCGTCCGGTCTTCTCCGCCCTGCGCCGCATCCTGGGGGGCAAGGTCACCCACGTCGTCAGCGGCGGCGGGCCCCTGGGCGAGCGCCTGGGCCACTTCTACCGCGGCGCGGGCGTCACCGTCCTGGAGGGCTACGGCCTGACCGAGACGGCGGCCCCCGCCACCGTGGCCCAGCCCGCCACCATGGTCATCGGCACCGTGGGCGGGCCCATGCCCGGCACCCAGGTGCGCCTGGCCGAGGACGGGGAGATCCTCATCCGGGGCATCGGCCTGTTCACGCGCTACCACGACAACCCCGCCGCCACCGCCGAGTCCCTCGTGGAGCTGCCCGCCGAGCCCGCTGACCGCGCACCGTCCGGCGCCGTACGCGCCCAGGAGGGCGACGGGGCCCCGGCCACCGAGCGCTGGTTCCGCAGCGGGGACATCGGCACCTTTGACAGGCACGGCTTCCTGCGCATTACCGGCCGCAAGAAGGAGATTATTGTCACTGCCGGCGGCAAGAACGTGGCCCCGGCGGTCCTGGAGGACCGCCTGCGTGGCCACCCCCTGGTCAGCCAGGTCCTCGTGGTGGGTGACAACCGCCCCTGCATCGGGGCCCTGATCACGCTGGACGCCGAGATGCTGCCCCTGTGGCTGGCCAACCACGGCCTGGAGGACATGGACGTGGTGGCCGCCGCGGCCGACCCCCGGGTGCGTGCCGCCCTGGAGCGGGCGGTGGCCCGGGCCAACGAGGCGGTCTCGCGGGCGGAGTCAATCCGCACCTTCACCATCCTGCCCACGGACTTCACCGTGGCCAACGGCCTGCTGACCCCCTCCCTGAAGGTGCGCCGGGCCCAGGCCCAGGAGCGCTACGCCGCGCAGATCGAGGAGCTCTACGCCCTGCCACCGCGCTGAGCCCGCTGGCCCCCGCCGGGCGGGTCCGGCTGCGTCTTCGTCGCCGTGACCGAGGGCGGGTCCGGCTGTGCGGCCGCCTCCTTACGTAACACCGTCGTGCCGGCCCCCGGGCCGGACGTCGGCCTAGTGGTCCTGCCCGTCCCTGATCGCCTCGTGGTGGCGGATGACCTCGGCGACTATAAAGGCGAAGAACTTCTCCGCAAAGACCGGATCCAGCCCGGAGCCCGCGGCCAGGGCCCGCAGCCGCGCCACCTGGCGCCGCTCCCGCTCCGGATCCGAGGGCGGCAGGTCCAGCTCGGCCTTGAGGTGCCCCACCATCTGGGTGCAGCGGAAGCGCTCGGCCAGGAGGTGGACCAGGGCGGCGTCGAGGTTGTCAATGGTGGCCCGGTAGCGGGCCAGCTCAGGGGGTACCCCCGGCACCCCCCGCTCCACCTGCTCGGCGGTGCCGACCAGCTGGGCCGATCCCGGCCCCTGCGGGTCGTCCGCCCTCACCGGGACGCCCCCGGGGCGCACGGTCCCATCAGGCGCTCCGTCGCGCCCGCTTGGAGGTGGCGGCCAGGACCCCCGGTCCGGCCTCGTAGCGGGGAGCCCCCCCGCCCCGGACGGCGTCGACGTCCACGACCACGCGCCCCACCTCCGGCATGGAGGGGACCTCGAACATGGCCTGCCCCAGGATCTCCTCCACGATGGAGGTCAGCCCCCTGGCCCCGGTCTTGCGCTCCAGGGCCAGACGGGCCACCGCCTGGATGGCCTCGTCGGTGAAGGTCAGCTCCACCCCGTCGAGGCTGAACAGGTACTGGTACTGGCTGACGAGCGCGTTCTTGGGCTCGGTCATCACCCGCACCAGCTCGGGCACGCCCAGGTCCTGGACGGTGGCGATGACGGGCAGACGGCCGATGAACTCCGGGATCATGCCGAACTTGTGCAGGTCCTCGGGACGTACCGGCTCGGTGAAGACGTCCTTGGCGGAGTCCGAGGCCAGGGTGGCACCGAAGCCCATGAGCTGGGCGCCGGCCTCCTTGCGCTGGCGCTGGCGCACGATCTCCTCGATCCCGGCGAAGGCCCCGGCCGCGATAAAGAGGATGTTGGTGGTGTCGATCTCCTGGAACTCCTGGTTGGGGTGCTTGCGCCCGCCCGTGGGGGGCACCGACGCCGTCGTGCCCTCGATGATCTTCAGGAGGGCCTGCTGCACCCCCTCACCGGAGACGTCGCGGGTGATGGAGGCCGACTCCGCCTTGCGGCCGATCTTGTCGATCTCGTCGATGTAGATAATCCCCTTCTCGGCCCGCTTAATGTCCCCGTCAGCGGCCTGGATGAGCTTGACCAGGATGTTCTCCACGTCCTCGCCCACGTAGCCGGCCTCGGTCAGGGCGGTGGCGTCCACGATGCAGAAGGGCACGTCGAGCATCTTGGCCAGGGTGCGGGCCAGGTGGGTCTTGCCGGTGCCGGTGGGGCCCAGGAGGAGGATGTTGGACTTGCCCAGCTCCAGGCCCTCCCCCTCCCCCACGGCGCGCTCGCGGACCTGGACCCGCTTGTAGTGGTTGTAGACGGCCACGCTCATGGCCCGCTTGGCGGCCTCCTGGCCGATGACGTACTCCTCCAGGAAGTCGAAGATCTCCCGCGGCTTGGGCAGCTCCAGGGGGACGCCGGCACCGTTCTCGCTCAGCTCCTCGTCCACGATCTCGTTGCACAGCTCGATGCACTCGTCGCAGATGTAGACGCCGGGGCCCGCGATCAGCTTGCGCACCTGCTTCTGGCTCTTGCCGCAGAAGGAGCACTTGAGTAGGTCGACGCTCTCAGCATTGCGTGGCACGGTTCCTCCGATTCGTGCGTCAGGGCGGGGGCCTCAGCTTATGACCAGCAGGACCAAAAAGTCAGCAACTTCACCTCAAATGTGTCATACACGCCACTGGAGGGCCTCGAGGTCCGACGGCGTCGCCGCGCCGTCGGGCCTCAGGGCCGGTGGGTCAGGAGGCGTGGGGCGAGGGCAGGGCCTTGCGCGAGGCGAGCACCTGGTCCACGATCCCGTACTCCTGGGCCGCCTGGGCGGTGAGGATCTTGTCGCGCTCCAGGTCCTTGTGGACCTTGTCGCGGTCCTGGCCGGTGTGGGCGGCCAGGGTGTCCTCCAGCCAGGCGCGCATGCGGTCGATCTCGTCGGCGACGATCTCGATGTCGCTGGCCTGGCCGTGCATGCCCTCCATGGCGGGCTGGTGGATGAGGACCCGGGCGTTGGGCAGGGCCAGGCGCTTGCCGGGGCTGCCGGCGGCCAGCAGCACCGCGGCGGCAGAGGCGGCCTGTCCCAGGCACACGGTCTGCACCTGCGGCTTAATGTACTGCATGGTGTCGTAGATGGCCGTCAGTGCCGTGAAGGAGCCGCCGGGACTGTTAATGTACATGGTGATCAGCCCGTCGGGGTCCTGGGACTCCAGGACCAGGAGCTGGGCCATAATGTCGTCGGCACTGGCGTCGTCGACCTGGACGCCCATGAAGACGATGCGGTCCTCGAAGAGCTTGGCGTAGGGGTCCTGGCGCTTGAAGCCGTAGGCGGTGCGCTCCTCGAACTGGGGCAGCACGTAGCGCGAGACGGGCAGGGAGCCGGCGGCGCCGGCGGCGCCCGTCTGCCGGGTGACGGCGTCGAAGTAGGGGCGGGTGCTCATGTCAGTTCTCCCCGTTGCTCTGGGCCTGCTGGCCGATCTCGCGGCTGGAGCTCACAATGTGGTCCACGAAGCCGTACTCCAGGGCCTCGGTGGCGCTGAACCAGTGGTCGCGGTCGGAGTCGGCCAGGATCTCCTCCACGGTGTGCCCGGTGTCGGCCGCCGTGATCTGGGCCAGCTCGTGCTTCATGGCGATAATGAGGTCGGCGTTGATGCGGATGTCGGTGGCGCTGCCGCCCGCCCCGCCGGAGGGCTGGTGCATGAGGACGCGGGCGTGGGGGGTGATGTAGCGCTTGCCCCGGGCCCCGGCGCTCAGCAGGAACTGCCCCATGGAGGCGGCCAGCCCCGTGGCCACGGTGACGACGTCGGGCTGGACGTACTGCATGGTGTCGTAGATGGCC
>ERZ772918.84-NODE-84-length-75617-cov-5.79332_pt1 | contig 75617 bp, 54 predicted proteins | sample MGYA00512118_ERZ772918 | MGnify/ENA primary metagenome ERZ772918 (study PRJEB29015, sample SAMEA2737939) | human oral metagenome | biome: human oral; feature: human-associated habitat; material: dental | place: China | collected 2135 ... | reverse complement strand
TCTTCTAGGATTTCTAGTTCTTCTAGGGTTTCTAGTTTTCCTAGGTTCACTAGGATTTCTAGGTTCACTAGGGTTTCTAGATACTACCCCAACTTGTCACTACTTATCCATCAGTAGGCGCAGCCATTTTTTCACCTTTTCACCTTTTCACCCTTTCACCTTTAACCCACCTTTTCACCCCCTCCTTTTCATCATGATATACACGATAACGGGTGCACCAATCAATGGTGTAATGGCATTAATGGGAATAATGCTACCATTGGGCGGCAGATAACACAGCAACGAGCAAAGCAGAGCCACACCACAACCTAAAAGAATGGTTGCAGGCAACAGCGTGCGATGGTCTTCGGTGGCAGTTAACAGTCGGGCTAGATGCGGAACAGCCAAGCCAATAAAGGCTATCGGACCACAGAAAGCCGTTGTAACGGCCGTTAACAAACCCGTAATGGCCAGCAGCAAAAAGCGCGTTCGAGCCACGTTTACGCCAAGACTTTGGGCGTATTGCTCGCCCAAAGTAAGGGCATTGAGTGGCTTTACCAAGACAAGAGAACAAACCAAGCCCACCAAAACCATTGTACAGAAAAAGGGAATGTTACCTAACGACACACCACCAAAGCTGCCCAACCCCCATATAAGATAAGATTTTACGCCTTGGTCGGTAGCAAAGAAGTTGAGTAACGAAATGACCGAAGATGCCAAATAGCCAATCATGATGCCGATAATAAGCAACGATACATTGTTGCGAACACGCGTTGAGAAGGCCAAAATAATGAAGGTTACAGCCATTGCACCAGCAAACGACGCAAATAAGATGGCCGTAAAACCGCTTAAATTCACGGTTTCTATCGACACACTACCCCCAAGAAACAGCATCACAACAGCCACAGCCAAAGCAGCACCGCTGTTAATGCCAAAGATGCCTGGCCCAGCTAGGGGATTGCGAAAGGCTGTTTGGAGCATTAACCCACTAGCCGACAACGCCCCACCGCAACATAATGCGGTAAGTGCTTGCGGAAGTCGGTTCTCGATAACGATGTAATTCCAAAGTTCGTTCTCGGTTTTGTTCCCTACGATAATACCCATTACGTACTTAAAAGGCACGTCAACAGAGCCAATCAAAAGGTTCAACCCGAACAATATCAGGATGAAAAGCACCAAAACAAAGATTTTTAACGATGTAAGGCGCATGGAAAATTCAGTTTAAAGGTGTATAATAACGCCATTCGGACGACAAAGCCGAAGGGTGGGCAATGCAAATAATTTCTCGCAAAAGGCCATCGGGACGGAAAGGTGCCTCATCAAATAGGGGTTTAATAGCGGCATTGCATCCGTAGATGTTCCGTGCGGTAAAGGCCTTTATCATGGCATAGCCCTTGTTTTCGGCTTGTAATTGCACGTAGGTCAGTGGTTGGGGCGCGTTATAGGTTATCAACCAAATATCTGCTGTGCGCGCCTTTTCAAGCACCTTTTCCAACGGTAAGGCCACACTTCCACTCAGTTCATTGTCTGCAAAGGGGTAAATAGCTCCTGCATCGGCAATCATCTTTGCCATAGTGCTATGCCCCCCAGGTACATACCACACGCTACCCGTGAGCTTTTCGGTTAATATCGTAGGCCGTTCGCGTTCTTTTTTTGCGGTTCTGGAAAGCTCCATATAGTTCTTTTCAACCAAGGCAAACAGCGAATCTGCCTTTTGTTCGCAACCAAACAGCAAGCCATAAAACCGCATCCACTCTGCCCTGCCGAGTGGCGAGGTTTCCATGTAGTCGGCACACTCTATGATGGCGATGCCCGTTTTGTCTAACTTGCCATACCCCCCGCTGTTTTCGAAGGGCGAAACCAACACGAGGTCGGCCCGTGTTTCCATCATTTTCTCGATGTCGGGGTTCATGCTTTCGCCACAATCAGCTATTTTATTCGTCTTAGCTAAGAACTGTACGCGGGGCGAAATCATGTATTTCAAGTCGCATACACCTGCAAGTTGCTGTTCGGCACCAAGCATTTCGAGCAGGGCTACATGCGTAGACGGACACACGATGGCCCTATGTTTTGCCTTGGGGATAACAGTTGTGGGCACACCATCAGCCACCTTGCTTGGCGAAAAGCTTGTATCGTTGGGCAGCACATAGCGGTGTAGCAAAGCATCTTTTTTCCATGGGTTTTTAATTTCAACCACAACAGCACGCTCTTGCCTGATAATCACAATGTTTTGGGCATACTTAAAGTGGAGCGTGTCGCCCTCGCTCCTCTGTCCGTTGGCTTGTTTACCACCGCAAGCAACCAAAAGCAGCGTGACAAACAATAATAAAAACATCTTCTTCATATACCCCACAAAGTTACGATTTTAGTTTGTTATTCGGCAAAACAAGGCAGTAATTTATTGTGATTAGCAACGCTTGGCTTGGCCGAGAGGCTTGCTAAAGGGCCCAACCAGACCGTTTAAAAACTCGCCAACCCGAACTTTGTCCATTTTTCAGTTAGAATTTTAACATTATGAGTGCCCGTTCTGCTCACCAATTGCCCACCATGCCGCAAAAAATCGATTCTCGCGAAGGTTTGTTTTGATGCAAAAAGGGGTGAGTTGTAAATGCAGGCAAGATGAATTTTTATTCCAAGAAACTGAACTCTACACCACTTTTTGGGTAATTTGTTGCTAAATGTACTGCAATATGCCGCTAAATGCAAGGTAAAATGGTGCAAAACGCAGTGCAAAATGGTGCAAAATGCAGTGCAATTCGCCGCTAAATGCAAGTCGAAAAGCATAAAAATACACTACAATTGCATAAACAAAACCTTTTAGAGCCATTGAAAAGAAGGCTAAAAAGGGCAAAATAGCCGTTAAAAAGTAGGGTTTTAGGGTCTAAATGTGTGTAATTGGGCATGAAAAATTTCGGGCCTACGACCAAACTAGAAAGGCAAAATGGTGCAAAATGCTGGTTATGTTCTCAAAAACGGACACGTTAGAAGACGTGAAAAGCAAGAAATAGTAGTAGTTTACCTACTTTTTAACCTATATTTTCGCTAGAACGGAGTGAAAATTAGAACGGTATTGTAAAAATAAAGATAACAATTTAAGACTGTGAGTTGGCAAGGCTATGAGTTGGGGAGATGGTGAGTTGATGAGTTTGCAAGTTGGTGAATTGGTAAGTTGGTGAGTTGGTTGGTTGGCAAGTTAGTGAGTTGGTTGGTTGATGAGTTGGTTGGTGTGTTGGTGGACTTGTAAATTCATGAATTGTTGAGCTTATGAGTTTTTTAGTTTGGGGTTTGTGTGAACTTGAACCTTACCAACACGTTCACTTGTCTACTCGTTCACTTGTCTACTCGTTCACTTGTCTACTCGTCAACTTGTTAACCTATCAACTCGTCAACCCGTTAACTCTTTAACCAGTCAGTTCGTCAACTCGTTCACTTGTCTACTAGTAACCCTGTCCTTGTTAAACTACCCTATTACTCGCCATAATTGTAATAGAACCAATAGGTGTTGCCGTAAACACTGCGAAGGGCGTTAATGCGCTCGGCACGGTTTTTATATTTGTTCTCCAAATCCTGAAAATCCTGATAATCGGTTTCCATCAAGTTGTTGCTGTAAACAACAACAGGGTTGGTACGCTGGTGCATATATAAGGTAAGTGCCTCGCGATAATGCTTGGGCAATTCGTTGTTGTTGGGGTAATAGCGAAACACATTGATGGCAAAGAGATCAATGCGGCGGTCTAAAAGATAGCCACAGAGCAGATAATCGTAAGCCGGCTTGGTAAGCTTGTGTTCTTCCGCCCACTTTTCAAGTCCGTTTAGGGTGATGTATTCATCGTGTGGAGTGGGCACGACGAAGAGTGTGTCGAGGGTTTTCGCATTTAGTGTAAACCACCTTACCGACTTTCCGTTTGGCATCATCGCCGCCGATTTGCCCCGTAAGGGGAAATCAAAGAGTTGCTCACCAAGAAGTCCTTCGTTGGCCAAGGCCAGTACACGCAACGAAGTTAGTGCCGAATCGGCATCCGTATCACGCTTACCTACTTCCAAAGCCTTTTCGCTATTTCCACTTTTAATCAGCATTTCCATTACAAGCTGTTGATGCAGCTTAGCAGGAACAGCACCGCCGTATGCAGCGGCAAACATCAGTAAGGCCATAAACCATACCGACTGGGGAAGGAAAAACATCGGATTGTATTCTGTTTCCGTGTCTACATTTCGCCTTTGGCGCCAAACAAACAAGCCAACCGCCAACACTACAAGCACCAACGATGTGCCTAGTTTTGGCAAGAATGCAGCGAAAGGTGCAATGCCTGTAAAGGAAGAGAGGAACATGAGTACCAAAAAAGATGGTACAAAAGACAGAACATACAACCTGTGCCCACTACCACCCATAAGGCGTAACAAGCCCCGTTGCAACAACAACAATAACCCCGTGAGCAACAAGCCTACAACCCAACGGTTAAGGTAGAGCTGTATGCCATCAGTAAGGCGGCGTATCATCAAAGCCAATTCGTTCGCTTGATAGAAACAAGTGAAAACAAAGCTATAAAGACAAAAGAGAATGGAGCACAGTGCCTGCGACAGCACAGCTCCATTCTTTTGAAATGAAATGTTCATCTAATTTTTTCTTAAAACAACCGCCGAACGAGCAGGTATGTACAGTTTTAGCCACTCCTTACGCTCGGCAACATACAGAGGGTCGTAGTTGGTGATGTGCGTAACAGAGTCGTCGGCCAGGTTGTTGCCGCCAAACGCGCCGGCATCAGTATTCAAAACCACATTATATGCCCCCGTGGGAACAAGGAAACCGTAATCGGTGAACGAAGTGGTTGGGTTGAAGTTAAAGACGAATATCAAGTCGCCACGCATGAAAGCGAGGATTTGGTCGCCATCGTTGTGCCAAATCTCTTGCACGGGCGTTTTGATAAAGTCTTTTTCGCTCTTGATGACTTTCAGCATTTCTCTGTCGAAGTCGCCTAAATAATGGTAGTCAAGTTCTTTGTTGTCTACCAAATTCCACTGGCGGCGTGCATATTTGTAGCTCCATCCGTTGCCTTCGCGTGGGAAGTCAATCCATTCGGGATGCCCAAACTCGTTGCCCATGAAATTGAGATAGCCACCATTAATAGCAGCAGCAGTAACAAGCCTTATCATCTTATGCAGGGCAATGCCACGGTGGGCAACGTCGTTCTCGTCTCCTTTCTTGAAATGCCAATACATGTCGGCATCAATAAGACGGAAAATGATGGTTTTATCGCCTACCAAAGCTTGGTCGTGACTTTCGCAATACGAGATGGTCAGTTCGTCGGAGCGGCGGTTCTTCACTTCCCAGAAGATGGAACTGGGTTTCCAATTCTCGTCTGAAAGCTCCTTAATGGTCTTTATCCAAAAGTCGGGAATGTTCATCGCCATACGATAATCAAACCCATATCCGCCATCGTCAATACGAGCCGCAAGACCAGGCATGCCACTAACTTCTTCGGCAATGGTAATGGCTTTGGGGTTGACTTCGTGTATAAGCTTGTTGGCCAACGTGAGATAGCAAATGGCGTTGTCGTCTTGATGGCCATTAAAATAGTCGCCATAGTTGCAGAAGGCTTCGCCCAATCCGTGGCTGTAATAGAGCATTGAGGTTACGCCATCGAAACGGAAACCATCGAAATGAAACTCTTCGAGCCAATATTTACAATTGGAAAGTAGGAAGTGTATCACTTCGTCTTTACCGTAATCGAAACAAAGCGAATCCCACGCGGGGTGTTCGTGTCGCTCGCCTGGGTAAAAGAATTGGTTGGGGTCGCCTGCAAGGTTGCCCAATCCCTCCACTTCGTTCTTCACTGCATGCGAGTGTACGATGTCCATAATAACGGCCACGCCATGCTTATGGGCCTCGTCGATGAGCGATTTCAGTTCTTCGGGCGTTCCAAAACGCGAAGAGGCCGCAAAGAACGAGCTGACATGATAGCCGAAACTGCCATAATAGGGATGTTCTTGTATGGCCATTATCTGTATGCAGTTGTACCCGTCTTCGATAATGCGCGGCAAAACAAGTTCTTTAAATTCGGTGTACGACCCAACCTTTTCGGCATCTTGCCCCATACCAATATGGCACTCGTAGATGAGCAAGGGCGAAGTGGTGGGTTTGAACTTCTTCTTCGACCACTCGTAAGCTTGTTCGGGTTGCCAAACTTGGGCCGAGAAGATGTGCGTCTGTTCGTCTTGAACCACGCGGCGCGCCCATGCAGGAATGCGTTCTCCGTTTCCGCCGTTCCAATACACGTGCATCTTGTAGAGGTCGCCATGAGAAACGGCCTTTTCGGATAGGCGCAACTCCCAGTTGCCTGTTCCTTCGATGCGCTTGGCGCGGTAACGTTCTGTCTCTTTCCAATCGTTGAAATCGCCCACGAGATATATCTCGGTGGCATTTGGTGCCCATTCTCTGAACACCCACCCTTTCGACAGCTTGTGTAGGCCGTAATATTGGTGTCCATTGGCAAAGTCGTTTAGCGTTTTACGCCCATTGCCTGTCAACAGGTTCATTTTCCACAGGTAATGTTCGTGCCTGCCGCGTATCGCATCCTCGTAGGGTTCGAGGTAGGCATCGTTCTTAACTAGGCCCATGCGTGAGGCGTTTGGGGTGGGCGCTGTTGTCGTCTTCGAAGGCTTTTTCACTTTCTTTGTGGGGTTAGCGTCTTTTGCTGACATAGTTATTTCAATTTATATGTACGAGTGCCGAGAGGTCAACATGTTCTTGTTTGTGCATGTTTGCGCAATGTGTTGTTGACGGCACGGCCTTATGATGTTGGTTTAACTCTTGGTCCTTGTGGTATGAGAAAACAGGTTCGGCTAGTCCTAGAAATGTTTTGCCCACTTTGCTTAGCTTAGGAGCAAGCAAAACTGGTACAATTAATGTTGGAGCCACCGGAAAAACAGGCTGTTTTGACCGCCGTTACACACATCGCACTTTGAAAATAGCCTTTGTAAAGCTTGCATCTTCGGAGATACAAGGTGCGTGTGCGTCTTGTGGGAAGAATATCACAAATCCTCCACGAGGACATGTTACGTAGTTCTGCACGGGTGAGTTGGGGTAGAACGAGATGTCTTTTTCGGCAGAATAGTCAGCAGCGGGCAATGAAACAGTGGCTGCCAAGCCGAATGTTTCTTCTTGTTGAAGTGGTATTTGGATGTCTATCATTTGGCGATGGCTCTCCAAAATGGCCTCGGTTGGACTTTTTCCCATGGCCTGTTCTATTTTCAACACCACGTCTTCACCTTTTATATTATATGTGCCGAGCGCAAGTTCTTCAAGTTGATGGGTACGCATAAAGGCGTCCACCAAAGAGAAATACGGGTTCAACGCCGCGTATTTTCCAAAATTGTCTAACACGTCTAATACCATCGTTCTCTGATTCTAGTTCTTAATGCCAAGCAATGAGGAGCGCGTTTGGGGTAATCAGTCGTTGAAACGTTTTCCGTTTTCGTAATGGCCTTTGGCTTTAATCTGCCCGTTTCTGTCTTTCTCAACAAATCGGCCGTCGCGAATACCTCTGACGTATGTTCCTTCAAACCTGTTTCCGCTCTTATCTTCCTCTATTGCTTTTCCGTTCCGTTTACCATCTTTATAAGTGCCTTTGAAACGAGACCCGTCGGCATAGTGTATTATCACCTCGCCTTCAACGCGGCCGTTTATGAAGTTGCCTTCAAATACGTCGCCGTTCTTCTTCGTCAACTTTCCGTGCCCGTTCTGTCGGTCTTTCTTCCAGTCGCCAACATACGAGTCTCCATTTGCCCATACGAAGGTTCCCTTACCGTCCTTATCTCCTTCGAGGAAACGTCCTGTGTATCGATCGCCGTTGGCATATTTAAAGATACCTTGGCCTGTACGGTCGCCCTGAACGTAGTCGCCTTCGTAGACATCTCCGTTTTGGAACTTGTAAATACCTTTTCCGTTCTGAATGTCATTGGTCCAATTCCCTACATACACGTCGCCATCGGCATAACGGTTAGTGCCTTTTCCAGAGCGTTGGTTGTCTACCCACATGCCGTTGTAGTTGGACCCGTCGCCCCAATCGAAGAAACCCAGGCCCGATTTTTTGTCGTCGTTCCAGTTCCCATCGTAAAATGCACCCGTAGAGAAGGTGTATCTGCCTTTGCCTTGGCGCTTGTCGTGAGCCCAATTGCCTTCGTACTTATCACCATTATAATAATACATCACGCCATGACCTTGTTGATGCCCACGAAACCAAAGACCCACATATTTATTGTTGTTGGCGAAATAACAAGTGCCGTTGCCGTGTTGTTGGTCCTGGAACCATTGCCCTTCGTAACGTTTTCCATCAGCAAAGGTTCGAACGCCATAGCCCTGGCGACGCCCTTTAAAGTATTCGCCCTCGTATGTTTCACCATTGCTATACAGCGTATTGCCCTTGCCATGAGGCTTTCCGCCAGCCATTTCGCCCTTATAAAGGCCTCCGTCCATCGTGTTACACGAGCCTATGGTTATCTTTTGTGCAGAAGTGCCTAGCGGTAAGAGAAATATTAACAGCGTTAGTATGATATTTTTCACTTTTCAAGTTTTATTGATTGTTCGATTTTCAAAATTAAGTATTTTAATCCGAACCGCAAAATGGTTTAGTAAAAATTAAGAGTAAAAATACATAAACAACGCAGAAATGGAGAACAAAAACGGTAATGCAAAGCCGAAAAGGACAAAGTAAATCCGGAGAAAGTACAATAAAGCAAACAAAAACTAGCCGAAAAATATAAATTTCAGTTTTTATTATTATCTTTGCAACATATAATAAGGTGACACGATGCAAGTGGGAAGGAACTACACCATCATAGATGCAAACAGAGGTGAACGTTTTGGGATGCGCCCAGACTGTCTTTCGCATTTTGACACTTTGCGAATGGTGAGCTAAACGCCCTGCCATTGTGTTTGCATTGTTCACAAACAAGGCATAGCTAATAAATTATTGTCCCATAAATCGTTAAAACAAAAGCGTATGAAAGGAATCGTACTTGCCGGAGGTTCAGGTACAAGGCTCTACCCCATTACAAAAGGTGTTAGTAAGCAGTTGATACCCATTTTTGACAAGCCCATGATTTACTATCCCATATCGGCTTTGATGCTAGCCGGCATCAGAGAGATATTGATTATATCCACTCCACACGACCTTCCAGGTTTCGAACGCCTGCTGGGTGATGGAAAAGACCTGGGCGTAAGGTTTGAATACGCCGAACAACCCAGCCCCGACGGACTGGCGCAAGCGTTCATCATCGGCGAGAAGTTCATTGGTAACGACACGGTTTGCCTCGTACTTGGCGACAACATCTTCTATGGAGCTGGATTTACGGGTATGCTTAGACAGAGTGTAGAGGCTGCGAACAATGGTAAGGCAACGGTTTTCGGCTATTACGTTAACGATCCCGAACGCTATGGGGTGGCAGAATTCGACGACAAGGGCAACTGCCTCAGCATAGAAGAAAAACCCAAACACCCAAAGAGCAACTATGCCGTGGTGGGCTTATACTTTTATCCCAACGCCGTGGTTGAAGTAGCCAAGAACATCAAGCCCAGCGCAAGGGGAGAATTGGAAATAACAACCGTTAACCAAGAGTTCCTTTCAAGAGGAGCCCTGAAGGTGCAAACGCTGCAAAGGGGTTTTGCATGGCTAGACACGGGCACACACAACAGCCTTAGCGAAGCAAGTACGTTCATCGAAGTAATTGAGAAAAGACAAGGCCAAAAGGTGGCTTGCCTCGAAGAAATTGCAATGGACAACAAGTGGATTGACAAGGAACAAGTGAAGGCTTTGGCCCAACCCATGATTAAAAACGAGTACGGCCAATATCTCATGCGCATTGCCCAAATGGCGAAATAAAGCTAAAGCGTTGAAACTTCTCAAACAACAGTGAAACATCATAAGCGAAGAGAGATAGAGAAAAGAAACAACAGATTGTATGGAAGAGAATATAAAAAACAACACCTTGGATAACGAACAAGCCCCAGCGGGCAAATCGCTATTCAATTTCCAAACCGTTTACATGACCCTCATCCTGAATTGGAAATGGTTTGTATTGTCATTAATTATCTGCCTGGGACTGGCCAGCATCTATCTGCGATACACCATTCCCATTTATCAGACATACGCAAAACTGCTCATTAAGGAAGAGAATAACAGCAGGGGGCGAAACAGTTTGCAATACACGACGAACCTCGGCATGGTGTCGAACTCTACGGGTATCGACAACGAAATGGAAATTCTCAAGTCGAGTTCCATTGCCATTCAGGCGGTTAAAGACCTGAAACTATACACCACTTATATGAGTGCGGGCAAAGTAACCAACAGGTTGATGTACAAAACACAACCTATATCAGTAGACATCGACCCCATACACCTCGACATATTGACCCACCCAATCTCCCTAACCATCACGCGTGAGGGAAAGAAATACCATGTCGAGGGTACCTATTACTCCACCAATCCCGATGCACCAGGAAAGGCCTACGCCATCGACAAGAGCTTTACGGCTCTACCTGCCGCCATTGGAACGCAAGCGGGCATCCTCACTTTCATACCCAACTCCACCACTCCCATGAAAGATGGAGAGAAGGTATTGGTGCGCATTAGCCCACCTAAGGCCGTAGCCATTGGTTATGCTGCGGGCCTAAGCATCGCCCAGTCGTCGAAAAGCACATCCATCGCCGTGCTCACCATCAACGACCAAAGTCCCGAACGCGCCATCGACTACCTTAAACAACTTGCTATTTGCTATAACAGGCAAGCGAACGAAGACAAGAACGAAGTGGCCGTGAGAACCGAAGAGTTCATTAACGGAAGATTGGAGAAGATTAACACCGAACTGGGAAGTACCGAAAGCCAATTGGAAAACTACAAGAAAGCCAACAAGATGGTGGAGTTGCAGATGAGCGCAAACCAAGCCTTGTCTAACAGCGACCAATACGACCAGAAACTTGCCGAGGCTAACACACAGATTGCGTTGCTCAACAGCATCAACGACTACATGAACCAGCCTTCCAACAAATACGAGACGTTGCCTGCCAACATCGGCATCAGCGACCAATCGGCCGTTTCGCTTATCAACAAATACAACGAAATAGTACTCGAACGCAACAGGCTGCTCCGAAGTGCATCGGAAAACAGCCCCACTGTTACCCCCCTAACATCGCAACTAGACGACCTCTCGAGCAGTATTCGCCGAGCAATGGCGCAAGCCAAGCGCAGCATGGACATCCAAAGAAATGCTGTGGCATCGCAGTATGGCAAATACAACAGCATGATACAACAAACACCCGAGCAGGAGAAAACCATGAAACAAATTGGCCGACAGCTTGAGGTGAAAGCAGGACTGTACCTCATGCTGCTGCAAAAACGCGAAGAAAACTCCATCTCTCTTGCCGCAACTGCCGACAAGGGAAAGTTAATTGACGACCCCACCGTTGTCGGCAAGGTGGCACCGAGGTCATCAACCATCTATGCGGGCGCACTTGCTGCTGGCCTAGCCATACCAAGTGTGGTATTTTTCCTTCTCAGTTTCTTTAGGTATAAGATTGAAGGACACGACGATGTGGCACGCCTCACGCGCCTTCCCATCATCGCTGACGTGGCCGTGGCTAGCGAAACAGCTAAGACGAAAGCCGACATCGTTGTTCACGAGAACCAGAACAACCAGATGGAAGAAATTTTCCGTTCGATGCGTACCAACGTGCAATTCATGCTTAAAGAAAACGAAAAGGTTATTTCGTTCACATCTAGCATATCGGGAGAAGGCAAAACGTTCATTGCCGCAAACCTCGCCGTGTCGTTCGCACTACTTGGCAAGAAGGTTATCTTGGTTGGTCTTGACATCCGTAAGCCGCGATTGGCCGAGTTGTTCGAGATTGACGACCACCGACATGGCATCACCAACTTGCTAACAAAGACCGTTGTAACCGCTGCCGACATACAAGCGCAAACATTGCCATCAGGTGTCAACGACAACTTGGAATTGCTGATGGCCGGTCCGATACCGCCAAACCCTGCCGAGTTGCTTACAAGAACTTCGCTAGACGACATCATGGACTTGCTCAAACGCACATACGACTACGTGATTATCGACACCGCACCAGTGGGCCTTGTTACAGATACGTTGCAAGTGGGCAGGGTTTCGAACCTCACGGTGTATGTTTGTCGCGCCGACTACACGCCGAAAGAGAATTTCGAACTCATCAATACACTTCACGCAGAAAACAAGTTGCCCAACATCTGCGTTGTGGTTAACGGCATCGACCTCTCGAAGAAGAAGTACGGCTACTACTATGGCTATGGTAAATACGGCAGATACGCCAAGTATGGCTATTATGGCAAACACGGAAAGTATGGTCGCTATAACAACTATGGCAACTATGGCAATTACAGCAACAGCCATTACAGCAACGAGAACGATACTTCGGTGAAACAATAAAATCACTACATAACGCGGGTTTCATCAGCAGCCAAGCCGATGAAACCCGCTAAACACTATAAGGAATGACAATTGCAGTTGATTTCGACGGAACTATCGTAGAACACCGTTACCCCGAAATTGGAGAAGAGATACCCTTCGCCACCGAAACGTTGAAAATGCTCATCAAAGACAGGCACAGGCTTATCTTATGGAGTGTAAGGGAAGGCGAATTGCTGGACGAAGCCGTGGAATGGTGCAGACAACGCGGCGTGGAGTTCTATGCTGTGAATCGAGACTATCCAGAAGAGGAGAAAGAGAAGAACAACCATTTCTCTAGAAAACTCAAAGCCGACCTCTTTATCGACGACCGTAACGTTGGTGGACTGCCCGATTGGGGTGAGATTTATCGTATAGTAACGGAGAACGTTACCTACAAACAAATCGTTAGAAACGCAATCAGGGCACATAACAATCCCGAAAGCTACAAGAAAAAGAAACACTGGTGGCAGTTCTGACAAGCCGACACGACTCACGTTCCCCCACTCCACTCACTACTTTTTCTCAATATACTAACGCACTAACATAGTCAAGCCATGCCTTCTTCTATCTTCATAGTAGGCATGGCTTGACTATTTCGTATTGATAGCACAGCACCTTCATGCGTTTAGTAGGAGTAACCTTATTTCACTCTCTCTGCTTGTAAAAACCGCTACGCCACTACACCAACAACTCTTCGGGTGCTGTGATAAGTGTAGTAGCACCAGAACGGAGCAAGAAATCCTTATCGCGAAAGCCCCAAAGCACACTGATACAAGGCATATTGCAGTTTTTGGCTGTGGCTATGTCCACATCACTATCACCAATATACACGGCATTGTCGGCCGTTACTCCCAACTGCACAAGTGCCTCCAATACCGTATCGGGAGCAGGTTTCTTGCTAATGCCTTCGCGTTCGCCAATAGCCACCTCCACATACTGGTCAAAAAAATGCTTGCACAACTCTTGTGTGGCCTTATAAAACTTATTACTCACTACGGCAACGTTCTTCTTACGCCGTTTCAGTTCAGCCAACATCTGCAACACCCCAGGATAAGGCGATGTATGGTCTAGCCCATGTTCAAGATAATGTTGGCGAAAACATTGGTAAACTTCCTCAAATTGGGCATTAGCCAAACCATCAGGTATGGCTCTTTCCATCAATTTCTTTACGCCGTTCCCCACAAATTGCCGTACCTCGTCGATAGTACGTTGGCGCATGCCGTGCTGTTGCAGGGCATAGTTGCAGCTAGCGGCCAAATCGGTTAAAGTATTTAATAGCGTACCGTCTAAATCAAATATATAGGTATCGTAATCTTTTATCATTTTATTTCCCTTCCGTTTTATTGTCCATAAAAACATGTTCTGAAAATGCAAGCGCAAACGCAATATGGGTTCGTATAACCAAACACATAACCAAGAACAGCAAGTGCAAAGTTATAAAAATATGCTCACCTCTCCACAGATGTTGTTTAAAATTACTAACTTTGCATTGAAAATAAAGCATAATCAACAATGAAACACAGCTGTGTAAGAAATTACCTCATCCCTGCGGGCATTTGCTTGCTCGTAATATTGGGTATATTGTATTACTATTTCTTTTCGGCCATGCTCCCATCGGGCAGTGCCACCAAGTTCGTATACATAGACAACGACGATAATATCGACTCGGTGTATGCCAAACTCACCCCCAACTGCTCGCCACATGCGCTAAGTGGGTTCAGAACGCTAACGCGACACAGCTCTTACGGCGAGCATATCAAGCCGGGACGCTATGCCATAAAGGCAGGACAAGGGGCTTTTGTGGTGTTCAGGCACCTGAAAAACGGCATGCAAGAACCCGTAAGCCTCACCGTCCCTAGCGTAAGAACGCTTGACAAACTATCGGCAGAAGTGTGCAAACGCCTCATGATGGACAGCATTCAGCTACTGAATGCATTGCGCGACCCCAAAATTTGCGCACACTATGGTTATGATACGGCCACTATCCAATGTATGTTCATCCCTAACACCTATGACGTTTATTGGAACATATCAGCCGAAAAACTGCTCGACCGCATGCAGAAAGAAAGCAAGAACTTTTGGAATGTTGACCGAACCGTAAAGGCTAACGAGCTAAAGCTAACACCCGTACAGGTGATTACACTGGCGAGCATCGTCGACGAAGAAACAGCCAACAATGCAGAAAAGCCTATGGTGGCAGGCATGTACTACAACCGACTGATGTTGCGCAATGCCGAATACCCCAACGGCATGCCCCTACAAGCCGACCCAACCATTAAATATGCGTGGAAACAGTTTGGACTGAAACGCATTTACAATAAGCTACTCAACATCGACAGCCCCTATAACACCTATCGCAACGCAGGTTTGCCCCCTGGTCCGATACGCATTCCTAGCATAGAAGGTATCGAGGCCGTACTCAATCTTAAAAAGCACGGTTATCTGTACATGTGTGCGAAAGAAGATTTTAGCGGTACGCACAACTTTGCTAAAACTTATGCAGAACATTTGGCCAACGCGGCTAAATACACTAAGGCCTTAAACCAAAGGGGCATTAAGTAATAATCACGACCGTATTGGTTGGAAATGTTCTTCAAAGCATTATAAAAGAAAAGGCATAACCAAATGTCCTGAAAACGAAATGGCCGCTAAATGTCTTGCAATCACTTGCCTAATACATTGCAATTAGAACATGTAAGCAACGTATTAAACAAGTGATTGCGGGCCATTTAGCGGTTTCAAATAAAGTGGCTAACATTGGAGGTATTTCGACGTGCACACAAGATGCTAACCTGTTCTAAAAAACAAACACAAGATGCGTTAATCAGGTCTTCAATACATTTTATTGCAAGTCGCTGGTCCACCATTGGCCTAGATAAGCACCATCAACTCATCAACACATCAACTCACCAACTTATCTACTCATAAATTAACCTACTAAAAAAACACAAGCTCATCAACACACTTACTCATCAACAGGCAAAACTTAAAATTGTTATTTATATTTTACAATTGCATTATTATTTTCACTCCCTTCTAGCGAAAATATAGGCTAAAAAGTAGGTAAACAACTACTTTTGGGGGGCTTTCGGGTCTTTTGTTTTGTCCATTTCTAAGAACAGAACCTGCATTTTGCACCATTTTGCCTTTCTAGTTTGGTTGCCGACTCGTAATTTTTCAAGTCCAATTATCCACTTTTAGGCACAAAACACCCACTTTTTAATGGCTATTCTGCCCCTTAGAGCTATTTGTTTCATGGTACGAAAGGGTTTTATTTATACCTTTGTCGTGGATATTTATGCTTTTCATCTTGCGTTTTGCACCATTTTGCACTGCGTTTTGCACCATTTCACCTTGCGTTTAGCACCAAAACGCACTGCATTTAGCACCAAAACGCACCGCATTTAGCACCAAAACGCACTGCATTTAGCACCAAAACGCACTGCATTTAGCAGCAAATAGCTCCCAAAATGGTGCTAATAACGATTGTTTGTAATAAATATTCATTTTGCCGCTTTCACATACTAGCCCCATTTAGCATCAAAACAAACCTTCGCGAGAATCGATTTTTTGCGGCAAGGTTTGCGATTGGTGGACGAAAAGGGTAGTCATGATGTTAAATTTAGTACTGAAAACTAGACAAATAAAAAACGATTATGCAGCATTCATGCCCACAAGCAACACACGGAAAGCACCTAAACTTGCTGCCACCAGCGCGAGTGGTTGCACGCCATGCTACCCACGACAAATGGAGACAGCACCAGGAAAACACCAAAATAATCTGTTATTTACAGCCAGTTTTCAACTTGTAGAGAAGACGTTGAAGGACTTCCGCCAAGTCGCTTTTGGGGTCATAAACTATGTTTTGCCACGGACAAATGGTGCAGAATTTCAGATTTTATCGTATCTTTGTCCACTACTTTGTACAGGAGGGGGCGAGTTTGTACAGGAGGGGGCAAGTTTATCTTGGTTTTACAGCACAAGGATAATAAACTCCTCTCAATTTATAGAAATATTTAAAGTCAAGACAACTTCTATATTAAAGTGACACTTCAAGCTAGATACAGCAATCGTCACGCTCATTGATAACCCAACAAACGGATATGCATCGCAGTTAGAGCACAAAGAACAACCAGAACAAAGACTGCTACATAGTTGCTCTTATAAGTCAAAAATGCTTTAAGAAAGCGAAATTATCGTTCTATTATGGTAATATTTGCTATAAATTAAATGCGTTCGCAGATACATTATAGCACTGACAATATTGATGACAGCAGTAAAACATAACGTACCTAACTAAAATACAAATGCGCCACACTTCACAGTGCAGCGCATCTAATCTCAATAGGTATTAGCTTTTTTAAGGCAAAAAGATTGTATTCAGGATAACGAGTGCAAAGTTACGACCTGAAATTTATTTACGCAAACTTTTTATTATGTTAGAAAACATATTTTGACACATCATGTTAAAAAAGTAAGATTTAAACTAATGTGAATTTTGATATTATGCTCCTTTATCGTACCTTTGCACTATAATATAATAATGTATACAATGACAGAAAGAATAGAAAACTCAAACGAAGAGAAAAAGAACCTGAGTTTTGTAGAACAAATCATTGAACAAGACCTGGCCGAGGGAAAGAATGGCGGGCGCCTACAAACGCGCTTTCCCCCAGAACCAAACGGTTATCTGCACATCGGCCATGCCAAAGCTATCTGCATGGACTTCGGAGCAGCAGAGAAATTTAACGGAATATGCAACCTGCGTTTCGATGATACCAACCCCAGCAAGGAAAAAGACGAGTATGTTGAAAACATATTAAACGACATAAAGTGGCTAGGATTTAAATGGGAAAACATTTATTACGCCTCCGAATATTTCCAAAAGCTATGGGAATTCGCCGTATGGATGATTAAAAAAGGACACGCTTACATCGACGAACAAACAAGCGAACAGATTGCCGAGCAGAAGGGTACGCCCACAAAGGCTGGTACGGCATCGCCATATAGGGACAGACCGGTTGAAGAAAGCCTCTCTTTGTTCGAGAAAATGAACCTCCCAGACACGCCAGAGGGCTCTATGGTGCTGCGTGCAAAGCTAGATATGGCCAATCCCAACATGCACTTCCGCGACCCCATCATGTATCGCATCATCCATACGCCGCACCATCGCACGGGAACACTATGGAATGCCTACCCCATGTACGACTTTGCACACGGACAAAGCGACTACTTTGAGGGCGTAACGCACTCCATCTGCACCTTGGAGTTCGTTCCTCACCGCCCATTGTACGACAAATTCATCGACTTCCTTAAAGAGATGAACGGCGAAATGGATAATATCAACGATTTCAGACCACGCCAGATAGAGTTCAACCGACTGAACCTCACCTACACGGTAATGAGCAAACGCAAGTTGCACACGCTTGTAGACGAGGGTTTGGTGAGTGGTTGGGACGACCCACGCATGCCTACACTATGCGGTATGCGCCGCAGAGGATATTCTCCTGAAAGCATTCGCATGTTCATTAATTCCATTGGCTACACCAAGTTCGACGCACTTAACGACATGGCCTTGCTCGAAGCCTCGGTACGCGAAGACCTCAACAAGCGTGCTTGCCGCGTAACGGCGGTGGTTAATCCCGTTAAGTTGGTGATTACAAACTATCCCGAAGGGCAGACCGAAGAATTGGAAACGGTGAACAATCCCGAAAACGCATCCGACGGCACACACACCATCACCTTCTCGAGAAATCTGTGGATGGAACGCGAAGACTTTATGGAAGATGCACCCAAGAAGTTCTTTAGAATGACGCCTGGTCAAGAAGTACGCCTGAAAAGTGCCTACATCGTCAAGTGTACGGGATGCACCAAAGACGCCGATGGCAACATTGTGGAGGTGCAAGCCGAATACGATCCACAGAGCAAGAGCGGCATGGAGGGCGCAAACCGCAAGGTTAAGGGCACACTTCACTGGCTTTCGGCCGACCACTGCACCCAAGCCGAGGTGCGCGTTTACGACAGATTGTTCGATGTAGAGAATCCATCGACCGACGAAAGGGATTTTAGGGAACTGCTTAATAAGGACTCGAAGAAGGTGTACACCAACTGCTATGTGGAGAACTATGCAGCAAACAAGAAACCAGGCGAGTATCTGCAATTCCAACGCATTGGTTATTTCATGGCCGATACCGACTCTTCTGCCGAACATCCCGTGTTCAACAAGACCGTAGGCTTGAAAGACACGTGGGCAAAACAAAATAAATAAGCACACAAAGTAGCGATACGTACACGCAGACACATCCTAACATCCGGCAAAGACTATCAGAACTAAATGCGGTATAGCCCTTGCCACATACCACTAACATGAGGGACGAACACCGTTCGCCCCTCTTGATTGTTTAAAAAACGATGACGAACGACAGCTATTTCAACAGCGAAGAGTTTCGGCAAACACTCCATAGCTACGAGGAAGCCGAACAAGAGGGGCGCACTGCCTACTTCGACTCGGACACGCTGGCCGATATTGCCGAATATTACTACACTGACGGGCGAACGAACGATGCTGTGAAAGCCGCCCTAAAAGGTGTAGACATGTTCCCGGGGGCAATGCCGCCATTGGTGTTCATGGGCAGATACGAACTGTTAAAGCAAAACAATCCCCAAAAGGCAAAATGGTATTTAGAGCAAGTTGACGACCAATCGGAACTCGAATGCGTGTACTTGCACGCTGAAATTATGCTCGTTGAAAACAAAAAAGACGAGGCCGACGAGTTTTTACGCCAGCAATTGGAATGGCAAGACGACGAGGAAAGGGACGACTTTATTCTTGATGTGGCAGACATTTACTTGGATTACGACCTCATAGATCATGCACAAGCATGGCTCGCGCTGGCCGAAAACACGCAAACGGCCGACTATCAAGAAGTGCAAGGACGCATAGCATTGGGTAAAGGCGAGTACCGACAGGGCGAAGAAATCTTTAAGAAACTTGTAGAAGAAAACCCCTTTGCCTCACCCTACTGGAACCAACTGGCCTCATCGCAATTTCTTAGCAATCGCATTAAAGACTCCATCGAGAGCAGCGAATACTCTATCGCCATCAATCCTAACGATGAAGAGGCCTTACTTAACAAAGCCAACGGCATGTTCAGTCTAGGCGAGTACGAAGAGGCACTTACTTATTACACCCGATTTAACAACCTCCATAAGGATGATGAAACGGGAGAAATATTCATTGGCATCACCCTCATCAACCTCGATCGGCCAGCGGAGGCTCTGCAACATCTGCAAAAGGCCGAAGAAATGGCTGTGCCTAAGTCGGTTAACTTGGTAGAGATTTATCAAGAAACGGCTTTTGCCCTGTCCAGACTTGGCAGAGTGGACGACGCTTTGGCATACGTAGACAAGGCCATAGCCACAGGTAACGGCGACGAAGACGAGTTAACTGTGTTCAAAGGCCACATCCAACTGGAAAACGGAAACCCTTTGGCAGCCCAAAACTTTTTCTTAGAGGCCGTCAGACACTCAAAGTCGGCTCCTAATGTGTATTTCCGTATCGCCATATCAGTATACGACAACGGCTATATGCAATTGGCTTACAGGATGTTTCACACGCTCTTTCAATCGGTTCCTGCCGATTGGAAAGACGGATATTCGCACATGTCGCTCTGCTGTAAATGTCTAAACAAGGAGTCGGAGTACCTGCACTTCCTGCGCAAAGCCTGCGAACTAAACCCCATGGAGGCTAAAACAATCCTTGGCGAGTACTTTCCCAAAGACCTCGACCCAGAGAGTTATTACAATTATATCACAAAACAAAAAAAGTAAAAAGAAGAAATGAGCTGGTTATTACCCCTGCTAAACAACCTCAATTATTGGACGGTGCTGCTTCTAATGTTCATCGAAGGCTCCGTCATTCCTGCCCCTTCAGAACTAATCGTGCCACCTGCCGCCTACCGCGCAGCAGCTGGCGAGCTGAATATCGTACTCGTTGTGGTTGTCGCAACCATAGGGGCTGTACTCGGTTCTTCGGCCAACTACGCTGCAGCCTATTACCTCGGCCGACCCGTTATATACCGCTTTGCCAACAGCAAGCTGGGACATCTCTGCCTGCTGAACCAAGAAAAGATTGAGAAAGGCGAGAAATACTTCTACGACCACGGCGTTATTGCCACGCTTACAGGCCGACTTCTACCAGGCATACGCCAGATAATATCCATCCCAGCAGGTCTTTCCAAGATGAAGTTTTGGAAGTTCATCCTCTATACCACCATCGGCGCAGGCCTTTGGAACACCGTTTTGGCCACCCTCGGATGGTATCTGCATTCGTTCGTACCCAAAGAAGAACTTTACAACAAGATTGAAGAGTACAACAGCCAGATACAACTCGTTGTCATTATTGCACTTGGTGTGGTGGCTATCATTAGCGTAATTTGGTGGCAAATGCGTAAAAGAAAAAAACGTAAAACAAACGCACCGACCATAACAGAAGGCACAACCTCTAACAAAGGCAATTAATATAGACGACATAACGAAAGGAAATCGAATAGTGAGAATTGACATTATCACCGTGTTGCCCGAGATGATTGAGGGATTCGTGCACGAATCTATCTTGGCACGCGCACAAAAAAAAGAGCTAGCAGAAATACATCTGCATAACCTTCGCGACTATTCCACCGATAAATGGAGACGTGTAGACGACTATCCATACGGTGGATTTGCAGGGATGGTGATGCAATGCGAACCCATAGACCGCTGTATTTCTGCCCTTAAAGCCCAACGAGAATACGACGAAGTGATATTTACGTCGCCCGATGGACAACAGTTCGACCAGCATGTGGCCAACGAATTGTCACTAAATGGCAACATCATCATACTTTGCGGACACTATAAGGGCGTCGACCAACGCGTTCGCGATCACCTCATCACACGCGAAATTTCCATCGGCGACTATGTACTCACAGGGGGCGAACTTGCTGCCGCTGTGATGGCCGATGCCATTGTGCGACTCATCCCGGGCGTTATCAGCGACGAACAGAGTGCCTTCTCCGATTGTTTTCAAGACGATTTGCTCTCCGCACCCATCTACACACGCCCTGCAAACTACAAAGGTTGGGAAGTTCCACCCATCCTGCTCAGCGGCAACGAGGCCAAAATAAAGACATGGGAGATGGAACAAGCCTTGGAAAGAACAAGGCAACTGCGCCCAGACTTACTAGAACGGAAGGGCGAATAAGAGCGTTCTCCCAGAAGAAAACACAGCCGGTGGCCTGTCTTTTCTAGGCCAGCCACCAACAAAAACAATAAAAAAAGAAGTAAAACAAAACGCAAAACGTAGAAAAAATAGCTATCTTTGCAAGTAAAAAAGTTGTAATGAAACACGTTTTAAGTACACTTATATTATCTATCCTTGCCGTTGTTACGCTCCAAGCACAACAAACGCGCCCCACACGCCGCACCGACAGAGCCGACTATGCCACAGCTCTGCTAAAAAGTTATGAGGACTCGCTGGCCCTCCTATATAATAAGGTGTATCGGCAAAACGACAAAAGCGCACTTCCAAACGACTTTGTTGAGAGCGTTGTTCCCTACCAAAGCTTCAAGCTCTTCTCGCCACTCACCTTCTACGAAGGAATAGCCAAAGACTTCTTCGACCTCTCCGACGAAGGCACGACCCCTAAGGCACTAAGCCAAAGGGCAGATTATCTAGGACCAAGGTTTACCGATGCTGCGCTGTTAGGTATCTACCTTAAAAGGCCCGACTTGGTGTTAAACCGCGAAACGGTGCTGCACAATGTGGCTCCCGAAGCTAAGACAACGCCCGTTGTCATCAAGTCGAATGCGGGATTAGCCGAAAAACAACCGCAAGTACCCACCGACCCCGAAAGCGGACCTATCAACGTAGTGGTTACCAAGCCCAATTTCTGGACTGTCAAGGGCGACTATTACCTGCAATTCCTCCAAAACTACGTGTCGGGCAACTGGTATAAGGGTGGCGAAAGCAACTATTCAATGGTAGGCGCAGTTACCTTACAATGCAACTACAACAACAAGCAAAAGGTTAAATTCGACAATAAACTCGAACTAAAACTAGGTTTCATCACTTCGCCTAGCGACACATTACACAGCTTGAAAACCTCAGAAGACCTCATCAGGTACACCAGCAAGCTAGGACTTCAAGCCTCTAAGCGATGGTATTACACCCTACAACTTGTGGCCTACACCCAATTCCTACGCGGATATAAAAACAACAGCGGTGAACCGGCATCCGATTTCATGTCGCCTTTCAATACAAACATATCGCTTGGTATGGACTACAACGTTGATTGGTTTAAGGGAAGACTTAAAGGTTCGATACATCTCGCTCCCCTAGCTTATAACTTCCGCTATGTAGACAGGCTTTCGTTAGGTCCTCGCTATGGTCTGAAACCAGATAGCCACACCCTTCACGACTTTGGTTCTGAATTTACAGTAGACCTAATGTGGAAGATAGCCGAATCCATTAGCTGGCAAACACGCCTCTACGGATATACCACATACAGCAGGGCAGAAGTGGAATGGGAAAACACTTTCACGTTCCAATTCAACAAATTCATTAGCTCCAAACTATTCGTTTATCCACGTTTCGACGATGGAGGAACACGCGACGAGAAACACGGATACCTGCAATTGCGCGAGTTCGTATCAATAGGTTTCTCCTATTCGTTCTAACACAGAGGCCTGTATGACACGTCCCAATGGCGTCATCCAACTCTATCCGTTGGTGCGCATCGCACTGATGCTCATCGTTGGGATAGTGTTGGCCGACGCCATTCCCTTTTTCTCCGACCCCACAACCTGCGTTTCGCTACTGCTTGGCACAGCGGCCATTGCTGTTCTGGCCATTCGTCATGCGCACATTTCCAGCATGGCCATCCTCGTTTCCACTGTTTTTCTTGGCGCATGGCTCATGTCCATGCAAATAAACGATAGGCAATCAATACCCCTCAACCAAGCCATTACATACAAAGCCATTGTTACCGACACCCCCACAGCCCACGGAAAGGTGTTGAAATGCAACCTCTTGGTGATAAACCTAGCAGAAAAAAACGACAGTCATACGCCCTTTCTCGTTCGTGCATCCATCCTAAAAGACACGCTTACCAATCGTTGGCAGAGCCTTACCACAGGTTCAACAATCGCCGTTCAATCGGTTTTCAACAACGAATCTGCCCTCTTTTCATCCTCAAAGTTCAACTTTGCGCGCTGGATGCAAGCCCACCAAATCTACGCAACAACCTTTGTTTACTTTGCCGATTGGCAGAACACGCAACTAACCAACAACGAAATAAACAAAATTTCCACCGTCGATAAAATACGCTTGCGCCTATTAAAAGTGCGCCAAAGCCTGCTCGACAGCGCATGGCAACAAAGGTTAAGCACCAATAACCAAGCTTTGGTGGCCTCCATTGCCCTCGGCGACAAGTCGAACCTCACCCCCACACAACGCGAATCATACAACAAGGCAGGCGTTTCACATATCTTGGCACTATCGGGCCTGCATCTCGGCATCATTTACAGCGTGCTTTCGGCGTTCTTCACCACCATTCTCTATCGCGTAGTGCGCCGCGATTGGGCCGAATTCATCGCACAAACCATCATCACCATCACCCTTTGGGGCTATGTTTTCCTAGTGGGATTGCCACCCGGAGCCGTCCGTTCTGCCCTCATGCTCACGCTCTACGCCTTCGTTTCGTTGCTCCATCGCGACCGCTTTTCGGCCAATTCGCTGGCTTTTGCCTGCATCGTGATGCTCATTGCCAACCCTTCCACGCTTTGGGATGTCAGTTTCCAGCTTTCATTCATAGCCGTATTGTCCATCATTCTTCTTTATCCACAGCTATTCTCACTCTACCAACCCACAACGCGTTGGGCCAATTTGCTACGTCCTGTTTGGGCTATCGTCTGCGTTTCCGTGGCAGCACAAGTGGGTACAATGCCCATTATAGCCTATTATTTTGGGCGTTTCTCATGCTATTTCCTACTCTCCAACCTGCTTATACTTCCACTCATAACCCTCTTGCTTTATGCCACCCTTGCCTCTTTCCTTGTTCAAGGCGCGCCATTACTCCATAATCTAGTGTTAGACGCCATGCAATGGCTAGCCACAGCCGTGCAAACCTTGGTCAATGGCATATCCGCGCTGCCCCACTCCACGCTCGACGGACTTCAATTCAACCTCATCCAAACCTATTTGGCCTACATTTTCATCGCCTCCCTCTACGCCTTAGGCCTTTTTGCGTGCAAATGGTTCCGAATTAGGCGACAGATACAACAGCTATAACCATTATATTTTGTACCTTTGTAAGGATGAAACAAAGATACTTCATATACTTTTCGTACGACGGAACAGCCTATCATGGCTGGCAAATTCAGCCTAACGCCAATTCGGTTCAAGCGGAAATGCAGCGTGCCATGTCGCTCCTGCTCAGACATCCCGTTGAGCTTGTTGGTGCAGGGCGTACCGATACAGGTGTTCATGCACGCACCATGGTTGCGCATTTCGACGTAGACAACCCCATAGATGCAGTGCAACTCACCTACAAACTTAACCGTGTGCTGCCCTTCGACATCACCATTAACGCAATAAAAGCCGTAGATGCCGACATGCACGCACGGTTCAGTGCCACCAAACGCACCTATCATTATTACATACATCTAGACCGCGACCCTTTCTGCCGCGCCTACTCGTATGCCTTACACCAAGCACCAGACTTCCAATTGATGAACGAGGCTGCCGAAATACTATTGTCGCACAAAGATTTTGGAGCTTTTTGCAAGAGCCATTCAGATGCAAAAACCACCTTCTGCGAGGTCTACGAGGCCCGTTGGATAAAGCTTTCCGACACCAAATGGCATTTACGTATATCAGCAAACAGATTTCTCCGCAACATGGTTCGCGCCATTGTTGGAACACTTTTAGACGTGGGTTGGCACAAAATCACCCTCGAACAGTTCGTTGACATACTACATTCTAAGTCGCGACAACAAGCAGGCGAGTCGGTTCCCGGCCATGCCTTGTTTCTCGAAGACGTGCAATATTAATTTAAGTTTTTGAGTTCATGAGTTTATAATTCTATAAGTTATTGTATGCACAGCTTTATTTGTTCGTTAGTTTATCAGTCCATAAGTTATTCAATTCACGGATTGTTTGTTCGTGAGTTTATAACCTCATGAAACCACGAGTTCATCAGTTCAACAACCCAAAAACTTAAAAAATCACGAACTCAGGAACTCAAAAACTCCCCCACAACATAACAAATCAACATGCTTTGGTTACTCTTAGCCTTCCTTTCTGCCAGTCTTCTAGGTTTCTACGATGTCTTTAAGAAACTGTCGCTGAAAGGTAACGCCATTATCCCCGTGTTGTTTCTCAACACCTTTTTCTCATCACTCATCTTCATTCCCTTCATCCTCGGCAGTCGTTTCGGTTGGCTTTCACCAGCCAACATGTTCTACGTGTCGGCCACCAACTTATCTACACATGGCTACATCTTCTTCAAAAGCATGCTAGTGCTGTCTTCGTGGATATTTGGATACGTGGGTATGAAACATCTTCCGCTAACAATCGTTGGCCCGATAAATGCAACACGCCCCATACTGGTACTCGTTGGGGCGATGCTTGTTTATGGCGAGCAGCTCAACCTGCTGCAATGGTTGGGCGTTGCACTGGCCATTTGCTCCTTTTTCCTTTTAAGCAGGAGCGGAAAAAGAGAAGGTATCGACTTCAAACACAACAAGTGGATATACGCCATCGCACTTGCCGCCATACTAGGTGCATGCAGCGGACTATACGATAAATACCTGATGACCCCAACAGCACAAGGCGGATTGGGGCTAGACAAGATGGTTGTGCAAAGCTGGTACAACTTATACCAATGCGGTATGATGGGCATTGTGTTACTCGTTCTGTGGTATCCCAAACGCAAAACAACCCAACCTTTTCAATGGAGGTGGGCTATCATGCTGATAAGTCTTTTTCTCTGTGCAGCCGATTTTGCTTACTATTACGCTCTTAGCCAGCCACAAGCTATGATTTCCATCGTATCGATGGTAAGAAGAGGCAGCGTTTTGGTATCGTTTATGTTTGGCGCACTTGTCTTTCAAGAGAAAAATCTCAAACGCAAAGCATTCGATTTGTTTCTTGTTCTGTTAGGCATGCTTTGCCTGTACTTCGGTTCTAAAACTTAGTTGTTTGTCTGGCTGTTTTCCATACCCCACGTAAGAGGAAGGCAATATTAACCATTGAATTTGCCAAAATTAAACAGACAACAGCAAAAAACGCCGTTAACATTTGGTATATCCAAATAAAATCTATACCTTTGCAATCGATTTCAGAAATGAGGTCAAACATGGTGGCTATAGTTCAGCAGGTTAGAGCGTCAGATTGTGGTTCTGAATGTCGTCGGTTCGAATCCGACTAGCCACCCCCTCAACAAACAAAACGTTCCTTTCTATTACAGAAAGGAACGTTTTTTATATTGCTTCTGCCACATCATTGTTTTTTTATGTTAGGCAAGAAACTAACATAGTTCTGTAACATGTTAATTACCTCGTTTGTAGCCTTGTCCCTATTACCTGTGGCCGTTTTCTTCTTTAACAAATCACCTAGAGTTTCAATGGTGTTATTTAGCAGTTCCATCACATCTTTCACGAATCCAGGAAGGAACACGTTTACCTTATCGCCCTTAGTGTAAAATTTGTTTCTAGACCCCGATGTTATCAAATGGCCTTTATCGTCAACGTCAGGCATCAATACAAAAGGTTCCGCAGCTACACCATCCGCAACAAAGGGGTAGTAGATAGCACAGCGGTAATTCCAAGATCCATTGTGAATATACTCGTCACGAAAACTGCAAGCAATTCTCACACATCGAGGTTCGCTATATAAGAGTCCATCAGCTTTTAGTTCTTCAAATTCGTAGTTTACTTTTTTATACAACACACTATCTTTCCTACATTTCAGTTTCTTATATTCTGTAAAACAATTGATGTCATACTTTGAGCACTCATACACCACCTTGGTAAAAAGATCAAACGATGAACATAGGGACACAAATACATTGTTTATAGCCGTATGAACCTTATCAGAAGTATCATCATATCCACATGAGGCCGATTCATATTCACTGTCCTCATACAAACAGTAAGCAGGCAAGTGAGCATATATTTTTTTCATATAATTCCCAACAGCCATCACACGATCTTGGAATGCAGCTAACAACCCTTGAACATCAAACCAGTGAATAATCCTATTTGATACAGGGTCATTATATACAGAGCGTAATTGCTCATAAAAAGCCTTATCTACTCTTGACTCCGGCGACCGCCCTGCATCCCTCATCCACAAAGGGACATGTGACTTTACACGCTGGTAGTCAATATCCTGAAAGAAGTAGTCCTCTATTGCATCATACAAAGGTACAACACAATCAGATGTACTCGCGATCTGCTGATACAATGCGTTGAGAGATTTCTGACAATTCTCTTTTGCACTCTTAATGTCTTGTTCTGATTTAATACCCATATTTATTTAGTTTTATACAATGAAGTTATCTAGACTTTTAATCTTTCTATAAATTGATAGGAGTTTATTATCTTTGTGCTGTAACACAAAGATAAATACCCTTGCACGTATGAAGTACAAGACAAAGGTACGACAATATCTGAAATTCTGTCCAATTTGTCAGTTGCAGAACGTAATTAAGTCTCAAAAAGTGGCCAGGAGGCAATCTTTAAATGTATTTCCCACGAGCAGAAACTGGTTGCCAATGGCAGATTACTTCTGCGTTTCCATGATACAGTCCCGCTGTCCGCAAGTTGCATGCCTGCAACCCTTCGCGCTAGCAGTAGCAAAACGTACACGCTTACCATGCCATTGCCCATGCGCACGTATGCGACATAACCATCTTTGTCTAATTTCCAGCAAGGATTTTAACATTATGAGTACCCTTTCTGTCCACCAATCACTCACCTTGCCGCAAAAAATCGATTCTCGCGAAGGTTTGTTTTGATGCAAAAAGGGGGGAGTTGTAAATGCAGGCAAAATGAATTTTTATTTAAAAACTCCGTCATTAGTACCTAATTTCGGGCTATTTGCAGCAAAATGAAGTGCGTTTTGGTGCAAAACGCGGTGCAATTTGCCGCTAAACGCAGTGCGTTTTGGTGCTAAATGCAAGGCGTTTTGGTGCAAAATGCAGTGCTAAATGCTGCTAAATGTGAGTCGAAAAGCATAAATATCCACTGCTATTGTATAAACAAAACCTTTCAGAGGCGTTAAAAACATGGCTGAAAAGGGTAAAATAGCTGTTAAAAAGCAGGTTTTTGGGGGTTAAAAGTGAGTAATTGGGCTCGAGAAATTACGAGCCTTCAGCCAAACTAGAAAGGCAAAATGGTGCTAAATGCAGGTTTATTGCTTAAAAACGGACAAAACAAAAGGCGCAAAAAGCTAGAAACTGTGGCTTTTTACCCATTTTATAACCTGATTTTTCGCTAGAACGGAGTGAAAATTAGCACAGGATTGTAAAATAAAAACAATCTTTTTAAGTTTGGAGTTGGTGATTTTTTGAGTTGACGAGTTAGTGAGTTGGTAGGTTCTTGAGTTTGTAAGTTGATGAATTTGTAAGTTGATGAATTTGTAAGTTGATGAATTTGTAAGTTGATGGGCTTGCGATCTGGTGGGTTGACGAGTTTGTTTACTGATGCCTTGGTATACTCGAAAATTGATTGTTTTTCATAAGTCTACAAGCCAGCGAGCTAATTCCATCCCGCGCGCCATTTATGAGAGGAGAGTATATTTTGCGCTGACTTCACAAAAAAACAGCTCCGCTCAAGTTGTTGAAACATCAAAAGCCAAGCAGACTTCAATTCTTTTCCTAAAAGTAGTCTTCCATTTTGCGACATTCACCTACACAATTTGCAGCGAACAGCATAGCTTTGGGCGATGAATAGCAGTGAGCTTTGCAGCAAATTGCACACCATTTTGCGTGAGTTGTGCTTTAACACAGCATCAAATGGGGCAGTCATCGGTTAGGTACAAAATTGCGTTTTGTATCAAAGCCAACCACAACGATAATTATCTTTTTTGTGGTTAGTAGGAGATTGGGGGATTAGGAGGGTGCTCTTCATGCTAAAATGTCTGTTGAAAAGAATACAAAAGCGAACAAAAAATAAGTTCACAACTTCTGTTTTGCCGAACTAGGAAAGTGCTCACAAGCCCATCAACTAAAAATAAACCTTTACCCCAACAAGCAAAGTTCGGCCGCGCAGCGCATACTGGTTGAAGGTGCTACTTAGGTTGTTATATGTGGTGTTGTTATAATATCGTTGGTTCAGCATGTTGTTTATGTGCAGCGTAAAGTCGGTTTTGCGATACTTATACAGACAATTGAAGTCGGCAAACACCGTATGTTTCCTTGTGCCATCGTTGAAATAATTGGCGTAGTATTCTGTCGAAAACGAGAAATTCAAGGCATCCGTCGGCATCAACGTCAGCTCCAACTCTTGCGTAAACAACTTCGTACGAGTCTTCATGGCACTAATTTCAAGCGAATTAACGTTATATTGCGCCCTATAAGCCACGTCTAGCCACGCCCAGACGTTGCTATTGAGGCTAGCCGACGTTTGCAGCGAGCCCGACTTAAACTCGGTATTGATGCCGTTTTGGTACATGCTGTTGGCGTTTTGGGATAACACGCACTGCGCGTTGAACGTTCCTTTAAGCCATTCCAGACGCTTGCTCACGGTGGCAATCGCCATTATTCCGTGCGAGTGGTTATCGTTTTCCACCGTAGAATAATACACCATGCCACGCCTGTCCACTTGCTTGGTGCGTGATGTGTTGTTGTGGTGCGTGTTAAAGGCTACACTGGCGCGCACGAAAAGCATGTGCATGTAGTTGGCGTACGATACAAAGGCCATCTCTTGCCAACTGCGCGCCCCGTAAAAGTTGATGGGCGACATCTGAAACGTGCGATAATCTACCAGCATCGGCATGGCGTGACTATCGTTAACTGATGGCTCATAGCTATTCATCGACACGCTAGCCCCTAGTTTCCAACGCGAGTTCAGCTCCCAACTAAGGCTAAGGATGGGCGAAAAGAACAGCTTATTGGTCATTGCCGTGCCAAAATAACGGCATGCGTTAAGGGGCATTTTCAGCGTTCCGCGCAGTCCTCGGTGCTTGTAAGTGATGGTTGGCGTAGCGATGAAGGCCATGAAATGGATATTGGCATTTTCGTAGAAAGCCGTGTCGTAGGGTGCTGTGCGATAGTTGCTTTCCATATTCATGGCTTGTATGCGCCCCTCCGTGTCCATCTCTAATGCCCAACGGCGGGTGTTGAAAGTGAAGTTTAGCTTAGTGGACGAAAGGAATTGGCACCGTGTAACATCTTGTTGGCGCGTGCTATCAGCAACAACGATGAGCTGTTCGGGCATATAACGGTATAAGTTCACCGATGTTAACTTGATGTGATGCTTGCCAACAGACCTTATCCACTGCAACTGGTTCTCAATGGCATGCAGGTCCGACCGCGTTTCCGACTGGTTGTTGTCGTCGCCTTGCGTAATGGTGCGATTCCGTTGCCATGCAGAACTGTACTTAATTTCGTTGGAAAAGAAACTCCGTTCCCTGTCGCTTTTAAACATTACAGCGGCCGACAGTTCTCTGCTGTTCAGTATGCCGCGTTCTGTTGTGGCACGCGTTAGCGTGGTATCGGCGAGGAAATATGATAGGCCGTGTTGCCTTTTAGAAGTGTTTCGTTCGTCAGAATAATAAAGTTTTGTGCGCACGATGGCACTCTCCGACACCTTTTGTACATTCCCAACGTTGGCGATGTGGGTGCGCCCAAAGCGTGTTCGGCTCTCGTCTAATGCGCTAGGTCTGCCCAGCTCCGTGTTCATAAAGGAGTTGGGGCTGCTGGTCGACATTTGTTTCAACAACTCGTCTATCGTGAGAACCTTATTTTCGCTCATGATGTCCTTGCCCGTATTGTTGCTTTTAGCCGTTAGCGATGTTTGGTTTACGGCCGACAGACGCGCGCCAAAGCCCTCCGTCTCCCACAGTTTTGGAACACCTGACGCCGCCCTTACGTTGCCGCTCCATCTACCCTTAGCCTTATCTTTTAAGGCAAGGTTAAGTGCGGTTAGCCCCTCGGCCTTGCTCTTTTGCATGGTTTTCTTCGACTGAAAGTTCTCCACAACATCTACACGCGAAATAACATCGTGCGAAATGTTCCGCGTGGCGATGTTATACTGGCCGTCAAACAAGTCGACACCCTCGATGAGAAATTGGTCTATCGGTTTTCCGTTATACGAAACTGTTCCCTCCTTACTTACGTTTATGCCCGGCAAGTTGCGCAGCACGTCGCCGATGGTGCGGTCTTTTTGTGTGGCGAAGGCCGAAACCAAATAGCTTGTCGTGTCGTTGCGGTGTGTTATTCTGTTGGGTTTCACATACACATCCTTTATCTCGAAAGCCTTGGGTTCCATCTCCATGCGATAGAACGCTTGATTGGTAAGGGCGCATTGTGTCGTTTTATGGGTCATGCTGCTTACCACCAGTAGTGTGCCTGCCACCTTTTCGCGCCTTACCATAAAGCTAAACTCACCCTTGGCAGAAGTCTGCGTGTTATAGATGATGATGTTTTTGGCGTTGCGAATGGTCACAACGGCTCCCCTAACGGGTGTTTCGCTACCCGTTTCCACTACCAATCCGCGCACAACGCCTTCTTGTCCAAGGGCTGGCAAGGCTGAGAAGGCTGCCAAAAGCAACAGATAAAGCCAGGGGTTCGCGTTATAAGTGAACTTTCGCCAGCGAAAGAAAGGAAAATTTCTACAATCCATTGTAATATCGGTTGGCACATAGGCGCGCTTTATCTCTTATTTTGGAAGAGATTCCACACGTTCCATTGTTGCATACGAGCGTAGTTTAGGAGGTTTAGTTGAACTGACACATTTTATCCCTACCATAGCATTAAGTATGTCTAAATAAGCACTCGGATCATCAATGGCCAACTGCTTTAAACGTAGATATTCCTTTTTTGTCGTCTTTGTGACGTCTCGATTGGGTATTTCTATTTTTCCGGAGCAGGGTCGCATGCCTAAGAACTGAAATTCGTAATGGTGTTTGGTGTCGTACACTTCAAGTATCAGTCCTGGCAATCCATAAAACTTCCACGGACCATCGCTAATGGGGATGTCTGGTGCAAACCATGCCTCATAAGTACGCCCACCAAATGTACATACCGCTTTTTGGCAAGCATAGTTATCAATTGTTTTCTGCTCTTCTGTAATTCCCCAACTGAAATTAGGTAAGCTTTCTGTGTAACAGCTGTTGGGTAGAAGAGATTCTACAAATTCAAGTTCATTTTTATCAAAGTCTTCTAAAACATAGTAATATACCGAAACCTTCCCATATCTAACCTTAATACTGTCGTTAACAGCCTTCCACTCTTCTGGTCCACTTGTTTCAAGACACATGGAGTCTCTTTCAAAATTTGCCTGCGAGTAGAATAATGATTTGGTTTCGTTCCGTCGGAGTACCATCATCGCGCTATTGCTACGCTTTGTGATTGTGTCTACTTGATAAATCAACCGATAGACACACTCCAAAGTGGCTTTATTGTTGGCTGCATTTCCGTGTAGGGCACAGATAAGAAACAACATTATACTGACTATTGTTTTCATAAGCTTACTTATTCTAATATTTCCATAGGCCGATGCCTATTGTCGTTTTTTATTTCTTGCACCAATTGACCGTCTGGTGCACCAAAACTAATCCTTGTAAGAGAACGAGTTGCAAAATATGCTACTGGGTCACTCTGGTATGTGGCATATTCTTTGAGGAACTTCTCCTTAGTGGTTTTAAACGCACGGCTAGGAAAGAGCGCAACATCTCCGTTGCAGGCTTGCATGTCGATAAAGGTAAAGGTGTATTGCCGGCGCGTGTCGTAAACGGCCATTACAAGACCAGGCAAGCCATAGAATTTCCATGGGCCTAAACGCGCAGGAATGTCCGTGGCATACCATGCCTCGTAGGTTCGCCCCATGTATTTTCCCACAGCCTTTGCACATTTGTGCCCCGCAATGGTTTTCTGTTCGGGCAGAATTTTCCAATTGAAGTTAGGCAAGCTGTCTGTGTAGCGAAAGGCGTTCGTCCCGATACGATCCTTGTATACGTACGTTTTTCCTTGTAAGTCGGTCAATATGTAGTAACACATTCCCGTTTTGTCGTTGCGTTTCTTCCTTGTTAACGTCTTGTTAACATCCCTTGCCCAAGCATCCGCATCGTTAAGCTTCGTCGAATCGGATATGAAATCATCTACCTGGTAGAAAAGAGCCTTGCTGTCATTAAAGCGAAGTCGGAAAGTGTCTGTCAACACCTTCCCCTCAACAGTGTCGTTAATACAGGTCACAAGATAACTCACTTCTGTTGTTGCAGGTGACTTTTCTTGTGCCGCGGTGGGCAAGGCGAAAGTGGCTAGAGCCATTAGATAGTGTCGTATTTTCATCTTGTAGTGTATCTGTTGCTTTTATTGAAGGTTGCATATTTAAATGTAGCCATTGCACCAAGGGGCGGAAAAAACCAGCAGGCTTATTGTTTAGACACTGCCCCCACGCGTTGGATTGTAACATACGAGCATAATATTGGTGAACGTAGACCGTTTACTTGAATATCTAGTTGCACCTGCCAGGGCCTCAACATCTCTTCGAATACGTCTTTACCGAGTTATTTCCATTGTAAAAAACATTGTTGTTACTTGGGTGGACGGCCTTCTATTTCTGTTGGCATAGATAGGAAAGAGCCTTGTAGCCAAATGGTGGCGCAAGCCGAAATGCTTAGTTGTTACTTCTTTCCGCAAATATAGAGCTTTTTATTATATTATACAAGGTTGTACAAGTGTTTTTTCGCTTTCACTTCTGGATTTGGTGTTTCTTTTGTTGTCTATCAGCCATCGCTTTGAAGTGCCTTTGATGCAAAATGCAGAACATGTCGTACAATTTGGCTTAAACTAGATAAGATGCAAAGAAAAAAACTCGCAAGTGCCTTGGCACTTGCGAGTTATACTATCTGTTATTGCATTTGCTGCTTAACGAACAATGCCGCGTTTTGAACTTTCAACAAAGTCGATGATGTATTGTATCTCCTTTGTTACTTGCAGATTGTTACGTATTTCTTGTATGCCTTCGGCCATCAAGCCTTTCGAATAAAGCAGGCGGTAGGCATTATGGATAAGGTCAATCAGTTCGTTAGAGAAACCGCGCCTACGCAAGCCCACTAGGTTGATGCCAGCAAAGCGCACGGGGTCTTTACCTACAATGACGTAAGGGGGAATGTCTTGACTGAAACGACTGCCGCCCTGTACCATCACATAACCACCAATACGGCAGAACTGATGGCATAACACTGCTGCACTAACAATGGCAAAATCGTCGACAATCACCTCGCCAGCAAACTTAGTGGAGTTGCCAATAATGACATTTGAACCTATAACACAGTCGTGAGCGATGTGCATGTTCTCCATCAGCAAGTTATTACTACCCACTATCGTTACGCCCTTAGAGGCCGTACCGCGCGAAATGGTAACGTTCTCACGAATACTATTGTTGTCGCCTATCTCGCATAGCGTGTCTTCGCCAACAAACTTCAAATCTTGTGGCTTGGTAGAGATGCTTGCGCCAGCCAATATTTCGTTTCCATTGCCAATGCGAGCACCGTAATTGATGGTCACACTGTTCTGGAAGTTGTTTCCGTCGCCAATAACCGTGTTACGGTCTATGTAACAAAATGGGCCGATAATGTTGTCGTTCCCAAGCTTTGCCTCGGGATGCACAAAGGCCAAAGGACTTATTTGGTTCATAGCTTCAGTGCGTGTCTTTTACTTGTTTTTAACGATTTGTGCGGTGAAGGTAGCCTCCGAAACCACCTGATCGCCTACAAACATGTAGCCTTTCATCGAACTAACACCATGTCTTACAGGATGAAGTAACTCTACACGGAACAACAATGTGTCTCCGGGAACAACCTTTTGGCGGAATTTCACCTCGTCGATTTTCATGAAATAGGTAGACCAGCGTTCGGGTTCTTCTAGTTGGTTAAGTACCAAAAGGCCGCCACACTGCGCCATAGCCTCCACTTGCAACACGCCAGGCATTACAGGTTCTTGGGGGAAATGCCCCACAAAGAAAGGCTCGTTGCTCGTTACGTTCTTCACGCCAACGATGCTTGTTGGGCCTAGCGATATGATTTTGTCTATCAACTGCATGGGATAGCGGTGAGGTAGCAATTCGCGTATGCGCTTATTGTCCATCACAGGCTCTTCGTTGGGGTCGTAAATGGGTGCTTGCACCTCGTGCTTGCGAATGTCTTTACGCAGATGGCGTGCAAACATGTTGTTGATGGTGTGGCCTGGACGTGTGGCAATGATGCGGCCTTTGATGGGTTTACCCAGTAGAGCCATGTCGCCAATGATGTCGAGCAGCTTGTGGCGCGTGCACTCGTTCTCCCAAACCAAGGGCTTATGCTGTATATATCCCTGTTTGCTGGCATCCAAACGAGGAACTTTCAGCAAGTCGGCCAGCTGGTCTAGTTGCTCTTGGTCGATTATTTTTTCGTAAATAACGATGGCATTGTCCATGTCGCCGCCCTTGATGAGGTTGGCTTTAAGCAGCGGTTCGATGTCGCGCACAAACACAAATGTGCGTGCAGGTGCTATCTCGGTTTCAAAATTGTCGAGCGAATCGAGGGTAGCGAACTGGCTATTGATGAACTTCGAATCGAAAGAACACATCGCCGTTACGCTAAATTGGTCGTCGGGAAGGATGGTGATGCACGAACCCGTAGCCTCGTCTTTCACCTCAATCTTATGTCGAATGATGTAGTAATCTTTGGGAACGCTTTGTTCTTCGATGCCCACACGCTTAATTTGTTCCACATACATGATGGCCGAACCATCGAGGATGGGGAATTCGGGACCGTTAACCTGTATGAGACAGTTGTCGATACCCATAGCGTAGAGTGCCGAAAGGCCATGCTCTACGGTGGAAACGCGTACATCGCCATTGGCAAGTACAGTGCCGCGTTGCGTGTCTACCACCCGTTCGGCCAACGCATCGATGATGGGCTGACCTTCCAAATCAATTCGTTGTATCTTATAGCCTGTGTTTTCGGGTGCAGGATTGAAGGTTACCGTGAGGCTCAATCCAGTATGCAAGCCTTTGCCATACAAGGAAAAGCTGCCTTTCAATGTTGTCTGTTTTAACATTGCGTTATGGTTTTATTTGCTTTTTTAATTCGTCAATTTCCTTTTGTAGCTCATTCAGCTGCTTATACATGTCGGGCAAACGCTTGAAAATGGCGTGCGACTTGAAGTAAGGCTTGAGCTCCATAGGCGGCGTTCCAATAAGCTGCTGGCCATCTTTGAGGTTTCCTGGCACGCCCGATTGCGCCCCTAAGAACACTTTGTTACCGATATTGATGTGTCCCGAAACGCCAACCTGTCCGCCAAACATGCACCATTGGCCCACCTTGGTAGAACCTGCCACGCCCACTTGGGCAGACATAACGGTGTTTTCGCCGATGTCGGTGTTGTGTGCAATTTGCACAAGATTGTCTAGTTTCACACCTTTACGTATGTAAGTGCTGCCCATTGTAGAGCGGTCTACGCAGGTGTTGGCACCTATTTCCACATCGTCTTCAATTGTTACTGTACCAATTTGGGGTATCTTGTCGTACCCATTGGCAGATGGGGCGAACCCAAAACCATCAGCACCGATAACACAACCCGAATGCAGGATTACCCTATTGCCCACCACTACATCGTGGTAGAGGCACACTTGGGGGTAAATAATGCAATCGCTGCCCACTCGTACATTGTCGCAGAGTGTGGCATGGGGATGTACCTGTGTGCCGTTTCCTACCACAACGCCACTGCCGACATAGGCAAAGGGGCCTACATAGCAGTTCTCACCAACTGTGGCGTCAGGCGAAACGAAGGCCAAGGGGTCGATACCCGTTTTCTTTGGCTTGGCTGCCTCGTACATCTGTAATAGTTTGGCCACACACTCGTAGGCGTTATCCACCTTGATGAGCGTGGTTTTAACAGGTTTCTCCAGCTTGGTGTCTTTGTTTACTAGCACCACGCTAGCCTCTGTCTCATATATATAATGTGTATATTTCGGGTTTGAAAGAAACGAAATAGCTCCTGGCCGTCCCTCCTCAATCTTTGCAAAGGAGTGAACGGCAGCGTTCTCATCTCCAACGATTTCACCATCGACTACTTGTGCAATTTGCTTTGCTGTAAATTCCATTGGTTTCAGTACTGTTGAATAATTCTGCAAATATAGCAATTATTATTCAAAATCTTTGATAACAAAGGTAATATTTGCTGTTTTTCATGGAAAGGCGTGTCACATCGAAGAGTTCTGAGGCCTGCGAGATGTCTTTACACGTGCCGTCTTTACACTTGATGGTGATGTGGTCGTCTTCCATGTTATACATGTTTTTGTTCACGGTGTTCGCGCTCATCAGGTAGGTTGCATCGTTTGTCGAAAGCCCTGTGTGCGTGCAAATGGCAGCCAATCGTTCTTCGATAACGCCTTCGGGAATGGGTTCGTCGAACACCTCTACTTTGAAGAGTTTTCTGTTTACGAGGTCGTTTGCCAAGATGGACAACACGGGGTCGGCATCGTTCATCCACACCTTTACGCTACTCCAAATGTCATTGTCGTCTAACGAACAATAGTTTTGCAAGGCCTCGGCATGCGTTGTGAAAAAGTCGCGGTCAACATCGTTGGCCAAGAAGTAGGCCAAGGCAGGCGTAGCAAACAGCGAATGGCCATTACGAACTAGATACTTGGCGCGTTTAAGGAGGTTAACCAAAATGGCCTCACAGCCTACTGCCGTTTTATGCAGGTACACCTGCCAATACATCAGCCTACGCGAAATAAGATAGTTCTCGATGGAATAGATGCCTTTTTGATCTACCACCAGTGCATCGTTCTCTACATCGAGCATCTTGATGATGCGTGCCGAACCGATATTGCCTTCTGTTACACCCGTAAAAAAACTGTCGCGACGAAGATAGTCGAGCCTATCCATGTCTAGTTGACTGCTGATGAGCTGATGAAGGAACCGCTTGGGGTATTCGTTTTTGAAGATTTTGATGGCCAACGTGAGGGCTCCACCCATCTCACGGTTCATCTTCTCCATCATCTGTAACGAAATGTCTTCGTGCGAAATACCCGATATAAGCGAGTTTTCGAGCACATGCGAGAATGGACCATGCCCAATATCATGAAGAAGAATGGCAATCTGTACGGCCTCTACCTCGCTATCGAAGATGAATACGCCCTTTTGTTGGAGCGACAACACGGCCTCACTAACCAAATGGAACGCCCCAATGGAATGCAAGAAACGCGTGTGCTGCGCACCTGGATAAACCACTGAGGCCATACCTAGCTGACGAATGCGCGTAAGGCGCTGCATCAAGGGATGGCAAATAACATCGAGGATTAATCCGCGCGGTATCTTGATGAACCCAAAAACGGGGTCGTTGATGATCTTTATTTCACTCATTTACTACTGTTCGGTGGGCGATGCGATTTAGAATGTGGGCAAGATGGCCTTCAATTCACGTGCCATCTCTTCTTGAACCTCGCGTGCTTTCTCAGCAGCCACTTGTGCAAAGTCGGCTCCGTTGCTTGCATAGATAATGCCGCGCGAACTGTTTACCAACAAACCGCAATCCTTGTTCATACCATATTGACACACATCGTGAAGACTTCCACCTTGTGCGCCGATGCCAGGAACGAGCAAGAAATGGTTTGGCGCGTGGCGACGAATGTCCTTAAAGGCCTCGCCTTGTGTTGCGCCTACCACGTACATCATGTTATCTGCGTTGCCCCACGCTTGCGACTTGGTAAGCACATGTTCGAAAAGGCGCACGCCTTGGGCATCTTCCGTGAGTTGGAAATCGTGCGAACCCTTATTACTGGTGAGCGCCAACAATATCACCCACTTGCCTTCATAGGCCAAGAAAGGCGTCACACTGTCTTCGCCCATGTATGGGGCAACAGTAAGTGCATCGAGATTGTAGGTTTCGAAGAAGGTGCGGGCATACATCTGCGAGGTGTTGCCAATATCACCGCGCTTGGCATCGGCAATGACAAACTGTTCGGGATAGTTCTCGTTGAGATAAGCCACGGTACGTTCGAAAGCCAGCAACCCCTTTACGCCCAACGATTCGTAAAAGGCAAGGTTGGGCTTATAGGCCACGCAATAGGGCGCAGTGGCATCGATAATGGCCTTGTTAAACTCGAAGATGGGGTCGTCTGCCTGCAACAAGTGTTGCGGTATCTTCTTGATGTCGGTGTCTAGACCTACACAAAGGAACGACTGCTTGGCGTGTATCTGCTTAATTAATTCTTCTCTTGTCATAAGAAAATGATGTGAATGGGGGGTTACAATTCGGCCTCTTTCATTCGCTCCGTGTTCTCGGCAACCGACAAGGCATCTATCATAGCCTGAATATCTCCGGCAATAAAACCTTGAAGGTCGTGCGTGGTGTAGCCAATACGGTGGTCGGTTACGCGCCCTTGAGGATAATTATAGGTCCTGATTTTTGCCGAACGGTCGCCCGTAGACACCAAGCTCTTGCGGAGATTAGCAATATCGTTGACATACTTTTGGTGTTCGCGGTCGTATATAAGGGTACGTAGTCGCGACAGGGCACGTTCTTTGTTCTTGGGTTGGTCGCGCGTTTCGGTACACTCGATGAGTATCTCTTCGGTCTCGCCCGTATTGGGGTTCTTCCAGGGATAGCGCAAACGCACGCCCGACTCCACTTTGTTAACGTTCTGTCCACCTGCACCCGAACTTCTGAACGTATCCCACTTGATGTCGCCTTCGTTGATGTTCACCTCGAACTTATCGGCTTCGGGCAACACGGCTACCGTTGCAGCCGACGTGTGCATACGGCCTTGCGTTTCGGTGGCAGGAACACGTTGCACGCGATGTACACCCGATTCGTATTTCAAGGTGCCATACACATTGTCGCCACTCACGGCAAAGTCTATCTCCTTAAAACCGCCAACAGCTCCTTCGCTCGATGCGGTAACAGAGAGGTTCCACCCTTTGGAGTCGCAAAAGCGTTTGTACATGCCAAAGAGATCGCCAGCGAAAAGCGCGGCCTCATCGCCGCCTGTGCCAGCCCTTATCTCCATTTGGACGTTCTTGCCGTCTTCTGGATCTTTGGGTACAAGCAACAGTTTTATCTTTTCTTCTAACTCTGGGAGCTTTGCTTGATTGACAGAAAGTTCTTCGCGCGCCATCTCTTTCATCTCGGCATCGCTTTCATTGGCCAAAATGTCTTTGGCCTCGGCGATGGAATTAAGGCAAGCCACGTATTCCTTCCGTGCATTCATAATGTCGCCAAGGTCTTTATACTCCCTTGTCAACTTCACATAACGTTCTTGGTCGGCGATAACGGCAGGGTCGGCAATCAGCGTTGACACCTCCTCGTAACGGCTTTCCAATCCGTCTAACTTTGTTAATATGCTGTTTTGTTCTGACATAATCTCATTATAGTTAAGCCTTTTAAGTTCGTGAGTTATTGAGTTTATTTGTTTTTATCGCATGTTGCCTCAAACAAAAGCGAACGAACATCCCAATTGCAGAAAGTTCTAAGACTGGAAAACACACAAACCAAATAAGCCGCAAACTAAAAAACTTTGTTCATTATATATAGGAATGTTAGTCGTAGAGGTATTCGCCAAACTCCGAACGGATGGTAAGCGACTTCTTCCCTTCTTCAACACGCCCCACTACTTGCGCCTCGATATTGAAACCCTTACTAATGGCCATGATGCGTTCGGCATGTTCGGGGCGTACATATATTTCCATGCGGTGTCCCATATTGAACACCTTGTACATTTCTTTCCAATCTGTTCCGCTTTCCGACTGAATGAGTTTGAACAGCGGCGGCACGTCAAACATGTTGTCTTTTATCACTCGGCAATCGTCGCTAACGAAGTGCAGCACCTTTGTTTGTGCGCCACCCGTACAATGTACCATGCCATGGACATGGTTGCGCATTTCATCTAGCACGTTGCGAATTACGGGAGCATAGGTTCGGGTGGGCGACAACACCAGCTGACCTGCGTCAACACCCAAGCCTTCAATAGCATCCGTCAATCGCTTTGTGCCACTATACACAAGCTCGTTGGGAACAGCATGGTCGAAGGTTTCGGGATATTTCTCGGCCAGATACTTGGCAAACACGTCGTGGCGTGCGCTTGTCAGCCCATTACTTCCCATTCCGCCATTATACGTTTTCTCGTATGTGGCCTGTCCGCACGAAGATAATCCCACGATTACATCGCCAGGTCGAATGTTAGCATTGTCGATAACGTCGCTCCGTTTCATTCGGCAGGTAACGGTAGAGTCAACAATGATGGTACGCACAAGGTCGCCCACGTCGGCCGTTTCGCCACCCGTGGCATAAATACCCACACCCATTTCTCTCAGTTCGGCCAACAATTCGTCGGTGCCGTTGATGATGGCCGAAATCACTTCGCCAGGAACAAGCATCTTGTTACGCCCGATGGTGCTCGACACCAAGATGTTGTCAACCGCTCCCACGCATAGCAAGTCGTCGGTGTTCATCACCACCGCATCTTGGGCGATGCCTCGCCAAACGTTCAAGTCGCCCGTCTCTTTCCAGTAAGCGTAGGCCAACGACGACTTCGTACCGGCCCCGTCGGCGTGCATGATGTTACAATACGCATCGTCGCCACCTAATATGTCGGGAATGATTTTGCAGAAGGCTTGCGGGAAAACGCCCTTATCGATGTTCTTAATGGCGTTATGCACATCTTCTTTTGCGGCACTAACGCCACGCATCATGTAACGGTTGTTCATCTGTTTGAGTTTATTTGGGTGAAAAGTGTTGTTAAATAAAGTGAGATGGCTTGCTATTCGGCCCTGTGTTCGCGTGTAGTAACACCACGGCAAAGCCTTTTGCGCTATTCTCTTCCGTGCCAAAACTCCCAGCTGGCAAAGGCTTGGAGCAACAGCATTTCAAGTCCGTTCTTGGTAATTGCGCCCCGTTCCATACCCTTTTTCATAAACAGGGTTTCGTCGGGGTTATATATTAAGTCGTATAGCAGCGTGTGTTGGTCCATCGCATCGTATGGCAGTTTGGGACATTCGTCGGTTCGCGGATACATGCCCAGCGGCGTACAGTTAACGATAACGTTGTACTCGGCAATCACTTGGGGCGTTACATCGTCATAAGTGATGGTGTTGCCCTTGCGTGTGGTCCTGCTAACGAAACGCGTTTCCAAGCCAAGGCTTTTCAATCCGTAGTCGATGGCCTTGGCCGCACCGCCTGTTCCGAGGATGAGTGCCTTTTGATGGCCAGGTTCGAGCATCGACTCTATGCTGCGCGTAAAGCCGATAACGTCGCTGTTAAAGCCTTTTAGGTAAGGTTTAGAGCCCTTATGACTCACCCTAATGACATTTACCGCACCGATGGAACGTGCCTCTGGCGATAAGTCGTCAAGGTATTTTATCACCTCTTCCTTATAAGGTATGGTGACATTCAGCCCACGCAAGTTAGGCGTTGTGTCGAGTATTTCGGCCAAGCTGTCTATGCTTGCAATTTCATAATTCTCGTATTCGGCGTCAATACCCTCGTTGTGGAATTTCTCATTGAAGTAGCTTATCGAGAAGCTATGCCCAAGTGGAAACCCTATCAGTCCGTATTTGTCCATAATGTTCCTGAATATTCGTATTCAACTTGCCTTTACTAATATTTCCTTATACCTGAAAAACAGGAAAGTATAGTGGAAAAGATTTGGTTCTTTTTCGTTCCTCGAAAAGTGCGTTTTCTCGCCATGACAATGTTCGAGCAAGCTCGACATTGTTCATTTGGCTTAACGAAAACGTTCTATAAACGCGTTTAGCAACAGTTTGCTTACAACGCATCAGCCCAATGCAGCATGTTGTATGTCTACAAACACCTTTGTAGTGTCAGTACAAGTGCCTTGTAGCGCCAGTACAAGCATCTTGTAGCATCAGTACAAGCACCTTGTAGTGCCAGTACAAGCACCTTTGTAGCGTTAGTACAAGCATCTTGTAGTGGTGCAATTCTTTGCTCTTAAGCTGTATTTACAGAACAATCTATTTTACTATCATTCCTAAAACCATTTTGTTTGTAACTATTAGGCCTTTTCTAAAAAGCTCTCTTCGTTACTTGGTTGCCAGGTACATGGTGCAGATTCCGAATGTAAGCCGCTTAAACTTAACTTCTTCAAAACCTGCTTTCTTGAGAATCCCGACCATCGTTTCGCCTTGAGGAAAGGCTTCGACGGTGCTGATGAGATAGCGATAGGCACCCTTATCCTTGGATACGAGGCGCGCATAAAGCGGCAGTACGGTGTGCGAATATATCTTAAAGAGCCACGACATGGGGAAACGCTTGGGAGCCGAAAGCTCCACGATGCTTAAATGTCCACCCTTACGCAACACGCGATGCAATTCGCCCAGGCACTTGTCAAGGTCTTTAAAGTTGCGGATGCCGAACGCGGCGGTCACTGCATCGAAACGTTCAGCAGGGAACGAGAGGTTCATACAGTCTTCTTTCATAAACGACACCACGCCTCCCAACTCAGCCTTCTCCACCTTCTTGCGCCCAATCTCCATCATTCCTTCCGAGATGTCGGCTCCAATAAGACTGCTAGGCTTGAGCATCTTGGCGGCCAAGATAGCGAAATCGCCCGTGCCTGTGGCTATGTCGAGCATCTGTTTTGGCCTGAACGGAACTAGTTGCCCGATGGCCTTACGTCGCCAACGCTTGTCTATGTCCCACGAAAGGCGGTGGTTCAACACATCGTATGTTGGGGCAATGTTGTCGAACATCTTTTCAACCAACTCGCCCTTATCGCCTTGTTCGCCGTAGGGTTTTATCTCTTCTTGCTTATACATGGAGGATATGTGCCATTAAATAGGGGTTATAGATAACGCGAAAGGCAACTTTGTTGGGCCTTCGCCCACACAGTCGACCTTGCAGTCATCCTGTTTTGTAACGTATATTCAGTCCAAAGGCATGAACGAGAAAAGCGAAACTGCGCTTTCATGCCACGCTTTTCCTCGCCATAAAGACGACTGGGGCTGACATGAAAACCAGTTACCGCTTGCCGTTCTATTTGCCTTGCGCCAAATATTCCGTTACGTTCTTCTCGATACGAGCAGCCAAATCAGCCTCATCTGCTGCCTTATTGAACGTCTCGCCGGTGATATGCTCGTATAGTTCGATATAGCGATTGCTCACCTCTTCTGCGTATTCGTCGGTTATTTCGGGCATGGTTTGGCCAGGCTCGTTCATGAAATTGTGTTCGATGAGCCACTGGCGCAAAAATTCTTTCGACAACTGGCGTTGCGGTTCGCCCTTAGCCAATTTCTCTTCGTAACCATCGGCGTAGAAATAACGGCTCGAATCGGGCGTATGTATTTCGTCAATGAGATACACCTTGCCATCACGCTTGCCAAATTCGTACTTCGTATCAACGAGAATAAGGCCGTGTTTGGCAGCGATTTCCTGACCACGACGGAAGAGTTTCTTGGTGTAGTCTTCTATCACGGCATAGTCTTCGGCACTAACAATGCCCTGTGCAATAATCTCTTCTTTCGAGATGTTGAGGTCGTGACCTTCGTCGGCCTTCGTCGTTGGCGTTACGATGGGTTCGGGAAAACGCTCGTTTTCTTTCATGCCGTCGGGCAATTTCACACCGCACAGTTCCCTACATCCGTTTTTATATTCACGCCAAGCCGAGCCTGTAAGTATTGAACGAATGATCATCTCCACACGGAAACCTTCGCATTTAAGGCCGACGGTCACCATCGGGTCGGGCGTGGCCAACTTCCAATTGGGGCAGATGTCGGCCGTAAGGTCAAGAAACTTGGCCGCTATTTGGTTCAAGACCTGCCCTTTAAAAGGAATGCCTTTGGGCAAGATAACGTCGAAAGCCGATATTCTGTCGGTTGCAACCATCACGATTTTGTCGCCGTCGATGTCGTACACATCTCTAACTTTGCCGTGATACACACTCTTTTGTCCAGCGAAGTGGAAATCGGTTTGTGTCAATGCTTTCATCTCTATCGTTGTTTTATTGATGTATCCAATTCTTTCTCTTTATTTCTTTCTGTTTCGTAATATGCCTCGTAGGCGTTTACGATGCGTGTAACGAGCTTGTGACGCACAATGTCCTTTTGGTCGAACTGCACAGTTGCAATGCCCTTTACATTGCGCAAGATGTCTAATGCCACCCTCAAACCGCTCTTTTGTTCCCTTGGCAGGTCTATTTGGGTTAGGTCGCCCGTCACAATCATCTTGGTGTTTGTGCCCATACGTGTTAGAAACATCTTTATTTGGGCCATCGTGGTGTTCTGCGCCTCGTCTAAGATTACGATGGCATCAGTGAGCGTTCTACCGCGCATAAAGGCCAACGGAGCAATCTGTATCACATGTTTCTCCATCATGTCTTGCAACTTAACGGCCGGAATCATGTCTTCCAGCGCATCGTACAGCGGTTGCAGATAGGGGTCTATCTTATCTTTCATGTCGCCAGGTAGAAATCCCAGTTTCTCGCCAGCCTCTACTGCGGGTCTACTAAGGATTATCTTCTTGGCCGTTTTCTCCTTCAAGGCCTTCACAGCCAACGCTATGCTCAGGTAGGTTTTGCCAGTTCCTGCTGGTCCAACGGCAAAAACCAAGTCGTGGCGTTCGTATGCGTCTACCAGTCGCTGTTGGTTTTCGCTCCTGCTCTTTATGGGTTTGCCCGTGATGTTGTACACAATAACATCTTTAATGGCATCTGCCTTGGTGCGTTTACCCTTAATGATGTCGAGAATGTCTTCTTCGTTGATGGCGTTGTATTTAAGGATATGTTTCCTTATGCCTTCGGTCTTCTCTTCGAAAACAGCCATCTCTTCCTCATCACCCAACACGCGGATAACATTATCGCGAGCTACGATGCGCAATTTGGGGAACAGCGACTTAATCATTTGCAGATGCCCGTTGTTCACCCCATAAAACATTACGGGGTCAATGTCTTCAAGTACAATATGCTTCTCTACCAATGTCGTAATTCCTAAATATAATATTAGTGCAAAATTACAAAAAGCTTTCCATAACCCAACACTTTTTTCTATCTTTGTGGCGCAATTAAACGTTTTTCAATGAGATTGACAAAGAACCAGTTTTTAAAGGCTTTCGCCGCGGTGGTTGTTTTGTTGGCCGTGGTGCGGGTGGTTTTCCCTTCCATCGCCAAACCTGCCGATGCAAAGAAGAAGACAGAAACCAAGGGACAAGACATCAGCGAAGATGCCGAAAGAAATGCGCATGCCGCAGCACAACCCGTAGATGGAAAGCTAACCAAACTGAAATTTTTCAAGCCCGACGGCACACCCGTGAAGAACCGCATAATGAGTGTTCCCAACTTTTCCAAAGCCTTCCCCGACCTTAACGACGTGCAGTTGGAGATGGCACAGAAGTATGGCGTTAAGCCCGTGGCCGACCGAAAGGAGGCGGAAAACCGAAAAGCAGAGTTGGTATATATGGCTAGCAGTCCTTATTACCATGTAGACAAGCTGAACAATAGCGTGCCTTACCTGGTGCCAAGGGCGGCCGTACTGCTGAACGACATTGGCCGAAACTTCTTCGATAGCCTGCAAATAAAAGGTATTCCACTGCATAAGTTCATCGTCACGAGTGTTCTTCGCAGTGAGGCCGATGTGAAAAAGCTACGCGGACACAACGGCAATGCCTCAGAAAACAGCTGCCACAGGTTTGGAACAACATTCGACATTGCCTATAACCGATACAAAACAGTGGAATCACCCGACGGACCTGCGCGCCGAAAGGTAAGAAACGATACGTTGAAATGGGTAATGAGCGAGGTTTTGAACGACTTGCGACGAAACGAACGCTGCTACATTAAATACGAAGTGAAACAAGGTTGTTTCCATGTCACGGTGAGATAATTGTTGCAAGCAAGTACCTCATCATCCTCCTGTATATATAATAAGGTGTAATATGAAAACACTTATCGTTGTTCTTGGACCTACGGGTGTTGGCAAAACAGCACTTTGCCTGCATCTTGCCAAGCGTTATGCCGCGCACATCATCAGTGCCGACTCGCGGCAGATGTTTGCCCAACTGCCCATTGGAACTGCTGCCGCCACTCCCGAAGAACAACAACAAGCCATCCACCACTTCGTTGGCCATCTCAAACTCGACGAGTATTATAGTGCATCGTGCTTTGAAACCGACACCCTTGCCTTGCTCGACCAGCTTTTCGCCAACGGCGACGTAGCCTTGATGACGGGCGGCAGTATGATGTACATTGATGCCGTTTGCTATGGAATAGACGACATTCCAACCGTAGACGACAACACACGGAAACACGTAAAGCAACTGCTCGAACAACAAGGACTACCCGCCCTTGTTGAGCTACTTAAACAATTAGACCCCGAACACTACGATTTCGTTGACAAGCAAAACCCCAGAAGAGTATGCCACGCCCTTGAAATATGCCTAATGACGGGCAACACATACACCTCGTACCGAAAAAAAGAGCGCAAACAACGCCCGTTCAACATCATTAAGATTGGCCTGAACCGTCCGCGCGAAGAGATGTACAATCGCATCAACCAACGCGTGTTGCAGATGATGGCCAATGGATTAGAAGAAGAGGCGCGCCGCGTTTATCCCCTGCGAGGGCTAAATTCGCTCAATACCGTGGGATATAAGGAACTGTTCGCCCACTTCGACGGCACCATTCCCTTGGAAGAGGCCGTAAGACAAATACAATCCAACACGCGCAGATACATGCGCAAGCAACTAACATGGTTTAAGAAAGACCCTGAAATAAAGTGGTTTTATCCCGACAACACAGAAGAAATTACAAATTATATCGACAGTTTTGTCGGGATAACAGATTAAATACGTAAATTTGCAACAGGTAAACCACACGTTGCACCTGCATTATGAGCATGTGAACAGCGGCGCGGCTTATGCCAAACAATAAGAAGAACACAGGCCCGATGCGCCTCCGAAAACAATCGACAGGACAAAGGCGTTGTCTTCTCAACCAACCAACAACTGATTATGCGAAAGAAAATCGTGCAAGGCGCGAAATGGTGCGCCACTAAGTTAAAGGCATTTTGGAAATGGTATAAAGGCCTATACAAAGGCCGCAAATGGTATTTCAAAACGGGCGTGGTCATTGCATCGGCGTTTGTTGCCTTCTTTGTCTATCTGGGTATGGTAGACATCAACTTCCTTTGGCTCTTTGGTAAGTCGCCAGGATGGTCCACCATCAACAACCCCATAACTGCGCAAGCCTCTGAAATATACAGTGCCGACGGAAAACTCATCGGCAAATATTTCAACGAAAACCGCACGCCTGTAACCTACGGCGACGTTAACCCCGTGTTTTGGAATACGCTTATCGATACAGAAGATGAGCGTTTTTACAGCCATTGGGGCGTAGACCCCATCGGAATGTTCGCTGCCGCCAAGGATGCCGTTACCAAAGGCGACGGCCGCGGTGCATCTACCATCACCCAGCAGCTGGCCAAAAACCTTTTTAGGGTGCGCACCGAATATTCTACGGGCTTGCTTGGTAAGATTCCCGGCATACGTATGCTCATCATGAAAACCAAAGAATGGATCATCGCCACGAAGTTGGAGCTGAGCTACGACAAGAATACCATCCTCACGATGTATGCCAACACGGTAGACTTTGGGTCCTCGGCGTATGGCATTAAGACGGCCTGCAAAACCTATTTCAACATCACTCCCAAAGACCTGACGGCCGCGCAGTCGGCTACGCTTGTGGGCATGCTCAAAGCCACAACCACGTACAACCCCATAACGCATCCCGAAAACAGCCTGAAAAGGCGCAACACCGTGTTAGCCAACATGGTTAGGCGAGGCCATCTAAGCCAAGCTGTGTACGATTCGCTCTCGCAAACGCCTCTTAGCCTTAAATACAACGTTGAGACCAATTACGACGGACAGGCCAATTATTTTAGGGAGGCAGTGGCCGACTACCTCAAAGACTGGTGCGAAGCCAATGGTTACGACCTTTACACTAGTGGCTTAAAGATTTATACCACCCTCGACACGCGTATGCAAAAATACGCCGAGGATGCCGCCACCAAACAAATGCGGCAGGTTCAGCAAAACTTCAAGAACCATTGGGGAAAGAACGACCCGTGGATTGACGAGCGCGGAAGGGTGATACCCGACTTCATCGAGGGCATCGCACGCAAACAGCCCGTGTATAATTGGCTGTTGGAGAAATTCCCCAGCCAGCCCGACTCCATCACGTATTATCTCAACAAGCCACATAAGGTTAAGCTTTTCGACTATGCCAAGGGCTCTATCGAGATGAATATCTCTACGATGGACTCCATCCGCTATATGGTTCGTTTCATGCACTGCGCGTTTGTGGCAATGGAACCACAAACGGGAGCAGTGAAAGCATGGGTGGGCGACATCAATTTCGATGCGTGGAAGTACGATAAGGTAAAGGCCATGCGCCAGCCTGGTTCCACCTTTAAACTCTTTGTTTATACCGAGGCCATGAACCAAGGTCTTACGCCTTGCGACAAACGCCGCGACGAATACATCACGATGCAGGTGTACGACAAAAAGAAACACGAGGTGGTTACCTGGACTCCCTCTAACGCCAATGGTTCGTTCTCTGGCGACTCAATGCCGTTAAAGTCGGCTTTTGCCAAGAGTATCAACTCGGTGGCTGTGCGTCTTGGCCAAGAAATGGGCATCAAACGCATTATCGAGACAGCCGAGAAGATGGGCATTAAAAGCCCGCTAGAAGATGCGCCCTCGCTAGCACTTGGCTCGAGCGACGTCAACCTGCTCGAACTAACCAACGCCTACTGCACCATTGCCAACGACGGTATGCACCACGAACCCGTACTTGTTACCCGAATAGAAGACAAAGACGGCAAAGAAGTGTTCCTTGGCCCAGCCACATCAGAACAAGCAGTGCCTTACAAAACAGCCTTCCTCGTACAACAGCTGCTGATGGGCGGCATGCGCGAGCCTGGCGGAACCTCTCAAAGCCTTTGGGGATATGTGGGCGACTATCGCGATACCGACTTTGGAGGAAAGACGGGTACATCCAACAACCACTCCGACGCCTGGTTCATGGGCGTTAGTCCTAAACTGGTGGTTGGCGCTTGGGTTGGCGGCGAATACCGAAGCATACACTTCCGCACCGGTGCACTAGGACAAGGGAGCCGAACGGCCCTGCCCATCTGTGGATATTTCTTACAGTCGGTGTTCCGCGACCCTGCATTTAAACAATATCATGGCAAGTTCGGTAAGCCGCGAGATGCAGACATAACGCGCGACATGTACCTGTGTGACAGTTATTATCCGCGAGCGAAAAAAGACACAACAGAAACCGATAGCACGGGGGGAGAAGGTATCATCATTCTCGACGGCAATGGAAATCCCATCAGGGAAATTTCACCAGGCGACCTTCTCCCCTCCGAGCAAGGTCAAGAGAAAAAGCGTTCTCGCCCCACCGAGCAACCGCTAAATCTCGATGAGCTATAACACGCCACGATATATTGCACGCCATTGCACACCTCATCCAGTAAGTCAACACGCGGCGGATTTCGCCAACAGGCATCCGCCACATCACAATTTTCTATTCTGATTGCCGTGTCAAACGCGTTTAGTACCAAATTAGTACACATATACGGTGAAAGACAAGTCAACACAGACCGACTTTGATTAAGCCATCCTAAGACAGATTTGACAAAACAACGTGAACAACGATACGCCCAACCAAATAGACTTAGAGAACGGGGAGATGCAAAAGGCTCTCCAAATCATACAGTTTACCCGTCGCTCGCTCTTCCTAACGGGAAAGGCGGGCACGGGTAAATCAACGTTTATGCGCCACATCGCGGCTACCATCAAGAAAAAACACATCATCCTAGCACCAACGGGTATCGCTGCCATCAACGCTGGCGGAAGTACCTTGCACAGCTTTTTCAAACTGCCTTTCCATCCCTTGCTGCCCACCGACAAACGCTATTCCACGCGCAACATCCGCAACACGCTTAAATATAATGGCGAAAAAACAAAACTCTTACGCGAGGTAGAACTCATCATTATCGACGAGATATCGATGGTTAGGGCAGACATCATCGACTTTATCGACAAAGTACTGCGCATCTACAACCGCAACATGCGCGAGCCTTTCGGTGGGAAACAGTTACTCTTGGTGGGCGACATCTATCAGCTCGAACCCGTAATAAAAGAAGACGAACGCCTATTACTTCGTCCGTTCTACCCCTCTTGTTTTTTCTTCGATGCCCATGTGTTCAGAGAAATGCAACTCATCGCAGTAGAACTGAGGAAAGTTTACAGGCAAAGGGATGCACAATTCATTTCCCTACTCGACCACATACGCACCTCGCACGTTTCTGATAGCGACCTGCGACTACTTAATGCACAAGTTAACGCCGAGATAGGAACAGAAGAGGGGCGCTTATCCATCACGCTATCGGGACGTAGAGATACCGTCGACTACATCAACGAGAAACAACTCAACACCCTACCCGACGAACCAACAATATTCTATGGGCACATCGAGGGCGAGTTCCCAGAGAGCAGTTTGCCCTCGCCAATAGAACTGGAAGTGAAAACTGGCGCACAGGTACTGTTCATCAAGAACGACAAAGAGCGTAGGTGGGTGAACGGCACGCTAGGGACTATCATTGGGTTTGGCGACGAACAAGACGGCATTATATACGTGCGAACCGAAGACGGACGCGACTTCGATGTGGAAAGAGAGATTTGGTCGAACGTGCGATATACCTTTAACGAGAAAGAACAAAAGATTGAAGAAGAGGAAATAGGTAGCTATCGGCAGTTCCCTATTCGCTTGGCATGGGCCATCACCGTACACAAGAGCCAAGGCCTAACCTTTAACAACGTAAAGATAGACTTCACTGGCGGCGTATTCGCTGGCGGACAAACCTATGTTGCCCTATCGCGTTGCACCTCTTTGCAAGGCATTAGTCTGCAAGAACCCATCCGCCGAGAAAACATTTTCGTACGGACGGAGGTCACCAACTTCGCGCGCAATTACAACAACCTCAACATCATCAACTCGGCTTTGCAAGAAAGCAAGGCCGACAAGCAGTATAACGACGCCATAACCGCCTTCGACAAGGGCGACATGCAAGCGGCCATCGACAACTTCTTTCTGGCCATCCACAGCCGATACGACATTGAGAAACCCGCCGCCAAAAGGCTTATCCGCAAAAAGCTGAACGTAATCAACCTGCTAAAACAACAGTTGGAAGAGGCACGCGCTATGGAAAAGCAACGTGCAGAACAACTGAAACGCCTAGCAGCCGAATACACATTGCTTGGCAAGGAGTCTGAAAAGGAGGGCATGCCCCAAGCTGCCATCAGGAATTACGAAAAGGCCTTGGAACTATGGCCCGACATACCCGAGGCCAAACGCAAGTTGAAGAAATTGAAAAAATCGGGGAATTAAGGCACCTTGATACATTTTGAAGGAGGTTTCTTATACAAACTTTGCAATAAACCAATAATCTTTTAAGACGAAGTACAGATGACATCAAAAGTATGTAAATCATTATTCGTACTAGCGATCGGCTTTACCCTTATGGCAGCCTGTTCTTCTCATAATGGCAGAAGTCTTGAATGCTTTGAAGTAACAAACAGACAGCTAAAAGCCATTGTTAATACCATGGGGCAACAGTTTTTCACGGGAAATACCGGAGATAAGGTTGCTGTACTTGACATTGTGCAAGAAGACTCGATAACTAAATTTGTCTTTTCATTTCAAAATAAGCACTGCTTACGAGACAAATACATTGGGTATAAAGGCAGGCGCATAGTGGGATATATCAGCCAAAACCATCGTGATTTGATTGTGCTAACCAATATCCAGATTATCAATAAATTGCAAGAAACCCTTGAACCACTGATGAAACCCACAGACAAAATTAAGAATTTTGACTTTCTATACACAGACAACCAATTGTACTACGATGCAGAAACAAAAGGTTGGAGGAGTTTCGAAACGATATACGAACCTATCTTGGTTGAGTATCAACTAAAAAAAGGACACTTTTCACAGCCAGTAATGAAAAGATAATGCCACATTCCTCCTCTCTGATATAAGAAAGACACTATCTTTCTTGCACAATTCACAGACACAAAGTGCATCAGAAAAGTATAAAGAGGGTTACGCAATGGATCTATGGTAAACACCCAACACCTGAGATTGTCATATCAAATTGATTATATCTGAACCTGTCAGAAACTATCTCCATAATAAGAACATCAAAATGAAACCTATCTTCAACTTATTACTTGCTCTATGTCTGTCGGCATGCTCTTTATCACCAAACACCCCACAAAAAGACATAAAAAAGGATGTGCAGAAGAGAAAAAGCACCATCGTCATTGACAGTGAACTTAAATTGCAATACCATGCGAAAGGCGAATACTATGTGATGGACTTTATAACCATTGGTGAAAACCACATTACCTTTAATAAAAAGGCATCTGAACTGATTACCATTCATATTAGGTATGTAGGTGAAAAAAGAGCTATTATTGGAAGAGATTATCACTTCGACGACGATACGCATAAGCTGTCACATTTCTATTCGCTAAAGAATAATCACCTTCATGGTTTTGCCGTATTCTATAATGATACGGGAAAGGTTGAAAGATACGAGTACTTCAATGAAGGAGAAAACCGGCATCAACAGTTGACTAATGCCAATTCTATGGGTAAAGTCCACCAAGAAGTATTTTCGGACAGCCTCTTCAACACGCAGCTTCCAAAACCAGAGTATGGAGATTTATACAAGAATAGTTCTATGGAGTATCACAAAATTCGGGATAAACGCATCTTGCTTATAGGTTCTTTATGTTTTGTCGTTAAGAAAGGGGGCACTCTGGAAGCAATCTTCACGCACTGCTATAAATGCAACAATAAGTTGTTCAGAGGTGGAGAAGGTTATTTTTTTGACCCACAAAGCCATTACTTAATAGCTTTATGCCGTTATAAACACAACATACTAAATAGAAAAGCCATTATATTTGATAATAACGGGATGGTAATACAACACAAATGACTACCTAAACAAATGGTGTAATGGCTCTACATGATTTGAGTATGAAAAATAGATGGACAACTTAAAAGCACACTTCATCCCTTATCCATACCTCCTTACCACACTCATTCCAATGAAGTCGGCTTGCCTTTTAATATTGAAGTCATCTAGACTTTTAAATCTCTACATTTTGAGAGGAGTTTATTATCTTTGTGCTACTAAAACAAGATAAACGCCCTGCTCATGTACGAAGTACCAGACAAAGACACAATAAAACATAAGGTTATCCCCCTTTTGTCTGTACCAAAACGTGGTTATGTTTCAAAAAGCGACCTGTTGGAAGGCGTTCCAAAGATGCTCTACAAGTTGCAAACTGCCTATCGAAGGCAGATTAATTCCGCGTTTCCACGATACTGTTTCCGTTGGCCGCGAGCAGCATGCCCTGCAACCGCTCGCACTGGCGGTGGTAAGCGTTCGTGGTTTTCGTGCCGTTGCCCATGCGCGTGCATACAACACAATCGTTTTTGTCTAGTTTTCAGCAAGAAATTTAACACTATAAGTGTCCATTTCATCAACCAATCGCCCACCTTGCCGCAAAAAATCGATTCTCGCGGAGGTTTGTTTTAATGCAAAAAGGGGGTGTCTGTGAATGCGGTAAAATGAATTTTTATTTATAAAGACAGCCATTTACACCAATTTGGGGGCTATTTGCAGCAGAATGGGGTGCAATATGGTGCAAAACGCAGTGCAATATGGTGCAAAACGCAGTGCGTTTTGGTGCTAAATGCAAGGTAAAACGGTGCTAAATGCAGGGTAAAATGCAGCTAAATGCAGGGCAAAAAGCATAAGGATGCACTGCAATGGTATAAATATAACCCTTGTGAACCATCTAAAACAGGACTAAAAAGGACAAAACAGCCATTAAAAAGCCGATTTTTAGGGGTTAAAAGTGGGTTATTGGGCTTGAAAAATTACGTACCGGTAACCAAACTAGAAAGGCAAAATGGTACAAAACGCAGGTTTTGTCCTTAAAAACAGGCAAGTTGGAAGACGTGGAAGGTTAGAAATAGTGGCTTTTTACCTACTTTATGACCTATATTTTTGCTAGAATGAAGTGAAAATTAGAGCCAGGTTGTAAAAATAAATAAAACAATTTAAGTTTTTGAGTTGAGGGGTTAGCAACTTGACGTTTTGGGGAGTTGATGCTTATGGGAACTGTTGGTTTTTCGTGAATCTATAAACAGTGAGCTTATTTGCCCCGTACTTCGTACATAAGTGCAGTGTTTTTCTTGGTTTTACTGCACAAAGACACCAAACTCCTCTCAATTTACAGAAATATGATAAGTCAAAACAACTTCGTTGTGTAAGCCGCTCAGTTCATGTGTTTCTAAGGGCTTTAACCCGAACCCGGTCGTTGAGTCGGTGCAGGTTTTGCCTGATTGGTGAGCACATCGCCTATCTTATTCTTGAAGGCATAGCGGGCCACGTTAAGAGAATAAGACAGGCAATATGCCGACAAGCAAACGAAAGATGAACAGGAAACGATGGAAACAACCTAAAATAATTGATAAGCGGTCTGATAGACCGATTGGGCTTTAATCGTAACTGCACATTTGGGTTACATTTGTTACCTTTGTGTCCCGATTTTGAATAAATTGTTGTTCGTTACCATTTCTTTGGCGGATAGGTGGCTTATTTTCAAAAAAAAATGCTTACTTTGCAGGTTAAAATTAGGAGCCTTGAGGCAAAATAGATAGACGAGCGAACATTTTTGTATGAAGAAATATATTCGATGGGTTGTCATAGCAGTTGCCATCCCGATTGTGCTTTTTCTTATCCTAGTGGTTCTGCTTTACTGCCCACCTGTACAAAACTGGGCTGTTAAGCGGGTTGCGAGCTATGCATCGCAAAAGATGGGCATGAACATAACGGTGGATCGGGTTAGACTTGTGTTTCCACTTGACCTCGGTGTTGAGGGCGTAAGGGTGCTGCAAGCTAACGATTCGATAGCGGGACAAACCGACACCATCGCCAATGTGGGAAGAATTGTGGCCAATGTGCAATTAATGCCTTTACTAAGCAATAAGGTGGAAGTAGACGAACTGTCGTTACACGACGTGCAGATGAATACGGCCAACCTTGTGCATGAGGCACGCATAAAAGGAAAAGTGGGCTTATTGCTTGTGCAAAGCAGGGGTGTCGACCTCAACTCGAAGACCATCAGGGTGAACCAAGCCCAACTGAAAGATGCCAACATCAGCGTGGAGTTGAGCGACACCGTTCCGCCCGACACCACTAAAACTCCCATTTACTGGAAAATAAAGGTGGACAAATTGCAGATAGAGCACTCAAAAGCTTTGCTGCGAACACCACGAGACAGCATGACCGTATTGGTAGATCTGCCCAAGCTGGATGCTAAAAACGGCTATTTCGACCTGTATAAGAACCTCTATCGGCTTGAAACGCTCGATTGGCAGAACGGAAGTCTGAACTACGACCAAACCTACAAGCCCCGAACAGACGGCTTAGACCCTAATCACATACATCTTACAGAACTGAATTTGGGCATCGACTCGTTTTATTTCTGTCAGCCAGAGTTGAAAATGAATCTCCGTGTGTGCGCCTTTAAGGAGAAAAGTGGTGTTCGTGTAAATCATCTTAGCGGTCATGTTGGGCTCGATTCTACACGCATTGCCCTGCCCAACCTCGAATTGCGCACGCCCGAATCGTCGCTCACAGCCAAGTTCAACATGGACATGAATGCCTTCGATGAGGTTAATCCGGGTAAATTTTATGTTGCCTTGCACGCCTCGTTGGGTAAGGCCGACTTGCTACGTGCTATGGGCGGCATGCCCGAAGGGTTTAGAAAGGCGTTTCCCAATTATCCTTTGCGCATAGATGGCGTAGCGAAGGGCAACAAGGAACGTATCGCCTTTTCTGGGCTTAATGTGGTTTTGCCCACCGCCTTTAAGCTGCAAACCACGGGTTATGTAGAGAAGCCTATGGATACGCGTAAGCGTAAGGCAGAGATTTTCTTGAAAGCCAATACCTATAACCTTAATTTCGCTAAGGTGTTGCTCGACAAAAAACTACGGCGGCAAGTGAATGTTCCGTCGGGTATCTCGCTCAACGCTCGCGCCAAGATGCAGGGTGAGGCGTATCAAGCAGACGCCACGATGCACGAAGGCGGCGGCAGCGTGCAGTTAAAGGGCAGTTTCGATGCGCGCAAGATGGCTTACAATGCCAACATTAAGCTGAAAAGTTTGGCTTTACAGCATTTCTTGCCCAACCAAGGCTTGCATCCCTTTACGGGCGAAGTGGAGGCGCGAGGTGTGGGAACCGACTTTATGTCGACCAAAACCCAACTGTTTGCCAATGTGCGCATAGACCGTTTCCACTATGGTGGTTACGACTTAGACAAGATTGCAGGCAAAGCGCAGATGAGCAACGGCCTTATCACAGCCTCGTTACAAAGCAACAACCCCTTGCTGAAGGGTTCGATAAACGTCAACGGGCGCAATAGCGGTAAGCTGATAAAAGCACATATCAACACCGACCTGGCCAAACTAGACCTTTACAACCTGCACTTGCTAGACCAAAAGGTGGTGGCCTCTTTCCGTAGCGATCTTAATGTGGAAACCAACGGCAAGGATTATTATAAACTAGAAGGCAATGTTGCCGACATCATGGTTAACGATACGGCCAAAGATTATCGCCTTGGCGCCATGTCTGTAAACCTCTTTACCAATCGCGACACCACCCATGCCAACCTTGTTTGTGGCGACCTTGCATTGCAAATGAACAGCAAGGGCGGCTATGCCTACATCTTAAGTCGCGGCATGGGCTTTTGGAAAGAACTGCAACACCAACTTGCCACAAAGCACCTAAACGAGGCACGACTGCGCGAACGCTTGCCCTTGGCCAACATCAACTTGCAAAGTGGACGCCAAAATATCTTTATGCGCGTGTTGCGTAAGTATGGCTACTCGGTGGGCGAAATGTCTGCCGACCTCCATTCGTCGCCCGTTGCCGGGCTAAATGGTTATCTCAACGTCAACCAGCTGGTGGCCGACAGCGTACTTATCGACACGGTGCGATTGGCATTGAAGTCTGATGCCGACCAAATAGCCTACTCGGTGCAGGTGCGCAACAACAAGAAAAATCCTCAATATGTGTTTAATGCCCTCCTAAACGGCGCATTGGAAGAGCGTGGAACATACATCAAAGCGCAGATTTACGATGAAAACAACAAGCTGGGCATCGGCATGGGCGTACGTGCCACGATGGAAGATAATGGCATACAGCTTAGTTTGATGGACCGTGAGGCCGTTTTGGGCTATAAACAGTTCACGGTTAACGACAGCAACTACGTGTTTATGGGCGACGATCGCCGCGTTCGCGCCGACTTACGTTTAAGGTCGACAGACGGAACCGGTATCCAACTGGCCACCAACAACGAGAATGAAGAGGCTTTGCAAGACATTACACTCTCGCTAAACCGCCTAAATCTTGAGAAACTATTCTCTGTTTTGCCCTACATGCCCGAAGTGTCGGGTACGCTTAACGGCGATTTCCACGCAATACAAACCAAAGATGCGTTATCAGTATCGTCGGCCGTGTCGGTTACCGACTTGGCTTATCAGCATAGTCCGATGGGAAATCTCAGCTCCGAGTTTGTTTACATGCCGAAGTCCGACGGCGGACACTACATTGATGGCACGCTAAGTCAGAACGACATACAGGTTGGTCAGCTGTCGGGTACGTACAATTCGGCTCGTGGTGGGCAGCTTGATGCCACATTGAAACTCGAACGGCTGCCCCTTACCATCGTAAACGGATTTATACCCCAGCGCATGTTCGGACTTAATGGTTACGCCGAAGGCGAGTTGGCCATCAAGGGCGCATTGTCTAAGCCTATGATTAACGGCGAAGTTTTCCTTGACTCGGCCCACCTGTTCAGCGACCCGTATGGCGTAACGCTACGTTTTGCCAACGACCCCGTGCGTATTGTGAACAGCCATCTGCTGTTCGAAAACTTCGAAGTGTTTGCCCACAACGACAGTCCACTGAACATTTCGGGCGAATTCGACTTCTCAAATCCCGACCGTATGCGCATGGACATGCGCATGCGTGCCAACAAATACGAGATTATCAACTCTAAGGAGAACTATCGTTCCGAAGTGTTTGGCAAAGTATTCGTTAACTTCTCTGGCCGAATGTCGGGCGAAGTGAGCAACTTGAACCTGCGCGGTAAGCTGGATGTGCTTGATGCCACCGACATGACTTACGTTCTGCGCGACTCTCCGCTTTCTACCGACAATCAGATGGACGACTTAGTGTCGTTTACCAACTTTGCAGAAAACAAAGCCGAAATTATCAATCGCCCCGCATTGACGGGCTTTAACATGGACCTGAGCATGAACATCGACCCCAATGCTCACATTCTTTGTGCGCTCAATGCCGATAAGTCTAACTATATCGACTTGATGGGCGGTGGCAACTTGCGCATGCAATACACTCCGGTTAACGGACTAAGGCTTACAGGACGTTACACCCTTAACAACGGCGAGATGAAGTACTCGCTCCCCGTTATTCCGCTTAAGACCTTTACCATTAAGAATGGAAGTTACATTGAATTTACGGGAGATGCAATGAACCCGCGCTTAAACATCACCGCAACCGAGATAACAAAGGCCTCTGTAACCACAAACGGCAGGGATGGGCGTATCGTTGAGTTCGAATGTGGTGTGGTGGTAACCAAGACCTTGAAGAACATGGGATTGGAATTTACCATCGACGCGCCACAAGACATGACTGTTAGCAACCAACTTAAAACAATGGGTAGCGACGAACGCGGAAAACTAGCCGTTACGATGCTCACCACTGGCATGTATTTGGCAGACGGCAACACCAGCAGTTTCTCTATGAACAATGCTTTAAGTGCATTCTTGCAAAGTCAGATAAACAACATCACGGGCAACGCCCTACGAACACTCGACCTGAGTATTGGTCTCGACAACGTAACGGATGCCAGTGGCAACATGCACACCGACTATTCGTTTAAGTTTGCCAAACGATTATGGAGCAACAGACTTCGTATTATCGTTGGTGGTAAAGTCTCGTCTGGTTCCGATGTCGGGCGAAACGACAACACTTTCTTTAATAACGTATCGTTGGAGTATCGCCTAAACCAAGGTTCTACACGTTACATGCAGATGTTTTACAATCGCGACAGCTACGACTGGCTGGAAGGCGACATCGGGAAGTATGGCGTTGGTTTTATCTGGCGAAGAAAGCTACGCCACTTCCGCGATATATTCCGACTTAAAGTTCCCGAAGAGGTGGTGCTGCCAGCAACGCCCGACTCACTAAATAAAGAAAAGAAAGATGGCGAATAACCCCAAACATATTTTCTCGGCATTGTTAGCTTGCGTCGCAACGCTTGTCGCTACTTCTTGTTCCACCACGAAGGGCGTTCCCGAAGGCGACCAGCTGTATGTTGGCCTTAAGAAAATAAAGTACACGAACTACGAAGACAATTCGTATTTCTCCTCAACGCAAGAAGAAATGGAGGCTGCTTTGGATTGTGCACCCAATGGCGCATTCTTGGGTAGCAGCTATTATCGCACCCCTTTCCCCATTAGTCTCTGGGTATGGAACGCCTTTTCGGAGTCTACATCGGGCGCAGGCAAATGGATAAGCAAAACCTTTGGCAAGCCCCCTGTGCTGATGAGCTGGGTAAACCCTGCCTTGCGCGCATCGGTTGCGCAAAACACATTGAAAAATCATGGCTACTTTCAAGGGCGTGTGAAGTACGAAGTGCTGACACAAAAGAACCCTAAGAAAGCCAAGATTGGCTATTCGGTGAGCGTTGGCCCACTTTACACGCTCGACTCGGTGGCCTACCTCAACTTCCCGCCCGAAATAACGCAGCTCATAGCCTCGCGCGCCTCTATCTCGAAGTTGCAAAAGGGCAGTCCTTTCTCCGTGTCGTCGCTCGATACAGAGCGCAGCCGTATAAGCAATTTGTTGCGCGACAACGGCTATTACTATTACCAGCCGGGCTATTCCTCGTTCCTTGCCGACACCATACAAGTTCCGCTAAGGGTACAATTGAAGATGTTGCCCACGGCCACCATGCCCGAAACGGCCAAACGTAGATGGTATGTTGGTAAAATAGACTTCTACCTCCGCAAGCAAATGGGCGAAACACTTACCGACTCCGTAAAGCGCAAAAGACTTACCGTATATTACAACGGCAAACGTTCGCCCATACGTTCGCGTATCTTGATGCGTAACATCATGTTACGGCCAGAACACATGTATCGCTATCGCGACGAGAACCTTACTTCAACCAAACTGATGGACATGGGACTTTTCAGCATGACCGATTTTAAGTTTACTCCGCGCGATACCACTTCGTTGTCCGACACGCTCGACCTTTCTATAACGGGCTTGCTCGATAAACCCTACGACTTTTACGTTGAAACCAACTACACAGGCAAGACCAACGGGCGCATGGGGCCTGCCGTCATTATGGGTTTCACCAGACGTAATGCCTTCCGTGGCGCCGAAAAGCTAGACATTAATGTGTTTGGTTCGTACGAATGGCAGACTGGTCACAGTGCTAATGGGGCTGCTGCACAGATGCAATCGTACGAATACGGTGCTTCGGCCTCGTTAGAGTTCCCTCGTCTTTTTGCTCCATTTTGGCAGTCGCGCCGCTTTTACAATACGCCTTCATCGCTTATCAAGGTGGCATCCAGTGTTATCAGCAGGGGCAGCTACTTCAAAAGGCACATCGTTTCGGGCGAACTCACCTACAACGTGCAGACCTCCGAGCGTTCGATGCACCAGTTTTCGCCCATCTCGTTGCAATATAACTACATGACGAGCCACACGGCCGTGTTTGATTCCATCCTCAACGCCAACCCATATTTGAAGGTGACAATGAAAGATGTGTTCATTCCCAAGATGCGTTACAGCTACATCTTCAACAGTCCGTCGCGCTATCGTCATCCCATTTGGTGGCAAACCACTTTTAGTGAAGCCTCCAACCTCTTGTCGTTGGCCTATATGGCGGCAGGTAAGAAATGGGACGAGAAAGACAAAACGCTGTTTAAGAACCCCTTTGCGCACTTCTTTAAGATAGAAACCGATTGGCGTAAAACGTGGAAACTAAATGCTCATTCGCAACTTGTGGCCCATGCCTCGGCTGGCGCGATATGGAGTTATGGCAACGCTACTGAGGCTCCATACAGCGAACAATTCTATGTGGGCGGTGCAAACAGCATCAGGGCATTTACGGCTCGTAGCATCGGACCAGGGGCTTATTATCCTACGGCAAGCACAAACTCGTACCTCGACCAAACGGGCGACATCAAGTTATTGTTCAATCTCGAATATCGTCCACGACTCATCGGTAGCCTTTATGGCGCGGTTTTCATCGATGCTGGAAACGTTTGGGCCATGCACTCATCGAGCATGCGGCCAAACGCCACGTTCAATGTAAAGAACTTAGCTAAGGAAATGGCCCTGGGCACAGGTATAGGCCTTCGTTACGACCTCGATTTTTTTGTTATTCGCATAGATTGGGGTATTGGCATTCATGTGCCTTACAAGAGCGGTTTCTACAATATGGGGCGCTTTAAAAATAGTCAAAGCCTACACTTGGCCATTGGTTACCCATTCTAAATGGCCTAGTCTTGCTAGAATGGGATGTCTTGTGTCCAAGCAGAATTGTTTTTGGAAAATCGTTGTTAAAAGGATGCAAGACTTTCGCGGCATGGTACCAAGAAGATCTTACGCAGAGGAAAAGGAGGGCTTTTGTTTGCTTACGATGCAACAATGCCTTTCCAAATCCTGTTTCGTTTGACGATAACGTCAGAACAAGGCACTTGTACTGACACTGCAAAACCTGCATAGAGGCTATAACGACCGATTGGGGTTAAAGCATCATACAATCCCCAAATGTTGCATGGCGTGCATGATGCCATCTTCGTCTATATGCGTTGTAACGAAGTTGGCAGCCTGTTTCACATCGTCGCCGGCGTTGCCCATTGCCACGCCTACGCCTGCTGCACGTATCATACTGATGTCGTTTCCACCATCGCCAAAGGCGGCACAGGCATCAATGGGTATACCGAGGTGTTGGGCAATAGCGGCAAGTCCCCTACCCTTGTCGGCCATTCGCGAGGTAATGTCCATAAATTCAGGATGCCAACGCCCAGAAACGCAGTCGGGGATGCGTGGCATCAGCTGCTGTTCCTGTTCAACAGTGGCGAATGGAGTTAACTGCAAGATGTCGTATTGCATCACCTTCTCGATTGGCAAGTGATAATCAATGCCGTGGATGTCAAGCGTACGCCTAAAAATTCGGTCGATATTATCCTTATAATTATAGGTAGTGATGTCTTTTTCGCCCACCACCACACACGAATAGTCTTGCTCGATGGCATCGTTAAGTATCAATTCAACATCGCGTTTGGGGATGGGATGATGATAAACCACTTCGTTGCCAACGGTGCAATATGCACCATTGGTGGTGAGATAACCGTCTATGTAGGGGAGAATGGAGTCGATGTTGTTGATGATGGCGTATGGTCTGCCCGTGGCGATAAAAACTTTCACCCCTTGGTGCTTGGCCTGTGCAATAGACTCAACAGCCGAAGTGGGGATGGTATGCGTCTTCATGCTTACAAGCGTGCCGTCGATGTCGAAAAACAATGCTTTTATCATATCCTGAAAAAATTTAATGCAAAGGTAGTCTTTTATATTGGAATACGAAAACACCGCATAACGAATGTTTTGCATTCGCCATGCGGTGTCGTGATTAACTGAAAATTAAAAGCTCCTGCGAGCAGTATTGCAACAAGCGTTTAACCGAAGTCGTCGAACATAATGTTCTCGCGATCTACGCCTATACTGTCGAGCATTACTTGCACAGCTTTACTCATAGGACCAGGGCCGCACATGTAGAATTCGATGTCTTCGGGCGCGTCATGGTCTTTAAGGTAAGTGTTGTACATCACTTCGTGTACAAATCCAGCCGTATATGGCACCCCTGCCTCATCCGCTTTGGGGTCGGGGCGGTCGAGTGCAAGGTGGAAATGGAAGTTTGGATATTCCTTTTCCAACTCGTGGAAGTCTTCCAAGAAGAACGCTTCACTCAGACTTCGCGCACCATAGAAGTAATGCATCTCGCGATCGCGAGTGTGAAGTGTTTTGAGCATGTGCATAATCTGACTGCGAAGGGGTGCCATACCTGCACCGCCACCAACCCAAATCATCTCTTTCTTTGAGTCGAATATCGGGTGGAAGTCGCCAAACGGACCGCTCATCACCACCTTATCGCCTGGCTTGCGCGAGAAGATGTAGCTGGATGCAATACCCGTGGGCACATCTTGAAAGCCCACCTCCGGGCGAGGCTTAAACGGTGTTGTGGCTATACGCACGGTTAGGGTGATGCGGTCGCCCTCTGCGGGGTAGTTGGCCATAGAGTAAGCACGGATGGTTTCTTCGGGATTGTGAGCTTTGAGGTCGAAAATGCCGAACTTTTCCCATACAGGCAGGTACTCTTCGCCAATGTCTTTCTTGTCGAAATCCTTGTTATAGTCGATGGTTTCGTATGCAGGTATCTTTATTTGAGCGTAACTCCCTGGTACGAAGTCCATGTGTTCGCCTGGTGGCAACTCAACGATGAACTCCTTAATAAAGCTCGACACGTTCTTGTTGCTGATAACCGTGCACTCCCACTCTTTCACGCCCAGCACACTTTCGGGCACTTTAACCTTCAAATCGCCTTTAACCTTACACTGGCAACCAAGTCGCCAATGCTCCTTCACCTCTTTTCGAGAGAAGTGCGAGCGTTCGGAGTCGAGTATTTCGCCGCCTCCTTCGAGCACCTGCAACTTGCATTGTCCGCAGCTGGCCTTTCCGCCACAAGCCGACGGCAAGAAAATACCGTTCTCGTTGAGCGTGGCCATCACGTTGTTGCCCTGCTCTACGGTAAGTTCCTTATCATCATTGACGGTGATTACCACCTTACCGCCAGGCGAAAGGTATTTCTTGGCCACCAGCAACATAATCACCAGCAGCAAGATGATGAGCAGAAAAGCGCCTATACTTATTAATATAAACTGTAACATATATCCTTATCTTATAGATTTAAGCCCGAAAAACACATCATGGCCATCGCCATCAGTCCTACGGTAATGAATGTTATGCCCAGTCCTTGCAGGGGTTTGGGCACGTCGCTGTATTGCATTTTCTCCCTAATGGCTCCCATCGACACGATGGCCAGGGTCCAACCAAAGCCGCTACCAACGGCATAAGAGATGGAATCCCATACAGAACCGATGTATTGCGTGCTAGACGGGTCCATGTTTATGCGCTGTTGCATGAAGAGCGAGGCACCCATGATGGCACAGTTAACGGCAATAAGGGGTAAGAATATGCCCAAAGCAGAATAAAGCGAGGGGCTATATTTCTCGACAGCCATTTCTACCAGCTGCACAATACCTGCAATAACGGCGATGAAAAGGATGAAACTGAGGTAAGAAAGGTCGACACCCGCTATCAAACAGTCGGGCCCTAGCACCTTGGTTTGCAGCAAATAGTCGACGGGGACAGTAACAAACAATACGAAGGTTACCGCTAAGCCCAGTCCCAAAGACGTCTTCACGTTCTTAGAAACGGCCAGATAAGAGCACATCCCCAAGAAGAAGGCGAATATCATGTTGTCCACAAAGATGGACCTAAAGAATAAACTGATTAAATGTTCCATAGCGTTTTCTTATTTTTTCTCCTTGTAGAAATATGCCCTATGCAGCCAGATAACACAGCCCAACAGTATCAATGCCATTGCGGGCATAGTCATCATGCCGTTGTTCAGATAGCCTGCGTGGTATGCACTCTCAGGAATTAGCTGGAAACCAAGTAGCGATCCACGGCCGAAAAGTTCGCGAATGCAACCAACAAGCACCAAGATAAAGGCATAACCCAAGCCATTGCCGATGCCGTCGAGGAAACTTGGCCACGGCTTGTTCATCATGGCGAAGGCTTCGAGGCGGCCCATGAGGATGCAATTGGTGATAATCAGACCCACATATACCGACAGTTCTACGCTGACATCATACACAAAGGCTTTGAGAACTTGGCTAACGATGGTAACCAAGGCTGCCACCACCACCAATTGAACGATGATTCGGATGCGCGAAGGTATGGTGTTGCGTATCAAGGAGATGATAACGTTAGAGAAAGCCGTAATGATGGTAACGGCAAGTCCCATTACGATAGCCGGTTTTAGCTGCGAGGTAACGGCCAACGCCGAACAGATGCCAAGCACCTGAACCATGATGGGGTTATCGAGATTTAGCGGATTGACAAAGACTTCTTTGTTTTCCTTTGAAAATAACTTACTCATAACTGCTGCGTTCGATTATTTACTGGTTAAAAACACGAGATACTTCGACAAACCCTCGATAAGCATGTCGCTCACGCCATTACTTGTCAGCGTGGCGCCTGTTACCGCATCTACCTGCGTAGAGGGGTCGTCTACCTTCTTTACAACAGAGAGTGCCACTTTCTGGGTGCCCTCTGCTAACACCTTCTTTCCTTTAAACAGGTTCTGCCACTTCACGTTGTCTTTTATCTCCGCACCCAATCCGGCCGTTTCGCCTTCGTGATTGAAGTACGCTCCGTAAACAGTGTTCTTGTCTGCATCTAGTGCGATGAAGCCATTGATAGGTCCCCAAAGTCCCATACCGTAAACGGGTACGATGTACTTGGTTTGCCCGTCTACCTTACAAACGAACAAAGCCAAGCGGCCAGCCTTGTAATCGGCGCTGTTGAGCAAGAAACCGGCCTTCTCGCCGCCTTGTTCGCCTTTGGTGGTAACGTTTCCTTTGGTGTCTATTATCTCATCGGCCAATACCACTTCCTTATACTTCTGTGCAGCCTCTTCATCGCTTATGTCGCGAATGTTAAGCGCATAGAGCAATTGTTTCTTCTTATCCAGGGCCACGTTGATGTCTTGCTGAGGTTTCAACGCCTTAAAGACGAAAGCCAACAAGAAAGCAACGACAACGACGAGGATGGTAGAATATATCAGCGTATAGCCGTTGGAATTGGTGTTTAATCCTTTTTTCTTCACTTCTGCCATGATGTCATTTGTTGTTTTTGGTTAAACGTTTCATGCGCTTACTTATGTTTGCCTGCACCACATAATAGTCGATAAGGGGCGCAAACATGTTGGCAAACAGTATGGCCAGCATCATTCCTTCGGGATAGCCGGGGTTCATCACACGTATGATAAGGGCCATTGCGCCGATAAGGAATCCGTAAATCCATTGTCCGGTGTGGGTTCGGGCCGACGTAACGGGGTCGGTGGCCATGAATACGGCACCGAAACAGAAACCGCCCAGCACGATATGCTCGTACCAGTCGATGCTGGTCATGCCCAAATGCTTAAACAACAAGGCCATTAAGATGCCTCCACCAAACACACTTCCCATAGTACGCCAACTGGCGATGCCCGTCCAAAGCAGGATAACAGCTCCTATACCTATGGCAATCACGCTCGTTTCGCCTACACTGCCGGGGATAAAGCCGGTTATCATGTCGCTAAGGCTGTACGGAACGTTGGCTCCAACGCCAATCTCTCCCAAAGGCGTGGCGGCCGTAAAGCCGTCGGGCAGGTCGTAACCAAAGCCCAAGATGGAGTTGGATGCCACCCAAACGGTGTCGCCCGTCATCTTCGAAGGATATGAGAAGAAGAGGAACGCGCGCGCGCAAAGCGCAACGTTAAAGATGTTCATACCCGTTCCACCGAAAATCTCTTTGCAAAGGACTACCGAGAAGGCCACGGCGAGCACCAATATCCAAAGCGGACAGTTCACGGGAATAATCAATGGGATGAGAATACCCGTCACCAAATATCCTTCTTGTATCTCTTCGTGTTTCCATTGTGCCCAAGCAAACTCTATTCCTAACCCTACGGCGTAGCTTACAACCACCTTTGGCAACACGGCAAGAAAGCCGAAGAAGAACAAATCAAAGAAACTGGCATCGGCCAAATGGCCTGCTGCCGCGTAGTTTTGATAGCCTACGTTGTACATTCCGAAGAGCAGAGCCGGCAAGGCGGCAATAACCACCATGCTCATGATGCGCTTCGAGTCGATGGAATCGTGGATGTGCGTTCCCACTTTCGAAGTAGTGTTCGGCACATAGAGGAACGTTTCCAAACCGTCAAAAATGCTTTGGAAGGCGTGAAGCTTGCCTCCCGGCTCGAATTTCGGCTTTATTTTATCTAAATATTGTCTTAATGCTTTCATACTGCTTTATGCATTTTCTTTACGTAACATGTTCAGCCCCTGGCGAACGATGCGTTGCAATTCGAGTTTAGAACTGTCAACGAACTCTGCCAGTGCGAAATCTTCGGGCGAAACCTCATAGATGCCCAGCTGTTCCATCTTGTCGATGTCGCCAACAATGATGGCTTTGATGAGGAACTCGCCGTAAATATCCATCGGCAACACACTATCGTATTCGCCACTCATGATAATATGACGTTCGCCACCCTTCACGCGTGCATCCAAATCGTACTCCTTCTTGCCCATGAGCCAAGAGAAATAGCTGCGCGATGTGGAAAATTGGTTGGTGCGCGGCATTATCCAACCGAACATTTCGTTTGCATCGGCACCTTCGGGGATAGCGGTTATCTCGGATGTTTTTACGCCAACGCTATCTTCCAAGCACGATTTCGTACCCGTTAAGGGGTTGCCATTGATAAGGCGAAGGTCTTCTTGGCGCGTCAAAGCGTCTTTCAAAATCACCGAGAAAGGCGTTCCTATCAGCGCATCAACGTACATGGGCGATGCCATAGCACTGCCCCCAAGGGCGATTGTGCGGAGAAGATTGACCTTACCTGTATTGAACAGCCTTCCGAAGAAAATCACAAACGTGGGGTCGACCGTCCAAACCACTTCGCCCTTATTCACTGGCGAGATGTGGTTTACCTGCACGCCAACGTTTCCAGCTGGGCATGGACCATCGAAAACCGTCACTTCCACGTCCTTGGCGTTCACCAACGCGTCGGCCTTTTGGTTCTTCCCTATTCCCAAATGGGTGGTAGCCATCTTCGAAAGGGCTGACAATCCCGTTTGGAAATCGCGCTCGTTGCCCTGCAACTCGTATTCAAAGTTGTTGGCAAGGGGCATGTCGCGCAGTGCGGAAACAAAGATGGCCTTTGGCATTGTCTGCGGATTGGTAGACACAGCGTAAGGCAATTGGTATATATAGCCAAACAAACCTGCCTCTAACAAGGCACTTTTCACCTCATCGGCAGAGAGTGTCGACACGTCGCGCCGCCCGAAATCGTGAAACTTCTGCACCTCATCGGCCTGCAACCTGATGCCGAGTATCTTTCGTCTTTCGCCTCTTTCAACGGCCTTAACCGTTCCGCTCACGGGCGATGCGAACCTCACCTCAGGAAAGTTCTTATCTACAAACAAGGCATCACCCACCTCTACACGGTCTCCTTCGTGTACAACAAGTTTAGGAACAACGCCTTCGAAGGTGTCGGGACGCACCACATACTCCGTGCATGCGCCTACAACGCGTTTCGTTTGGGCAGCTGTTCCTTTCAGGTGAATGTTTAAGCCTTTACGTAACTTAATGACATTTGCCATGATAAACTAATATATCTGATTTTAATGATTAATCTCTAGTCCTACCTTTTTGCCTGGGCAACATTCTCTTTGCGCCCCAATAGCGGGGCAACAAACGCTTGCCTAACGGGTGCTCGCCTGCAAAACAAACACCGAAAGCGATGGATAGGAACGCCACCCACCGCTTTATCGTTGCAAATATAATCAAAATAAAACATAATAAAAAGAAAAACGCCGGGTATATTTCTCATTAAGAGTTTTTTGATGTAATTTTGCCAACCAAACAAAGCAATTGAGAAAGTTAAGACACATAATAAATATTATTTTATGGGCTGTGGTTGGCCTGTACTTCGTTTTTGTGGTTTTGCTGCATGTTCCCTTTATTCAGGCTTTTGTTGGGAACACTATCGGCGACGCCCTTTCGGAGAAATTGGGTACCCATGTGTCGGTGGGCAAGGTGGATTTGGGCTTTCTTAACCGAATTATCATCGACGACCTCGTTATCAACGACCAACAAAACCAACGCATGATCGAGGCCACACGTCTCTCCGTAAAGCTTGATTACACCGCACTTGCAGCGGGAAAAATCCACATATCATCTGTTCAGCTATTCGGATTAAAAGCCAATCTCTATAAGCAAACGGCGCAAAGCCAACCCAATTTCCAATTCGCCATCGACTCGTTGGCATCCAAAGACACCACTTCTAACACGCCTCTCGACCTACGTATCAACACGCTCATCATCAGAAGGGGAAGTGTTAGCTACAATCAGCTCGACAAACCCAAGACAAAAACATTCTCTCCCAACCACATTTTGGCAACCGACATTAGCGCGCACATTGCGCTCGACGCCCTGACCAACGACAGTCTGAACCTCAACATCAAGGACTTGTCGTTCAAAGAACAGTCGGGGCTGCACGTTAAAGCCCTTACAGGCGTGCTTACCGCCAACAAACAGCAGGCAAGCCTGTTGCACTTAACCTGCGTTTTGCCCTCAACCAACATCAGTTTCGGGCCACTCACGGCCTCATACGCCTTCAACGGCACCCAATTTCAGTCGCCTTCTTTTCAGTTCAGCGGCAGTTTGCAAAGGTCAAAGCTCACCCTGGCCGACCTGGCTTGTTTCTTACCCGAACTGAAAACCTCCACTAAGCCCTTCTTTCTCCAAGCCAGTGTGTCGGGCACAAGCACTTCCCTACGTGTGAAAACGCTCGAAATATCCTCGCGCGAGAACAATTTCTCGCTCCAAGCCAACGGCTCTATCAGCAATTGGACATCCAAACTGCGCTGGGCAACCACCATCAACCGATTTCGGGTGAGTGCCCAGGGCGTGCAATTTCTTTCAGACAACTTCGCCAACCACTTCAAAGTACCTGCCGTCATCAGTCGGTTGGGCAACATCGACTATGTGGGCGAGGCTGGCGGATATGGCCAAGACGTGGCCACCAAAGGCATCATACGCACCGATGCTGGCATCGCAACTGTGGCTTTTGGCCGACACAACAACAATTTTTCGGGCAGGGTGGAAACCAATGCCTTAGACCTCGGCAAGATTTTGGCCGACAAACGCTTTGGAAACATTTCCACACAAATAGACGTCGACGGCAAGCTGCCCGCACGCGGCTCGGTATATGTAAAGGCAAAAGGCGACGTTAAGGAGTTTTTCTACAACGCATACAGCTATAAGAACATTGCCGTAGACGGCGAATGGGATAACGGAACCTTCGACGGAAAGCTGAACATCAAAGACCCCAACGTTAATTTCGACCTGCAAGGTCAGTTCAACCTTACATCGAAACAGCCCTTTGCCAAGCTAAAAGCCGAAGTAACAAACTTCAATCCCTCGGCCCTTAGCCTCACAAAGCTATGGCCCAACACGCAATTTAGCTTTGCCGTAATGGCCGACATCAAGGGTAACTCGCTCAACACGGCCAACGGAAGGGTGCAGCTAGACCGCTTTGCAATGCTGTCTGATGCAAAAAGCTACAAGCTCAACGCCATTTCTGTAGACGTAAGCAACAACAACCAGCAGCATTCGCTGGCCGTGAACAGTGATTTTGGCCAAATCCTACTGACAGGCAAGTACAATTACAACACGCTGGCACAAAGCCTAACCAACCTTATCGGCAGCAAAGTGCCCACCATGCCCGGCCTCCCGAAGGTAACTAATGGCCAAACCAACAACTTCACCATCAGCGCCAATGTAGACAATACCGACTGGTTGCAACATATTTTCAACGTTCCGCTGAACATCGAGCGTCCCATCAACTTTGCCGCCAGCATGAACGATGCACAAAAAACGCTCAACATCACCCTCAAAGTGCCCAGTTTCAGCTACGACGGGCATCGCATTGAGGGCGGCGAAATGACGGTCAGCACGCTGAACGACACGCTCAAACTGGATGCACAGGCCATAAACGTGGCCGATAACGGCAAAAAGACATGGTGCAACGTGCAAGCCTCGGCGGCCGACAACAAGATTTTGTCTACCATTTCGTTCGACAACCTGCGCAAACCCTTACTAAAAGGCGAACTGAAATGGCAAACCACATTCTTTAAGAACGACGAAGGCGAGGCTACTGCCCAAGCAACGTTCCAACAATCGGACATAACCGTGGGCAATGCCATTTGGCAAGTGAAACCTTCGCAGGTAACATACAGCAAAAATCGTGTGCTGTTCAACAAGTTCGCCATTGCGCGCGGCAAGCAACTCATCGCCATAGACGGGGCCGCAACCAACAATGCGCACGACTCGCTCATGGTCGAACTCAAAGATGTAGACGTTAGCTACATGCTCAACCTGGTTAATTTCCATGCCGTAGAGTTTGGTGGACGTGCCACTGGCACAGCCATCGTAAAAACACTTTTCAACAATCCCAACGCATACGCCAACTTGCGGGTGAACGATTTCACCTTTGAAGAGGGCGACATGGGTACGCTGGTTGCCGGGGTAAAGTACAACAACGAGAAAGGAAACGTGGAAATAGACGCCATTGCCAGCGACGGACTGAACGCCAGAACCTTTATCAACGGTTATGTTTCGCCCAAACACAACAACATCGACCTGGCCATCAAGGCCAACAACACCAACATCGCCTTTATGGAAACCTTTTGCAAGAGTTTCATGCACGGCGTTAAGGCCTACGCCAACGGCGAGGTGCGCCTCTCGGGGCCGTTAAGCTATATCAATCTTACAGGGCAGTTGGTGGCCAACGGCAGCTTCACCATGACCCCGTTGAACACCGTTTACACGCTGACAAACGACACGGTGTACTTTGTACCCAACAGGATAGACCTCAACGCCTGCCGCTTTACCGACCGAAACGGGAATGTTGGCACACTAAGCGGCGAAATTAGGCACGACCACCTTACCGACCTAAGCTACAACCTCAGCGTACAAGCCAACAATTTACTGGCATACGACACCAAGACCTTTGGCGAAAACACCTTCTACGGAACGGTGTTCGCTACGGGAACTTGTAACATCAGAGGGCGAAGCGGTGAAGTAAACATCGACATCGATGCCACACCCAACCGCAATTCGGTACTGGTTTACAATGCGGCCAGCCCAGAAGCCGTAAGCAACAACTCATTTATCCATTGGGGTTCTGATGCGCTGCTCACTGCCGAAGAGCAAAAAGCGCAGGAAGACAACACCGAAAACCAAGAAAATAAAGACAACAACACGGCCGACATACCCACCGACTTGCACCTCAACTTCTTGGTGAACTGCACGCCCGATGCCACCATACGCCTCATCATGGACAAGCAAAGCGGCGACTACATCTCGCTAAACGGATATGGCGTGCTAAGGGCCACCTATTATAATAAAGGTGCATTCGACATGTTTGGCAACTTCGCCATCGACCACGGCGTGTATAAGCTCACCATTCAAAACGTAATTAAGAAAGACTTCTCCTTCGAACAGGGCAGCACCATCGCCTTTAATGGCGACCCGTATGCAGCCCGTCTCAACATGAAGGCCATCTACACGGCCAACGGCGTGAGCCTTTCCGACCTCAACCTTGGCAAGAGCTTCTCCAACAACAACATTCGCGTTAACTGCCTGATGAACATCACAGGCACCCCAGCCGCGCCCAAAGTGTCGTTCGACCTCGACTTGCCCACCGTCAATTCTAACGCCAAACAAATGATATATAGCCTTATCAATGGCGAAGAAGAAATGAATCAGCAGGTGCTTTACCTTCTGGCCGTGGGTCGTTTCTATACGCAGGGCCGCAACAATGCCGACTTGGGCAACAGCAGCACACAAAGCACAACATCGTTGGCCATGCAAAGTTTGCTTAGCAGCACACTTAGTCAGCAGCTCAACAACGTGCTTGGAACGGTTGTAAACAACACCAACTGGAACTTCGGGGCAAACATTGCCACTGGCGACGATGGTTGGGGCAATGCCGAATACGAAGGATTGCTCAGCGGTAGGCTGCTCAACAACCGCCTGCTTATTAATGGTCAGTTTGGTTATCGCGACAACGTGAACACCACCAAGAGTTTCATTGGCGACTTCGACATCCGCTATCTGCTGTTCCCAAGCGGCAACATGGCCATCAAGATGTACAACCAAACCAACGACCGCTACTTTACGCGCAACAGCTTGAATACGCAAGGCATTGGCTTGATACTGAAAAAAGACTTCAATGGTTGGAAAGACCTCTTTGGAATAACAAGCCGAAAGAAGAAGAAACCCAAGGCCGAAAAGAAGAAATAGCGGTATTGCCTGCGCATTGAACATGCTTAATGGATGTTCGGCGCGGCAAAACCGCCCCTCGCCTACCCCTTTATGCCCCCTTATATATCAGCTTGTCTACTCATCAACTGGTTAACTTGTCAACCCGACAACAAGTTAACTGGTTAACTTATCTACTTATTAACTTGTCAATTCGTCTACTGGTTAACTTGTCTACTCGTCTACTGGCTAACTTGTCTACTTGTTAATTTGTCAACTCATCAACTGGTTATCCAATCAACTCACCATCCCTTTTTTGTCATCTTTTCAGCACAAACTCCAACACAAAAAGTGGCATTAAAATCATCCAGCCTGCCACTCGGCCGCAAAAAATGGAGTATTGCAAGGGGTTATTAAGGTAAAAAGGGGTACTGCACACAACAGTGTGCAAGCCATTTTAATACTGCATAAATACACAAACGATGCAAAAACAATTGCGTTTTGCACCAAAAAGCAAGGCAAAATGCAGCAAAACGCAGTGCAAAATGCC
>ERZ772918.82-NODE-82-length-77185-cov-16.9549_pt1 | contig 77185 bp, 76 predicted proteins | sample MGYA00512118_ERZ772918 | MGnify/ENA primary metagenome ERZ772918 (study PRJEB29015, sample SAMEA2737939) | human oral metagenome | biome: human oral; feature: human-associated habitat; material: dental | place: China | collected 2135 ... | reverse complement strand
AGGAAGATCACATGCGGAAGTAGCTCAGTGGTAGAGCACCACCTTGCCAAGGTGGGGGTCGCGAGTTCGAGCCTCGTTTTCCGCTCCATCTTTCGGCGACATAGCCAAGTGGTAAGGCCGAGGTCTGCAAAACCTTTATCCCCAGTTCGATTCTGGGTGTCGCCTCCAATATGAAATGCGGTCTGGAAGGATTTCTTCCAGACTTTTTTACTATCTGTGTATGAATGCAACGGGAAAGGAAACGCATGCAGGGACGGTACAAGATTCTTGTCTACGGCTGCCAGATGAACATCGCCGACGCTGAGCGCATGGAGGGGCAGCTGCAGGCGGCGGGCTACGCGCGCACGGAGGAGACGGCGAATGCCGACATCATCCTCATCAACACCTGCTGTGTGCGCGAGACAGCGGAGGATAAGGTCTACGGGAAGATCGGCGAAGTCAAGAAGATCAAGGAGAAAAATCCGAAGCTGATCTTCGGCATCGCAGGCTGCATGGCGCAGAAGGAGGGGGACAACCTCATGCGCCGCGCGCCGCACATTGACTTTGTCCTCGGTACGGGCAAGGTGCAGGAACTGACGCGCATCATCGCCGAGATCCGCGCGGAACACTCGCCTGTGGTGGACGTGGCGCTTTCGGACAGTGAGATCGCGGAGGATCTGCCCGTTGCGCGCGGCGGAAAGTTCTCGGCATGGGTGCCGATCATGTACGGCTGCAACAACTACTGTACGTACTGCATCGTGCCCTATGTGCGCGGACGCGAGCGCAGCCGCGCGCCGGAGGAGGTCGTTGCAGAGGTGCGCCGTGCGGTAGCGGAAGGCTATCGCGAGGTGACGCTCCTCGGACAGAATGTGAACTCCTACGGCAAAGATCATAAGGAAGCGGATTTTGCCGATCTTCTGCGCATGGTGGATGAGGTGGAGGGCATTCGCCGCGTGCGTTTCATGACCTCGCACCCGAAGGATATCAGCGACAAGCTGATCGATACGATCAAGAGCGGCGCGCATATCTGCGAGCACATCCATCTCCCCGTGCAGTACGGCAGCAGCCGACTCCTGAAGGCAATGAACCGCGGCTATACGGTGGAAAAATATCGCGAGCGTGCGCTGCGTGTGCGCGAGGCGCTGCCGGAGGCGAGCCTGACGACCGATCTCATTGTGGGATTTCCCGGCGAGACGGAGGAGGATTTTGCTCAGATGCTCGCGTTCCTGCGCGAGATGCGCTATGACTCGGCATATACCTTCCTCTACTCGAAGCGCTCGGGGACGCCCGCTGCAACGATGGCGAACCAAGTGGCGGACGATGTAAAGCATGCGCGCCTGAACCGACTGATGGAAGAGCAGAACGCGATCAGCCGCGCGATCAACGAGCGGCTCATGGGTGCGGAGCTCGAGATCATGGTCGAGGGAGCGAGCAAGAATGATCCGCGCGTCTGGAGCGGGCGCACACGTACGAACAAGATTGTGCTCTTTCCGCATGGCGCAGAACGTGAGGGCGACTTCGTGCGGGTGAAAATCAACCAGCCGCAGACGTGGCTGCTCAAAGGGGAAGTTGTTTCGTAGTTTATCACGATGTGAGTCCGCGCGAGTGCCTCGTTACACAAGTGGCCGCGTGTTTATTCACCTAAATACCTGAACGCGCTTCGCTTGGACGAAAGAAACCCGTCGGGGGCGAAACGCACGCTGTCATCTTACTTTATCAACAATCACTTAATCTAGGAGGTTCGTTATGGACGCGCAGAACGTCACGCCGATGATGCAGCAATATCTGAGCGCGAAGCAGGCGCATCCCGGCGAACTGCTCTTCTTTCGCCTCGGGGACTTCTACGAGATGTTCTTCGAGGATGCAAAGATTGCTGCCAAGGAGCTCGGGCTGACCCTCACGAGCCGCAGCGGTGATCTCGACAAGAGTCCTATGTGCGGCGTGCCCTACCATGCAGCAGACAGCTATATCGCGCGCCTCGTTGCCAAGGGGTTCAAAGTCGCGATTGCCGAACAGATCGGCGACCCGAAGGCAAAGGGGCTGACGCATCGCGAGGTGGTCAAGGTCATCACCCCCGGCACGACGCTCTCGGACGAGGTGCTGCAGGACGCGTCCAATATTTACATCGCGCTCCTTCATGAGAGTGCGCCCGGGAAATTCGTTCTGGCAGGTGCGGACATCTCGACGGGCGAGGCGTTCTATGCCGCCTATGCAGGGGAAAATGCCGCACAGCAGATTTTCGACGAGCTCTATCGCCGTATGACGGCGGAGCTGCTCATGACCGGGGGATTCTCTCTTGCAGACGATGTGCGCGAGTTCGCCGCGCAGCGCCTGCCGCACTGTGCCATTTCGTCCGTGGAGGCGACGGCGGATACGGATCTGCTCGCACAGCATTTCCCGGCGGAGGAGATTCCCGCAGACGGGGGAGCGCAGACGGCGATCGCTGCGCTTTTGCGCTATCTGCACGATACGGTGATGGCGGATCTCTCGCAGATCAACCGCCTCGCGTTCCTCGATGCGGCAGGTACGATGCAGCTGGATACCTACACGCTGCGCAATCTCGAGATTACCCGCAGCCTGCGCGACGGCAGCAAGAAAAACACCCTTTTTGATGTGCTGGACTTTACGCGTACGCCTATGGGCACACGCCTCCTGAAGTCCTGGCTGGAGCATCCGCTGCTCACACCGCACCGCATCGACGCACGCCTGGATGCGGTCGCGGAGCTGGCGGAGAAACCATCGCTGCGAAGCGGTCTGCGGGAGGCTCTGCGCTCGATTTACGATTTCGAGCGCCTTTTGACCCGCATCGAAACTTTGGCGGCAAATGCGCGCGATCTCGTCGCTCTGCGCGTTTCTCTTGCCGCGCTTCCCATGGTGCGTACGGCGTTGGGTACGGCGGAGAGCCGCCTGCTTACGCATTTTGCCGGGGCGATCCTGACTTTTGATGAGCTGCGCGATGTGCTGGAGCGTGCGATTGTGGACGAGCCGGGGCTCTCCGTACGCGAGGGCGGCATTATCCGGGAAGGATACGATGCGGCGCTCGATGATCTGCATCGCTTCTCGCATGACAGCAAAGCCCTGCTGCAGGAGATGGAGGAGCGCGAGCGCGAGCGTACGGGCATCAAGACCCTCAAGATCGGCTACAACAAGGTGTTCGGCTACTATATCGAGGTGCGCCACAGCGGCCGGGATCAGGTGCCTGCGGACTATATCCGCAAGCAGACGCTAGCGAATACGGAGCGCTTCATCACGGAGGAACTCAAGGACTTCGAGGCGAAGATCCTCGGCGCGCAGGAGAAGATCACCGCACTCGAGTACCACCTCTTCACGGAGCTGCGTGAGCGGGTAAGAGAGCAGCTCGTCCCCATCCAGAATGTTGCGCGCGCGATTGCGCGGGTCGATGCGCTGCAGAGCCTCGCCGAGGCTGCGGCGGCATACCGCTATGTGCGCCCGAAAATCTGTATGGCGGCGGACGGTGAGATCATCATTCGGGACGGGCGGCACCCTCTCGTTGAGCGCATCCTGCAGCGCGAGATCTTCGTGCCGAACGACACGCATCTCAGTCACGGCGGTGCGGAGACCATGCTCATCACAGGACCGAATATGGCGGGCAAATCTACCTACATGCGTCAGGTTGCCCTTCTTACGCTGATGGCACAGGTCGGCAGCTTCGTCCCCGCGCGGTCCGCACAAATCGCGCCTGTGGACCGCATCTTTACGCGTATCGGCGCAAGCGACGATCTCGTAAGCGGACAGAGCACATTCATGGTGGAGATGAACGAGGTCGCGCAGATCCTGCGCGAGGCGACGCGCGACAGCCTCGTCATCCTCGACGAGATCGGGCGCGGGACGAGTACGTTTGACGGCATGAGCATCGCGCGCGCAGTCGTGGAGTTCATCGATACGCGCATCCACGCCAAGACACTCTTTGCAACGCATTACCACGAGCTGACAGAGATGGCCGGCGAGCGCATCCGCAACTACTGCATTGCCGTCCGTGAAAAGGGGAAGAGGGTCGCGTTCCTGCGGCGCATCATTCCGGGAGCCGCGGATAAGTCTTACGGCATTCACGTCGCGCGCCTCGCGGGACTGCCGCCGCGGGTGACGGCGCGTGCAGAGGAGATTCTGCACGCGCTCGAGCAAAAAGCGGCCGCGACAGCTGCGGCGGAGGAGGAGACTGCAGCGCGGCAGGAACCGGAGCAAACGGAGGGGATGGCATCCCTCTTTGCCGACGGGACACTGGACGAGCTGCGTGCGCTTGATATCATGACAATGACGCCGCTCGAGGCGCTGAATACTCTCTATCGTCTGCAGGAGCAGGCACGAAAGGAGGCAGGAGAGGCATGACGCGGATTCATGTGCTGGACGATACAACCATCAATAAGATCGCGGCGGGCGAGGTCGTCGAGCGTCCCGCGTCCGTGGTCAAGGAGCTCGTCGAGAATGCGATCGACGCAGGTGCGGCGGCCGTCGAGGTGGAGATTATGGGCGGAGGCACAAGTTTCATCCGTGTGACCGACAATGGTCACGGCATGGCGCGTGCGGATGCCCAGACGGCGATCCTGCGCCATGCGACGAGCAAGATCGCTTCCGTTTCCGATCTGCAGATGGTCGCAACGCTCGGCTTTCGCGGTGAGGCTCTGCCGACGATCGCATCCGTATCGCGCTTTTCCCTCCTCACGCGGCAGCCGGCGGACAATCTCGGTACGCGTGTGGACATTCTCGGCGGCAAGACACCCGAGATCGAGGATGCCGGCTGCGAGATCGGCACCACTGTACGCGTGGAGGACCTCTTCTTCAACACGCCCGCGCGCAAGAAATTTCTCAAGACAAACGCAACTGAGGCAGGCAGGATCAGCGATTTTGTCATTCGCCTCGCCCTCTCGCGCCCGGATATTGCTTTCCGCTTCATCAACAACAACCGTCTGACGCTTATGACGGCGGGCGACGGCAGCCTGCGCCATGCGATTGAGAGCATCTACGGCGGCGACGCGGCGGCGGCGCTGATCCCGCTGGACTTCCATGACGCGGAGGCGGACATCCGCATCACCGGCTATATCTCAAAGCCGTCGATGATACGGAGCAGCCGCGCATGGCAGACCTACATCGTCAACGGGCGCACAATCCAGAACCGCGCCATTGCCAAGGCGATCGACAACGTCTACCGTGCGCTCGTGCCGAAGATGGGCTTCCCGCTTGCGGTTCTCTGCATTGAGGTGCCGCAGCGGACGATCGATGTGAACGTGCACCCGCAGAAGACGGAGTTGAAATTCGAGGACGAGGGGCGCATCTTCAAGGCGGTCTATAAGAGCGTGCTCGATGCGATCCGCGGCGCTGCGGGCGAGACGGCGGCGATTGCTGCGGCAGTGGAGCGCCCCAAATTCCACTATGAGGCTGCTCCGCTCAACCTCGCAGCGCCCACGCATCCCGCGGGGAGTTCTGCATCATCTTACTCCACGCCGCCCATGCGTCCGCAGACTGTGCACGAGGCGGTGCAGTGGGCGGGGCAGCGCGTCGATCTGCGGACGGCGCAGGATGCGGTCGGTACGGAGCGCGCTGAGGAACGATCTGCTTTTGCCGCCGCGCTGTCTCCGTCCGTCGGGCAGGACGCGGACAGGACGATCGAGGGCAGCCTCCTGCCGATCGGTCAGGTTGACCTCACCTATATCATTGCCCAGAGCGCGCAGACGCTCTACATTATCGACCAGCATGCGGCGCACGAGCGCATTCTCTTTGATCGTTTCTCTGCGCATGCCGATGGAATCCCGTCCCAACAGATGCTCGTGCATGCGATCCTCTCGTTCGATGCGCATGAGGCACAGTATATTGAAGAAAATACGGAGCTGTTCGATCGCCTGGGCTTCCATCTCGAACCTGCAGGCGAACGGGAATACCGATTGACAGAGGCACCCGCCGATATTCCTCTCGATGAGGCGGAGGCGACGATCCGAGAGATCCTCATCTCGCTCGGTGATCTGCATGCGGCAACTCCTGCGCATCTCCGGCAGGCAGGGATTGCAACGATGGCATGCCGCGCGGCAATCAAGGCGGGAGAGGAGCTGAGCATTCGGCAGATGGAGATCCTGCTCGCAGAACTCTGCGCGACGCCGTTCCCGTTTACCTGTCCGCACGGACGCCCGACCATCCTCAAATTCGATACGCACGATCTCGCCAAGATGTTCAAGCGCACGGGGTTCAATCTCTGATGGCGGACCGCGTGAATGCCATCGTTACTACCGTGCGGCGCGGACGGCGCTATACGGAGGCGAACCGCGTGCTTGCGGCACGGACGGCGGAGATGCTGGGCATCCCGAACGTCCCGCGCGGGAATGCCTCGCTCGAGGAGCTGCGCACGCAGTACGGTGCGGATGCTGTCCTCGTTGCGCGGCGCGGGCTCCTAACACTCGTGACGGCAGAGGGGGAACTCTTCTTTCATCCGGGCATGGCGCATCTGCGCATCAAGAACCTTCTCCGCGGGCACGGTGATCATCTCACCGCGGCGCTTTCCCTTGCGGAGGGGATGCGTGTACTTGACTGCACACTCGGCACAGGAGCGGATGCGATCGTCGAGAGTTTTGCGGTCGGGGCGACGGGAACGGTGACGGCACTCGAGTCCAATCCTCTCATTGCAGCGGTGATCGGCGGCGGCCTTGCCCGCGCGACCGGGGATAACTACGAGATGCACGCGGCCATGCGCCGCATCACAGTCCACTGTACGGATGCCCTCGATTACCTGCGCGTGCAGCCGGAGGGCAGCTATGACGCCGTGTACTTTGATCCGATGTTCCGCCGTCCGCTGCATGAGAGTGCAGGCATGAACGCACTGCGTTCACTTGCCGATATGCGCGCGCTCACGGACGAGACCGTGGCCGAGGCGCGGCGGGTCGCGCGTCAGCGTGTCGTGATGAAGGAACGGCGGGAGAGCGGAGAATTTGCGCGGCTCGGATTCTTTGAGATCATGGGCGGGAAGTACAGCCGCATTGCCTACGGCGTGATAAAAATTTAATATTTTTATTTCTGTTTAAGTTTATCTTTCATTCCACCGATATACTCGGTGGAATGTTTTATTCTAAAATAGAATAAGGAGGTGATGCGATGAGAATTGCAGACGATTCGATAGCGCTGGTCGGGCAGGGAAGCAGGGGAACCGGCCATGGACGAAGATCGATGGACAGCAGCGGCGCGTCGTTTGCACAGGTACTGGAGGGCGCACGGGAGCGCGTTCGCTTCTCGCAGCACGCAGAGGAGCGGCTGCAGCGCCGCGGTGTGACGCTCACGAATACGGAGCTGGAAAAGCTCGGCAGTACGATCGACCGCATGCGGGAGAAGGGCGCAAGGGAAGCTCTGATCTACATGAAGGACAGTACGGCGATGGTCGTCTCTGTGACGAACCGCACCGTGATCACGGCGCTTGACGACGTGACTGCGGCAGACAGTATTTTTACGAACATTGACAGTGCAGCCATTATCTGAGAAAGCTGGACCTACGGGAGGCTTTTGACCGCGCGCGACTGGCGCGGTCAGCACGGAGACGCTGCGGCGTTTCCATCATACGGCGATGCATGGAGTTCCTGCGGGAACGCATCTGCCGTGACAGGATATGGCTCTTCCTTTGCACTGTCAGAAACGGCAAAGGAGAGATTCATTATGATGCGTTCCATGTTCTCGGGTGTTTCCGGCCTCAAAGGCCATCAGACCCGCATGGATGTTATCGGCAACAACATTGCGAACGTCAACACGACGGGCTTCAAGGCGAGCCGCGTCACGTTTGCGGATATGATTTCGCAGAACCTCTCGGGAGCAGCCTCGCCGAACGGCAATATCGGCGGCGTGAACCCGAAGCAGGTCGGTCTCGGCATGTCGGTGGCGAGCACGGACCTGATCTATACGAACGGTTCCGTTCAGCAGACGGGCAAGAACACGGATATTGCGATCTCGCGCGGCGACGGCCTTTTCGTCGTCAAGCGCGGTGAGCAGCAGTTCTACACGCGCAACGGCGCCTTCTCGTTCGATGCCGAGGGCAACCTCACGATCCCAAGCACGGGCCTCTATGTGCAGGGCTATATGGCAAACAACGGCGTCCTCGCGGTCGGCGGGGACAACACAACGAAGATCCGGATCCCTGCGGGCAAGTCGATGGAGGCGACCTCCACGGTATCGGCATCCTATACAAAGAACCTCAACGCGAGCACGCCGGGCTATGAAGTGGCAAATGTCCTCGTGAAATATGCAGACGGCACCTCGGGAACGACCACTTCCTACTCAGCAACGGAGACTGGAAAACTCGTCCTGACGATGGACAACGGCAGGAAGATCTATCTTGGTTCCGCCGCGCCTGCGCAGACGGTTGGCAGTGCACCGACGGGGGCACTCTATAGCTCTACGGTTTCTAATATTACTGCCAAGGTGGGCGGTACTGTGGATTTGGATCTCGCGATGGACACGAATAATCCCTCCAGTCCAAAGGAGATCAATGGTTCGGCGACAACAGTCATCAACCGTACGGGTGCGACGGCTCTGACAAGCGGAACCTATGCGTTTGGGGATGTATTTAACATCAGCGGAAAGATTACGGGGGTTGCCAGCTCGCCGCCTTCCGATGTTGAGTTGACATTGGGGACGGACAACAATATTACTCCAGGAACTGCCGTTACAATAAAAGTTCCGAAACCGAACAGCTTCACCTATTCGGTTAATGATACCTATACGGGGCAGCTAAAAATCACCAAAGTAGTCGGCAATACTGGTTCGACAGTGACAACGGCGGATGGGAACAGTGCGACTGTGGGTGCTACGCCTGTTTCTGTTACGAACGCCGCAACACCCTATACACATACAGGCAGCGCTACGGATGGAACGATCAAGTCAATCACGCGTGAGTCTACCTATCAGCACGCTGGAAAGACCGTTTCGAGCGTACTGCTGAATACGAAAAGCGGCACGTCCATCGACGGTCTGGTCGGCAAAACCTACGCACAGAATGATACGTTCTACCCCTCGGTCGCGACGACGATCGCCGTGTATGATTCGCTCGGGGCAAAGCATTCTGTGCCTGTGGTCTTTACGAAGGGGGAGAACAATAAGTGGGCGCTCTCGCTCGGGACCGGCGGCGATACTTATACCATTACCGAGGCGGACGGAACGACGACGACCGTCGCACTCACAAAGACGGATCTCACGTTTGATTCTACGGGCGCCTATACGGGCGGCACGGCATCTCTGAATCTTACGTATACCAATGGCGCCGCACCGCAGCAGGTCAGCCTGAATCTCGGGGCGATCACGCAGTATGCCGGCACGTCGACGATTGCTGCAGACTCGGACGGCAACGCGGCAGGTACGCTCGCAAGTGTTGACATCGACAGCTCGGGCGTTATTACGGGCACGTATACGAACGGCGTTCGTCAGAAGGAAGCCCAGATCGCGATGGCCCAGTTCAACAACCCGTCGGGTCTCACGAAGATGGGCGGCAATCTCTATCAGGAGTCGAACAACTCCGGTACGCGCACGATCAGCGGCGCCTCCGACATCGGGACAGAGCTGACAACCTCTGCGCTCGAGATGTCGAACGTCGACATCGCAGATCAGTTCTCCGATATGATCATCACGCAGCGCGGCTTCCAGTCGAACTCGAAGATCATCACGGTCTCCGACGAGATGCTTGAGACGCTGATCAACATGAAGCGCTGATTCTATCTGTAAAACGCAAAAGGCTGCCCGGTGGGGCAGCCTTTTTCTATGGAAAACCAAACCCATAACTAATATTTATATATTTTATGCTTTACCAATAATTAAGAATTGATGTATAATAGCTACGCTGCATTATCCTTGTGCAGGGCCGAAAGCCCTGTGTAGAATGGAGGAATTATATCTATGGAAATGCTGTTGGGCTTTATTGTCCTTCTTGTCTGTCTGGTCGTCGGCGTACGGCACGGCGGACTTGGACTTGCGGTCATCAGCGGATTTGGCCTGGTGATCTACACCTTTGTCTTTGGCTATCAGCCGGGCAAGCCGCCGATCGATGTCATGCTGATCATCCTCGCGGTGGTCACCTGTGCGGGCTTCCTTCAAACTTCGGGCGGACTCACCGTTATGCTGAAGTATGCGGAGAAATTCCTGCGCAATAATCCAAAGCACGTTACAATCCTCGCGCCGCTTACGACATGGTTTCTGACGGTGCTCTGCGGAACGGGCCACGTGGTCTACACGATGTTCCCGATCATCTATGATATTGCCATTAAGCAGGGCATCCGTCCCGAGCGTCCGATGGCGGTCTCATCCGTCGCATCGCAGATGGGCATCTGCGCCTCGCCGGTCTCGGTTGCGGTCGTCTCGATGGTCGCGTTCCTCTCGGCTTCGGGTCATGAGTTCTCGGTGTTCCAAGTGCTTTCGGTCTCGATTCCCGCGACAGGTCTCGGCGTCCTCTTTGCGGCGCTTTGGAGCTATCGCCGCGGCAAGGATCTCGAACAGGATGAGCGCTTCCAAGAGTTTATCCGTGATCCGGAGAATAAGGCGTATGTCTACGGCGATTCAGAAACGCTGCTCGACAAGGAACTGCCGAAGGAATACTATCGTGCCATGTATATTTTCTTCATCGGCATCATTGCCATCGCAGTTCTGGGCAATTTCCCCGAGCTCCTGCCGAAATTCCCGCCGAAGCCGGACGCTGCGCCCAAGGCGATCTCGATGGTCATCGTTATCCAGATGGTTATGCTGCTCGTGGGCGCAAGCATTCTCCTCTCCTGCAAGGTCAAGGCGAAGGATGTGGGGAACTCGCAGGTGTTTCGTTCGGGTGTTGTTGCGCTCGTCTCGGTCTATGGTGTCGCGTGGATGGCAGACACGTATTTCGCAAACCATATGGGGTTCCTCAAGGGGTTCCTCGGCTCTGCCGTGCAGTCCTATCCATGGGCATATGCCATCCTTACTTTCTTTACGTCGAAGCTTGTGAACTCGCAGGGCGCCGCGATCGCGATCGTTGTTCCGATGGCGCTCAACGTGGGCATGGACCCGATTCTCATCCTGTCCTTTATCTCGGCGTGCTACGGCTACTTCTTCCTGCCGACCTATCCGTCCGATCTTGCGTGCATCGGATTTGACCGTTCTGGTACGACGCGCATCGGCAAGTACATTCTGAACCACTCGTTCATGATCCCGGGCCTGATCGGCGTCATCTCGGGCTGCTGTGTCGGCTACGTGGTCGCGCATCTGCTCTTCTGATGCCTTTATAACAAGAACGCCGCCTGCAGAGATCTCTGCAGGCGGCGTTCTTGTTATTTCACAGGATCGGCATCTCACCGTTGTGGCTGAGGATGTCCTTGCTGAAGTCGATGAAGGACTGTGCGGCGCGCGAGATGTAGCGGTCGCGCTTCCATGCGAGCCCGATGTCCACGTAGATCGGACTGGCAAGAGGCAGTGCACGGATGCCCTGTACATCACGCACAATCATATCGAGGAGGAAGGCGTTGCCGACGCCGCTCTCCACAAGTCCCATGATGGTGACGACCTGATTGGATTCGAGCACGATGTTCGGCGTGACGCCTGCGGCTTTCATCTTTTGCAGCATGGTCTGCCGCAGGAAGGAGCCTTCCTTGAGCATGATGAGGTTCTGGTTCTCGATGTCCTGCAGCGTGATTGCTTTGCGGCCGGCAAGATCGCTGCCCTCGGGTACGCAGCAGACAACTTGGCTGCGCACCATCGGGAGCAGCTGGAGGTTCGGCGAGGAGTCCGGGACGATGATGATGCCGAAATCCAGTTCGTCGCGTTCCAGCTGCTCGCGGATGGCGACAGATCCCTCCTCGTGGAGATAGACGTCAAGATGTGAGTAGCGGCGCTGGAAGCTCGAAAAGATCTTCGGGAAGAGATAGGCCCCCATCATGGGCGGAATGCCGATCTTGATCGTGCCTTTCTGCAGCTGCTTATAGTCGTTGACCTCAAGTACGGCGTCCTGTATATTGCGCAGGGCTACCTCGACGCGGCCGAGAAAGACTGCACCCTCGGGCGTGAGCGAGAGCTGCTTTTGGCTGCGGTCAAAGAGCTGGATGCCGAGTTCACCCTCCAACTTTTTGATCGCGACGGTGATATTGGGCTGGGAGACGCGGAGACGTTCGGCGGCGCGCGTAATGTTTTTGAGTCGGCTCGCCATCTGGAAATACTCCAACTGCCGTAGTTCCATAAGACCATCCTCCTAATAAATCTTTTTTATGTGCTTTCTATTATATCATATTTTGAATGAATACATGATAGGATAATGCAAATTTATTGAAAAAAATTTCCTTACTTTTTTGGAGTTTTTTTAAAAAATAGGTAGGATTTTTCGGCGATTTATGGAATAATATAAAAGACATGGACGAATATCTGACGGATCAGATAAGTGATACGTTCATTGATTGAGAGAAAAGGATTGGGGGGCTTTTGCTTTGGAAAAATCAACGGTCATCGGGATTATTATGGGACTAATCTCGGTCTTTGTTGGTATGATCTTGAAGGGGGCACCGCTCTCGGCGCTCAATAACCCGGCAGCGTTCCTCATCATCATTGGCGGTACATTTTCATGTCTGTTCATCGGTTTCCGCATGGAGCAGCTGGGAAATTTTTTCAACCTTATCAAGAAGACGTGCAAGGTTCCCCAGCTGCAGGAAAAAGGACAGCTCGTCCAGCAGTTCATTGAGCTGTCTCAGATTGCGCGGCGCGAGGGAATCCTCGCCCTCGAGAGCAAGGCACAGGAGATCCAGGACCCGTTTTTCCGCACGGGTCTCGGCATGGTCATTGATGGTATGGATCCGGATTTTGTGGGGGATGTCCTGGATGCCGAGCTCGCGATCATGCAGGAGCGCCACGCAGAGGGGCGTTCGATGTTCACGCAGGCAGGCACCTATGCGCCGACGCTCGGCGTTCTGGGCGCGGTTGTCGGTCTGATTGCAGCGCTCGGCAACCTGAATGATATTGACAAGCTGGGACATTCGATCGCTGCGGCGTTCGTTGCGACAATTCTTGGTATCTTTACGGGATACGTTCTCTGGCATCCGTTCGCGAATAAGCTTAAGATCATGTCGGAGCAGGAAGTCAGTCAGAAGCGCATGATCATCGAGGGAATTCTCTCGCTCCAAGCGGGAGATTCTCCTACGGCGATCGAGGCAAAACTTATGGTCTTCATCCCCCAGACGGAGCGTGAGGCGCTGAAGGGAGAGGGCTGACATGGCGCGCAAAAAGCATGGGAAGCCCCATGAGGAAGAGCTTAACGAAGCTTGGCTCCTGCCCTATTCCGATCTGATGACGCTGCTGCTGGCGCTGTTCATCGCGCTGTTTGCAATGTCGCAGACGGACGCGTCAAAGATGCAGCAGCTGGCCGAGGCGTTTACTGCGGCATTCAACATGGGCGGGCCGTCGTTCTTCTCCGGAATGGGGCCGTCCAACTCCCAGTCGGATGCATCCATCAGCGGCGTAGACAACGGTACCGGCGCCTACCTCAAGGAAAATGCAGACCTGAGTGAAGCAAAAGAAAAGCTGGAGCAGTATATCAAGGAACACGACCTTCAAGATCAGGTGAGTACGGAGCTGAGCGAAGAAGGCTTGATGATCCGTCTGAAGGAGAGAGCGCTCTTTGCTTCCGGCTCAGCGCAGCTGCAGGGCCAGGCAGAGCAGATCGTTCCCGTCATTGCGGCGCTCCTCTCATCACTGCCGGAGCGTGTGACGATCTCCGGGCATACGGATAATGTGCCGATCTCGACGGCGCAGTTCCCCTCGAACTGGGAGCTGAGTTCAGCGCGTGCAGTGAGCCTTATGCGCGGCCTGATGACCGCGCAGCCGACGTTGAACCCGGCTCGCTTCAGTGCGCTCGGGTACAGCGAGTACCGTCCGATCGCATCGAACGATACGGATGAGGGCCGCGCCCAGAATCGCCGCGTTGAGGTCTTTATCGCGCGCAGCATGCGATACTCCGGAGATACGACGAGCAGTACCTCCAACGGGCAGGCGACGGCGAGTGAGAGTGCGCCGTCGACGATGATGCCGGCCTCAACAGGACTGCCGGGAGGAACGGCAGCAGGGACATCTGCGCGTCCCATACAAGGGTCACCGGGCATTGTGCCGGAACCTTTGCAGCATTGAGGAGCAGAGAAGATGAAAGGGACTATTGCAGGGGCAATGGTCCCTTTTTCCGTCATTGGATCAGGAGATGCTATGATTCTCGGGATTGGCAGCGATATTATTCACATTCCGCGCGTTGCGCGCGCGATTCAAAATCCGCGCTTTCTCGCGCGTGTTTATACTGTGGGTGAGCGTGCCTATGCAAAGAGCCGCGGCAAGGGAATGCCTGCAAGTCTTGCCGCGCGCTTTGCGGGCAAGGAGGCCGTGCTGAAGGCATTCGGGACAGGGCTGCGTGCGGCAGCGCTGCATGATATTGAGATCCTGCCGGATGCGCTCGGCGCACCGCAGGTCCGCCTGAGCGGATATCTTGCGGGGCGCGCGGAGGAGATGGTGATCGATCGCGTATGGATCACGCTCAGTCATGAGCGTGATTATGCGACGGCATATTGTATTTTGGAGGGTCAGCGATGAATGTATCGTTTGCAGAAGACATGCGCAGAATCGATGAAAGCGTGGTGAAGGACTACGGTTTGCCTGCCGCCGCCTTGATGGAGAATGCGGGACGGCGAACCGCGGAGGAGGCTGCTGCGCTGATCGGCAGTGCGGCGGATAAGGTGTTCGCTGTCTTTGCCGGCGGCGGAAACAATGGGGGAGATGCCTTTGCCGCCGCACGCCATCTCATGAATATGGGGGCGCGGGTGAAGCTGTTCTTCATGGGAGAGGAAGAACGCCTCGGAGAGACGGCGCGTGCAATGCACAGTGCTCTGCGGAGCATGGGCACAGAGATTCGCCCGCTCGTCAGCGATCGCGACTGGGACCGCCTGCGTGTCTCCCTTCGCTTTGCTGACGCAGTCGTGGACGGCATTCTCGGCACGGGGGTGCAGGGAGAGCTGCGCAAGCCGGTCCTGCGGCTGATCGAGGAGATCAATGCAGCCGGGAAGCCCACGATTGCGATTGATATTCCGAGCGGGGTGGAGGCGAATACCGGGCGTGTTTCGTCGCTCGCCGTCCGCGCAGATCGGACACTCGCGCTCGGACTGCCGAAGGTGGGACACTTCCTTGGAGAGGGCGCAAACGCCGCAGGGGAACTGCTCGTCGATGATATCGGCATCCCCCATGCCCTGCTTGACGGCACACAGCTGCGTCAGTCCCTGATCACGCGGGCGGCCGCAGAAAAACTCCTGCCTGCGCGCAGCCGCGATGCGCACAAGGGCACCTGCGGACATATTCTCGTCGTTGCAGGCTCGCTCGGGATGACGGGCGCGGCGGCGCTTGCTGCACAGGCGGCTCTCCGCATCGGAGCAGGACTTGTGACGCTCGCGGTGCCGGAACGCCTCTATGCCGTGCTTGCGGCAAAGATGACGGAAGTCATGGTCGTACCTGTCCCGGATGAGGGGAAGGGATGCTTCGGCGGGGCAGCGGCTCTGCAGGAGACGCTGACGCTCGCGGCGGATGCCGATGCCGTACTGATCGGCCCCGGGATCGGGCGGGCACAGGAGACGAGTGAGTTTGTGCGCCTTTTTGCTGCGGATGTGAAGGCACCGCTTGTGATGGACGCAGATGCGATCTTTGCCTTCCGCGGTCATCTGGACGCACTGCGTGAGCTGCCGCAGGTGCCGATTCTGACGCCGCATCTTGGCGAGTTTGCCGGGCTTCTCGGCAAGACAACGGATGCAGTGCAGGATAATCTGCTGCATACGGCACGAGAAGCGTCGCGTGCGCATCAGGCGGTCTTTGTGGTGAAGAGCGCGTGCACGATTGTCGTCTATCCCGACGGGGACGCTTTCTTTACGACCTGCGGAAATGCGGGCATGGCGACGGCAGGTGCGGGCGATGTGCTCGCGGGTGCGATCGTCGGACTGATGCGTCAGATGGAGAGTGCCATGACGCCGATCGTCGGTGTGTATCTGCACGGACATGCGGGCGATCTCGCTTACGCACGCAACGGGAACGGACTGACGGCGGGCGATATTTTGACGGAGCTTCCGCAGGCGCTCAAAGAGTTGACAAGATAGCTGTACGGTACTATGATAGAACATAAAATTTATAGGAAAGAGGCACTTGATTATGGCAAAGGCGGACATTGACTGGGGCAATCTGGGGTTTGAATATCGCTCCTTGCCGCAGCGCTATATAGCAAACTATGCGGACGGGAAATGGGATGCCGGCGGGCTTTCCTCGGACGCGACGGTTGCGATCAGCGAGTGCGCGGGCATTCTGCAGTACTGCCAGGAGGTCTTTGAGGGGCTGAAGGCATATGAGACGGTCGACGGACATATCGTGACGTTCCGCCCCGATCTCAATGCGGCGCGCATGTATGATTCTGCCGCATATCTCGAGATGCCTTCGTTTCCGAAGGAGCGCTTTCTCGAGGCGGTAGATGCTGTGGTTGCTGCGAATCGCGACTATGTTCCGCCGTACGGTTCCGATGCGTCGCTCTACCTGCGTCCCGTCCTGTTCGCTTCGGGTGAGGTGATCGGCGTAAAGCCCGCCGACGCCTATCAGTTCCGTCTCTTTGCGACGCCGGTAGGGCCCTATTTCAAGGACGGCGCAAAGCCTGTGCGCCTCTGCGTGAGTGTATTTGACCGTGCGGCGCCGCACGGCACGGGGCATATCAAGGCGGGGCTGAACTATGCAATGAGCCTGCATGCCTATATGGCGGCGCATGCGGCGGGCTATGATGAGAACATGTTCCTCGATGCGGCGACACGTACCTATGTCGAGGAGACGGGCGGCGCGAACTTCCTGTTCGTGACGAAGAACGGCACGGTTGTGACGCCGAAATCGGGATCCATCCTGCCGTCGATTACGCGGCGCTCGCTCGTTTACATCGCGGAGCACATCCTCGGCATGAGGGTGGAGGAGCGGCCCGTCGCATTTGCGGAGCTGTCGGAGTTCGCGGAATGCGGACTCTGCGGAACGGCGGCGGTCATCTCTCCGGTCGGTTCAGTGACGCACGGCACCAAGGTGATTTCGTTCCCCAGCGGCATGGAACACATGGGCCCGGTCCTGCAAAACCTCTATGATACGCTGCGCGGGATTCAGCTCGGGACGGTCGAAGCACCCGAAGGCTGGATCCGCAGGATCTGCTGATGACATTTCGTCCTTTTTTGAGAGAAGGATTCCGCTGTATGCGGAAAACTCTCACGGAAGGACGAAATTTTTTTTGGAGAATGGGACAGGTCACAAGGATTTTTGATAATCAGAGAGAAATTCTAAATAGATAGCATCTGCTGTGCAGCGTGCACTTTGCCTGTGGGAATGTATTTGGGGAAATACAAATGGGAAGGGAAGATTTTACCTGGGGGGTCCTTATGCCGCTTGATTTTACGATGCCGACACAGTTTCACGGCATTCTGTCGACCATCGCTCCGCTGGATATTCTCGATATCCTGATCGTGGCGGTCATCCTCTACCGCGTCTATGTCATGCTTGAAGATACGCGTGCCATTACGCTCGCGAAGGGGATTCTCGTTCTTCTCGGCGTGACGGTCGTGGCGAGTTATTTTAATCTGCATGTGATCTCATGGCTTCTGCAAAAGTCCGTGACGCTGCTCTTTGTTGCGCTGCCGATTGTCTTTCAGCCGGAGCTGCGGCGCGCGCTCGAGCATCTCGGCCAGGGGCGTTTTTTTCGCGCCGGCGGGCTTATGGATGACGAGGAGGCGCAGAGCACGGTCCGCGAGATTCGAAATGCGGTGAAGATCCTCTCGGCGAATAAGATCGGTGCGCTGCTTGTCATTGAGCGCAATATGGGGCTGAATGACATCAGTGCGACAGGCATCCAAATCGACGGCCTCATCACCTCTGACTTCCTCATGAATGTGTTTATTCCGAATACGCCTCTGCATGACGGTGCGGCGATTATCCGCGGCAATCGGCTGATCGCGGCGGGGTGCCTCCTGCCGCTCACGGAGAATCGTACGCTCTCGACGGAACTGGGAACCAGGCATCGTGCGGCGATCGGTCTCTCCGAGCAGTGCGACGCGCTCATTGTCGTTGTCAGCGAGGAGACGGGGACGATTTCGATTGCGGAGAATGGGCGGATTCATCGCCATTTGGACGGAGATGAGCTGACGCATATATTGACGCCTGCGTTTGCGTACAGTTCGCGCTCGTCGATTCTGGACATGGTCCGGAGCTGGAGGAAGAAATGATGACGAAGCTTCGGAACGCTGTGCAGCATAATCTGCCGGCCAAAATACTTGCGCTCCTCGTGGCTGTTGTGCTCTGGCTCTACGTGATGAACGATCAGAACCCTGCGATCGAGGGAAACTACACGGTGCCGGTAACGATCGAGAATGCACCGGACGGTTATCAGATCAATGCGGCTGCCGATACAGTGACGATCCGCGTGCGCGGTGCGCGGTCGCTCTTTGTTGCGGCAGACCGCAGCGATTTTCATGCGAGCGTTCGCCTCTCGGACTTTGTCGAGGGGGAGAAGGCATATACCGTGGAAACCTCCATTCCTTACGGCTTTGAATTGGTCAGTGTTTCGCCGGACAAGATCTCTGTGACGCTTGACCGCATTGTGCAGAAGACGTTTAAGGCGGAGCTGACCGCTTCCGGTGAGCCCGTCAGCGGCTATACCGTAGATAAAATCACGCAGGCGAATGAGACGGCGACAGTAGAAGGCCCTCGTTCTCTTGTGGATCGCGTTGTACATATTGCCGGTCATATCAGTCTCGCAGGACAGTCGGGCGATTTTTCGGTACATACATCACTGCATGCCATCGATGCCGACGGACGCGAGGTATCCGGCGTTGCGCTGCTGCCGGAATCGACGGATGTCTCTGTCCGGCTGGCGCGGGGGTTATCGCGCAAAGTCGTGGAGGTGCGGGCACGCCCGCGCAGCGACCTCGCTCCGCATCTCCGGCTTGAGGGGATCACGGTGGAACCCGCGCGCATCGAGATCGCAGGGCCGGAGGATGTGATCGGCAAGATCACGAGCATCGGCACGGAAGAATTCTCGCTTTCAGATGTGCATGAGACGGAGAAGCGTCAGGTAAAGCTCCGCCTTCCCGCAGGAGTGACCGTGACGGATCCGAATGTGACAGTGGAGGTTAAGGTCGGAGACATGAGATGATACGCGTAAAGAATCTGCGCGTTCCCTATGATGACGCTCGCCCGCTCAAAGAAATTGCGGCAAAACGTCTCAAGATATCACCCTGTGCCGTGCACGGGGTGATTGTCGTTCATAAGGCCTTGGATGCGCGGCGGCGGAACGGAGCACCGATCGTATGGAATTATACCATCGATGTTGATGCGGCGGATGAGAAGGACGTGCGCGCACGCGCGCGCCGTGATTTGGATATTGCACCTGCGGAGAGAGAGGAGCCGCTTGCAATTCCGTATTGCAGGGCGGGAGCGTACGGCACACATCGTCCCGTTGTCGTTGGTTTCGGCCCGGCAGGCATCTTCGCGGCATGGACGCTCGCACGTGCGGGCGCTGCGCCGCTTGTTTTGGAGCGCGGGCAGGATGTTGACCGGCGCACGCAGGACGTTGCGCGTTTTTGGCAGACGGGCATACTTGACACGTCGTCCAACGTGCAGTTCGGCGAGGGCGGGGCGGGTACGTTCTCGGACGGGAAGCTGACGGCGCGCAGCAATGATCCGCGCATGCGGGAGATCATAGAGGCGTTTATCGCAGCGGGAGCGCCCGCAGAGATACGGTATCTCCAGAAACCGCACATCGGGACGGACATCCTGCGGCGGGTGGTGAAGAACCTGCGCGGGGAGATCGTTCGCATGGGCGGAGAGATTCGCTTCGGTGCGCAGGTGACCGGCATCGAGCGGCAGGCGGGGCGGATCGCGGCGCTGATCGTGAGCGATGCGGAGCGCATACCTGCGGATGTCGTATTTCTCGGCATCGGTCACTCAGCACGCGACACCTATGCGATGCTGCATGAGGCGGGGGTGGCGATGGAGGCAAAGGCATTTGCCGTCGGCGTGCGCATCGAGCATCCACAGGCGTTTATTGACCGCATGCAGTACGGGGATGCCGCAGGAAGCGAATATCTGCCCGCAGCAGATTATGCTTTTACCTATCGGGACACGATCGGCGGGCGCGGCGTCTATTCGTTCTGCATGTGTCCAGGCGGCATGGTGGTTGCAGCGGCCTCGGAGGAGGGGCGGCTCGCGACGAACGGGATGAGCAATTATCATCGCGCTTCGGGCACGGCGAACAGTGCGCTGCTCGTGCAGGTGAATCCTGCAGACTGGGGAGGAGATGTGCTGGGCGGCATCCGCTTTCAGCGGGAGCTGGAAACGCGCGCCTTTCACCTCGGCGGCGGAGATTTTCGTGCGCCTGTACAGTCGGTTGGAGATTTCCTCGTCGGGCGTACGGGGGCGATGGATTTTGCTGCTGCGCCGACCTATGCGCCGGGCGTGCGCCCCGCAGATCTGCGCGTCCTCCTGCCGGCAGAATGCACGGCATCGCTTGCGCGCGCCCTTCGTCATTGGGATGCGCGTGTGCCGGGATTCGGTGCGGCGGATATTCCAATGACAGGTGTTGAATCGCGATCCTCTGCCCCCTGCCGCATTCTCCGCGACGCCGGGACGATGGAAGCGGTCTCTGCGGCGGGGCTCTATCCCGTCGGCGAGGGCGCGGGCTATGCGGGCGGCATTATGAGTGCTGCGCTCGACGGGCTGAAAGCCGCACTTGCTTTTTTAGGAAAGATAAAGTAGATTATGATGAGGATAAAACAGATCAACAGGGGGCTTTCACAGTGAGACTTTTTGGAACGGACGGAGTGCGCGGAGAGGCCAATACGGAACTCACACCGGAGCTGGCATACCATCTTGGACGTGCGGCGACGCTCTATTTCGGCGCGCGTGCGAATATGCGCCCGCGTATTTTGATCGGGCGCGATACACGCATCTCGGGTGAGATGTTCGAGGCGGCGCTGACGGCGGGCATCTGCTCGGCGGGCGGCGCTGCTCTGCTGGCGGGCGTGGTTCCGACGCCGGCGATCGCCTATCTCTCGCGCGCACACAAGGCGATGGCAGGCATCGTGATCTCTGCTTCGCACAATCCGTTTCCCGACAACGGCATCAAGTTCTTCGGCGGCGACGGCTACAAACTGCCGGACACTGTGGAGGATGAACTCGAACAACTCGTCTGCCGCCTCCAAACGAATGACGACGCGGCGCGCCCTACGGGCAAGGACATCGGGATCGTGGAGTATCGCGATGATCTTCTCAATCAATACATCGACTATGTGGTGCGCACCTGTACAGAGCGCTTCGACGGCATGAAGATCGTGCTCGACTGTGCGAACGGTGCCGCCTACGAGGCGATGCCGAAAGTGCTGCGCCGTCTCGGCGCCGATGTAAAGGTGATCCATGCACTCCCGAGCGGAGTGAACATCAATGACGGCTGCGGATCGACACATCTGGAGTCCCTGCAGCGGACGGTGCTTGAGCAGGGAGCGGACATCGGCATTGCACACGACGGGGATGCTGACCGCTGCCTCTGCATCGATGAAAAAGGCGAACTGATCGACGGCGATCATATCCTTGTGGCATGCGCCTCTGAAATGCTGCGCGCAGGCCGCCTCCCGCATAAGACCGTCGTGACGACGGTGATGGCGAACATCGGCTTCCACAAGGCGATCACGGCTCTCGGCGGACGCGTCGAGGTGACGGCGGTCGGCGACCGCTATGTTCTTGAAGCGATGCGCCGCAGCGGCTATGCCATCGGGGGCGAACAGTCGGGGCATATCATCTTTGCAGAGTATGCGACGACGGGCGACGGGCTCATCACGGCGCTGCAGGTGCTTGCTGCGCTCCGCCGCGGCGGAAAGAAGGCGTCGGAGCTGAATGCGATGATGACGACGTATCCGCAGCTCCTCGTCAATGTACGCGTGAAGAGCAAGGCCGGCTGGGAGGAGAATCCTGCCATTCGTGCCGCAATTGAAGAGGGCGAGCGCATCCTCGGATGTGACGGGCGCGTTCTCGTGCGTCCGTCGGGGACCGAACCGCTCATCCGCGTGATGGCAGAGGGGCAAGAGCAGGCCCAGCTCGAAGAAGTCTGCGGCGCGATTGTCGAGGTCGTGAAGCGGGAACAGGGAGAGGCCTAAATGTCGCATCTCTCCGCCATCCTCTTCGTCCTGCTTGCGGGGACGGCATGGGCGGCGAGCGGCACGGCAGCGCAGCATTTTTACACACAGTCCGATCATATCCCGGTCGAGCTGACACAGGTGCGGCTCTTTCTCTCGAGCGCCATGTTCTTTCTCCTGTCCTGGTGGACGGGAAGCCTGCGGCGCGGAATGCGTTTTGTACAGCGGGACCCTCGGATTCTCGTGCAGCTCGCGGTCTTTGGCGTACTCGGCATCATGTTCGTGCAGTATTCATATTTTGAAGGCATTGCGGCGGGGGATGCGGCGGCGACGACGGTCATCACCTATACGAGTCCCGCGATGATGATTCTCTATCTGGCGCTCCGCCACCGCCGTCTGCCGACCGCAGTGGAGGCCGGAACGGTTATCGTTGCCGTAGCGGGGGTGTTTCTCCTCGTGACGGGCGGCGATTTCGGAAGGCTTTCCGTGCCGATGGCGTGCATTGCGTGGAGCCTTGTCTCGGCGATTGCCTTTGTTTTTGCAATGATCTATCCGCTGCGCCTCTTGCATCTCTTTGACCGCTTCTTTTTGCTGGCCGTCTGTATGCTGATCGGCGGGATTGCCCTCCTGCCCGTAACCCATGTAATTCTGGATGTCGGTTCGTTCTTTACAGCGAAGACGTGGATGGATCTCGTCATCATCATCGGGCTGGGGACCGTGGTCGCCTTCTTTGCGTTCAATGTGGGGCTGCGCTGGCTGAATCCGGAGGAGACGGCGATCACGGCGACGATTGAGCCGGTGGCGAGCGTTCTCTTTGCCTGGCTAATCTTCGATACGCATTTTGGCATGGTGCAGGTTGTCGGGATCGTGCTCGTCATTGCGGCGATTCTGACGCCGAATCTTTTGAAGAAATGGGGAAAGGCATGAAAATACCGCTGCGCTACCAGATATCGGAGTACGACTGCGGACCGACGGCACTGCTCAACGGAGTGAGCTATCTTTTCCCGCGTGCGGAGGTTCCGCCCGAGATCATCCGCAGCGTTACGCTCTACTCACTCGACTGCTATGGGATGGACGGCGCTGCGGGCAAGGCGGGTACGTCGCGCATGGCGATGATGTATCTTGCCAACTGGCTGGAGGGATTCTCCCGCGCTGCGAATTTTCCGCTGTCCTGCCAGTATATCTCGGGGCAGGCGGTGCATGTCGGTGCGCACAGCTACGTTAATGATGCCGTCGCACGCGGCGGCGCAGCAGTGGTGCGGCTCTTTTACGAGGTCGAGCACTATGCGCTGATTACGGGGGCGTCGGCGGATCGCATCTATCTCTTTGATCCGTATTATCTGGCAGAGGCGGAACCGGAGTTCGTGCGCGCGGGCATCGAGGTGACCTGCGCGCATCCGCATGCGTATAACCGGATCGTTCCCTTTGACTGCTTTAATCGCGAGACGCGTGAGCTTTACGCGTTCGGCCCTGCGGAAACGCGCGAGGCGGTACTGCTTTTCGATGAGCGGACGCGCAGGACGGCGGACGATACGATCGAATACTTTATTTAACGGCAGCAGATAGGAGGCATGTTCTTGCAGGAGACAACAGAAGAGATTGAATTCAGAGATCAGCAGGAGGCGTATGCGATTCTCGGTGACCGCGACACACTCCTGCAGAGCATGCAGGAGAATTTCTCTTGCCGCATGGTGAGCCGCGGCGGCTCTCTTGCCATTACCGGGGCGGTAGAGGATGCTGCCGCTGCATGCGCCCTCGTACAGGAACTTCTCTTCTATCATCGGCAGGGGGCAAAGCTGACGACGCATGAGGCGGCATACGGCGCCCGCCTCATCCGGGAAGGGCGCAGAGAGGAACTGCACGGCCTTTTCTCCGAGGTCCTGCTTGTGACGGCAAAGGGGAAGGAAGTGCGGGCAAAGACGCTCGGGCAGCGCGACTATCTTGTGAAAATACGGAAGAATGCCGTCACGCTCGGCGTCGGCCCTGCAGGCACGGGAAAGACCTATCTCGCAGTTGTGATGGCCGTGGCGGCGCTCCGAAACCGCGAGGTCAGCCGCATCATCCTCACGCGTCCCGCCGTGGAGGCGGGGGAGCACCTCGGCTTTCTGCCCGGCGATCTGACGGAGAAGATCAATCCCTATCTGCGTCCGCTCTATGATGCGCTGCAGGACATTCTCGGTGCAGAGGCATATCAGAAGATGATGAGCCGCCAGCTGATCGAGGTGGCGCCGCTTGCCTACATCCGCGGGCGTACGCTTGAGGATGCCTTCATCATCCTCGACGAGGCGCAGAATACGACGGGGGCGCAGATGAAGATGTTCCTCACGCGCCTCGGCTTCGGCTCGCGCATGGTGGTGACGGGCGACCTTGAGCAGGTGGACCTGCCGCGCGGAACGGTATCCGGCCTGAGGCAGGCATGCCAGATCCTGAGAGGTGTCAAGGGCGTCGGGATTGTAAAGCTTGAGCCGGTCGACATCATCCGTCACGAGGTTGTGACGCGGATTGTCGAGGCATACGGCGTTTGGGAGAAGAAGCGGGGACGCGCACATGGAGATTGAGATTCGGCGCGAGCCGGAGGACCTGCCGGTACCGGACGGCGACATCGCGGCCGTGCGCCGCGCGGTCGAGACGGTCGGGCGCCTCTACGGAGCGGAGGATGCCGAGGTCAGCGTGACGCTGACCGATGATGCGCACGTCCATGTGCTCAACCGCGAATACCGCAATGTCGACCGCCCGACGGACGTGCTCTCCTTTGCTCTTGCGGAGAGCGAGGAGCCTGAGATCATCGGGGCGGACGGCGGCGTGGTGCTGGGCGATCTCGTCATCTCGCTCGAACGTGCTGCGGCGCAGGCGGAGGAGTACGGACACAGTCCGCTGCGCGAACTCTCCTTTCTCACCGTGCACGGGATGCTGCACCTCCTCGGCTACGACCATATGGAGGAGGAGGAGCGGCTGGAGATGGAAGAGGAGCAGCGGCGTGTCATGGAGGAACTGGGGATTCAACGATGAAGATGCATAAATCCGGATTTGCCGCCGTGATCGGTCGGCCGAACGTCGGCAAGTCTACGCTGATCAACGCGCTGATCGGGCAGAAGATCGCCATCATGAGCGACAAGCCCCAGACAACGCGCAGCCGCATCCTCTGTATCCTGACCGAGGAGGATGCACAGATCATTTTCCTCGATACGCCAGGCGTACACAAGCCGAAGCATAAACTCGGCAGCTATATGGCAAAGGCGGCAGAGGGGGCGCTCCACGGCGTCGATGTCATCGTCTTTGTTGTGGATGTGACGGAGAAGATGGGACCGGGTGAGCGGTATATTCTGAAGCAGCTCGCCTCTGTGCGTGTGCCTGTGCTGCTCGCCGTCAACAAGGTGGACTGTATCCCGCGCGCGGAGAGTCTGCCCGTCATTGCAAACTATGCGAAGGCGTATGAATTTGCAGGCATTGTGCCCATCTCAGCGCGTGAGGGGGAAAATCTGGACGGGCTGCTCGCGGAGATCAAGAAATATCTCCCGGAAGGCCCGCAGTACTATCCTGAGGATATGGTGACGGATCAGCCGGAGCGCCTCATCATCGCCGAGCTCGTGCGCGAGAAGGTGCTCGAGCTGACGAGGGATGAGATTCCGCATGCGGTTGCCGTTGACATCGAGGAGATGACGACCCGGGAGAAGGGCGATGTCTACATTCGTGCGGTCATCTATGTTGAGCGGGAGTCGCAGAAGGGCATTGTCATCGGCGCAAAGGGCGCGCTGCTGCGCACGATTGGCGAACGGGCGCGCGCTGATGCGGAGACGCTGCTCGGCGCGAAGGTCTATCTGGATCTCTGGGTCAAGACGCGCCGGGACTGGCGCAACCGCACAAATGCGCTGCGGGAGTTTGGCTTTGAGGACTACTGATCAGTGATGTTTCAGATACGAGGATATTGAAAAGGAGGCGGAGAAGATGACACTGCGGCTGAACCTGCTCTACCGGCACGCGATGAAACGGATATCGCGGCGCTTTGTGAACGGACTGCTCGTGCTTGTACCCGTTGTCATCACGCTGCTCGTTATTGAGTGGACGCTTCGCTTTACGGAGGGCGTGCTCGGGCAGTACCTGCCCTTTTACTTCCCCGGCATGGGCATCATCACTCTCGTGCTCATCATCTATCTCGCCGGATGGGCGTCGACCAACTGGGTGCTCGCAAAGCTCATCTCGCTGGGCGAAAATATGATCGGGACGATCCCGTTTGTGAAGTTTATCTATACGAGCGTGAAGCGTCTCTCGGAGGCCGTGCTTGACCCCCGCAGCAATTTCAAGCGCGTCGTCCATGTCCCGTATCAGGGAGCGCGTGCGCTCGGCTTCGTGATGGCGGATCTGCCGCCGCGCTTTCAGGAGGCGATGGGCGGCGGCTATGTCTGTGTCTTTGTTCCGTGGAGCCTCAACATGACCTCGGGAACGACGCTCCTCGTCAAGGAGGAGGATGCGGTGACGATCAATATTCCGAAGGAGGAGGCCCTCCAATATATGCTGACGGCAGGCGCCGTCATGCCGCTTGCCGATGTGAAAGGGAGCAGCGCACAGAAAAATGCCGGCAGGCCCTCGGAGCCCTCTGATCGAAAGCCCGGGGCGGAGGAATAGATGGCTCTTTACGGCGCAGAAGGGATCGTGCTCGGTGCACGGAATTGGGGCGAAGCCGATAAGATTGTCACCGTCTTTACCCGCGGACAGGGGATTTTGCGCGCCGCGGCATTCGGATGCCGCCGGCCGCGCAGTCCGCTCGCGGGCGCGATGCAGATGTTCGTGCACGCTGATCTGCAGCTCGCCGAGGGAGCGCGCCTCGAGACGGTGAGGACTGCTTCGGTGCGCGACCATCACGCTAAGATTTCGCTCGATCTTGCCTCGCTCGCCTATGCGACGTTTGTCGCAGAGGTGATTCGCGAATTTTTGCCCGAGGGGGTATCGGACGAGGCCTTTTTCGATCGGCTCGTCCATATTCTGACGGCATTCGAGACGCGAAATCCGCGCGTGACCGCGCTCGCCTCCGTCGTTCAGATCCTCGCGGCGGCAGGGCTGCAGCAGAGCTATGAGCGCTGCATCCACTGCGGGCGAGAGATCGAAGGGGATGCCTTTTTCCTCGCGCGCGAGGGCGGTGCGCTGTGTGCGGACTGCCGTACGGAAGGGGCGGTCCTTTTTTCGGCCGAACTGCGGGAACTGCTCATCGGCCTGCAGACGCTCGATTGGCAGAATCCGGCGCCTCCTCTGCGCGTACGGGGCGGTGTGCTCATGGCGGCGGAGGCGATTGTGCTCGCCCACGTGCGGGAACTTGTTGGGCACCCTCTTCGATCGCTCGATTTTTTAGCGCAGCTTGCATGATTTTGATAAAAATTTAAGATGACATGAAAAAATAACACTGAAAAAAAAGGAAAAGTAAAGATCGCGGCGAAAATATACAAGTAATCATTTCGCATGTACTTTTATTGTGCGAATACCAAAGAAAACAAAAAGGGAACGGAGGGGAAACCTGTCATGATCATGCTGACGAAGTTCAACTCCAAGACGAATCAAAAGGGAGAATTTGTCCTCAATGCAGAGATCATTGAGAGCATTGAGGAAACGCCGGACACAGTGATAACGCTTACCAACGGCAAGAAACTCATTGTCGAAGAGCCGATGGAGGAGATTGTGCGCCGTACGATTAAGTACCGTCGGGCGCTCCATCAAAATTAGTTGGCGAATTTCCATTCCTTTGGTATAATGGAAGGAACAGTGTGTTCCTTCACGCGGCAAGGGAGTGCCCCGGTGTGAAGCCGCTGCGGCTTCGTGGTCATTTTTAGGGAGGGAATTAACTCATGGCGGAGGAAAAGGAAGAACAGGCGGCAGAACAGCCGAAACAGAAATCGCCTATGCTGATGCTGGTTGTTGTGGTCGTCGTGGCAGTTCTGGTCGCGGTGGCTGCAGCCGGCGGTATTTCATACTACATCTTTTCACAGACGGAGTCGCCGCTGCATTCGGAAGATGGGGGCGGCAGCGGCTCACATCGTGACCCGGGCGTGTTCTACAAGCTCGGCGATCCCAAAGAAGGAATTCTGGTCAATGTCGGTGGGGGCCGCGCAGGGAAGTTCCTCAAGGCGGGGATCGTCCTGGAACTGAATCCCGGAAAATCCGAGAATGTAACGGATGGGAAAGTCGGCTCCGTCGCGGAGACGAAGATCCTCGATACGACGATGCAGTTCCTGCGCGCCGCACCGCTTGAGGAGTTTGATGCGTCCAAGCAGGACGCACTCAAGAAGCAGCTGAAGGATGCGCTCAACGAGCGCCTGGGCCAGGGCTCTGTTTACGATGTTTACATCACGAGCTTCCTGCTGCAGTAAGCAATATGATTCGCTGCACAATGGGAAGGGGGAAGAGTCTTGGCTGAGGACGTACTGTCTCAATCCGAAATAGATAAACTGCTCTCAGCGCTTTCGGATGGCTCGGTCTCCGCTGAGGAAGTCAAGGCGGAAGAAGAGGAACGCAAGGTCAAGGTCTACGACTTCAAGCGGCCGGATAAATTCTCCAAGGATCAGATTCGCACGCTCTTCATGCTGCATGAGAGCTTTTCGCGCCTCTTAAACACCTATCTGTCGGCAAGCCTGCGCGCGATGATCGACATTGAGGTTATGTCCGTCGAGCAGATGACCTATCAGGAATTTGTCCAGTCCATGGGGAATCCGTCCGTGATCGGCATCATCGCATTGCCGCCGCTGAAGGGAAATATCATTATTGAGGTCGGCACAGACATTGCGTTTGCATACATTGACCGCATTTTCGGCGGAGAAGGGAAACCCGGCGTCAAGTCGCGTGCGCTGACCGATATTGAAGCGGCCGTTATGCGGCGCTTCATTGATACGGTCATCAACTATTTCAGGGAAGCGTGGAGCAACGTCATCGAGTTCCGACCGAACTTTGAGACGATGGAGACGAATCCCCAGTTTGCCCAGATTGTCCCGCCCAGTGACATGGTTGTGCTCATCACGATCCATGTCAAGATGGGGGATGTCGAGGGCATGATGAACGTCTGTATTCCGTACCTCGTGCTCGAGCCTGTTATGTCAAAGCTCACAACATCATTCTGGGTAGCGTCCTCTGTGGATAAAGAGAGCACCCCCGAGCAGGTGGCAGAGCTCCAGCGCAAGATCGAGCGGACGTGGGTGCCGTTTTCAGTCGAGCTCGGCTCGGTTGATATTACGATCAACGAATTCCTTACCCTCGGCTTCGGCGACGTTCTGCAGCTTGATACGCTGGCGCAGGATGAACTCGTCTGCTATGTCGGGACGAATCCAAAATTCCGCGCGCACCCCGGCACTGCCGGAAAGCGCATGGCTGTTCAGATATCCGGCATTATAGAAGGAGATGACGACGCGAATGAGTGATGAAATGATCTCGCAGGAGGAGATCGATGCTCTCCTAAGCGGTGGGGCGGGAGGAGATTCGCCCGCAGATGATGCCGCGCCTGCCGCTGACGCATCCTCCACCGATGATGCCGGCATCACCGATATGGAGCGTGACGCGCTCGGAGAGATCGGCAACATTTCCATGGGCGGTGCGGCGACGACGCTGTCCGTCCTGCTTGGGCGCAAGGTATCAATCACAACGCCGACCGTCTCTGTTTCCAATCTGCGCACGCTCAAGGAAAGATACCCGATCCCGTTCCTCGTGGTGGAGGTCGGATACAGCGTCGGGATCGAGGGCAACAATGTCCTCTGCATTCAGGCGCGGGACGCCGCAATCATCGCCGATCTGATGATGGGCAACGACGGCACGAATCCCGACGAGGAGCTCAGCGAAATTCATATGAGCGCGGTCAGCGAGTCCATGAACCAGATGATGGGCAGTGTCGCGACCTCGCTCTCCTCGATGTTCAACAAAAAGGTGGATATCACCCCGCCTGTGGTGACGCTCGTGGATCTTGGAACGGCGGAAGTCGTGTCCAAGCTGCTCGACAAGGTGGATCCGATCATACAGACATCCTTCCGCATGGAGGTGGACGGGCTCATTGACAGTGAGATCATGCAGCTCCTGCCGCTGGACGTCGCGAAGGATATGGTCGATGCCCTGATGAATCAGCAGGCGGATGTCGATAATGAAGAAGAAGCGATCGTGGCAGCTGCCGCAGAGCCGCCCCCGGCGGCCGCACCTGCCGCAGCCGCTGCGCCTGTTGCCGCCGCAGCAGCCCCTGAGAACTATGGATATGGAGCACCGCCTATGCAGCCACATGTCGCATCGAATGTTCCGGTACAGTCGGCACAGTTTACGCCGCTAAGTTCTGTTCCGGTACAGGTCAATGATGCTAATATCGGTCTTATTCTCGATGTGCCCCTTCAGGTCAATGTCGAACTCGGCCGAACAAAGAAGTCGATCAAGGACATTCTCGATCTGACGAAGGGCTCGATTGTAGAGCTGGATAAACTTGCCGGAGAACCTGTGGATATCATGGTCAACGGAAAGTATCTGGCGAAGGGCGAGGTTGTCGTCATTGACGAGAACTTCGGCGTTCGCATCACGGAGATTGTCAGCCCTCTGGAGCGCGCAGCGCGTCTCCAGTAGCGGAAGGAATATGGATCTTTTGGGAGTAGTGCAGAAAATCCTTGTCACAGGCGGTACTTTTCGTTATAATGAGTAACGATTTAAAATGCACATAGATGTATGTGCATTGCCCCTGGAATAGGGATATTCTTCAGTCGGATTAAGGAGAGATGAGAAAATGGCAACTCGCGTTCTGATCGTTGATGATGCGGCGTTTATGCGAATGATGGTGAAGGACATCCTGTCGAAGAACGGCTATGAAATTGTCGGCGAAGCGGAGAACGGCATGAAGGCGCTGGAGAAGTATCAAGAACTCAAGCCGGATCTTGTGACGATGGATATCACGATGCCGGAGATGGACGGGATCACCGCTGTGAAAGAGATCAAAAAGGTTGACCCTGCGGCGAAGGTCGTTATGTGCAGTGCCATGGGCCAGCAGGCAATGGTCATCGAGGCGATTCAGGCGGGTGCGCGCGACTTCATCGTGAAGCCGTTCCAGGCGGATCGCGTTCTGGAGGCCATTCGCAAAGCCGTCGGCTGATGAGCGGACGGATATTTTCTCTGTCCCTGCTGCTCGGATGCATACTTGTCGTACTATGTACGGGTGATGCGTCTGCTGCAGGTGAGACGGGCGGCGGATATCTAGCCGGATATGAAGAGGCTGACCCGCGCCCGTCGGCCGTATCATGGTGGTCGACGGTCGCCTACGTGGTCAGCCTTTTTGCTGTTTTTGCATTTGTTGTGATCCTTGCCTACTTTGTGGCGCGCACCTTTGGCAAGAGCTCGATGCGAACGCTGGCGGCACGCGGCGGTCAGGTGTATCTGCAGCTGCCGCTCGGACCGAACCGTTCGGTCTGTGTGGTGGAGCTGTTTGGCCGCATTTTTGTGCTCGGCGTTACCGATACGAACATTCGCCTGATTACGGAGATTGACGATCCCGAGACGGTGGAGGAGATTCGCTCGGCAGAACCGCCGGCCGGAGGCGTTTTTCAGGAGCAGTTCGGCTCGCTGTCGGATTTTGTTCAAAAGATACCGCCGCTTTTCCGGAAGTAGGGCGAAATAGGGAGAAATGGGGGGACAGAATTGGGGCGCATATGGCTTGTTTTGGGAGGCGCGGCGCTCCTTTTGCTCGGCGCGGGACATGCGGACGCCGCGCCGCTGATCCCCACCGTCAGCCTTGGTGTCGGAACCTCGGAAAATCCGCAGGATGTGGCGACCAGCATGCAGCTGCTCGCCGTGCTTACGATTGTTTCGCTGGCACCGGCCATTCTGGTCATGACGACCTCTTTTGTCCGGATCGTCGTCGTCATCGGGTTCCTGCGCAATGCGCTCTCCACGCAGAATGTGCCGCCGAACCAGGTGGTCATCGCGCTGTCCCTGTTTTTGTCGTTCTACATCATGGCACCCTACTGGGGGCAGGCGAACGAAAACGGGATCCAGCCCTATCTGGCGGGAGAGATATCACAGGAGCAGGCGCTTGAGAATGTTGTCGACCCGATGCGCGAGTTCATGTTCCGCCAAACACGAGAATCTGACCTCGCGCTCTTTGTCAATCTGTCGGATGCGCCGCGGCCGGACGGCCCTGAGGATGTATCGACGTTCACGCTCATCCCTGCGTTCATTATCAGTGAGCTGAAGACGGCGTTCCAGATCGGATTTATGATCTATATCCCGTTTATCGTTATCGATATGATCGTTGCGAGTACGCTCATGTCCATGGGCATGATGATGCTGCCGCCGGTGATGATCTCGCTGCCGTTTAAGATCCTGCTGTTTGTTATGGTTGATGGGTGGCATCTCCTGATCCAGTCGCTCATCATGAGTTTCCGCTGACGGGGAGGCGCACTGATGTCCGGAGATTTGGTCATCCAGCTTGCCCAGGAAGCGCTCATGATTGTCCTCTTGGTCTCTGCCCCCATGCTGGGCCTGGGCCTTATTGTCGGCCTTTTGGTAGCCGTGTTTCAGGCGACGACTTCGATTCAGGAGCAGACGCTGGCGTTCATCCCGAAGATCATTGCGGTATTTGTCGCCATCTTGATCTTTGGTCCGTGGATGCTGCGCATCATGGTGGAGTATGTGACAAATGTCTTTGTCAATCTGCCGCAGTATCTGCGATGAAAGGGGCGGCGCTGCATGGATTTGTATGAGCTGCTTCAGGGGCATATTGCGGCGTTTTTGCTGACACTCACAAGGATCAGCGGCATCTTTTTAATTTCGCCGTTTTTCGGCAGCATGAACATCGCACCGTTCTTTCGCGTAGGGATTGCGTTGGCGATGACCGTGGTGCTCTTTCCTGTAATTGACAGACTGGGCGTTGTCGCGGCCCCTGATACCATCATTATGTTTGCGGTTGCGGCTGCCGGCGAGTTGTTTATCGGCTGGCTGATCGGTTTTGTCGCGTACATTTCCTTTGCCGCCATCACCATGGCGGGCAAGGTCATGGATATGCAGGTGGGATTTGCCATCGTTAATGTTGTAGATCCGACTTCCGGTCAGCAGATACCGCTCATCGGAAGTTTTCTTTATAATTTAGCGGTGATCATCCTGTTGGTGACCAACGGGCATCATATGATTATTGCAGCGTTGGTGGAGAGTTTTCGGGCTGTTCCGCTCGCCGGGATGGAGCCTAATCTGTCGATTGCGCTGCTCCTGGCCAATTTCACCGGCGGGATTTTCGTCACGGGGATGAAGATTGCGATGCCGATTACCTTTGCCATCCTGCTCACCAACGTGGGACTCGGCATTTTATCGCGCACGATGCCGCAGATGAATATCTTCGTTGTCGGCATTCCGATGCAGCTGATGATCGGCATTGTTGTTCTCTCAATGATTATTCCGTTCTATGTCTTATTCCTGGATGTGCTGTTTAATGAAATGTATGGAAATATATCGCTTGCGGTACGCGCCCTGCAATAGGTGCGCATTCGTCTTTGACCTCCAGCGTTTCGCCGGCGGGGAAAAGACGGAAGAACCGACTGCGAAAAAGCGTGCCGATGCCCGGAAAAAAGGACAGGTCGGGCGCAGTCAGGAACTGAATACGGCATTTGTCCTGCTCGTGGGCTTCTTCTCTCTGAAGCTCCTGTGGGACTCTATCTATCTTTCGATCGCGACCTACACAACCTATGTGTTCAGCAATCTGAACCAGACGGTCGATACGGAGAATATCATCCGCATCTTCATCGGCATCATCATTGTACTTGCCAAGACCGCGTTCCCAATCATGCTCTTTATCATGGTCATCGGCCTTGCGATCAACTTTTTCCAGGTCGGCCTGAATTTCAGTGCGGAGTCCATTGAGTTCAAGCTGGATAAATTGAATCCGATCAACGGATTCGGGCGCATCTTTTCGAAGCGGGCGCTTGTGGAGCTGGCAAAGTCCTTCTTTAAGATCATCGTCATCGGCTTCTTTCTCTACCGCTTTATTCACGAGCAAATTCTTGCGATGCCGCAGTTCATGTTCTTCGATCTGACAACGAGCCTTGCGCTGGTCGCCGAGATCATCTTCCAGATGGCGTTCATCGTTATCGGCGTCATTATGATTATGGCGTTCTGCGACTATGGCTACCAGAGATGGCAGACGACGCAGGATCTCAAGATGACAAAGCAGGAAGTCAAGGACGAGATGAAACAGACTGAGGGAGACCCGCAGATCAAGGGGAAGATCCGTCAAAAGCAGCGTCAGATGGCAATGGCACGCATGATGAAGGAAGTCCCAAAGGCGGATGTCATCATCACGAACCCGACGCACTATGCCGTGGCGCTCTCCTATGAGCAGGGGATGGTCGCGCCGACCGTCGTCGCCAAAGGACAAGATCTCGTCGCACAGCGCATCAAGGAGATTGGGCGCGATGCGCGTGTCCCGATCATTGAGAATAAACCGCTTGCGCGTACGCTCTATGCCGCCGTGCAGGTCGGCGAGGCTGTGCCGCATGAGCTCTATCAGGCGGTCGCTGAAGTCCTCGCCTATGTCTACCGTTTGAAACATGCGCGGCGCGGCGCATAGGATGCGACAAAAGTCTTATTTTTATCATTTGACGTATTTTCTATATTTGGTATAATATTTAGATGGCAGGAACTTTGTCTGCCCCAAGGGAAATGAGAATGAAGGAGGGAATGAGAACATGCCAGCACCGCAGTCCAGCAGTGTAAATCCTCTTTCATCGGGCAATCTCATACAACGATACAGCGATGTCCTGATCGCCGTTGCTATCGTAACGATCGTCATCATGATGATCATTCCTCTGCCGACGATTCTTCTCGATATCCTGATTTGTCTGAATATCACGATTGCACTGCTCGTTGTCATGTCGGCGATCTATAACGTAGAGGCACTCGATCTCTCCGTCTTCCCGTCATTACTTTTGATTACGACGCTCTTTCGATTGGCGCTGAATATCTCGTCGACACGACTTATCCTCCTCAACGGCTATGCCGGTGAGGTTATTACTGCGTTCGGAAACTTTGTCGTCGGCGGTAATGCCGTCGTCGGCTTTATCGTGTTCGTTATTCTCGTCATTGTGAACTTTATCGTCATTACAAAGGGTTCCGAGCGCGTTGCCGAAGTGTCCGCACGCTTTACCCTCGACGCGATGCCCGGCAAGCAGATGGCGATCGATGCCGATCTGAACCAAGGGGCGATCACAGATGCGGAGGCAAAGCGACGCCGTGAGAAAGTTCAGCGCGAGTCCGACTTCTTCGGGGCGATGGACGGTGCTTCGAAGTTTGTCAAGGGCGACGCGATCGCTGCCATCGTCATCATGCTCATCAACATCGGCGGCGGCTTTGTTATCGGCATGCTCCAGCGCGATATGGATGCAGCACAGGCGCTGCAGACCTATACGCTGCTGACGGTCGGTGAAGGCCTCGTCGCACAGATTCCGGCGCTCCTCATCTCGACAGCGACGGGTATTATTGTAACCCGTTCCGCTGCGGAGGGGAACCTCGGAGGCGATCTTGTAAAACAGCTCTTCCGCAATGCGCGTATTTTCATGATCCTGACGGGCGTACTCCTCTTCCTTGCTGTCATGCCGGGTCTTCCGGGCATCCCCTTCCTGGCGCTTGCCGCGCTCTGCGGCTTCATCGCGTGGAATCTCCATCGCGGGCAGGCGGTGGAGCAGGAGGTGCAGCAGGTCGAGCGGAAGGCAAAGGCGAAAAAGGAGGCGACGACCCCTGAGAATATCGTCTCGCTCCTGCAGGTCGATCCGATGGAACTTGAGATCGGCTATAGCCTCATTCCTCTCGTGGATACGGGGCAGGGAGGTGACCTCCTCGACCGCATCGTCATGATCCGAAGGCAGTGTGCGCTCGAGCTCGGTCTTGTTGTGCCGACCATCCGCATCCGTGATAATATACAGATCAAGCCGAATGCATATATCATTAAACTGAAGGGCGTTGAGATCGCGCGCGGTGAGCTGATGCTCGACCACTATCTCGCGATGAACTCGGGGACGGTGTTCGAAGAGGTGCCGGGCATTGAGACGACCGAGCCGGCATTCGGGCTGCCAGCACTCTGGATCTCGGAGAATGAGCGTGAGCAGGCGGAGCTGAACGGCTATACCGTCGTTGATGCAGTCTCTGTCCTTGCAACCCACCTCACCGAGATCATCAAGCAGCACGCTGCTGAGATCCTCGGCAGGCAGGAGACGCAGAATCTGCTCGATAATCTGCATAAGACAAACGCTGCGCTTGTGGACGAGGTCGTTCCGAACCTGCTCACGGTGGGAGAAGTGCAGAAGGTGCTCGCGAACCTCCTGCATGAGCGCATCTCCATTCGCGATATGAGTACAATCCTCGAGGTGCTCGCCGACTACGGCACAGCGACGAAGGATACAGACATCCTGACCGAGTATGTGCGGCACGCAATGGCGCGCCACATTACCCAGCAGAATGTCCAGAACGGTATCCTGCCCTGCATCACGCTCGATCCTGCGATTGAGAATAAGATCGCAGGCAGCGTGCAGCGCACGGAACATGGTTCCTATGTCAGCCTCGACCCAGATTCCATGCAGAAGCTCTTGACGGCTCTGCAGGAAGAACTGCGAAAGCTGACCGATCAAGGCTATCAGCCTATTGTGCTCACAAGTCCGACCGTGCGTCCCTATTTCCGCAATCTCGTCGAGCGTTCCATTCCCGGACTGATCGTGCTCTCCCATGCGGAAATTGAACAGAATGTTGAAATCCAGATCCTTGGGGTGGTGAAAATCTAAGTGCGGGTCAAGACGGTGCGCGCATCCTCGGTGAAGGAAGCGATGGAACAGATCAAAGACGAGCTCGGCAGCGACGCCGTGCTTCTTCATACAAAAAAATATCGTGAGGGCGGTGTTCTTGGCGGGGAGGAGATGATCGAGGTGACTGCAGCAGTCGATGAGACTCAGACGCATGTGCCGCGCACGCCATCGGCCTACGTGCCGCCGGCTGCGCCTATTCTCCCTACCAATGTCGTAAATCAGTATCGGATGAGCGAGATCCCCGCGCAGGAGGGAGCGTCTTCTCTTCCGGCGGAAGGAATGCTCCCTCTATATCATGCCTATGCGCCTGAAATGCCTCCGGCGCAGTCTTATGCGATGCAGGAGCCCACTGCCCCGCCGCTCTCCAATATGCCGGAATCGCCTCCCGATGCTTTGCCGCAGCAGCCGGTGCCCTCTGCCTATGATCCGGCAGCGGCGCCCGCACAGGAGCCCGCCGTTCCGTCTGCTCCTGATGCATCCGCGGACGACGGCTCTGCCGAACGAATTCGTCTCCTTGAGGATGAGCTGGCACAGATGAAAACAATGCTCGCCTCCATGATGGCGGCGAACAAACCAAAGGAAGTCGTCTCTATCCGAGATGCACTGCGCCGGCAGGATGTCCATGAGGAGCTGTGCGAGGATCTTTCCGGCAAGATCTCGATCACCGATGTGAATCTGGACAGTCTTGATTCGCGTGCGGCGGGCGTTCTGGCAGGGTATCTGACGCAGGTCATGAAGTTCACGGACGGGCTGCGCCTGAGTCCCCACGGTTCCCGCGTTGTTGCCTTCATCGGCACGACAGGCGTCGGCAAGACGACAACCCTTGCGAAGATTGCTGCGCATTTCGTGCTGGAGCAAAATCTCAAGGGGGCGCTCATCACGGCGGATACCTACCGCATCTCCGCCGTAGAGCAGCTCAAGAAATATGCTGAGATCCTGGGGCTGCCGGTGGAAGTCGTTTACTCCGCCGCAGATCTCAGAAAGGCGATTACGCGCCACCGCAGCAAGGACTTTGTTCTTGTTGACACGGCGGGGCGAAGCCAATACAATGAGTTCCAGATGGATGAGCTCAAAGAGCTGCTTATGGCGCATCCTCGTATGGAAAAGCACCTTGTCGTCAGCGCGACGACGAAGGAACAGGATGCGGCGGAGATCATTGACCGCTTCTCTGTATGCGCGCCGAATCGGATCATTTTTACCAAGACAGACGAAACACGATCGATCGGCATGGTGCTCAACCTGCTCGCGCAGCGGGAGCTGCCGCTTTCCTTCTTATCCAATGGGCAGAGTGTGCCGGACGACATCATTCCTGCGACGGCAGAACGTCTGGCGGAACTGCTCTTGAGGGAATGATATGACGGATCAGGCAACGCGGCTGCGCCAAATGGTCTTCTCTGACGGGGAAACGCCGCAGGCGGCGAGTACCTCATCTGCACAGGCAGCGGCCTGGGTGAACGTACGAGTCGTTGCGGTCACCAGCGGAAAGGGCGGCGTCGGCAAGACAAACATTGCCGTTAATCTTGCAATTGCTCTTCAGCGCAGGGGGCACCGCGTGCTCGTCATCGATGCCGATCTTGGAATGGCGAATGTCGATGTGCTCCTCGGCACTGCTTCGCGAAAACACCTGCTGGACCTTCTGCAGCCGGAGGTGGAACTCGACGATGTTATTGTTGAGACGCCGCATGGTATTCAGTATATATCAGGCGGATCGGGGATCGAGAAAGCGCTGGAGTACGATCACGCAGAAAAGCTCCTCCTCCAGCAGAAACTGACAGGCTGCGCGGCGCGCGCCGATCTCATCCTTGTCGATACGGGCGCAGGGCTCGGACGGAACGTGATGGACTTCATCCTCGCAGCGGATGAGGTGCTGCTCGTAACGACCCCGGAGCCGACCTCACTGACGGATGCCTATGCCGTGATGAAAGCGTACAGCATTTATGCCGTGCAGAAGAATCTTCGCCTCATCATCAACCGCGTGTATGAGCAGAAGGAGAGCCGCGAGGTTGCATTCAAACTGCAGCGCGCCGCCGATAAGTTCCTGCATATGCAGGTGCCGTGCCTCGGGTATGTCTTTGAAGACACGGCAGTCACGAAAGCGGTGCGACAGCAGACACCGCTGATCAAGGCGGCACCGAATGCGGCCGCCGCACGCTGCATTGACGCCCTCGCAGAGGCGTTGATCACGGGGGATGAGATGTGCATCAAACGGGGTTGGAAAGGTTTTTTACAGCAAATTTTCAACTTTTCAGCGTAGCCAAGGAGGAAAATTCAGATGGCGGGCGAATTGGTACAGGCAAGGAGTATTTTAGCTATCGGGCAGAGGCTGGAAATATTCTTTGAGAACAGCGAGGAGGGGACCCAAGGCTACACGAGCCGCATAGAAGATATCACCGGGGATGAACTCGTTGTCGCCATGCCCGTGGATGAACGCCGCGTTCCTGTCATCCCGCGCGTCGGTGAGAACCTGTATGTGCTCGCGGCCGGGGACGGGTGCCACTACCGATTTTTCAGCGTTCATCATAGTCACGGCCACTATGAAGGAAAGCTTCCCGTTCTGCACATCTCTATTCCCGAAGTCGCGGAGCGCTTCCAGAAACGAGGCCTTTTCCGCATTCGGGTGAACCTGATTGCCACCATCCGTCTTGTCGACGGACAGGGGCAGATCGCCGCGCCGCAGCGTGTGCCGATCGTGGATCTCAGCGGAAGCGGGATGGCGTTCTCCTTTGCAAAGCCGGTGTCGCTGGACTCATATGTAGCGCTTGAAATCAACGATGTGCCGGGCATTGGGACGATCGAACTCATGTCACGGGTAAAGCGCTCAACGCGTATTGAACGTGAGGACGACCTGCCGATCTATCACATCGGCGTGCAATTTCAGGGGCTCTCACGTAGCCTGCGGGATCAGATCGTCCGCTACCTCTTCCAGGTACAGCGCAGTCAGGTGGAGCGCGTAAAAGATGACTGACAGCAGAAAGAAGACCATGGCAATGGGCGGCCGAGGCGATCCGCACGCACGCATGCGGATCGTTGTGATCGGTTCCTCGACGGGAGGCCCCCAGGCGCTGCAAACCGTGATCACGAGTCTGCCGGAGGATTTTCCCTGTCCCGTCGTCGTCGTGCAGCATATGCCGCCCGGCTTTACCAATGCCCTGGCGGGGCGCCTGCACTGCGTTTCGAAAGTCCGAGTACAGGAGGCGCGGGATGGGGATATACTCAAGCCGGGGTGCGTGTACATCGCGCCCGGGGATCGCCACCTGCGTGTCTTAAGTGAGTCCGGTGCACGGCGCATTGTGCTCAGTGATGAACCGCCGGTCGGCAATCATCGGCCCGCAGTTAATGTAATGTATGACTCTGTTGCGCATCTGGGGAAGGATGTCGTTGCCGTGATTCTCACAGGAATGGGGAATGACGGACGCGAAGGGATGCGCAAGATCAAAGCAAACGGCGGCTACTGCATTGCGCAGGATGAAGCAACCTGCGTTGTCTACGGGATGCCAAAATCCGTGATTGACGCAGGCCTGGCCGATGAGATATGCCCATTACCGCAGATCGCGCATGCGATTGAGGCGGCTGTGAGAAGATAGGAAGTAGGGGGAATATCAATGGATAACCAGTATATGGACATGTTCCTGGACGAGTCACATGAGCATCTTCAGTCTCTGAATGAAGGCCTGCTCCGCCTCGAGGAGAACATGGAGGAGGTCAGCGCCGTCAACGACATCTTCCGCAACGCGCACACGCTCAAGGGCATGTCCGCGACGATGGGATTTACCAAGATTGCGGAGCTGACGCATGAGATGGAGGATGTTCTGGACCTCGTCCGCAAAGAACAACTCAAACTCAATGAAGACATTATGGATACGCTGTTCAAATGCCTCGACTCTTTGGAGCAGATGGTAGACAGCGTCGGAAACGGCGAGGCGGAGGATGTCGTCGATGTTTCTGATCTCGTTGCAAAGCTCAGCTCGATCTCCAAGGGGACTCCTGCGCCCGCCGCAGCAGAACCGGCGGCCCCCACATCTGCCGGGAGCAGCAGCGGAGCGGAGGTCGATCTCGGCTTTGACGAGATCGATCTCGATGTCATGAAAAAGGCAAAAGAAGCCGGCATGCATCTCTACCATGTCAAGGTTACACTGATGGAAACCTGCGTTCTCAAGGCAGCACGCTCGGTTATGGTCATGCATGCCCTCGATGAGGTCGGCGATGTCATCAAGAGCATCCCGTCTGCGGAGGATCTCGAGCAGGAGAAGTTCGAGCTCAGCTTTGATGTTGTTGTGGCGAGCTCCGACGATGCCGAGTCTGTGCAGAACGCTGTCGATACCGTCTCCGAAATTGAAGATATTGCGGTCGAGGAACTCGACCCCGATAAAATCGGCAAAGGCGGAGATGCTGCACCTGCGGCTGCACCCGCCGCTTCTGCAGCTGCCGCCCCAGCAAAGAAAGAGGGGGCAAAAAAGCCTGCGGCGGCGCCCGCCAAGAAGCAGCATCAAAGCCAGAGTGTTCGTGTCGATATCGAAAAACTCGATACACTGATGAACCTCATGGGCGAGCTCGTCATCAACAAGGTGCGTCTCGAGCAGATCGGCCAGACACACCGCATGAGCGATCTTATGGAGACCCTCGAGCAGATGGACCGCGTGACGGGCGATCTGCAGAACATTGTTATGAAGGTCCGCATGGTTCCGGTCAGCGCTGTATTCAATCGCTTCCCCCGCATGGTGCGCGATGTTTCCAAGGAACTGGGCAAGGAGATCAACCTGACGATCGAGGGCGAGGAAACCGAGCTCGACCGTACCGTTATCGACGAGATCGGCGATCCGATCATGCATCTTCTGCGCAACTCGCTCGATCATGGCGTTGAGAGCCCGGATGTGCGCGAGGCAAAGGGCAAGCCGCGCGTCGGTGAAGTCGGCCTCATTGCCCGCCATGAAGGGAACAACGTTGTCATCATGATTACGGATGACGGCGCGGGCATCGACGCAGACAAGATTCGCCGCAAGGCCGTGGAAAAGGGCATGATCTCTCAGGAGGAAGCGGACCGCCTCGATGATGCAGATGCCGTCCGCCTCATCTTCCTGCCCGGCTTCTCGACGGCAGAGAAGATCACGGATATCTCCGGCCGCGGCGTCGGCATGGATGTTGTGCGCAGCAAGATCGAGGCCCTTTCAGGCCATGTCGATGTTGAGACGCACATCGACGAGGGATCCGTCTTTAAGATCAAGCTTCCGCTGACACTCGCGATCATTCAGGCGATGCTCGTGCAGGTGCAGGACGAGATGTATGCCATCCCGCTCGGATCGATCGACAGCACGATCAACATCGAGCCGACGGATATTCAGACCGTCCAGAACAAAGAGGTCATTGTCCTGCGCGGTGAGATTATCCCAATCATCCGCATGGAGGAATCCCTCCAGGTGCCCCATACAAAGGACTCGGACGAGCTCTTCGTGGTCGTCGTCCACGCGGGCGAGGCGAAGGCCGGCATCGTCGTAGACAATCTGATCGGCCAGCAGGAAATCGTCATCAAGACACTCGGCAACCTCTTTGCCGGACTTAAGCTCTTCGGCGGAGCAACGGTGCTCGGCGACGGGAAGGTCGCGCTGATTCTTGATGTTGCAACGATGATACAGCAGTAAGCAGGGGAGGGCAAATAAGATGGCAGAGGATATGAATCAGGGGAATGTGCCGCAGAACTCTCAGTATGTGGCATTCAATCTTCGTGATGAGGAATATGGCGTCAGCATTCTGAATGTGCAGGAGATCCGCAATCTGACGGATATCACGCGCGTTCCGTTTGCGGCAGACTTTATCAAGGGCGTTATCAATCTGCGCGGCTCGGTTCTCCCCGTAATCGATCTCAAGAAGCGTCTTGGACTCGCGGAGACACCGTACACAGAACGCACGCGCATTGTTACGGTAGCGGTTGATGATGTACATGTCGGCATGCTGGTCGATGCGGTGACCGAGGTGCTCAGCCTCGAGAACGAGCCGGTGGATACGAAGAAAGCAACGAATGCACGTGAAAGCAGCCGGTTCCTCAGCGGCATCGGAAATATCAACGGAAGGCTGATCGTTCTTCTCAATCTGGAGGAGATTGTCGGACTTCCGAAGGAAGCGAAATAAATGCTTCACCAGATGAGGTAGGGTTTAATGGCAGTAGATGATGATCTGACAGAACTGTCGGAGATGCAGCTCGATGTGCTGCAGGAGATCGGGAATGTCGGTGCGGGCAACTCCGCTACGGCACTTTCCCGCCTCATTCAGCGCCGCATCGAGATGAATGTGCCGCAGGTAGCGCTCGTTCCAATCGAAGATGTCCCGGAATTTGTCGGCGGACCGGAACTGGTTGTCGTCGGTATTTTCCTGCGCGTTTATGGGAAGGCACCGAGCAACATCCTCTTTCTCATTCCGCGCGAGAGCGCCTTTGCGCTTGTAGATACGCTGCTCGGGCGCAAGCGCGGCGAGACGACAGAGCTGGACGCGATGGATGAATCAGCATTGATGGAGATCGGCAATATTCTTGCCGGGTCCTATTTGAATGCGTTCTATACGTTCACCGGGATGAGCATGCTGCCGTCGATCCCTGCGCTCGCTGTGGATATGGCGGGCGCGATTCTCAATGTCGTTCTGGTTCAGCTCGGCGAGATGGGCGATCATGCGCTGCTCATCGAGACGAACTTTGTGGCGGACGATCAGAGCATCAGCGGACATTTCTTCCTTGTCCCTGATCCGGGCTCACTGGGCAGCATTATGAATGCGGTAGGAGTTGGATGATATGCCGGATTTGATCAAAGTCGGTATGGCCGACTACAAAGTCGGCGCAGCTCCGTCCACATTGATCAGTTATGGATTGGGCTCGTGCATCGGTCTCTCTCTCTATGATCCCCAGGCGAAGGTCGGCGGCCTGCTTCACTATATGCTGCCGGACAGCAAACAGGCACGCCCTTCGGACACCCCTGCAAAATTTATCGATACCGGTTTCCCGCTCATGCTCGCGGATGTTCTGAAGCTCGGCGCGGTAAAATCGCGCCTTGTTGCAAAGATTGCAGGCGGCGCGCAGATGTTTGCGTTCTCCAACTCGACGAGCGTGATGCGCGTCGGCGAGCGCAATGCGGAGGCGGCAAAGGCCCTGCTCAGCCAGCATGGAATTCGCCTGATTGCGGAGGATACCGGCCTCAACTACGGGCGTACGGTCTCCATCGATCTTAATGACGGCGCATATACGGTAAAGACGGTCAGCAAAGGGGATAAAAAAATCTAGAGGCAGGTGAAGATTTTGTTTAAACTGGGGATGGCGCTTGTATTCGCGGTGATTGCGGCACTCGTCGTATTTCTCACCGGGCTTTTTTACGATGCCCGTGTCGCAACAGCACTCCTGCGGAGTCTCATTGCATTCCTCTGTGCAGGCATATTCACCTATCTTGTGACGTTTATACTCGAGGCAAAGGGCTGGGCCGCGTTCGATAAAGAGCCGGAAGAGCGTATGCGGGATATGCAGACGCAGGTTTACCATGCGGATGATATTGACTTTGACGCAGCGGAGGATGGGAAGGATGAGGAGGCCGCAGAGGCCTTCGCAGAACCGGCAAGTTTTAAGCCGCTTTCGGAGAATTCGCTCGTGCATATGACGGCGCCGCCCGCTGAGGAGCAGCCGACCGATGGAGAGGAAGCGCCTGCACCTGCATAAGAAGTGCGCGGACGGCTGAGAGGAGATGATGCAGATGACGGAGCAGACGGCAGAGGATATTGACATGCTGTGGCGTGCCTACGAGACCGAAAAAACCGTTGCCGTGCGCAACCGCATCGCAGAGCATTATCTTCCCCTCGTACGGCTGGTCGCCGGTCGAATTGCCATCAGCCTCCCGCAGCATGTTGATCGGGAGGATCTCCTCAGCAGCGGTTTTTTCGGACTGTTGGACGCGATTGAGCGCTATGAGCTTGCCCGCGGCAATAAGTTTGAGACGTATGCCGGCGTGCGTGTGCGCGGAGCCATGCTGGATCATCTGCGCGCGAAAGATTGGATCCCCGTCAGCGTGCGTCAGAACATCAAAAAGTATGAGAAGGCTGTCGCACATCTCGAGGGAGAACTCGGGCGCACGGCAACGGATGAGGAGCTCGCTGAGGAACTTGATCTCACAATCGAGGGCCTGCATCATCTGGAGGGGCAGGTCAGTGCAGCCACGGTCATTCCGCTTGAAGAATACCTGCGCACGGACTCTCCTGCATCGCTGGAGGACGGCCCTGTCGAGCACGCGGAGTGGACTGAGGTCAAGGAGACGCTCGCAGCGGCGATTGAGAAGCTTCCGGAGAAGGAACGTACAGTTATTACGCTGTACTATTATGACGAGATGACGCTCAAGGAGATCGCTGCGATTCTGCATCTCTCAGAGGCACGTATCTCGCAGCTGCATACGAAGGCGATTTTCCGCATGCGGGGATCGCTGGCACGTATGAATGATGAAGAGTAGTGCGCATGAACCCCTGCGGGAAATAGTTGTAATAAAAGCGCAATTTTGATGGAGCGAGAGTGGTATTATGGAGCGTACCGTTGGGAGTAAAAGCGAAGGATTTCAGCTTGTCATTCGATCGGATGGCAGCTATCTCACCGTTTATCCGCAAGAGGTCGGCAGCCCGGGCGTCGAAATCGGGAGCCTCAAGGAGAAAATGAAAGAAGCGGGGGTCGCGGATTTTGACGCTCTGCAGCTGGCGCGCCTTGTGCGCGCGGCCGATGGCGTCGAAACGAAACTTGATCCTGCGCCGGGAGACGGGGAGGAGAATACCGTCATTCCCGTCAGTGTTGAAATCCCGCCTGATGCGATGACGGCGGCCGTGCGCTTTGACGAGAAGAACGGCAATCTTCCGCCGAGCGTCTCCGATGTGATTGACGCGCTTACTGCGAAGAAGGTTGTTTACGGAATCGACCGCGCGGCAGTTGAGCGCGGACTTACGGATCTGTCGCCCTTCATAGCTGCGCGCGGCACTGCCCCCGAGGCGGGAGAAGATGCGCGCATCGAGAAGAAATTTGATATGGGCGTCAAGGGGCGTCCCGCTGCCCGTGCCCATGACCGCGTAGACTATAAGGATATGAATATCTTTATTCGGGCGCACGTCGGCGACGTACTTGCCGTGCGTGTTCCCGAGACTCCGGGAACCCCAGGAAAGAACGTATTCGGAGAGGAGATTGCTCCAAAACCTGGAAAACCGGCCGCACTGCCCCAGGGCAAGAATACGAAAATCGTGAATACGAACGAACTCGTTGCGGTGATTGACGGACAGATTGTGGACGACGGCAAAAAAATCGGCGTCGATCCGCATCTTGTCATCGACAGCAGTGTCGATGTCGGGACCGGAAATATTGACTTTGCCGGCAGCATCGAGATCCAAGGCGATGTCGAGAGCGGATTTTCAGTCAAGGCGGTCGGAGATGTTGAAATCAAAGGGATGGTTGGCGGTGCGGAGATCGAGGGCCGCAATGTCATCATACACGGCGGCATTCGCGGAATGAATACCGGTAAAATTCGTGCACGCGAGGATGTGAGTGCCTCTTTCGTCGAGAATGCGAACGTTGCGGCCGGACGCGACATTTTTATCAACGACGTTGTCCTCCACTCAGAGATGCGCGCAGGCCATCACGTCCTCGTTGAGGGCCGCCGCGGCATTATTACGGGCGGTACCGTCAGTGCCGGAGAGTCCATTCGTGCGAAGGTTTTCGGCAACACATTTTATGTACAGACCAATCTGAATGTCGGAATCGATCCCAACTTAAAGCATCAGCACGATACGCTCCTGCAGGATTATCAGACGGCAAACAAGCAGCTCACAGAGATTCAGCGCGCACTCGAAATCCTAAAGAAGCAGCCGCTCATGAGCCTGCCCGAGAAGCGGCGGGAGCAGCTGGTCAAGATGACGCATCTGCAGTTCCCTCTTGCAAACAAAATCAAAGAGATGCAGGAACAGCTCGAACAGCTGAATAATGAGCTTGAAGAAATGAAGCACGGCACGATCGCGGCTTCGGATACCGTCTATCCAGGCGTTAATGCTACCATCAACGGGGTAAAGAAGGCTATTGGCGAGGAGCTCCACCACGCTAAACTTCGGATGGTCGACGGCGAAATCGTTGTAGGCATCCTGTAGACAAGGAGGCAGACCCATGAATGTCACGCCAATCAGCATGCAGATGATGTTCCCCCAGTCAAATGAGGCGGGAAATATTCAAAGCAACATGCAGAACCAGGTCAACATCCAGCAGAGTTTCGAATCCATTCGTCAAAAAGAGGATGCGGAGCTCGCGCGCCAGCAAGTGCGCGCAAAGGAAAAGGCAAGCGCGGATGTGCGTGTGAAGGATGATCCGGAGCGCGAACGGCGGCAGGGCGGCGGACAGGAAGATCAGGGCAAAGGAGCGCGCGGGGAAGATCACGGCGCCGAACTCCTTCAGCGTCTTGCGGCCGATCCAAACCGCGGCGTACATCTCGATATCAGTTTTTGAATTGGATAAGGGAGGCGTCCTGTTATTATCTCCATTACCGAAGTCCTGGGTGTACTCATCATTCTCGGCGCAGTCTTGCTGCTCATCGTTCGCTATATCATTCATCGGCGGCAGCACAGCGAGGAGGAAGACGAGGATCTCGCGGCATCCATTGAGAGGCTGAAAAAGGAACTCCAACAGTCGGCGGATACGATCATCAAGAGGCTTGGCAGTCATGTAACTAAACTGGAGGGCCTTCTGAGCGAGGCAGATGATCGGCGCGTACGTCTTGAGACGCGCGTCGCGGATGCACAGCGGCTCGAGTGGGCACTGCGGCAGCGGATTGAGGAACTGGAGCGGCATCTGCGTGATCTCGGTCATGCGTCGCCCCCCTCGGCTCCTCCTGCGGTGAATGCGCCGCAGCAGTCATCTCCGGTGCAGGCTGCGGCATATGCGGAGCAGACGCGGCGCATGGATGGGGATGAATTTGCCGCAGTCCTTCACGCCTCCATTCTGCGGGAACAAACGCGATCCGGCGTGCATGGACGCATGCCGCAAACAGTATCTCCACAAACACAAACGGCAGCGGCACAGCCAAATCTGTCTGCAGTTCCCGTTTCCCGCCGTGACGCCGAACCCGTTTTGCGCCAGGAAGCGCCTGCACCGATATCCGTACAGACAACGGCTCCTCCTCCCGTTGCCGAAGACGCGGAGCCGCCGGCGCGTGAGGACGAGTCGATTATCAAGGCCCGCGCACTCTTGCGCGCGGGACGTACGATTGAGCAGGTAGCACGCGAGACCGGCGTGGAGATGGGAGCCCTTCGACTCATGAAGCAGATGACGCAGAGGGATTGACAAAAAATGAAAAGATCGGTATAATACCACGTATTCGGGACGTAGCTCAGCTTGGTAGAGCGCTTCCTTGGGGTGGAAGAGGTCGTGAGTTCAAATCTCGTCGTTCCGACCATTTTTCAGCATAGGGACCTCCGCGCAGCGTGCGCGGGGGTTTTTCAGTATAGGACTATGTTAAGAAAACGCTGATAAATTCAGAACGTCACATTAGAGAGGATTCTGCTCTGTACTGCTGCATTGGAAAGGTGGGGCCTTATGGATTTCATTGTAGATATCGGCGCTTTGCAGGTACTGCTCCTTACCGTGATGTTTCTCTCCGTGATGGTGGAGATCAAAACGGGCGGCATGGGCATCGGCGTCCTGCTGGGCATCGTTGCGGCGGGGGTGTTCTGGGGCAGCCAATATACGCGTGGACTGGTAGAACTCTATCATATTGCGGTCTTTCTTGCCGGCGTATTGATGATCATTGTGGAGATCCTGCTCCCGACGGTAGGCCTGCTTGCGGGACTTGGCGTTGCGGCGATGCTTTACAGCATCGTGCTCGCACTCGGCGGCGATATCGGCGCGCTGGCTGCACTCGGCATAGCGCTCATCATCTCCGTTGCCGCGTTTATGCTGATCGTATCACGCCTTCCGTCGAGCAAGCTGTGGAATAAGATGGTGCTCCGCACAAGCTCCCGTGAAGAAGCGGGCTATGTCAGTGCCGCACAGCAGTCTGAGCTGGTCGGAAAGACCGGAGAGGTGCTCACGGAACTGCGTCCCTCGGGGACGGTGCGGATCGATGGCCGTCCCGTGGATGTGATCTCCGAGGGCGCGTTTATACAGAAGGGAGCGCAGGTTGTCGTTCTGTCCGTGAACGGGAGCCGCATTGTCGTGCGCGAGGCATAGCACACACATATGGAACGGATCATGTAAGGAGGTACTTATGGGTACACTGTTTGGAGGAGCTTTCCTCATTGTCATCGTCATTCTGGCCATATCGATTTTTCTGCACTTTGTGCCGCTTGGGCTGTGGGTATCCGCGATCTCGGCAAACGTTTCGGTCAGTATTGTCTCACTGATCGGCATGCGGCTGCGCCGCGTCCCTCCCAGCCGCATTGTACTGCCGTTGATCAAGGCAAACAAAGCCGGCCTTGATGTGAGCGTGAATCAGCTTGAGGCGCATTACCTCGCGGGCGGCAACGTGGACAAGGTGGTCGACGCGCTGATCGCGTCGCATCGTGCCCAGATCGCGCTGCCGTTTGAACGTGCGGCTGCGATCGACCTCGCGGGCCGCGATGTGTTGGATGCCGTGCAGATGAGCGTTAATCCGAAGGTTATCGAGACGCCGATCGTCTCTGCCGTCGCGGCAAACGGCATCGAGCTGAAAATCAAAGCGCGTGTTACGGTGCGTGCAAACATTGACCGCCTCGTCGGCGGTGCAGGCGAGCCGACGATCATCGCACGTGTTGGCGAGGGGATTGTCACGACGGTAGGTTCCTCGGAGAACCATAAAGATGTACTCGCCAACCCGGACGATATTTCCAAGACCGTTCTCGGAAAGGGACTCGATGCGGGAACCGCGTTTGAGATTCTTTCGATTGATATCGCGGATGTTGATGTCGGGCGCAACATCGGCGCCGAGCTCCAGACCGACCAGGCTGAGGCGGATAAGCGCATCGCTCAGGCAAAGGCAGAGGAGCGCCGCGCGATGGCGGTTGCCCGCGAGCAGGAGATGAAGGCGTATACGCAGGAGATGGAGGCAAAGGTCGTCGAGGCGCAGTCAGAGGTTCCGCACGCGATGGCGCAGGCGCTGCGTGAAGGTAAGCTCGGCGTAATGGATTACTATCAGCTCAGCAACATCCAGTCGGATACGGATATGCGCCAGGCGATCAGCTCTGCAGGCAAGCACGATGAGAAGCATCCAACTCCTCCCGTAAAGTGAGGCCGCTGGAATGGAATACCTCGTCATCGTCGCAATAGTGGTCATCATTTCACTCTTGGATGACCGCCTGCGCGGCAAGAAAAAAGTCCCTCCGCCGACCGTTCCGCAGGAGATTCCGCGGCCGAAGAAACGCAGGGAGAAGAGCGGAACCTTTGAGATCCCGCCGATGCGCGGCATTCCCGGGGACGTGCAGGTATCTGCCGATATGGAGGTACTGCATGAGCAGGAGCTCCGTGTACAGTGGGAAGAAGCACGCAGGGAGACCGAGCGGCAGAGACGTCTGCTTCAGCGCCGGCACGAAGAACGGCCCGTACAGGAAGAGCAGCCCGCGATGATGCCTGCAGCCCCGCGTACGGCAGCTGCCCTCTTGCCGCAGCTGACACCGGATACGATGAAGCAGGCGATTGTGCTCTCTGAAGTGCTCGGCCGTCCGCGTGCGCTGCGCAGATTTCCGCGGCGGTAAAAGGAATAAAAAAGCGAGGCTTTCCCTAAGGGGGAAGCCTCGCTTTGTGCTGTGTGCTTATTTGATTTGATTCAGCAGGTCCGCAATCTCTGCGGCGCTGCGGTCGCCGTCCGTGCAGCTGATGATGGGCTGCGCGCCGAGCATGACCGTTCGCCCGTCGGCGTATGCGGCGGAGGCAGCGTGTCCGTTTTTGTAGGCCGCGGCAAGATTGCCCATCACGAAGTAGGCCCGTTCGGCTGAGCTCATGCTGCTGATAGGAGCAGGCGTCAAGAGTTCCTTTTTGTTCACGTAGACGACGCCGTCCTGCACGGTAACCTTTCCGCCGCTCATCTCCGTGAGCTTCTTTGCGTAGTTGTCACGGCGCGAAGAGTTCGACGGGTGGTCAGCCGCGCCTGCCATGATGGAAAATACGTTGGCAGAGTTGTTGCCTCCGAGATCAATGACTCTCTGCCAGACGGCGGCGGTTGCTCCCGGGTTGTAGGGTGAACGCGAGATGTACTCGAACGCGAGGTTGTCCGCCTCCCACTCCATCGGCTTGGTGAGGCCCTGACCGCTCCAGATGTTCGCGGCAATTGCACCGAGTACCGTTCCCGTCGCACTCGCGAGCACGGCGGGACCCAGTGATTTTTTCATGCCCTTGGCGGGATGATCCTTCTGTCCGTGTCCCATCTCATGCGCGAGCACGACGGCGATCTCGTCCTCGTTCGTCAGATAGCTGTACAGACCCACATTGACGCTCATATTATGACCGAGCGTGCAGAAGGCATTGAAGCTGTCCTCTTTATTGATGAAATAATTGTAGGGACGATCGTAAATTGACGCGTCCATGGAGCCGATTGCCGCCGTGAGATTGGTAAAGATGCGGTCGAGCTGAGTGTTGAGATCATAGCGGTAATAGACGCCGTATTTTTCTTGGAGCTGCTTGAAAAGCTCTTGTCGGCCTTCTTCCGTTGTGTTATAGTATTTGATCTGCTTGTTCATCTCGGACGCCGCAACTGCGCCGCCGATGATTGCGCCGATGATGCTGCCGGTACTTGCCTCGGCGACGGCGGGCACCGCGGCAGCGCCGGCTGTCATCGATACGGAGAGTGCGAGCGCAATGCCGATGCGCATCCATTTCTTTTTCTTCATGTCTTCCTCCTCATCCTATGAACCTGTGAGCATATTATACACGAAATAATATGCGTTCGTCTATGGCAGAGAGATTATAAAGTGACCGCGAAAATAAAGAAAATCCTTCCCATGCAGGAGGCTGGACAAATGCACAGAATTCTTGACACTGCAGGGAAAAAACATTAAAATAGATAGAAGTATTTATAAAGAAATTTGAACTATAAGAACGAGGAGGTGGCTGTTATCATTACTGAAATAATAATGGTAATTATTGCTCTCGCCGTCGGCGCTGCGGCCGGTTATATAGGACGCAGGAGCACGGCGGAGGCTCAGATAGGATCAGCCGAGAACGAAGCAAAGCGCATTGTCGAAGAGGCCGGAAAGGCGGCGGAGACAAAGCAGAAGGAAGTCCTTCTGGAGGCGAAGGAAGAGATTCAGCGCCAACGGCAGGAGTTTGAGCGCGATACGAAAGAACGCCGCAGCGAGCTGCAGCGTCTTGAGCGCCGCACGATTCAGAAGGAGGAAAACCTCGACCGCAAGCTTGAGTCCATCGAGAAGAAAGAGGAAGGGCTTGCACGCAAGGAAGCCCGCATCGATAAGACGCAGGCTGAGGTAGAGGCACTCTATGAGAACCAGAGACAGGAGCTTGAACGCATCTCCGGTCTTTCGTCGGAGGAGGCTCGTACGATCCTCATGGCCGAGGCGGAGGATGAGCTGAAGATCGAGAAGGCCCGAAAGATCAAGGAGTACATCCAGCAGACGAAAGATGAGGCCGACAAGGCGGCGCGCGAGATTCTGAGCGTTGCCATACAGCGTTGTGCAGCTGATCATGTGGCAGAGACAACGGTCTCGGTTGTTGCCCTGCCGAACGATGAGATGAAGGGCCGCATCATCGGACGCGAGGGACGCAATATCCGCACGCTCGAGACGCTGACGGGCATTGATCTCATCATTGACGATACGCCGGAAGCGGTCATCCTTTCGGGGTTCGATCCTGTGCGCCGCGAGATTGCGCGCATTGCACTTGAGAAGCTGATCCAGGACGGGCGTATCCATCCCGCACGCATCGAAGAGATGATCGAGAAGGCGCGCCGCGAGGTCGATCAGCGGATTAAGGAAGCGGGGGAACAGGCGACGTTCGAGACGGGCGTTCACGGCATCCATCCGGAGCTGGTTCGTCTGCTCGGACGCATGCGCTACCGTACGAGTTATGGGCAGAATGTGCTTGCGCACTCGATCGAGGTGGCACATCTGGCCGGGCTGATGGCGGCAGAGCTCGAATGTGATGTCATGCTCGCCAAACGCGGCGGCCTGCTGCACGATATCGGCAAGGCGGTCAGCCACGAGGTCGAGGGGCCGCATGTGACGGTCGGCGCCGAGCTTGCGCGCAAATACCGTGAGTCAAAGGAAGTCATCAACATCATCGCATCGCATCATGGCGACGAAGAGGCAACGACGGTCGAAGCTGTGCTCGTTGCAGCTGCAGATGCTGTGTCGGCGGCGCGTCCGGGCGCACGGCGCGAGAGCCTGGAGTCCTACATCAAGCGGCTCAAAGCACTCGAGGCCATTGCAGAATCCTTTGACGGGGTCGAGCGCTGCTTTGCCATCCAGGCAGGCCGTGAGATCCGCGTGATGGTCAAACCGGATAAGGTGGATGATGCGGGCGCGGCAGTGCTCGTTCATGATATTGTGAAAAAGATTGAGGGCGATCTCGAATATCCGGGGCAGATTAAGGCCACGGTGATTCGCGAGACGCGCGTTGTGGACTACGCGAAGTAAAAAGAGCCGAGGGGGGCGGCCCCCGATACAATGGGGGGGCATATGCAGCAACTGACGTATATCGTTTCCGGTACCGCGGATGCCCAGCGCAAAGCGGAGTCGGCGAAGGAAAAACTGGAGCGGATCCCGCATGTGGAGTCGCTGCTTGTCACGATTGCCGCCCCCTGCGAGATGCCGATGGAAGAGGCTCTCCGCATGCGTGACGATGTGCGGGACATATTCCCGGAAGCGCGGATTCTGGTGCATACATGTGCGCTCAAGATGGCTGATCTGCGCCTCGATACGCACGGAATTATGCTGACGTTCACGGCGCTCGAAGCATCTCGGGCCGAGTTCGTTCTCGTCGACGGCAATACGTCGGATACGGCGACGAAGGAATCGTTTGTCCGGTTTGTAGAGGCACGCCCGCACACAAAACTGATTGAGTTCTTTGTCGTCGGGCTTATGGATCAGATCGATGACCTGTTCGAAGGATTTTCCGCCGTTGACGAGAGCATTCAGGTGTTCGGTGCGTTCGTCGACGCGGGCCCGATGAACGCGCACGGCTATATCGTTGCGGACGACGCAGCGATGCGGCTCGGCATGCTTGCTGTCGTATTTCACGGGGAAACGCTCCAGGCACATACGGTGCGTAATTTCGGCTGGAACTCGCTCGGGCGCGAAATCATTGCGACGCGCGTGGACGGCTGTACGGTCAAAGAACTCGATAACGATGTCCCGCTCAAAATCTATGAACGCTACTTTGGCATCAAGGGCGACGGAGAGTTCAGCGCAGATGCCGCGCTCTTTCCCCTTTGCTTTGAAGAGGAGGACGGATCCATCTCGGCACGCGTCCCCATCAAGATTGAACAGGGGAGTGGGGAACTTATCTTTGGGATCCCCATGCAGCAGGGGACGAAGTTCCGCCTTGCCTATGGCGATCCCTATGGGATTCTGTCGAAGGCGGCGGAGAATACGCGTGAAATGACGGCGTTCTCCCCCGAGGCGATTCTCGGCACGGTGTGCGTCGGCCATTATCTCCTGCTCGGCGACGATGTCGTAACAGAGATGACGCCGTGTGCGGGATTTCCTTCCTCAGCGGTCTATGTATTCGGTGAGGTGCGCCGTGTGGGCCGGCGTATTTCTACGGCTCACCTCAACGCAATCCTCGTCGGCATGAAGGAAGACACGGATTATGTGAAGGATATCGAGCTGAAGACGAAGCGCGTTGCGCACCTTTCCTACAATCGAAAGATGCTGGCCTTCATGTCGCATTTCATCCGCGTTTCCGAGGAGGAACTCCATACGGCAAATCAGCGCCTCAGCCAGCTCGCGAGCCGTGATGCACTGACGAATCTTCTGAACCGCCGCGAGATGGAGCGCCTGCTCAATGCTGCTGTGGAACATTCGCAGCAGGAAAAGACGCCGCTTTCGGTGATTTTGATGGACATCGACCACTTCAAAGGGATCAACGATACCTACGGGCATGATATGGGGGACAAGGTTCTGCTGACTGTGGCGGAGACGATCTCTCATACGATCCGCGGATCGGATGCGGGCTGCCGCTGGGGCGGCGACGAGTTCTTCATCATTCTCCAAGGCGCGCCGCTGACCGTCGCGGGCAGGGTTGGGGAGCGCATCCGCCGCAAGGTGGAAGGCTTTGAGATGCCCTTTCATCAGCATATCACGATCAGCGTGGGCGTGGCTTCGTTCGATCCGGATCGCGATAATGAACTGCAGCTCTTTAAGAATGCGGATGAGGCGCTCTACCAGGCGAAGGCGGCGGGCAGGAATGCGGTCTACGCGCTTGGACTCGGCAGGATCAATCATACGGAATGATACTATGTGGAGATACGAATATGTTTGACTTTTTGCGTGCACGATTTACGGGCGGCAATCCTTCTCGTCCCAAGAGCGAACAGGCACGCCCCGGCGTACAGCTTCTCGCCTCTGTGCTCGTCTGCTTCCCGGAGATCGAGGCGGTTTCCTATGACCCGCACGAGGGGATGCTGACGATGGATTTTGTCGTTCGCGCAGAGATTCCTCCTGTAGAGATGGAGCGTTTTTCCGCCCTTCTCGCCGAAAGTATTGAAACATATCACCTGATCGGCGATGGGGCAGTGAGCGAGATGAGCTTCTCGTATGAGCAGCATGCTGCCCTTACGATGATTCATCTTGCGCGCAGAATGGACGAACTTTCAGAAAAGGAGCTGAGCCTGATCGTTCAGCTGCTCACGGAGCGTTTCGGCAAAGATCTTTTGGTCGACGCCCATGGCGCAGACACGCTTGACGCGGAGTTCAGTTTCCTTCAGCATGAAACGCTGGAGCGCATGCTCCTGGCGGTGCGCGAGATCCCGCTGCGGGATCGGCTGGTTGGAATTCGGGAGCGCGATCAGGTGGTTGTCTACAATCGATGAAGAAGGGCTTCGAAGGAGGAAAAGACGTGCGTATCATGCTGGTCGGTGATGTCGTCGGCCGCGCGGGACGGCGCGCCTTTCGCACGATAACGCCGCGCCTGCGGGCAGAGCGTAAGGTGGATGTTGTCATCGTCAACGGAGAGAACTCTGCGGGCGGCAAAGGGTTTACGCGCAAGGCCCTTGATGAACTCTATGCGGGCGGCGCCGACATTGTGACCTCAGGCAATCACGTTTGGGATAAAAAGGATGTCTTCGCCTTTATTGACGAGGATCCCTTTCTCGTGCGCCCCGCCAATTATCCGGAGGGGACACCCGGGCAGGGATACTGCATCTTTCCGTTTAAGGCGGTGAATATCGCCGTCATGAATCTGTCGGGCCGTTCTTTCATGCCCGCGCTCGACTGCCCTTTTCAAAAGGCGGACAACATTCTTGCGGAAATTGAGGGAAAAGCAGACATTATTGTCCTCGATTTTCACGCCGAGACCACCTCGGAGAAGCTTGCTATGGCGCATTACATGGATGGGCGCGTCGATATCGTTGTCGGTACGCATACGCATGTGCAGACGGCGGACGAGCAGATCCTGCCGGCCGGAACGGCGTATATCACGGATCTCGGCATGGTGGGAGCACGCAGTTCTATTCTTGGCGTGCGCACGGATCTGGTGATCCAAAAGTTCCGTACCGGGATGCCCGTACGGTTTGAAATGGCGGAAGGAGCGGCAGAATATGCCGCGGTGATCGCGGATGTCGATCCGAACGGGCGCAGCCCCGGAGCGATCGAACGTATTCTGATCCGCGAAGAAGAGTAAACGAGGAGAACATATCATAATGCCAAGCGATTTGCATATCCATACGACCTTTTCCGACGGGCGTGATACCCCGGAGGAGATCGTGGAGGCGGCAAAGGCTGCGGGGCTGCGCTATATCGCCATCACTGACCATGACAGCGTGGAGGGCGTTACTGAGCTCTATGAGAGCGGACGTTACGGCTCCGGCAGCCTCCGGATCATTCCAGGGGTCGGGTTCAGCGTCAGCGATGCGCAGCGTGAAGTTCATATATTAGGATATAATATCGATATTTACGATGCCGGACTGCAGGAGAAACTGGAGGAGATCAGCGAGGCGCGCTGGACGCGTTTTACAGAGATCGTGGAACTTCTGAACGGGCTTGGCTATGAGATCGGCGAGACCGAGGTGCTGACGGATGAAGGCATGTGCAAAGCGGTTGGACGCTCCCATGTGGCCCGTGTCCTCGTCAAAAAAGGCTATTTCGACACGATACGTGCCTGCTTTGATCAGCTGCTCCTTCGGGGGCGGCCCGCATATGTGCCGCATCTCCGCCTTTCCTCCGAGGAAATGATCCAACTCATCCGGGCGGCGGGGGGGATTCCCGTACTCGCGAATCCCAAGGAAGCCGGCGATGAGCAGCTGATCGATACACTCGTTGAGCAGGGGCTCCAAGGTCTTGAGGTTTTTTATCCGAGCTATGATCAGCAGGATGTGCGGCACTATCTGGACATTGCACAAAAGCACGGACTGCTCGTATCGGGAGGGTCGGATTACCGGGGATTTCCGGGGCGCGAGCCGGAATCGATCGGCGCGTTTACGATAGAGGATGTCTACGCAGAGAATTTCTATCGCCCGCCCCATTCCGTGTAAGAGATATATCAAGCAATCATTTTCAGCCAGACGAAATGAAAAGAGGAAAGACACTATGGACGTTATCGCCCTTGTCGGCCCGAGCGGTACCGGCAAAAGCCACCGCGCCCTGTGGGTCGCCCGAAACAATGGCGCAGACGCCATCATTGACGACGGCATCCTGATTAAGGATGGAAAGGTGATCGGAGGAACCTCGGCAAAGAAGGAGAAGAACCGCATCATGGCGGTTCGCCGTGCCATCTTTGTACTGCCGGGGCATGCTTCCGCCGTACGCAAGGCCATTGCAGAATCCCTTCCGCGCCGGATTCTGCTTCTTGGCACGTCCGAGAATATGGTGCAGAAGATCGCAAAGACTTTGCGCATCGGCCCCGTCAGCAAGATCATCCGCATCGAGGACATTGCCTCGAAAAAGGACATGGAGATCGCAAAGTATCACCGCCTCAAGCGGGGAGAACACATCATCCCGGTGCCGAGCATCGAACTCAAGCCGCATTTTTCAGGATATCTCATCGATCCGATCAAGAGTTTCTTCAAGACATCCTCATCGAGGCGCCGCCGTCTCGGCGAGCGTTCCATTGTACGCCCCGTATTCAGCTACTACGGGAAGCTCGTCATCGATGACTCAGTTATTAAGAACATTGTGCACATCGTCGCCGAGAAGCTGGACGAGGTCTACCGTGTGGGTGCGGCGCACGTCTATCATGTCGTCAACGGGGATGAAGATCTGGGGATTACCGTCTCGCTGGAGATCGTCTTTGCCTATGGGTATGCGATTGCAGAGACGATGGAAGCGCTGCGCAGAGATCTGCAGATGGAGATCGAGCGCATGACGGGGATGGTTGTACATGAAATTGACATCCTTGTCAAGAGTCTGCATGTCGATCTCACGCATCAGGTTCATGCATAATTTTCAGATTTGAATGCCAATATAATTACATCAGAATTAAAAACGCGCTTCACTTTTTAGGGAAAAAGTGCTAGAATGAAAAGGATTTTTTGAGGAAATGTAGAACTAAAAGAATATATCTGTTTTGTGTGCGGGTTTCCTGTGCGCACAAATGAGTGGGAAAGGAATGTGACGTTTCGTGCTTGAGCAGCTGGTAAATACCCCGACAATCGATATCGGCAGCCGTGCCATGGCGGCAGCGTCTCTTCGGCATGAGGTACTCAGCAATAATATTGCAAACGTGAACACGCCGTACTTCAGACGGAGTCATGTCCGGTTTGAGGATCTGCTGAAACAGGAGCTGGGCATGGACAGCGACCCGTTGATGAAGGTCGTGCGCACGCATGACCGACACCTGCCGGCTGCGTTTCATGGGAAGGCGCGTGCCGTGATCGAACAGGACGCGACGACCAATATGCGTCTGGACGGGAATAATGTCGATATTGACATCGAGATGGCCGAGGTAGCAAAGAATCAACTTTACTACAGCGCGCTGGCGAATGCGTTGGGAGGACACATCAACAAGCTGAAGACTGTCATCAACAGCGGACAGAACAGCTGATAAGCGGGAGGACACGATATGGGAATGTTTCTGGGAATTGATGCAGCAGCTTCCGGTCTTACGGCAGAGCGGCTGCGTATGGACGTGATTTCCAATAATATTGCGAACGCGAATACGACGCGTGCGCAGGGCGGAGGCGCCTATCACCGCCGCTATGTGGTCTTCCAGCCCCGTGAAAAGGGGAACGGGATCGGATTTGAGTCGTTCCTCGCGCGTGCCTCTGACCGCCTGCGCCCCGGTGACGGCGTTCGCGCGGTATCCATTGAGACGGATCGCTCGCAGGGAACGCTCGTCTACGAGCCCGGGCATCCGGATGCCAATGCGGACGGCTATGTGGAGCGTCCGAACGTCAATATTGTTGCCGAGATGGTGGATATGATCTCGGCTTCCCGCGGCTACGAAGCAAATGCGACGACCATCAACGCAGCCAAGTCCATGGTGACGGCTGCGCTTCGCATCGGCGGCGGGAACTGATTCCTGCACACATTTTAAGGGAGATCAATGTATATGGAAGTACAGGCACTGCAAATGACCCCCGTAACGATGCGTGCAGTCAGTCATCTGGGGGAAACCATCGAAAAGCCCGAGGAAAAAAGCTTCGGCACGTATCTCAAAGATGCCCTTTCCGAGGTGAACCAGCTCCAGCTTGCATCGGATGAGCAGAACAAATTGCTTGCCGCAGGCGAAGTCTCGGATATCTCTCAGGTCGTCGTTGCGGGGCAGAAGGCTGAGATCGCACTGCAGCTCACGCTGCAGCTGCGCAATCGCGCAGTCTCTGCCTATCAGGAAATCATGCGGATGCAGGTATAAGGAATACCTGCCGTTTCGCGCGCCTCCGGGGCGGGCACAACCGTGATGACTTGAAGGGAAAGAGATTATGGGAGAGTGGAAAGAGCGCGGCCTGGCGATGTGGAAACGCTTTGATAAACGGCAGCGCTACATCATGCTCGGTTCGGCGCTCGCGATTCTCGTCCTGATCTTTGGTCTGAGTTTCTGGTACGGCAGCAAACCTGATATGGTTCCGCTGTTCACCGACATGGAGACCAAGGATGCAGGCGAAGTCGCCAAGCAGCTTCGTGAGTCGAAGATCAGCTACGAAATACAAGAGAATAAGTCAGGCACAACCATCCTTGTTCCTACGACGAACGTCCATGAGGCGCGGCTTAATCTTGCCACGCAGGGACTGCCGCGCGGGAACAAGGGTTTTGAGATATTCGATGACAGCAAACTCGGCGTCACGGAGTTCCAGAACCGCGTCAATTACCTTCAGGCCCTCCAGGGCGAGCTGACGCGTACGATTGAACAAATTGAGGCCGTCGAGAAGGCCCGCGTTCATATCGTTTTGCCGGAGGACAGCCTCTACAAAAAAGAGGAGAAGCCTGCAACGGCTTCTATTATGCTGCGTCTCAAGCCGAATGCGGAGCTGACCAAGAAAGAGATCAAGGGTATTGTCAACCTTGCCGCGCACAGCGTAAAGGGACTGATGCCCGAGAACATCACGATTGTTGACGACACGGGCAAGATTTTGAACGACCCGGACGATCAGGATGAGAACGCGATCGGGGTCAAGACGCTCACGCAGCTCGACATGACGCGCAAAGTACAGGATAATATCGAAAAGAAGGTACAGTCCCTGCTCGATCAGACGCTTGGTGAGGGGCGTGCTTTCGCGCGCGTCAGCGTAGAACTGGACTTTGACGATCGTCTGACCGATCGGCAGACTTTTACGCCTGTGGTCGACGATGCGGGCATCATACGCAGCCAGCAGGACATCTCGGAGAGCTACGTCGGCAACTCCACCAATCCCGGCGGCCCTGCAGGCGTGCAGAGCAACGTTCCCGGCTATGTGGAGCAGGAGGCAAATGCAAACGCCGAATACGAGAAAAAAGAATCTACAAAGAACTATGAGATCAACGAGGAGCGCCAGCATGTCATTGCGTCTCCCGGATCGATCCGTCGTCTCACCGTCGCCGTCCTCGTCAACGACGATGTGACCCAGCCGCAGCAGGAGAGTATCCTGCGCACGGTGAGCAGTGCAGCGGGCATCAATCCGACGCGCGGCGATACGATCTCCGTCGAACCTCTGCCGTTCAGCACGGAGGCGGCAGAGCGCCGCGCTGCGGAGGAACAGGCAGAGAAGGATCGTCAGGATCGGATCTTCTACGCGCAGGTCGGCCTTGCGCTCCTCATCATTGCGCTCATCGTCGGCGGCATTCTCATGTACCGCCGGAAGAAGCGCCTCGAACGCGAAGCGGCAGAAGAAGCGCAGCGCATTGAAGAAGCGCGGGCTGCAGAGGAGCGTGCCGCGGCGATTGCGGCGGGCGAGGTTGAAGAGGAAGACCTCTCCGAGGAGGAACAGCATCAGATGAACCAGAAACTCGCCCTCCTCGCCCTCATCGATTCCAAGCCGGAAGAGGTGGCGCTCCTCGTCAAGACGTGGCTTTCGGAGGAGGAGTAAATATGCCTGATATATATGGCAGCGGAGATCTGACCAATCAGCAGAAGGCGGCAATCCTCTTCATCGCGATCGGACCGGAGTACTCCGCCAAGTTGTTCCAGCATATGGACGACGATGAGATCGAGCAGCTGACGCTCGAGATTGCAAATCAAAAACAAGTTTCATCTGCGCTTAAGGCAGAAATTATCGCCGAGTTTTATTCTATGTGCATGGCGCAGGATTACATTTCCTCGGGCGGCCTGCAGTATGCGCAGAATGTCCTGGAGAAGGCGCTCGGCCCGGACAAGGCGCTCGAGATCATCAACCGCCTCACGACGAGCCTTCAGGTGCGCCCCTTCGACTTCCTGCGCAAGACCGATCCTGCACAGCTGCTCAACTTCATACAGAACGAACATCCGCAGACCATCGCGCTCATCATGGCGTATCTCGAGCCGGATCAAGCAGCGATCGTCCTCGGTTCATTGCCGCCGGAGTCGCAGGTAGAGGTTACGAAGCGCGTTGCAATGATGGATCGCACGTCGCCGGATTTCATTCGCGAAGTGGAGCGCGTGTTGGAGAGAAAACTGTCCTCGATGGTAACACAGGACTTTACCACGGCGGGCGGCATCAAGGCGATTGTCGAGGTGCTCAACCGTGTCGACCGCACGACGGAAAAGGCGATTGTAGAGACCCTCGAGGTCGACAATCCGGAGCTTGCCGAAGAGATCAAAAAGCTCATGTTTGTCTTCGAGGACATTGTTCAGATCGACGACCGCTCGCTGCAGCTTGTTCTGCGCCAGGTCGAGACAAAGGATCTTTCCCTCGCCCTCAAGGCGACGCCGCAGGAAGTCGCCGACAAGGTGTTCAAGAATATGTCGACGCGTGCGGCGGATATGCTGCGCGAGGAGATCGAGTTCATGGGTCCGGTCAAGATTCGCGACGTCGAGGAGGCCCAGCAGAAGGTCGTCAGCATCATCCGCGTGCTCGAGGACAAGGGCGAGATCGTGATTTCGCGCGGCAAGGGAGACGAGATGATTGTCTAGAGTTATCAAGGCAGCCGTCTGGGAAGAGAATCCGCACCTCATTGATGCACCGCCCCCGCCGCCGCCCTCCCGCGAGGAGGGGGAGGAAGAGGGCGTCAGTGAAGAGACCGTTCAGTACCTGCTTGCCCGCATTGAAGCACGCGAACAGGCAATGGACGAGCGCGTCAAAGAGGCGGAGATCCAGGTCGCCGTCCTCCGCGGAGAAGCCGAGAAGGAACGCGACCAGCTTCTGAGTGAGGCTCAAACACAGATCGAACAGGAACGCGAGGAGGCTCGTGCCAAAGGGCATGAAGAGGGCTTTGCCGCGGGAAGAGAGGCAGGGGAAGCCGCGGTACGCGCCGAGATGGAAGATCTCATCCGGCAGACCAATGCCCAGGCAGAGAAAACCCTGCGCGACGCGCATGACGCCATGCGGGACTATGTTATTCATGCGGAGCAGGACATTGTTTCCATTGCCATGGAGGCCGTGGAACGCGTTCTGCCGCAGCATTTCATCGATGTGCCGCAGATGGTTCTGCCCGTCGTGCGCGACGCGATTCTGCGCGTCAAGGATCAAAAGGAGATCGTTGTTCATGTTCCGCCCAACAGCTACGATTTTGTGCTGATGGCGCGCGATGAGCTGCGCGGCATTCTGACGGCGGGAGATACGAATCTCACCATCACCTCCGACGATGGGCTAAAGCCCGGAGACTGTCTCGTGGAGACGCCGAACGGAAATGTTGACGCACGTCTGCAGACACAGATCGAGCAGCTTAAGAAGGCTGTGCGGGAAGTTATGCTATGAATATGAGTGAAACGGGGGGGAATCCCCCATTTTCCATAGATATCCATAAATTTCGGGATGCCCTGCACGCCGCTTCCCCAATGAAGCTGACGGGCAAGGTGACTCAGATCATCGGGCTCGTTATCGAGTCGCAGGGACCGACGGTCACCGTCGGGGAGCTCTGCTATGTGAGCTCGCATTTTGCGGGGCTGCCGCCGATCCCAGCGGAGGTCGTGGGCTTCCGTGAGGGGAGCGTACTCCTCATGCCCGTCGGCGAGATGCAGGGCATCGGTCCCGGCTGTGAGGTCATCGCAACGGGACGCCGCCTGCGCGTGAAGGTGGGGCCGGAGCTGCTTGGGCGTGTGCTCGACGGTCTCGGCAACCCCATCGACGGCAAGGGACCGATCCTCGCAAAGGAAGAGTATCCGCTGCAGGCACCGCCACCGCCGCCGCTGACGCGCCCGCGTATTCACGACAACCTCTACGTCGGCGTGCGCGCGATCGACGGGCTGATTACGCTCGGCGACGGGCAGCGCATCGGCATCATGGCGGGGTCGGGCGTCGGCAAGTCCACGCTGCTCTCGATGGTCGCACGCAATACCGAGGCGGACATCAGCGTCATCACCCTCGTGGGTGAGCGCGGTCGCGAGGTGCGCGACTTCATTGAGCGCGACCTTGGCGAGGAGGGGCTGAAGCGCTCCGTTGTCGTCGTGGCGACCTCCGATCAGCCCGCACTCGTCCGCATCAAGGGGGCGATGACGGGTACGGCGATCGCCGAGTATTTCCGCGATCAGGGCCACAAGGTCGTGCTTATGATGGACTCCGTCACACGCTTTGCGATGGCACAGCGCGAGGTCGGACTCACGATCGGCGAGCCGCCCGCGACGCGTGGCTATACGCCGTCTGTCTTTGCCATGCTGCCCCGCCTCCTCGAGCGCGCGGGCACGAGCGAGAAGGGATCGATTACAGGCATCTATACCGTCCTCGTGGACGGCGATGATATGAATGAGCCGATTGCGGACGCTGTGCGCTCCATCCTCGACGGGCATATCGTGCTCTCGCGCAGGATTGCGGCGCAGAACCACTTCCCCGCGATCGATGTGCTCGGCAGCGTCAGCCGCGTCATGTACGAGGTTGTCGACAAGAGCCATCTCGAGGCGGCGCAGGAGATGCGCCAGCTCATGGCGGTCTACAGCGAGGCGGAGGATCTCATCCACATCGGGGCATATGTCAAGGGCTCGAGCCCGAAGATTGACGCCGCAATCCAGCGGATTGACGGCATCAACGAATTCCTCTGTCAGGACATTTACGAAGTGACCTCCTACGAGGAGACGGAGCAGCGCCTGCTCTCCGCCGTGGGCAAGGCTGCGGCATCCGCAGCACCGAGCGCTGAGGCAGCATCATGAAAAAATTTCGATTTCAGCTCGAGACCCTGCTCAAGGTGACGCGCATGAAGAAGGAGGAGGCGGAGGTTGCCTTCGCCGAGGCTGTGCGCCGTCTCGAGGATGCCCGCGCCTATCAACGGCAGCTGCTTGAGGAGATGCATCAGGGGCAGCTCGACTACGAGAACCTCTCGAAAGAGGGCACGCGGATCAAGATCGGCACGCTCATGAGCTTCAACCGCTTCTTTGGATGGAAGCGTCAGCAGATCGAGGATCAGCAGCAGGTGATCCTGCAGGCGAACGCCGAGCGGCAGAAGCGGCTCAAGGTGCTCATGGAGCAGATGAGTGCCCTCAAGAGCATCGAAAAACTGAAGGAAAAGCGCCTTGCGGAATACAAGGCGGAGGTCTTGCAGGAGGAGCAGAAGATGCTCGACGAGATCGGCCTGCAGCTGACCATGCGAAATAGGGAATTGGAGGAAGCAGTATGATGGATCTTTCGGGCGTCCAGCAGATACAGGCGCGCATTGCGGAGATTGAGGGACAGTTCTCCCTTCAGAATCAGCAGCTTCCGGGCATGGATTTTGCATCAAAGCTGCAGCAGGAGATCGACAAGAATGTCACGACTGCGGCAGGCAAGGCACATGCGGCGCAGCGCGTGCAGGAGAGCTCTGCCGCCCATCAGGCGACGGCCTCCGCGCAGGAGAACTTTGCCAATCCCGACCTTGCACGCATGATTCACACGGCGGCGACGAAATATGCCGTCGATCCGAAGCTCATCTCTGCAGTCGCGGAGGTCGAGTCCGGCGGCGATCAGAATGCCGTCTCGCCTGCGGGCGCGGTCGGCGTCATGCAGCTGATGCCAGAGACGGCTGCGGGGCTTGGCGTCAATCCCTACGATATGAAGAGCAATGTCGAGGGTGGTGCAAAGTATCTGCGCGAGATGCTCGACACCTTTGACGGCGACGTGAAGAAGGCAGTTGCCGCCTACAATGCGGGGCCAAATGCGGTGAAGGCCTACGGCGGCGTTCCGCCCTATGCAGAGACGCAGAACTACGTGTCGAGCGTTCTGGACATCTATCGCTGAGCGAATAAATCGTGTATAATAAGGGGAAGAGAAAGAGGGCAGGGATTCCATGCGGAAGAAATTGAAGATCCTATTCATACTGATCTTACTCCTCGTACTGATCGCGGGCGGCTTCGCGCTCGGCGTCTATCTCCGGCTCTTTGATACGCAGGCGCTCAATGAGGAGTACGGCCTGCACGAACTGCCCATCATCGGCGAGTACTTTGTCCCGCCGGCAGGTAGGGATCATGCGGCTGCACCTGCGGAGACCGCAGCACCTGCTCCTGCGGGAGCTGCCGCCGCTGCCGCGCCGAAAAAGACTCCCGAGACTGTGAAGATCACGAAAGAGGAGATCGAAAAGCAGCAGAAGGAGCGCGAGGCGGCGGAGAAGAAGCGCGTGACGAAGCTTGCGCGTCTTTACAACGATATGAAGGCGGCGGATGCGGCAAAGGTCATGGAGAGTCTTGACATCGATCTCTGCATTGCGATCCTCCAGCGCATGGACGAGGGGAATGCAGCTAAGGTCATGGCAGCATTCGAGCCCGAGCGCGCCGCCCAGATCACGCAGATCATCTATGAGGGTGTGCCGCAGCGTACAAAGAATGCGCGCAATGCAGCTGCCGCTGCCGTGCCCGGTGTGGAGCAGGGCGAGGAAGCAGAGCCACAGCAATAGGGAATTGGGAAATACAACATAGGATGGAGAGAACCTGCGAAGTTGCCTTTCAGCTGCTTCGCAGGTTTTTATCCGTTTGATATTGGGGGGATACTCTTGCACCGTATATTTTTACTGCTTACTGTCGTGCTTGTCGCTGTCCTTGGGGTCACCTTCGCTGCGCATCCTGCGGAGGCGGCGTTCAGTGACCGTGCGAAGGACCTGACGAAGATTGCGGGCGTTCGCATCGGAAAGACGGATGGGAATGTCCGCATCGTCATCGATGCCGACCGCCCCGTCTCCTACAAGCAGTCTGTGCTGTCGAATCCGACGCGCATTGTGCTGGACATCCAGAATGCGTGGATTGCGCCCGAGGCGAAGAAGAATATCTCCGTAGACTCTTCCCTCGTCTCCGCCGTGCGCGTAGCGCAGTTCGACGCGACAACAGTGCGCATTGTCGTGGAAACCTCAGTGGACAAGGGGGGGTGGAAAATCTTCTCCCTCAACGAGGGGAAACCACGCATCGTCATGGACTTTGGCGCAGCGCCCTCCCCGAAGCCTGCGAAAAAGCCCGAACAGGAGACGGAGAAGCCCGTACCCGCACCGCCGTCACAGACGGATGAGGACGAAGAGAACACGCGGGATCAGATTGACCGCGATCTGGATGCCATCACAGGGATGAAGGGGCGTAAGATCGCCATCGACCCAGGGCATGGCGGCAGTGACTCGGGCGCGATCGGCCCGACGGGCATCATGGAGAAGTCTGTAACCCTGCGTGTCAGTCGCGAGCTCAAGCGCCTCCTCGAAGCGGAGGGGGCGACGGTCATCCTTACGCGTACGGGCGATACGGAGGTCTCGTCCAAGGGGGCAAATGCCACCTCCGTTGAGGAACTCGAGGCGCGCTGTGAGATTGCGAACCGTGCAAATGCGGACATCTTCCTTTCGATTCATGCCGATGCCTTCACAAATCGCGAGGTGAAGGGGACGACGGCGTATTACTACACGAAGGGGACGAAGCAGTCAAAACAACTCGCCGACAGCGTGCGTACAGCACTGATCGATGCCATCGGTACCGTTGACCGAGGGACGCAGTCGTGTAATTTCTATGTGGTGAAACATACGGACATGCCCGCAATTCTTGTGGAGATCTCCTTTATCTCGAATCCGGATGAGGAGAAGATGATGAACAGCGAGACGGGCATCAAGAAGATTGCACAGGGCATTGCGGACGGGATTGCTGATTACTTTGGATGATATTTAGGAGAGGAGGGAGCATTTGCAGGAAGTTCACGGCTATCCGGCGCGTGCGCGCCAGTTCTTCATCGTGCTCCTTCCGATCCTCATCACGCAGATCTCCCTCATGGCGCCGGGCTTCTTCAACACGGTCATGGCGGGACATATCAGCAAGGAAGATCTGGCGGGGATTGCTGTCGGCGCGAGCATCTTCTTTCCCGTGTTCGGGGCTTTTATGGGACTCGTCTCGGGGCTGACCCCCGTCATTGCGCAGCATTATGGTGCGGGGCAGACACGCGAGATTCGGCGCGTCGTCCAGCAGAGCTTCTACTGGGCGACGCTTCTTGCTGTGTTCCTGCTTGTGTGCGGTGTGCTGACGGTTCCAGCGCTCGTGCACGCGCTGCATCTTGAGCCCGTGGTCGAGCGTATTACGATGGAGTATCTGTCCTACATCGCCCTCGGACTTATTCCTGTTGCGCCAGCGATCGTTCTGCGCAACTTCATCGATGCGCACGGGCGGACGCGTCTCACAATGTATATCACGATGACGACGATTCCGATCAACATCGTTCTCAACTATATCTTTATGTACGGCGCGTGCGGGATTGAGCCGCTCGGCGGACCTGGCGCGGGGCTTGGTGCGGCGCTGAGCTACGGCGTTTTTCTCGTGCTGAACAGCATTGTCGTCCTCCGGATCAAACAGTTTGCACGCTATCATGTATTTGCACGTCTGCCGCGTCCAATTCTCGGTGACTGGTGGGTGCTGCTCAAGATCTGCATCCCGATTGGTCTCACGGTGTTCTGCGAGCAGAGCATCTTTGGCGCAGTTGGTCTCCTCATGGCGGCATACGGGACGACTGTGGTTGCCGCACATCAGGCGGCGATGAACTTCACCACGATTGTCTATATGCTGCCACTCTCGGTCTCCATGGCAATCACGATCCTCGTGGGCTTCGAGGTCGGCGGCGGACGTGAGAACGGCGCGCGCGCCTACATCCGTCTCAGCCGCGTGCTCACACTCGTCTTCGTCGGCGTGATTGCCCTCGGGCTTGCAGCGATGCGCGACTCCGTGGCGGCGCTCTATACGACGAACCCGGAGGTGCAGGAACTCCTGCGCGTCTTCCTTCTCTATGCACTCGTCATGCAGTTCTGTGACTGCGTGAATGCACCTCTGCAGGGGGCGCTGCGCGGCTACAAGGATGTCACGGTCACGTTCTGGCTCGCCGTGCTCTCGTTCTGGGGCATCGGTCTGCCGGGCGGCTACGTGCTCGCGGGCTGGACGGAGCTCGGCCCCTTCGGCTACTGGGCGGGGCTGAACGGCGGCATCATCGTCGGCGCAGTCATGCTCATGATCCGCCTGCGCATCATCGAGGATCGCATGCGGCGCGCGAAGATGCAATCTGCATGATGCGCTGTGACGTATGCAATGTATACAGTGCAAATGCCACCTGTCCGTGAAAAAAATTCTATTGAATTTCCTGTAAAACGTGGTATGATGTACCCCATGAGGGGAAAATTACTCATATCACATTTCGAGCAGTGAAAAAATATTTAACTATGTGATTTTTTTCACTATTAAACGAAGGAGTGGGGTTAATATGGCAGATCAAAAACACATTGTCATCGTCGGCGCCGGGTTCGGAGGCGTGACTCTTGCCAAGGAACTCGCGAAGGAAAATGTGCGGGTCACACTCGTGGATCGGCACAACTATCATCTCTTTCAGCCGCTCCTCTATCAGGTGAGTACGGCTGTCCTCTCCGCGTCGGAGATTGCCTATCCCACGCGCCAGTTTTTCAAGAATAACAAGAATGTGAATTTCTATATGTCCAAGGCGCTCGGTATCGATCAGGAGCGCCGCGTGCTCATCACGAAACACGGCGAGATTTCCTATGACTACCTCGTGCTTGCGGCGGGCGCGACAACGAATTTCTTCGGAAATGAGAGCGTTGCACGCAATTCCTATGCAATGAAGACGCTGCAGGAAGCGATTGCCCTGCGCGGGCACATCATCCATGAATTCGAGCGCGCTGCGCGCAAGTGCGGCCCCGATCAGTGGGAGGCGCGTCAGCGCCATCTGAACTTCGTCATCGTCGGCGGCGGCGCGACGGGCATCGAGATGGCGGGCGCGCTGATGGAGCTCATCGACATCTTCAAGAAGGAGTTCCATACGATTGACTTCAAGGAGGTTCACGTCACCCTCCTCGAGGCGATGGGCTCCGTCCTGCCGATGGTGCCGCCCGATCTGCAGCAGCATACAATCGACGTACTGCGCAAGAAGGGCGTCGACGTGCGCCTCAATACGGCGGTTACGGAGTATGACGGCAACGATCTGAAGCTGAACAATGGCGAAGTCATCCCGACGAAGACTGTCATCTGGGCGGCAGGCGTGCGCGCGCAGGACTTCATCAAGGACTGCGGCGCAGAGGTGGATCGCGCGGGGCGCGTCATCGTGGAGGAAAATCTGCTCGTAAAGGGCAGTGACCGCATCTTTGCGATCGGCGACTGTGCGAACTTCCAGCACGGCGGTCTCGAGCGTCCGCTCCCGACGGTCGCACCCGTAGCGACGCAGGAGGCAATGCAGGTCAAGAAGAACATTATGGCGCTGATCGCGGGTAAGACACCGGATCAGTTGGAGAAGTTCGTCTATCATGACCTCGGCGCCATGGCGACGATCGGCCGAGGCGAGGCGGTCATGAATGGCCCCATGCCCGGGCTCGGCTTCATGCTCAAGGCGAAGGGATTCTTTGCGTGGTTCGCGTGGATGCTCGTCCATCTCGTCCGTCTCGCGGGACGCTATGCGGACTTTACGGTCTCGATCAAGTGGATCTGGAATTTCTTCTTCGGCACGCGTCTCGCGCGTATCATCCACAGCAAGCTGGAGTAAATGCTTGCACGACGCGCTGTTTTATGCTATACTTGCGCGGTAATGAACGCAGGGCGTTTGTTTCCATGACTCGTTCTCGGCAAGACATGCCGAGTTCAACCAAGCGTGCACAAGTGCGCTTGTATCCGGCAAAAAGAAACGAGGTGTATTTACATGAAAGAGGGCATTCATCCCGAGTTCTTCGAGGCGACGGTGACGTGCGGCTGCGGCAATACGTTCACGACGGGCTCGACGAAGCAGGATCTGCGCATCGATGTCTGCTCGAAGTGCCATCCGTTCTTCACGGGACGTCAGCGTGACGTTCAGGCGGGCGGGCGCATCGAGAAGTTCCAGAAGCGCTACGCACGGAAGTAGTGACCATGGTGAGGTGCTGTGCGCCTTGCCTGTTTACTGCACGACAACAGGGAGGGGCTATTGCACGAGAGATCGTGTGATAGTCTCTTTTTTGATACTGTAAAGGAAAACTATGCCAAAGAAAATTACCGACCTCGCAGTCGGCGGACAGGCGGTCATCGAGGGGGTCATGATGCGCGACGCGGCAAAGACCGCGACTGCTGTGCGACTTCCGAATGGTGAAATCGCCGTGGAGACGCACCCCGTCACCTCGATCCGTGACCGCTATCCGATCCTCAACCTGCCGCTCATTCGCGGCTCCGTCATCATGGTGGAATCCCTCGTCATCGGCATGCGCGCCCTCTCATTCTCCGCACAGGCGGCCGGCGAGGAGGAGGAGAAGATGACGACGAAGGAGATCGCCATGACCATCCTCTTCGCGCTCGTCCTCGCGAGCGTGCTCTTCATCGTCATCCCGACGGGCGCGGCGCATCTCGCGGCGGCGTACACGGACGACCCTGTCGTATTCAACCTCATCGAGGGCGGTATTCGCCTGCTCGTATTCCTCCTCTACATCTGGGGCATCTCGTTTATGGGCGGGATTCGTCGTGTGTTCCAGTACCACGGTGCGGAGCACAAGACCATCCACTGCTACGAGGCGGGCGAGGCGCTGACCGTGGAGAACGTGCAGAAATTCCCGCGCCTGCATCCGCGCTGCGGCACGAACTTCCTCCTCATTGTCATGGTTGTTGCCATCGTCTTTCACGTGTTCTTTGGCTGGCCTGACCTCTGGCTGCGCATCCTGAGCCGCCTCGCCGTCCTGCCCGTGGTCGCGGGCGTCTCCTACGAGATCATCCGCTTTGCGGGGCGCAGCGAAAACCGCATTGTCCACATTTTGATTACGCCCGGACTGTGGCTGCAATATCTGACGACGCGCCCGCCCGCCGATGAGATGGTCGAGGTCGCAATCGAGTCGCTGAAGGCAGTGCTGCCGCCCGAAGACATCCCCGAAGGCAGTGGGAACTACCGAAAGGAAGTAACGTGTTAAGCAAACTGAACGCCGTTGCGGATAAATATCATGAACTTGAGGCGCTCCTGAGCGACCCCGCCGTGATGGCAGATATGGCAAAATGGCAGCGCTATACGCGCGAGCACGCGGCGCTCACGCCGATTGTGGAGGTGTATGACGCCTATCGGGCAGCGCTCGCGACCATCGAAGAGGACAGGGAAATGCTCTCCGAAGCCGATGCCGAGATGAAGGAGATGCTCACAGAGGAGATTGCCGAGGCAGAAGCGGAACGTGACCGACTTGCCGAGCAGCTGCCGATCCTCCTTCTGCCGCGCGACCCGAACGACGACAAGAACGTCATCGTCGAGATTCGCGGCGGCGTCGGCGGGGAGGAGGCGGCACTCTTTGCGGCAAGCCTCTTCCGCATGTATGCGCGCTATGCCGAGCGGCAGGGCTGGCGGACGGAGATCCTCTCCAGCAATCCGACGGAGATCGGCGGATTTAAGGAAATCTCGTTTCTCGTCAATGGCGTAGGAGCATACAGCCGTCTGAAATACGAGAGCGGCACACACCGCGTGCAGCGCATCCCCGTCACGGAGTCGGGCGGGCGCATCCACACATCGGCGGTTACAATCGCCGTCCTGCCCGAGGCGGAGGAGGTCGAGGTGACGATCGACGCAAACGATCTACGCATCGACACCTACTGCGCCTCGGGAGCGGGCGGACAGTACGTCAACCGCACGGAGACGGCAATTCGCATCACACACATCCCGACGGGCATCGTCGTGCAGTGTCAGGACGAGAAGTCGCAGCTCAAGAACCGCGAGAAGGCGATGAAGGTGCTGCGCGCGCGTCTCTACGACCGCGCACAGCAGGAGCAGGCAGACGCCGTTGCCGCAGATCGGCGCAGTCAGGTCGGCTCGGGCGATCGCAGCGAGCGCATCCGCACATATAACTTCCCGCAGGGCCGCGTGACCGATCATCGCATCGGGCTGACACTCTACAAGATCGATGCCGTGCTCGACGGTGAGCTGGATGAAATCCTTGCGGGGCTCATCACGGCAGATCAGGCAGAGCGACTGAAACAGGTGAACTGATGGCGGATTCTGTTTGGACGATTGCGCGGCTCCTCACGTGGACGACGGATTTCTTTCGCGAGCACGGCATCGAGAATCCGCGCCTTGATGCGGAGGTCTTGCTCGGCGCGGTGCTCGGCAAGGATCGGATGTACCTCTATGTGCATTTCGACGAGCCGCTCGAACCTGTGGAGCTTGCCACCTTTCGCTCGCATGTGAAGGAGCGGGCGGCGCATGTGCCGCTCGCCTATGTGCTCGGCACGCGTGAGTTTATGGGGCTGGACTTTTGCGTGACGCGTGATACGCTCATCCCGCGTCCCGATACGGAACTGCTCGTGCAGTGTGCCGTGGACTTCCTGCGTGCGCGGACGGTAGCAGGGGGCGATGAACTCTCTATCGCGGACATTGGCACGGGGACGGGGGTGATTGCGCTTTCCGTCCTGCACTATACGGAGGGAACGCGCGCGGATGCTGTCGACATCTCGCCCGCAGCGGCAGAGGTTGCGCGGGAGAATGCGGCGCGGCTCGGGCTTGCGGAGCGCATCGAGGTGTATGTGGGTGATCTCACTGCGCCGCTCGCGGGGCGCAGCTATGACGTGATTCTCTCGAATCCGCCGTATATCCCGACGGCGGATATTGCGACCCTCATGCCCGAGGTGCGTAGCTATGAGCCGCATCTCGCGCTCGACGGCGGGCGCGATGGGCTGACGATCTATCGCCGCCTCGCGGCGGATGCGCCCGCACTTCTGCGGGACGGCGGTATGCTTGCCGTCGAGGTCGGCATTGATGAGGCACGCGATGTGGCGCGCCTGCTCGAGAACAATGCGCGCATTGTGCGCACGGAGATTCAAAAGGATCTCGCGGGTATCGAGCGCGTGGTTGTGGGGTATACGACTTGAGAGGAGGGATTACATGGATACGGAGATTCTGCGTCCCATCTCGGACGCAGATTTCGAGCGTGTCGCCGCGCTGATTCGCAGCGGTGCGCTCGTTGCGTTTCCGACGGAGACGGTCTACGGACTCGGTGCGAACGGATTGGACGCGGCGGCGTGCGCACTGATCTATGAGGCGAAAGGGCGCCCCTCCGACAATCCGCTCATCCTCCATATCGCTGATCTCGCGATGGCACACAACGTTGCCTCTGAGGTTCCGCCGCTTGCGGCGCATCTCCTCACGGCGTTTGCACCGGGACCTCTCACCGTCATCCTGCCGAAAGCGCCGCATATCCCCGATATCGTGACGGGCGGGCTCTCGACCGTCGGTGTGCGCTGTCCAGACCACGATATAGCGCGACGCCTCATCCGCGCAGCGGGCGTGCCGATTGCCGCACCGTCCGCGAATACCTCGGGGCGTCCGAGTCCCACGACGGCGGCGATGGTCTATGCGGATATGGCGGGACGCATCCCACTCATCCTCGACGGCGGAAGCTGCCGCTTGGGCGTGGAGTCCACGATTGTCGACTGTACGGAAGAGGGTGTCGTCACGATTCTGCGCCCCGGAGCCATCACGCGCGAGATGATGGTGGCAGAGCTGCCGCACGCAGATGTCCGCATGGATGCGGCACTCACGGCAGAGGACGAAGCACCGCGCGCCCCCGGCATGAAGTACACGCACTACGCGCCGCGCGTCCCTCTCACTGTCTACGTGGGCGCGGGGGCTGATGTCACCGCAGCGCTGCGCGAGGAGTTCCTGCGGCGCACGGCTGCGGGCGAATGTCCCGCGTTGATTGCCAGCAATGAGACCATAACGGTGCTCTCCGATCTTGTCCCCGCAAAGCGTACCTATAACTGTGGGGCGCGCGGCAATCACAGCGCACTTGCATCCTGTCTCTACGACGCACTCCGCCATTTTGACGATATGCCTGTCACCTCCCTCCTCGCCGAGGGGGCGGCGGCGGTCGGACTGGGGACTGCCATTATGAACCGCCTGCGCAAGGCAAGCGGCGGACGTATTATATCTATCTGATCTTGGGTAACTAAGTGTTTGCTCCACTCAAACACTTAGTTACGCAAGCGGTCGTGCGCTTATCTGCCTAAATACCTGCGGACTTCTTAAACGTGCTTCGCTTGAACGAAAGAAATCCGCAGGGGGCAGAACGCCCCCTTTTCTCCGCTTGCTCCACTAGGGTTTGCTTAGGAGCATCGCACGGAATTGTTTCCGACGTTCTGCAACTCACAAATACCTATACACGCAAAAAACCGACAGCCGCTCTATTTCGAGCAAGCTGTCGGTTATACGACAACGAACATAAAAGTTAAACACGTCCTTATTCAGTTGTTTGGGCTCGCGTGAACCGCGTGTTCACGCGACTGTGTATTGTACGTTCAGCTGAAACCGTTTTGGAGATCTCAATATCATCCAAATTTGCGCGCTTGGTTTTCGAAAAACGAATCGTACAGGAAGACTTGTCATGCCCCAATCGGTGGGGACGACGGCGCCGAAACCATTCCTTGCTGACGCAATGCCATATGAGGTCAACGACCTGCGCTGCCTCGCGTCTTCTTCAAAGATGCATTCCCATCAGGGGGCATGGTCACCGCGCTGAATGAAATGTGTCAATAGACATTCTCCTTTCCTCATTATACACGTTTCTAGGAGATATATCTCTTTTCTTGCATTTATCATATCATAAATCGGACTATCATGCAATAGTTTTTTAGGGCGGGCAATCGCATCGCTGCATTGCCGCTGTCATCGGAGAAATCAAAGTGCTTTCAATCATCATGGACTTCATCTTCCCGCCGCGCTGTCCGAACTGCTCCGCCTACGTCGAGCGCAGGGGGACTTTTTGTGCGCCCTGCATGCGCCGCCTCGTTCATGTGCATGCGCTTGCGCGTCCCTCAGATGCAGCGCAGGATCTCGACGGCGTTTGGGCATTTGCCCTCTATCGCGAGGCGGTGCGCGACCTCCTGCGCGCGCTGAAATATCAGAAGCAGCGCTCTGCGCTCCCGGCACTTCATACGCTCCTCGTGGTGGGCGAGGACGTTCTTGATGATCTGCCGCGCCCTCTCGTCGCCGTGCCCGTTCCACTCGCGCCGCAGCGTGCGCGGGAACGCGGGTTCAATCAGGCGGAGGAGATCTTTGCACCGTGGCTTGCATCACATGGCATCGCACTCCGCCGCCTGCTCGTCCGCACGCGTGAGACGGCACCGCTCTACGAGCACACGCGCACGGAGCGGCAGCGGGAACTCAGAGGGGCGTTTGCCCTTGCAGCGGATGCAGATGCTGCGGGCAGAGATATTCTGCTCGTAGATGATATCATGACATCGGGTGCAACGCTGACGGAATGTGCGCGTACATTGAAACGTGCGGGGGCACGCCGCGTCTATGCCTTTGTTCTGGCGAGTGAGCATCTGTGATGTATGTCATAGGAAGTGTGGCAATTTGCTTGTAAAAAATACGGAAAAGTCCTATAATGAAAGAGTGTTATTATGGGGGGATTCCATCGAAAGTACCGATATGAGCCCCTTATAGGCGCTCATATCGGTACTTTTGTTGTTTAGGAGGGGTTCTATTGCAGATGAATGGTGCACGCGCTCTCTTGGAGAGCTTGAAGGCGGAGGGCGTCGAGGTCGTGTTTGGCTATCCGGGCGGTGCTGTCCTCACGCTTTATGATGAAGTATATAAGATGAATTTTCCGCACGTCCTCACGCGTCACGAACAGGGGGCGGCGCACGCGGCGGACGGCTATGCCCGTGCCTCGGGCAAGGTCGGCGTGGCGTTTGCCACCTCGGGGCCGGGCGCGACGAACCTCGTGACGGGCATCGCGACGGCGCACATGGACTCTGTGCCGATGGTCTGCATCACGGGGCAGGTGGCGAATCCGTACATCGGCAAGGATTCCTTTCAGGAGGCGGACATCGTCGGCATCACCACGCCGATTACGAAGCACAACTATCTCGTCAAGGACGTGAACGACATTCCGCGCGTGGTGAAGGAGGCGTTCTATATCGCGCGTACGGGTCGCCCCGGTGTCGTCGTCATTGACGTGGCAAAGGATGTCTTTGATACGCCGATCGAGTACTGCTATCCGGAGATGGTGGAACTGCACGGCTATACGGGGGATGTCCCCTACGAGGTGCCCGCTGTATGGGAGGCGGCAGAGGCACTTGCTGCCGCGCATCGCCCCCTGCTTTTTGTGGGCGGCGGTGTCGTACTCTCGGATACAGCAAAATATGTGCGCGAACTCCTTGCGCTGACGGGAATGCCGTCCGTTGCAACACTCATGGGCATCGGCGGCGTTCCTGCAGAG
>ERZ772918.81-NODE-81-length-77399-cov-255.836_pt1 | contig 77399 bp, 64 predicted proteins | sample MGYA00512118_ERZ772918 | MGnify/ENA primary metagenome ERZ772918 (study PRJEB29015, sample SAMEA2737939) | human oral metagenome | biome: human oral; feature: human-associated habitat; material: dental | place: China | collected 2135 ... | reverse complement strand
CGCGCCCCGCCCACCCGCGCACCACCCCGCGCATCGGCGTCATCGCCTGCACCCGCGCCCCCGGCCTCATCGAGCAGCTCGCCCGCGCCGGGGCCGCCGTCGTCCTCGACCCCCGGCGCGAGGGGATCAGCCGGGCCGCCGGCGACCTCGGCGCCGACGAGGTCATCGTCCTTCCCTGCGACGACGCCGCCACCACCGCCGCCCACGAGGCCGCCCGCGCCCTCGCCGCCAGGGCCGCCAGCGCCCCCGGCGGGGGGGAGGGCACCCACCTGACCATCGGCGACACCGACGACGAGGCCCAGGTCCTCGCCGCCACCGTGGCCCTGGCCGGCCAGGCCGAGCGGGACGACGCCCAGATCGGGGACCTCGCCCGCCGCGCCTGGCGCGCCGCCGCCCACGTGCGCACCACCGCCCTCAGCGGCGCCGCCGCCGAGCCCGACGCCGTCGCCCGCGCCGTCGCCGCCTCGCTGCGGGCGGACGACGAGATCCTCACTGTCATCCTCGGACGATCCGCCCTGCCCGACGTCGGCTTCATGGCCCGCGAGGCCGCCGCCCGTCCCACCGGCGCTGTGACCGACCCCTACGGCGGCGAGGGCGACGGCGGTGCTGACGCCCTCGAGGTCATCGTCCTGGCCGGCGACCAGCCCACCCCCGACGTTCTCCTCGCCTTCGAGTGAGCCCCGAGGAAGCGCCCATGACCCCGCGCCCCTCTGACGGCCCCGCCGCCAGCGCGCCCGGCTCCGTCCCCTTCCTGATGCGGCCCCTCGACAAGGTCCTGGGCAAGCGCACCGCCGACCAGCTCGCCAAGCAGGGCGCCACCACCGTCGCCGGGCTCCTGCGCCTCCTGCCGCGCCGCTACGACACCTGGGGCGAGCTCACCGACCTCGCCACCCTCGCCGAGGGCGAGCAGGCCACCCTCCAGGCCGAGGTCGTCCGCTCGGCCTCCCGCCGCACCCGCTCCGGCCGACCTCCCGCCATCCTCGAGGCCACCGTCACCGACGGCAGCGGCCTCATGGACGTCGTCCTCTTCGGTGCCCCCGGGCTCATGAGCGCCTACGCCACCCAGCTCGCCCCGGGCTCCACCGTCCTGCTCAGCGGGAAGGTCGGCATGAGACAGGGCCGGCGCCAGCTCGCCAGCCCCCGCTTCCAGGTCCTCACCGACCTCGACGACGCCGAGCGCGAGGCCCTCCTGGCCCGCCCCGTACCCATCTACCCCGCCACCGACGCCCTGCCCTCCTGGCGGGTCGCCAAAGCCGTGCGCACCATCCTCGACCAGCTCGCCCCCGACGACGTCCCCGACCCCATCCCCGCCGAGCTGCGCCAAGCCGAAGACCTCATCGACGCCCTCACCGCCTACCGGTGGGTCCACACGCCGCAGGATGCCTCCCAGTGGAAGGCCGCCAGGGCGCGCCTGCGCTACGAGGAGGCCCTCGTCACCCAGACCGCCCTCGCGCAGCGCCGCGCCGAGCACGCCGCCAGCCGCACCGCCGTCGCCTGGCCCGAGCCCGAGGCGAGCGGCAGCCTGCGCGCCGCCCTCGACGACTCCCTGCCCTTCACCCTCACCGAGGGCCAGAGGCGCGTCGGCGACGAGCTCGCCGCCGCCCTGGGCTCCACCACCCCCATGCAGCGCCTCCTCCAGGGCGACGTCGGCTCCGGCAAGACCCTCGTCGCCCTGCGCGCCATGGCCCAGGTGGTCGGCGGGGGAGGGCAGGCCGCCCTCCTGGCCCCCACCGAGGTGCTGGCCGCCCAGCACCGCGACTCCCTCGCAGCGCTCCTCGGCCCCCTGGCCAGCGCCGGCACCCTCGAGTCCTCCCTCCTCACCGCCCCCGGGGAGCCGCCCGCACCCACCACCGCCCTCCACCTGCTCACGGGCTCAACGCCCGCCCCCGAGCGGCGCCGCATCCTCGCGGCGCTGGCCGGAGGCGAGCCCGGCATCGTCGTCGGCACCCACGCCCTGCTCTCCGAGACCGTCCAGATGCCCTTCCTCGGCCTCGTCGTCGTCGACGAGCAGCACCGCTTCGGCGTGGCCCAGCGCGACGCCCTGCGCGAGCGCCCCGGCATCACCGACCCCGCCACCGGACAGGTCCGCACCCCCCACCTGCTCGTCATGACCGCCACCCCCATCCCGCGGACCATCGCGATGACGGTCTTCGGGGACCTGTCCACGAGCGTGCTGGACGAGCTGCCCGCCGGGCGCAGCGCCGTCGAGACCTTCCTCGTGCCCTGGGGGCGGCGCTCCTGGGTGGAGGGCCTGTGGCGCCGCGCCGCCACCGAGATCGCGGGCGGCGGCCGGGTCTACGTGGTCTGCCCGCGCATCGAGGCCGGCGACGACGGCGCCGAGGACGCCCCGGAGCCGCTCGCGGCCGGGGCGGGGGCGGACCTGCTCGACGGCCTCGCCGGGGGAGGAGAGGGCGCGCCCGCCCGGCCGCTGGCCGCCGTCGAGGACTGGGCCGAGCGCCTCGCCGCCGAGCCCGCCCTGGGCGGGGCCGGGGTCGGAGCCCTCACCGGCCGCATGACCTCGGCGGAGAAGGACGCGGCCATGCGCGCCTTCGCCTCCGGGGCCGCGCCCGTGCTCGTGGCCACCACCGTCATCGAGGTCGGCGTCGATGTCCCCGAGGCCACCATGATGGTCATCCTCGACGCCGACCGCTTCGGCCTGTCCCAGCTCCACCAGCTGCGCGGGCGCGTGGGGCGTGGTGAGCGCCCCTCGGTGTGCATGGCCGTCACCGGGGCCGAGGTCGGCTCGCCCGCCTACCACCGGCTGCGGGCCTTCGCCTCCACCCTCGACGGCTTCGCCCTGGCCGAGGCCGACCTCGAGCTGCGCAGCGAGGGCAATGTCCTGGGCGCCGCGCAGTCCGGGCGCCGCAGCGACCTCGACCTGCTGCGGGTGCGCCACGACGCCGCCCTCATCGAGCGCGCCCGATCCCAGGCCGAGGCCATCATCGCGGCGGATCCCGGGCTCGCCCGGCACCGCGCGCTCGCGGCCGCCATCGCCGACCGCCTCGACGACGAGGCCCAGGCCTACCTCGAGCGCTCCTAAGAGCGCCCCGCGCCCTTTGGTCTAATCCGAGTCCTCGCCGGAGGGCTCGGCGAACCAGACGGTCGTCTCGCCGTACTTCTTGGACGCGAAGCGGCGCAGGCCCGCGGGCCAGTCCGGCTCGCCCGAGCGCGTGGCCCGCTCGACGACGACCACCGCCCCCTCGGCCAGCCACGGGTCCCGCTCGCGCGCCAGCGGGGCGAGGATCTCGGACAGGGCCGCCGAGTCCATGCCGTAGGGCGGGTCGATGAGCACGAGGTCCACCGGCGCCCCGGCGGCCCCGGCCAGGTAGCCGGCGGCGCTGGCCTTGACCACCCGCACCCCGGCCAGCCCCAGCGAGCGCGCGTTGCGCTGGCACACGGTCACCGCGCCCTTGGCGGAGTCGACGAGCGCCACCTCGGCGGCCCCCCGGCTCGCCGCCTCCAGCCCCAGGGCGCCCGAGCCCGCGCACAGGTCCAGCACGCGGGCGCCGTCGAGAACCCCCAGGTGCTCCAGCCGGGAGAACAGGGCCTCGCGCACGCGCTCGGAGGTGGGGCGCGTCCCCGCCGCCGGCACCTCGATCCGCCGCCCGCCAGCGCTGCCCGCCACGATCCTCGTCATGGGCCGGAGCCTACGCGACGCCCCGGCCGCAGGGGCCCTCGTGGGCCCGCTCGGGTCCTCCCGGCGCGCGTCCCGCACGCGCGCCAGCCCCGCCGCTAGCGTGGCACCATGTCCGTGCTGTCCGCGCCGTCCGAGCCCGCCCCACCGTCCCCGCCGGTGGCGCCCCACACGAGCGCCCTGGCGGTCTACCCGGGCAGCTTCGACCCCATCACCCTGGGCCACGTGGACATCGTCCGCCGCGCCGCCGCCCTCTTCGACGAGGTCATCCTCGGCATCGCCCACAACGCGGCCAAGACCGGGCGCCACCTGCTCGACATCGACACCCGCCTGCGGCTGGCCCGCGACGCCGTCGAGGGCATCGAGGGCGCTCGCGTCGAGATCATCCCCGGCCTGCTCACCGACTTCTGCCGCGAGCGCGGCGCCAGGGCCATCGTCAAAGGACTGCGCCACGGCACCGACCTCGACGCCGAGGCGCCCATGGCCCTGGCCAACCGGGAGCTCGGCGGGCCGGAGACCGTCCTGCTCATCGCCTCCCCGGCCCACGCCCACGTCTCCTCCTCCCTGGTCAAGGACATCGCCTCCTACGGCGGGGACGTCACCCCCTACGTCCCGCCCGCCGTCGCCACCGCGCTCGCCCAGCGCCTGGCCGCCACCCCTGGGCCCTGACCCCGCCGCCCGGACACCCCAGACCGCCCAGCCCGACCCATCCTGAAGGACTCAGCCGTGACCAAGCCGCACGACGCGTCAGACGACCTCCTCGACATCCTCGACGCCCTCGACGAGCTCATCGCCACCGCGCGCTCCATGCCGATGAGCGCCTCGGCGATCGTCAACCGCGACGACGCCCTCGACCTCATCGACCGCGCCCGCCGCTCCGTGCCCACCGCCATCCACCGCGCCCAGGCGATCGTCGCCGACGCCGACGCCGTCCTGGCCCGCAGCCACGACGAGGCCGAGCGCATCGTCGTCCACGCCCACGAGGAGGCCGAGCAGATCGTGGCGGGGGAGAACATCGTGCGCATGTCCAACGACCGCGCCGATGAGATCATCGCCGCCGCCGAGGAGCGCGCCTCGGCCCTGCGCCGGGGCGCCGACGAGTACTCCGACCGCTCCCTGGCGACCCTGGAGGCCGAGGTCGCCAAGATCTCCGAGCAGATCCGATCCGGGCGCGAGGTCCTCGCCTCCCGCCTGGGCGCCTGGGACGGCATCATCGGCGGCGGGGACGCTGATTCGGCTGCCTCCGCCGACTCGCGCCGCTCGTCCTGGTGAGGCGGCCCGCGCGAGGGGCGCTTCTCACGCTGGCGCGCAGCGCCGGGGCGCGCGAGGAGCGCCGCCGGGCGAGTACATTCGGCGCATTCGCACTCCTGGAGGAATCATGACTGGACTCGTCGTCGACATCCTCGACCTTCCGCCGGCCATCGGCGCCACCAAGCAGATCCACCTTGACCTTCTCGCCCCCGAGGACCTGGGGACCGAGCTCATCGGCGCCGAGCCCGGCAGCCCGCTCGTCGTCGACGCCACCCTGGCCTCGATGGAGGACGGCGTGCTCGTGCGCGGGCGGGCCCAGGCGCATATCCATGGCGAGTGCGCGCGCTGCCTGACCGACCTCGACGAGGACCGCGAGATCGCCTTCGACGAGCTCTACCTCCTGCCCGACAAGGCCGCCGAGGCCCGCGCCGATGAGGAGGACGAGGAGGCCGACGACCTCTTCGTCACCGGGGAGACCACCCTCGACCTCGAGCCTGCCCTGCGCGACGCCCTCATCCTGGGCCTGCCCATGCGCCCCCTGTGCCGCCCCGACTGCGCTGGCCTGTGCTCCCAGTGCGGGGAGCGGCTCGACGACCTGCCCGCCGACCACCACCACGAGTCCATCGACCCCCGCTGGGCCGCGCTGTCCGGGCTGCTGCCGGACACCGATGGGGAGCAGGGCTGATGGGGCGCCGCATCCCGCCGCCGGCCCGCGACGACGTCGAGACCCTCCTGTTCCGCTGGGGCGAGGGCATCGACCCCGAGCTGCTCGACCTCGCCCTCACCCACCGCTCCTGGGCCCACGAGAACGGCGGCCTGCCCACCAACGAGCGCCTGGAGTTCCTCGGCGACTCCGTGCTCGGCATCATCGTCACCGAGCGCCTCTTCCGCGCCCACCCCGAGTCCCCGGAGGGCCAGCTCGCCAAGATGCGCGCGGCCACCGTCTCCGAGCCCGCCCTGGCGGCCGTCGCCCGCGACCTGGGCCTGGGGGAGTTCATCAAGCTCGGCAAGGGGGAGGCCCTCTCCGGGGGGAGGGACCGCGCCTCCATCCTGTCCGACACCGTCGAGGCCCTCATCGGCGCCACCTACCTGACGGCCGGGCTGGAGCCCACGCGCGCCGTCGTCGAGAGGCTCGTCTCCCGCTTCCTGGCCACCGCCCGCACCCGCGGCGCCGGGCTGGACTGGAAGACCAGCCTCCAGGAGCTCACCTCCGCCCACTCCATGGGGCTGCCCTCCTTCGAGGTCGAGGGCGTCGGCCCGGACCACAACCGCTCCTTCTCCGCCCGCGCCATCATCGACGGCGTGGCGATGGGCGAGGGAGAGGGCCGCTCGAAGAAGATCGCCGAGCACGCCGCCGCCGAGGCCGCCTACGCCACGATCCTGGCGGCCAAGGGCGATGGCGGCCTGGACCTGCCCGGTGTCAACGACGCCCTGCGCGAGGACCTGGCCAACCACGGCCAGCGCGAGCCGCTGCGCTGACCGCCGCTGACCTCCTCCCCTCGCGCCCGGAGCCCTCGCGCCCACCCGCCGCGAGATCCCGCGCGCCAACAGCCCTGGGCGCGCCCGGCCGCACGTGTGACGTAGGTCCTCGGACGCTGCTAATCTCTGGCACATGCCGAATGCTGCAACGCCTGGGACAGTCCGCGTCATGATCGTGGACGACCACGAGATCGTCCGCCGAGGGATCGCCGAGATCATCGACCGCGCTGATGGCATGGAGGTCGTGGCCGAGGCCGGGTCGAGGGCCGAGGCCGTGCGCCGCGCCGAGCTCGTGCGCCCCGACGTCATGCTCGTCGACCTCCAGCTCCCCGACGGCACCGGCATCGAGGTCATGCGGGAGGTCCGCGACTCCGTGCCCACGGCCCTGCCGATCGTCCTGACCTCCTTCGACGACGACGAGGCGCTCGCCGAGGCCCTCGAGCTCGGCGCCCGCGCCTACCTGCTCAAGACCGTCCACGGCGCCGAGATCAGCGACGTCGTCCGCGCGGTGGCCTCCGGCCGCGTCCTCCTGGACGAGCGCACGGTCACGCGCCGCCGCGCCGACCACGACGACCCCACCGCCGAGCTCACCAACGCCGAGCGCAAGGTTCTCGACCTCATCGGCGACGGCCTGTCCAACAGGGAGATCGGCGAGAAGCTGGGCGTGGCGGAGAAGACCGTCAAGAACCACATCACCTCCCTGCTGGCCAAGATGGGCCTCCAGCGCCGCACCCAGGTGGCCGCCTGGGTGGCGGGGCAGCGGGCCTCCGGCTGGCGCAACAACAGCTGAGGCGGCGCAGAGGCAGCGCGGGGCAGCGCCCTGGGCCTATGACCGGTCGAGCGGCGCGATCCAGGTGAAGATCGTCCCCCGCCGGGGCCCGTCCGAGCGCGCCCTGGGGCCGATGGAGAAGCTGCCGCCGTGGCGCCTGGCCCGCTCGGCCATATTGGCCGTCCCCGAGCGGCGCGTGACCGCCGGGTCCACCCCGACGCCGTCGTCCCTGCAGGCGATCGCCACGAGAGGGTAAGTCGTGCCCGCCCAGTTCTCCTCCACGCGCTCACCGGCGGGCAGCACGCCGTTGACCCGCACGTGGATCGTGGCCGAGGAGGCGCGGGCGTGGCGGGCGACATTGCTCAGGCCCTCCCTGACCACGGCGACCATGTCGTCGGCGACGTCGTCGTCCACGGCCGCGGCGATCGCCCCGGACAGCTCCCCGTAGGCGTCCCCGCCCTCCTCGGTGAGGGCCCGGCCGTCGACGGTGATGAGCAGCGAGGGCGCGAAGCCCAGGGAGGTGCGGGCCAGTGAGGCCTCGCATCGCAGCCGCTCCACGAGCCCGACCTCCTCGTCGCGGTCCCGCAGGGAGTGGACGATGGAGCGGATCTGGCTCACCGAGTCGTCGACGGCGGACAGGACTGAGTCCAGGACGGCGCGCATCGCGTCGCAGTCGATGTCCGCCTTGCCGAGGCGGTCCCTGGCGGCGGTGACCTGCATCCCGGTGGCGAAGAGCTGCTGGATGGCCAGGTCGTGGAGGTCGCGGCCGATGCGGGCGCGCTCGTCGAGGAGGGTGGCCATCTCCTCGGCGTGCTGGGCGTCGGCCAGCTCGAAGGCCATGGTGGCCTGGCCCGCCACGAGCTCGGCGATCTCCAGGTCCTGCTGCGTGAACGGGGCCTCGCCGGGCTCGCGCAGCAGGAGCATGACGCCGACCCCCCGGTCGCGGTGGATCATGGGGGCGTAGAGGGCCGGGCCGAACCGCGCCAGCGCCTCCACCTTGAGGTCCTCCGCCCCCCACGCCTCGATGAGCGAGGGGACGGTGAGGCCGGTGCGCCGCGTGAGGGTGGACATGGCGCGCCCTTCGGGTGGGAAGTAGGTGCCGATGAGCCGATCGGCGTGGTTCCCGTCCGCGATCTCGCAGATCCAGGTCTCGCCCACGCTGGGCAGGACGAGCGCGGAGGTGCCCGCGTGGGCCACCTCCCGCACGCGCCGCGCGATGAGGCCCAGCGCGTCGTCCTGCTCGGCGCCCGACAGCAGGAGGGTCGTGATCTCCTGGGACAGGGCCATCCACTGCTCGCGGTCCCGGGCCTGGCGGTACAGGCGGGCGTTCTCGACGGCGATCGCGGCCGCCTCGGCCAGCGTGACGACGGCGTCGATCTCGGTGCGCCCGAAGCCCCCGGGGCGGTCACCCAGGTAGAGGCGACCGAAGAGCCTCCCGTGCGCGCGCACCGGGACCGACAGCATGGAGCCGGACTCCTCGCCCTCGATGGCCCCGGTGAACGCGGTGGCCCCCGACAGGTCGTTGACGACGACGACCCCCTGGGGGATCCCCTCTTCCGGCCTGCCGTCCACGAGCCCGGGGGCATCGGGCGCCCCGGAGGCGGGGGCCTCGCCGAGGACCCGCTGGAGGATCTCGGGCTGGTCCCCGATGAGTGTGGGGACATTGCCGGTCGATGGGGGAGCCGCCGCCTCGGGCTCGACGACGGCGTCCTTGCTCACGGCGATCGTGCCCCACTCGGCGCCGGTGATCGAGCACGCCGAGTCCACCAGGCGCCGCAGCGCCTCGGTGACCCGCAGCGAGCTGGTCAGCCGCAGGGCGGCCTGGACGACGTCGACCGCGCGCTCCCAGGACGGCTCGCCGCCCTGGGGCCCGGCCGCCCCCTCCTGGTGGGCGTGAACGGCGTAGGCCAGGGGCCCGCCCGGGCCCCGCCCCCGCGGGTCCAGCGCTTCCTCGTGCTCAGGCATCGGCGTCCTCCTGTGAGAGGGACCAGCGGTAGGCCTCCGAGGTCCTCATGAGCTCATCATGCGTGCCGCGGGCCAGGATGGTGGCGGGTTCGCCATGAGCGGCCTCGCTGCCTCCACGGCGGCCCAGCACCAGGATCTCATCGGCGCCGGCCAGGGCGCTCAACCGGTGCGTGATGAGCAGGACCCCCCGGCCCTCGCGCCGCCCGGCGCCCAGCAGGTCGGCCACGAGCCGGTCGGCGGTGGCGGCGTCGAGGTGCTCCCCGGGCTCGTCGATGAGGAGCAGTGGCGCGGGGGCGGCCAGGGCGCGGGCCAGGAGCAGGCGGCGCCGCTCCCCGCCGGACAGGCCGGTGGCGCCGGTGCCCAGGATCGTGTCCAGCCCCTCGGGCAGGGCCTGGAGCCATGGGGCCAGTCCAGCGCGCTCGAGGAGGGCGGTGGCCCGCTCGGGCGTGAGCGCCCCGTCGGCAACCCTGAGGTTCTCCAGGACGGTGGTGTCGAAGACGTGGGCGTCCTCGGCGGTGAGCGTGAGGCGGGTGGCCACGTCCTGGCGCTCGGCTCCCCAGGGCGGGGCGCCGTCGATCATGACCTCGCCGGCCATGGGCTCGATGAGCCCGGCGAGGTTGAGGAGGAGCGTCGTCTTGCCGATCCCCGAGGGCCCGACGATCGCCAGGCGCCGCCCGGGGGCGAGGTCGAGGTCGATCCCTGAGGCCACCACCGGGCCCGCGGGCCACCCCACGGCCAGGCCGCGGGCGCACAGGCTGGGCCCGCCGTCGGCCACTGGGGGCAGCGGCGAGGGATCGGGCACGCGTGCCGCGGAGGCCTCCGCGGCCTCGACGAGCTCGACGACGCGCCGCGCCGCCCCGGCCGAGCGGACGAGCTGCACACTGGCCGGGCCGAGGGCGGCCACCGCCTCGAAGGCGGACAGCGGCACGAGGACGAGCACAGCCAGCATGACCGGCGCGAGGCTGCCGCCACTGACCGCGGGGATCCCCACGGCGAGGGCCCCGAGGACGGCGAGCCCCTGGGAGACGACGTCGAGAGCGGCGGCCGCGGCAGCCGGCCTGGCCCCCGCGTCACGGGAGGCGGCCAGATGCTCCTCAGCATGATCGAGGGCCTCCAGGAGGCGCGGCATCCGGCCCGAGACGCTCAACTCGGAGCCGGACTCGAGCGCGGTGAGCACATGGGCGGACAGATCCGTGGCCTGCTCCTGGCGCGCCAGCTCGGCGGCGCGTGCCGCGCGCATCGTGATCGCCGGCCCGACGATCCCCGACAGAGCCAGGCAGGCGGCGAGGATGAGCCCGGCGGGCCAGTGGACGATCATGATGCCGGCCACGGTGCCCGCGCTCACGGCCGCCGCGATCGCCATGGGCAGGTAAGCGCGGATGACGAGGTCCCCGACTGCGTCGATATCCGCCCCCACGCGGGCCAGCACATCCCCCCGGCGCAGCCCCGCCACCGTGTCGGTGCGGGAGGCCGCCAGGGCCTCGTAGAGGCGGGAGCGCAGCGAGCTCATCCCCCGCAGCGCCGTGGAGTGCGAGACGAGGCGCTCGCAGTAGCGCAGCACCGAGCGGGAGACCCCGAAGAGCCGCACCGCGACGGGGGCCACGCCCAGCGCCGCGATCTCGGGCATCTGGGCGGCCCTCGCGATGAGCCAGGCCGCCACCGCGGCCAGGCCCACGGCGCTGCCCAGGCCCAGTGAGCCAGCGAGGACGGACAGGGCGAAGCGGCGCCGGTCGAGCCCGAGCAGGTCGACGGCGCGCCGCAGGGCCCGCCGCTCATCGGCTGTCAGGGGGGCGGCGAGGCGGCTCATCGCGTCTCACCCGCCGCGCTCGCGGTGGCCGCCTCGCGGGCGGCGGGCCCGGCCGCTGGATCGTGGGCCGAGCGGACCTCGATGACGTCGTCGGCAATGGAGATGAGGGCCTGGCGGTGGGCGATGACGACGATCGTGCGACCGTCGGCCCGCAGCGCCTCGACGGCGCGCAGCACATGGGCCTCGCTGGCGGCGTCGAGGTGGGCGGTGGGCTCGTCGAGGACCACGAGCGGGGTAGGCGCCAGGAGGGCTCGGGTCAGGGCGAGGCGCTGGCGCTGCCCGATGCTGAGCCCGACCCCGCCCTGGCCGATGCGGGTCATCCAGCCGCGGTCCAGGGAGGCGATGACCTCGTCGAGCCCCGCGCTCGCGGCGGCGCGCCGGGCGGCGTCGGGGATGGGGGTGCCGGAGGCGGCCAGCTGGGCGGCCTCGTCCTCGCCCAGGACGTGGGCCAGGAGCGTGCCGGGCAGGATGGCGGGCCGCTGGGGGACCCAGGAGATCTGCTCCCACCAGCTGGCGGGGTCGATCTCCGCCAGGTCGATCGGCGCGCGGGCGGCCTGGGTGGCCTGCCCGCCCGCGGGGCCGGCGGGGGAGCCGGGGGAGCGGGAGGCCCCCTCCTCCTCGATGAGGACGTGGCCCCTGTCGGCGGGCAGCAGGCCCAGGAGCACCTGGGAGGTGGTGGTCTTGCCCGCCCCGGAGTCCCCGGTGAGCGCGACGAGGCGCCCGGGGCGGATGACCGCGCTGAGGCGGTGGGGCGCCCATGCCCCGCGCGCGGCAACGGAGAGGTCCTCGATACGGATCGTCGCGGTGGCGAGGGAGGGGGCTGGCGCGGTGCCGCGCTCGGGGATGGGGGTATCGAGGATCTCGAAGACGGCGTTCGCGGCGGCCACCCCGTTGGCGGAGGCGTGGAACTGGAAGCCGACCTGCCTCAGGGGGTTGAAGACCTCCGGGGCGATCATGATGACGAGCAGGCCCGTGGCCAGGTCGAGGTCCCCGTACAGGAGCCGGAAGCCGACCTCGACGGCGATGATCGCCACCGACAGCGTGGTGATGAACTCCAGGACCGCCCCGGACAGGAAGGCCACGCGCAGGGTGGACATCGTGGTGGCGTTGTAGGCGTCGCCGAGCGCCCTCACCCGCTTGGCCGGCCCCGCCTCGCGACCCAGCGCCTTGAGCGTGGGCAGGCCCGCGATGAGGTCGAGCACCTGCGACCCCAGGCGCTCCATGGCCTCTAGGCGCGCCTCGGAGTGCGCCTGCGTGAGGCGCCCGATGAGGATCATGAAGATCGGGATGAGGGGGATCGCGATCGCGACGGCCACCGTGGAGGCCCAGTCCTGCGTGAGCATGACGAGCCCGGTGGCGGGCGTGACCGTGGCCGCCAGGAGCAGCTGGGGAAGATAGCGGACGAAGTAGGGCTCGAGGTCGTCCAGCCCCCGGGTGAGCAGGGTGGCGGTGTCGGCGCCGTGCGAGGCCTGCCATCGCGGCCCGAGCGCCGCCGCGTGGACGAGCACGCGGCGCCGCAGCTCGATGATCGTGCGGGTGGCGGCGCGGTGCGCCAGGGCCTCCTGCGCGCGCACGACGAGGGCGCGGGCGGCAACGACGACGGCGATCCCCCCGATGAGGGCCAGCGCTCCGTCGAGGGCGCCGCCCGACGTGATGACAGGCGCGATGGCGCGCGCGATGAGGAAGGCCTGCGCGACGACGAGCATCGCGGTGAGGGCCCCCGTGGCCGCCGTGGTGATGATGTAGCGCCGCGCCGAGCGGGCGTAGCGCATGAGGCGCGGATCAAGGGGCTTCACGTGCTCAATCCTAGGAGGCCGGGCGGCGGGGGCATGGAGCCCCTCGCCGCCCGGCCCCGCTCAGAAGCGGTTCAGGCGCGCCGCTCAGTAGGCGGCCGGCTCGGGCAGGGAGGAGTCGCGCACCTTCGTGGGGTGCAGGCCCCCGGCGGCCGGATCGATCGCCTCGACGTTGATCCGCCTGGACAGGACGTGGTACGCCCACACCGTGTAGGCGATGACGGTCGGGATGAGGAGGATGGCGACCACCGTGCACAGGATGAGGGTGGTGCGCTCCGCTGCCGCCTGGGTGATCGTCAGCGAGTAGGCCGAGTTGATCGAGGAGCGCATGACGTCGGGCGCCATGGCCACGAAGATGAGGGCGGTGACGGCCGCGATGGCCGCGAAGTGCAGGCCGAAGGCCCAGCCCTGCCGGCCGCGGTGCGCCATGACGAGCGTGGCGGCCAGCGAGCCGATGGCCACGGCCAGCACCAGCCAGCCGGCGCCGTTGGGGGAGTAGGCGGCCTGCGCCCACGCCCCCCAGATGAGGCTGACGAGCGCCGAGGCGATGCCCGAGCGCGCCGCGAAGGACTCGGCCCGCCGCGAGAAGTCGCCGGCGGTCTTGAGGGCCACGAACATCGCCCCATGCGTGATGAACAGGAGGCAGATCATGACCCCGCCCAAGAGGGTGAAGGGGGTGACGAGGTCGAAGAACCCGCCGGTGATCTGGTGCGCCGCGCCGCGCATGAGGGAATCGGCCGGGACATGCGCCGGGTCCACGGGCGCCCCGGTGGCGGTCTCGACGACCTCGACCTTCATGCCCCGCACCATGTTGGCGAAGGCGACGCCCCACAGCAGGGCGGGGATGAGGGTGGACAGCGTGTGCGCCCAGTCCCAGGCGTTGTGCCATCGGGGGGAGTTGATCTTCCCCCGCCACTCGATGGCGCAGACCCTGACGATGAGGCCGACGACGATGAGCAGCAGGGCGAGATAGGCGCCGGAGAAGAGGGTGGCGTACCACTCGGGGAAGACGGCGAACATGGCCGCGCCGGCGGTGACGAGCCAGACCTCGTTGCCGTCCCAGTGCGGGCCGATGGCCCCCATCATGGCGCGGCGCTCGCGCTCATCGCGCCCCAGCGCTTTGATGATCATGCCGACGCCGAAGTCGAAGCCCTCGATGGTGAAGTAGCCGATCCACAGGAAGGCGATGGTGAGGAACCAGAAGGTGGTGAGTGACATGGCAGTTCCTTGGTGTCCTAGGTGTTCCTAGCGTGCCGTGAAGCGGCTCAGTACGAGAAGGTCAGGACGGCGCCGGCATCCGTCGCGGCGTCGTCGTCGGGCGCGGTCCGCGGGGTCGGCACGCCCTCGCGGACATAGCGGCGCAGCAGGAGGAACCAGACCACGCCGAGGGCCGCGTACAGGAGGGTGAAGACGATGAGCGAGGTGAGCACCGTCGTCGAGGACACCGCTGTGGACACGCCGTTGGAGGTGCGCAGGAAGACGTCGGTGACCGGGTCGGCCAGGTTGGGGACGACCACCCAGGGCTGGCGGCCCATCTCGGTGAAGATCCAGCCGAAGGAGCTGGCGAGGAAGGGCATTCCCATGGTCCACAGCGCCACCTTTCCCAGCGATGGGCGCGTGATGAGGCGCCCGCCCCTGGTCAGCCACAGCGCCAGGAAGCCGAGGGTCATCGAGGCCATGCCGAGCCCGATCATGAGGCGGAAGGACCAGAAGACGGCCATGACGTTGGGCGTGTAGTCGATGCGGTTGCCGGCGGCGTCGGTGGAGCCGTAGCGGGCGGAGTACATGTGCTGGGCGTCGTTGAGGCCCATGACCTCGGCGTCGAAGTCATTGGTGGCCATGAAGGAGTAGACCTTGGGCACTGAGATGAAGCGGCTCATGCCGGACTCGCAGTCCCCGAAGGCGACCGCCGTGAAGGGGGCGCCGGACTCGGTGTCGCACAGGCCCTCGGCGGCCGCCATCTTGGCGGGCTGCTCCTCGACGACCAGGTGGCCCATGAAGTGGCCGGAGCCGGCGGCGGACAGTCCGCCGACGATCATGGTGATGGCGGCGAAACGGGTGAGGCGGCGCCACAGCTCGCGCGCCTCGACATCCTGGTTGGCGCGGGCCGCCTTGGTCATCCACCACACGGACACGCCGAGGATGACGGCGCCGGCCACGAGGAAGGCGGAGGTGATGACGTGCAGCACCGTGGTGATGAAAATGCGGTTGGTGATGACCTCGAGGAAGCCGCTGAGCCCATCGAGCTCGGCGCGGCCGGTCTCGGCGTTGACGATGGCGCCCACGGGGTGCTGCATCCAGGAGTTCGCCGCGAGGATGAACGACGCTGAGAAGAGCGTGCCCAGCGCCACCATCCACATGCATAGGTTGTGGATCTTGGGCGACAGGCGGTCCCATCCGAAGACCCACAGGCCCAGGAAGGTCGACTCCAGGAAGAAGGCGACGAGGGCCTCGAAGGCCAGTGGCGCGCCGAAGATATTGCCCACGAAGCGCGAGTACTCGGACCAGTTCATGCCGAACTGGAACTCCTGGACCAGGCCCGTGGCGACGCCGAGGGCGAAGTTGATGAGCAGGACCTTGCTGAAGAACTTGGTGGCGGTCTTCCAGTGCTCGTTGCCCGTGCGGATCCACAGGGCCTCCATGAGCGCCACCAGTGGCGCCAGGCCGATCGTCAGCGGGACCAGCACGAAGTGGTAGACCGTCGTGATGCCGAACTGCCAGCGGGCCAGGTCGAGGGAGTCCAGTGCCATCGGTGCGAGGGCCATGAGCGCACCTTTCGGAGAAGATGAACGGATATATAAGTAGTGCCACATTGGGTGGGCGCCACGTATAGGGATTGGGTTGGTTTGAGTGTAGGCCACCGACTGACGCTGTGTCTCTATATTCCGGCGCCGCGAGGCGCCCTGGCGCCCAACCGCGCTCAATGGCGGTCCCCATGAGCGCCTCGGGCGCCGCCCGTGGCCCCGCCTTCCCCGCGGCGCGCGGGTCGGAGCACCCGGAGAGCGCGGAGTGCCGGGAGCGGTCGGAGTGCTCTACACCTCGAAGACTGTCGGCCCGGTCGCGCTGTCCAGGGCTGGCGATATGGAATACTCTGGCCCGGCCCCGAGCGCCCTCGTACAGGCGGTCGGAGTCCGAGCCTCGTCGGCTACCCCGGCAGTGGAGACTTGCGCCGCATCGCGCGCCGCCGCACTCCCGTGCCGAGCGGGTGCCATGACGAGCCGGCGCCTCACGGCGCAGACGCAGACTTTCTCTGCTCCTCATCGAGGAGCTGACAGCGCCCCGGCGCCGCGAGTACGGGCGGCGCGCGGGCATCCGGAGAGTGCATCACGATGCCACGAGCCAAGAAGATCACTGACGCCGCCGCCGAGGCCGTCGAGCTCCAGGAGGCCGCCGAGCCCGCGGAGTCGCCCGCCGCGCCTCCGCGCCGCCGTCGCAAGGCCACCGCGGCCGCCGCCGCCCCCGAGGCCGCTCCCGCCCCCCAGGCTGAGAAGAAGACCTCCCGGCACGCCGCCGCGACCGAGGCAGGCTCCGGCGCCGATGGGCAGGCGGCCTCGCAGGACGATCAGCCGATGCTGCCCGTCGCCTCCCTCCTCTTCCAGGCGCCCGACCCGTCCCGCGCCAAGCGCCGTCGTCGAGCCTCCTCGGCGACGACGACCCCCCAGGAGGTCCCCGCGGCCGAGCAGCCCGCCAGCGCGCGCGGGCGCGGCAAGGGCGACGACGGCGAGGGCGCCGATGCGGCGGGCCAGCAGGACCCCGACTCCGCCTCCGAGGAGGCCTCCGCCTCTTCGGGCAAGGGGCGCCGTCGCCGCAGGGCGACCGCCCCGGCCTCCGCGCCCGAGCATGTTGACGAGCCCGCGCCCAGCCGGCGCCGCTCGCGCAAGAAGAAGGCGGCGGACACCGCTGCCGATGCCGACGGGGCTGAGCCCCAGGAGTCCCAGGACTCGCCGATCCCCGCCGAGGATGATGAGGCCGCCCAGCCCGCCGACGGCGCGGGCGAGGCCGACGGCGCTGATGGTTCTGACGGCGCTGACGACTCCTCCGACTCCGATGCCGGCCAGGGAAAGCGCAAGCGCCGCCGTGGTGGTCGGGGACGCCGCTCCCGTGGCCAGTCCGCCCAGGACAGCGCCGAGGACGGCTCCAGCGACGACGCCCCCAGCTCCGAGGACGCCGACGGCGCGGAGCCCGACGACCAGCAGGCCAGTGGCTCCGCGGATGGCGCGGAGGACCCCGACGGCGCCGAGAGCTCCGATGAGGGCGGCTCCTCGCGCCGCCGTCGCCGTCGCCGCTCCCGCAGCCGCTCGGACCGCGAGCCCCGCGAGTCCCGGAGCAGGGACATCCGCGACGAGGTCACCGCCCTCAAGGGCTCCACCCGCCTGGAGGCCAAGCGCCAGCGCCGCCGGGAGGGCCGTGCCGCGGGCCGCCGCCGCCCGATCGTCACCGAGGCCGAGTTCCTCGCCCGCCGCGAGAGCGTCGACCGTCGCATGATCGTGCGCGAGCAGGACGGGCTCAACCAGATCGCGGTCCTCGAGGACGGCCTGCTCGTCGAGCACTACGTCGCCCGCCATACGCAGGCCTCGATGGTCGGCAATATCTACGTCGGCCGCGTGCAGAACGTCCTGCCGTCCATGGAAGCCGCCTTCGTCGATCTCGGCAAGGGCCGCAATGCGGTGCTCTACGCCGGCGAGGTCAACTGGGACGCCGCGGGCATGGAGGGCAAGCCCCGCAGGATCGAGGATGCCCTTTCCAGCGGGGATACTGTCCTCGTCCAGGTCACCAAGGACCCCATCGGACACAAGGGGGCGCGCCTGACCAGCCAGATCACCTTGGCCGGCCGCTACCTCGTCCTCGTGCCGGGCGGCACGATGACCGGCATCTCCCGCAAGCTGCCGGACACGGAGCGCGCCCGCCTCAAGAAGATCCTCAAGCGCGTCGTCCCCGACTCCGCCGGCGTCATCGTGCGCACCGCCGCCGAGGGGGCCTCGGAGGAGCAGCTCGCCGCCGACGTCAAGCGCCTCGTGGACCAGTGGGCCTCGATCGACAAGCGCGCCAAGTCGGTCCTGAGCGGCTCGGGGAAGGCCCCGGTCCTCCTCAAGGGCGAGCCCGAGCTCGCGCTGCGGGTCGTCCGCGATGTCTTCAACGAGGACTTCCGCCAGCTCGTCGTCTCCGGGCCCGAGGCCTGGCGCACCATCTCCGAGTACGTCACCGAGCTCAGCCCCGATCTCGCCGATCGCCTGCAGCACTGGGTGGAGCCGGAGGACGTGTTCACCGCCCACCGCATCGACGAGCAGCTCGCCAAGGGCTTCGACCGGAAGGTTTGGCTGCCCAGCGGAGGCACCCTCATCATCGACCGCACTGAGGCCATGACCGTCATCGACGTCAACACCGGCCGCTACACCGGCGCCGGAGGCACCCTGGAGGAGACGGTCACCCGCAACAACATCGAGGCGGCCGAGGAGATCGTCCGCCAACTGCGCCTGCGGGACATCGGCGGCATGGTCGTCATCGACTTCGTCGACATGGTCCTGGAGTCCAACCGGGACCTCGTCCTGCGCCGGCTCGTGGAGTGCCTGGGCCGGGACCGCACCCGCCACCAGGTCACCGAGGTCACCTCGCTCGGCCTGGTGCAGATGACGCGCAAGCGCGTCGGCCAGGGGCTCGTCGAGGCCTTCTCCACGCCCTGCGACTGCTGTGGGGGCCGTGGCTTCATCGTCCACGAGAGCCCCGTCGAGAACCAGCAGGCGGACCTGTCGGCGTCGGGCTCCCGCTCGTCGGGCCGCAAGGGGCGCAAGAACAAGGAGGGCTCGGCGAAGTCCTCGGATCACGCCTCTGGCAAGGCCGGCTCCACCCGCTCTGACCAGGCGGAGGAGGCTGGCGGCGACGACGCGGCGCGCGCCGCCGTCCGCGGCGCCCTCGCCCAGATCGCCGCTGCCGCCGAGCACGCCCACGAGCACTCGCAGGACGCCTCCCCGGCGGCCGACGCCGACTGATCCCGGCCGGGCGGGGCCAAGGTCCCAGCGCTTGGGCGTGTCGCGGGCATCGATGTCGAGAGCATCTGATCTGACCTCCTGATTGTGACGGTGTCGCCCTGAAGATCCCCTAGCATTGGATGAGATGACGCAATGCCATCATCCGGGGGGCAACCCCCCGGCGCCGAGCACAGAGTCGTGGGGAGGGGCCATGGCGGCGGCCACCGTCAGGAGGATCGGGATCGCCGCGATCCTGCGCTGGATCGTGGCGTTCGCACTCGGTCTTCTCATCGGCCTCATGGCCTACACATTCGTGTACGCCAAGGGCTTCTCCTACCTCAGCAACGACCCGAAGGCCTGCGTCAACTGCCATGTGATGGAGGACCAGTACAAGTCCTGGCAGGCGGGACACCACCGGCACAGCGCCACCTGCGGCGACTGCCACCTGCCGCATGACAACATCGTCCACAAGTACTGGGTGAAGGCGGAGGACGGCTTCCTCCACGGCCTGAAGTTCACCACCGGCGACTACCCCGAGAACATCGTCATCCGGGACGTCAACATGGACGTCGCCAATGAGGCCTGCGTGCACTGCCACGCGGACGTCACCGATGACATGCGCCACGGGGCCCTCAACCGCAACGAGGTCTACGACTGCGTGCACTGCCATTCCGGGATCGGCCATGAGTAGAGAGGATCAGGCCATGGACACCGCCGACGAGAGCTCGAAGGAGCTCGCAGCGGAGGTCGAGCGCGACGGCGCCAAGCGCCCAGCGAAGGACGCGGACTCCGGTGAGGGAGAAGAGCGCAGCAAGCGCTCCTTCTTCGCCGGGCCCGTGTTCATGGCGCTGCTCGTGGCGCTGGTCGCCGGGGCGACCTTCGTCGTCACCATGCTGCTCATGAGCATCAACAACCACCAGGCCGAGGGCTCACGGGCCTTCTACAACGTCGTGCAGCTCGACGAGACCACCTATGACCCCGCGGTCTGGGGCCAGAACTACCCCATCCAGTACGCCGACTACAAGAAGACCGCCGAGTTCACCCCCGCCGAGCACGCGGGCACGATGGTGCCGCAGTCAGTCGAGGGCGACCCCCGCACGGAGGTCAAGTCCCAGAAGCTGGAGGAGGACCCCCGCCTGAAGGAGATGTGGGCCGGCTACGCCTTCGCCGTGGACTACCGGCACGCGCGCGGGCACGAGTACGCCACGATCGACCAGCAGTACACGCTGCGCAATGCCAAGGACCAGCAGCCCGGCACCTGCGCCAACTGCCACGTCTCGGCGCCCGCCCTCTACGACAAGCTCGGCAACGGCGATCGCGAGGCGGGCTTCGAGGCCACCGGCACGATGAAGCTCTCGCAGGTCCTCTCTGACGACTCGGTGTCGCACCCGGTGGCCTGCATCGACTGCCACGACCCCAAGACCATGGATCTGCGGGTCACCCGCCCGTCGTTCATGCGGGGCATCAAAGCCCTCAAGGCCAGCCAGGGCGTGAGCGACTTCAATGTCAACAAGGACGCCACCCCCCAGGAGATGCGCACCTACGTGTGCGCCCAGTGCCACGTGGAGTACTACTTCAAGGGGGACAACAAGGTCCTGACCTTCCCCTGGGACAAGGGCATCGACATCGACAACATCTACTCCTACTACCAGGAGCAGGGATTCACCGACTGGACGCATGAGAAGACCGGGGCGCCCATGCTCAAGGCCCAGCACCCCGAGTTCGACATCTGGTCCAACTCGGTCCACGCGGCCAACGGCGTCGGATGCGCCGACTGCCACATGAACTACAAGCGCGTGGGCTCCGGCAAGGTCTCCAACCACCACGTCACCACCCCGATGGTGGATGTCAACGCCTCCTGCGGCACCTGCCACAAGACCGGCGACGGCGTCCTGGAGAAGCGCGTGAGGACGATCCAGTCCAACTTCATCTCCTCGCGCGACCGCGCCTTCGACTCTCTGGTCGGCCTCATCACCGAGCTGGAGGCCGCCAAGACCAACGGCACCTCGCAGGAGTCGATCACGCTGGCCCAGCAGTACCAGCGCAAGGCGAGCTTCTACCTCGACTACGTGTACTCCGAGAACTCCTACGGCTTCCACGCCCCGGACTACGAGCAGAGGATCATCAACCAGGCTGAGAACGCTGCTCAGAACGGCCGGCTGGCGCTGACGGGGAAGACGGAGGAGGAGCTCAAGGAGTCTGATGTCTCGGCCGCCAATGCCACGCACTACCCGTCTGACAAGGCGGCGACCGGCACGTCCCAAGGCAGCGGCCACTGATGGCGGGCGCTGGGGACAGCGGTGCCCGGGGCGACGCCCCCGCGCCGGATGATGACCGCGTCCGCCGAGTCCGCGAGCTTCTCGATGAGTTGAGCCCGCAGGAGCGCCAGGCGCTCCTGCGGGCGGAGGACGAGCCCGAGGATGCTGGGACCGGCACGGAGGACAGCTCCGGGCGCGCCGCGAAGCGCGGGTCGAAGAACTCCCAGGAGGACGTCGCGGGCGGCGCCAGCGCCGCCGAGTCGGAGGACGAGGACGAGTCCGACGCCTTCTACGCCGGCCTGGAGGAGGACGACGACCTCATCGGCTCCAAGCTCGCCTCGCGCCGCGCAAAGCGGGGCAAAGGCGAGAACAAGGACTCCGAGTCCGCGCCGAGGCGGCGGGCGCCCCTGTCGAGCGCGGAGCGCATCGCGCTCGTCGCCGCGGTCATCCTCGGCATCGCGGCAGCGATCTGGTACAGCAACGTCGGGGGACTCTCCTCCGGCTCGCCCCATGGGGGCGCGATGGCCAGCGCGCGGGCCGAGTCCACCGAGCGGGGCACGGGGGAGTGGGCGGAGGAGATCTCCAGTCTCGAGGCGCAGATCAAGGCCGACCCCACGAACCTCGACCTGAAGATCAGGCTCGGCGAGGCCTACGCCGGTCTTGGGGACTACGACCGGGCGATCGAGACGATCCAGGGCGTCGCCGACGAGAACCCGAGCAAGGCGGAGGCCTGGTACGACCTCGGCTTCCTCCACCTGCAGACCTCCTCTCCCGACGAGGCCGCCTCCAAGGCCGCCTGGCAGAAGGTCATCGATCTCGACCCCGATTCGGAACTGGCTGGCAAGGCCCGCACGCATATGGACACCCTCGCCTCGCAGGGGGCGGGCCAGCAAGGCTCCGCTGGCATGCCGCCGGGGCATCCCGCCATGCCGGGCTCCGGCGCGACTCCTGCCGCTTCGAGCGGGAATGGGCAGTGATGACGTCCGTCTCCATCCCCGTCGCTCTGCTCGCGGGCCTCATGGCCTTCGCCTCGCCCTGCTTCCTGCCCCTGGTGCCCGCTCTCCTCGCCCACCTCGCCGGGCGCGGGAGCGCCGCCGCGGCGGAGATCCCGTCACTGCGCCGCGCCCCCGTGATCACCAGCCGCGACCTCGGTCGTCCGGCGGGCGGCGGCGCGGCGGTCGCCCTGGCCCGCCCGGGGGGCGGCGAGGCCGCTCGCCCCGCCCCGCCCCGGGTCATCCTCAACGCCAGTGCCTTCGTCCTCGGCTTCTCCGCCGTGTTCGTGGGGCTGTGGGCGCTCATCGTCTCCGGCGCCGTCGCCCTGGGCCCCCACCGCCAGACCCTGCGCCTCGTGGGCGGGGCCCTGCTCGTTGTCATGGGACTGCACACCGTCGGGCTGCTGCGCATCGCGCTCCTGGACCGCGCCCTGGGCGGCGGCCTCGGCGACACCGGCCGCCCCGATAGGGGAGCGACCCCCGCCAGCTCACTGCTCATGGGCGTCGGCTTCGCGCTCGGCTGGTCGCCCTGCATCGGCCCGGTGCTCGGCGCGATCATCGCGCTCGCCTCGCAAACCGCCTCCGCCTGGCAGGGACTCGCGCTCATGATCGTGTTCTGCGCCGGGCTCGGCGCGCCCGTGATCGTCCTGGCCCTGGGCATCGACCGCGCCGCGACCAGGACGGCATGGCTGCGCGCCCACGGCCGCGCCATCCGGCTCGCCTCAGGAATCCTGCTCATCGCCGTCGGGGCGCTGATGGCCATGGACCTGCTGGCGCCGCTCTCCGGCCTCGTGAGCACCCCACTATGAGGAGGACTCCATGACAGACAAGGAATCCAAGGCCGCCTCGGGCTCGAAGGGCTCTGAGCGCGCGGCCGAGGTCACCGCCCCCGATATCAGCGGTGGTGAGCGGGATGTGCCGGTCGTCGAGCTGTTCCTGTGGCTCTACCGGCTCTTCTACTCCAAGACCCTCGGCCTGACGGTCATCCTCCTGTTCGCCGTCTACGCCTTCATCGGCTCGCTCCTGCCGCAGGCGACGAAGGAGGTCCTGGCCGACCCGTGGGCCAAGGAGGCGTTCCTCAATGCCAGGCGCCCCGCGCTCGGCAAGATGACGACGGCCCTCGACGCGCTGGGCCTCTTCCACGTCTTCACATCCATCGGCTTCTACGTGGTGGTCTCGCTGCTCGCCCTGAGCATCATCGCCTGCACGGTCCACCGCATCCCCGAGCTGGTCAAGCGGGAGAAGGAGCCCCGGGTGCATGTCGCCCCCAGGTTCTTCGACAAGGCCCGCTACCGCGCGCGCATCCCCAGCGCCCACGGGGTCCACAGCTCCCTGGAGGAGACCCGCGAGGCCCTGCGGCGCGCCCGCTGGCGGGTGATCCCGGATGACCGCGACCCCGAGCACTGCCTCTACGCCGACCGCAACGCGCGCTCGGGCATCGGCACCGTCCTGGCGCACACGGCCTTCGTCCTCATCCTGGGCGCGTTCGTCGTCTCCTCCACCTGGGGCATCGAGGAAGACCTCACCGTCCCCGTCGGAACCAGTGTCGAGATCGGCCATGGGACGGGGCTGAGCGTGCGCGCCAACTCCTTCACCGACTCCTACACCGACACCGGGCAGGCCATGGACTACATGTCCGACCTGAGCATCCTGCGCGGTGGCGAGGAGGTCGCCCGCCAGGAGGTGCGGGTCAACTCGCCGATGTCAATCGACGGCTACAGGCTTCACCAGGCCTCCTACGGGACGTCGGCGGATGTCACCATCGCGGACGCCGCGGGGACCGTCCTCGCCCAGCGCAGCGTGCCGCTCCAGTGGCAGACCCCGCGGAAGACCGAGGTCTATGGGCGCGTCGACCTGCCCGACGGCAGGGTGGTGTACGTGTTCCTGCCAGCCTCGGGGCAGGCGATGTCCGAGATCGCTCCCGGCACCGCTGTTTTCGCCCTGGCCCCCGACGGGCACACCGACCCCCAGTCCGAGCAGCGGGCCGAGGCCGGGACCGCCGCCCAGCTCGAGGACCTCACCGTCACCTTTGACCGGGAGCGCCAGTACACGGCCCTCACCCTCCGCCATGACCCGGGCACCCCGATCATGTGGATCGCCTCGGCGCTGCTGATGATCGGCATGTCGATCACCTTCCTCATGCCCTACCGGCGCCTGTGGGTGAGGGTTGAGCCCGACGGCGAGAATGGCTCGGGCAGCGTCATCCGCCTCGGCTCGGTCTCGCGCCTCGACATCACCTTCGAGCGGATGTTCGCCACGCTTGTCGGGCGCATCGAGGACGCCGTCGCCTCGCAGGACGCTCCTGAGGCGTCGGAGGACTCCGACGAGCCCCCGGACCCCGGGGAGTCATCCGACGTGGCAGGATCGTCCCCGTCCGAGGAGCCCGCCGGCCCCGACAGTGACGCCGGGTCCAAGGGCCCCGATCCCGCCGCCAGTGCCAAGGAGAGCAAGGAGAAGGAGCACAGCGACCATGAATAATGTTCTCTCCATCGGTCAGTTCCTCCTGACCTCCGCCATGGCGATCCTCGTCCTCGCCGTCGTCTGCGACGCCGTCGTCCTCACCGGGCGCGGGGCGCGGGCCCAGGCCATCCCGGCCACGGCGGGCGGGGCGCGTGGTGACGCCGCCCATGGCAAGGGGCGGGGGAGCGGCGCGACCCACTCGGCCCACTGGGCGCGCGCCTCACGGCCGGGCCTGCCCAAGGGGCTCGCGCTGTACGCCACCGGCTTCACCACGATCGCCCTGGTGCTCATCACCGCCTACCTGGCGCTGCGCACCAGCGCCTCGGGCTACAGCCCCTTCGCCAACCAGCACGAGTTCGCGGTGTCCTTCACCTTCGGCATCCTGCTCATGTACCTCATCGCCGAGTTCCGCTACCGCGTGCGCTGGCTGTCCATCGTGGTCCTCCCGGTGGTCGTCGCCCTGCTCATCTACGCCAACAGCCAGGACAAGGCGATCAAGCCCCTCGTCCCCGCGCTGCGCAACTCCCTCATGCTGACGCTCCACGTGTTCTTCGCGGTGCTGGCCTACGGGGCGGCCTGCGTGTCCTTCGCGGCGGCGATCCTCTACCTCCTCCACCCCCACCTCAAGCGGTTCCGGTCCCTGCCCTCGCGCGAGGTCCTCGATGACGTCGGCTACAAGGCCGCCACCGCCACCTTCCCCCTGCTGACCATGATGACCGTCCTGGGCGCTGTCTGGGCGAACACCGCGTGGGGCCGCTACTGGGGATGGGACCCCAAGGAGACCGCCGCCCTCGTGACGTGGCTGGTCTACGGCGCCTACCTCCATGCCAGGGTGACCAGGGGATGGCAGGGCTCGCGAAGCGCCTGGCTCCTCATCCTCGGGTTCAGCGCGGTGCTCTTCGCGTACTTCGGAAACCACTTCTTCGGGGGGCTGCACTCCTATGGCTGATCGTGAGGAGAGGGACGACGAGGCCCTCCTGGACGAGTGCGGGGCGAGCCCCGCGCTCTCGACGGCGAAGGGCGGGGGCGCGGACCCCGGTCCCCGCGCCCATCGCCGCATGCCGGTGTGGCTGGCCAATGTCCTCGTGCTGACGGTGGCCACGGCGCTCATCCTCGGCGGCGTCTGGCTGACCGGCTCATGGCGCGCCAAGGACTCCTCCGCCTCGGCCTCCGGCCAGGGCGACGGCGGGGTGACGATGCTGTCCACGGACGCCCCCAGCGGCGGCGCCCCCCAGGTGGGCCAGGAGGCCCCCGCGTTCAGCGCCACGGATATCAACGGCAAGCCAGTGGACCTCACCAAGCTGCGGGGCAAGCCGGTGTGGCTGCTCTTCGGCGCCACGTGGTGCACCGAGTGCCGCACCGAGGCCCCCGATGTCCAGGCGATCTGGCAGGAGTACGGGGACCAGCTGACGATTGTGGCCATCCACGTCCAGGACAACACCCAGACCGTCGCCGACTACACCCAGAGGCTCGGGCTGACGTACCCCACCGTGGTGGACACCGACGACACGATCTCCTCGGCCTACGGGGTGTACGGCATCCCCGCGCACTGGTTCATCAGCGCCGACGGCACGATCGCGGCCACGAGAGCCGGGGCGATGTCCCAGTCCCAGATGCGCGAGCAGGTGCAGGCGCTCGTCGGCTAGCGCGGCCGGCCTGCGCCGGGCGTGCCCGCCGGGCCGGCGCAGCCCGGGGTGCGCTCATCCGTGCCGAAGAACACAGGCGCGCCGCAGTCCTGGGCTTGGAGCCCCGGGAGCCTTTCACCTAAAGTAGTCAGCCGGTGCGTGTCGCACCGTTTGCCCAGGAGAGCGTCCTCCCGGTGCGGGCCGATGAGGCCCACCGGAGGCGCTCCGCAGATTCGGAAGAGATGAGCATTCCCGTGGTCTACGCGATCGTCAAGGCTGGTGGCCGTCAGGAGAAGGTCTCCGTCGGCGACGTCGTGGTTGTCGACAAGCTTGCCGGTGAGATCGGCGACGAGGTCACCCTCGCCCCCGTCATGCTGGTGGACGGCGACAAGGTGACCGCCTCCGCCGCTGACCTTGCCAAGTCCTCCGTCAAGGCCGAGATCGTCGGCGACGAGAAGGGCCCCAAGATCAACATCCTCAAGTTCAAGAACAAGACCGGCTTCCGCAAGCGCCAGGGCCACCGCGCCCAGCTCACGGCCGTCAAGGTCACCGCGATCAAGTGACGCCCAGCGCCACCGAAGAATCGCACCAGTCAAGAGAGAGAGAAGCCTGAGATGGCACACAAGAAGGGTCTTGGTTCCTCCCGCAACGGCCGTGACTCGAACGCCCAGCGCCTCGGCGTGAAGCGCTACGGCGGCCAGTTCGTCAAGGCCGGCGAGATCATCGTCCGCCAGCGCGGCACCCACTTCCACCCCGGCAACAACGTGGGCCGCGGCAACGACGACACCCTGTTCGCCACCGCCGCCGGCAATGTCGAGTTCGGCACCCACCGCGGCCGCAGGGTCGTCAACGTCGTGCTCCCCGAGGCCTGAGTCTCGCGCGCACCCGGACTTTCGCGAGGGCGAACGGCTTCGGCCGTCCGCCCTCGCGCCGTTCCCGGGACCGGGCCGCGGCGCCCGTCCCGGCCCCCAACCACCCCGGCCCTACCCGCGAGGAGAGACCATGCCCAGTTTCATCGATCGAGTGGTCCTCCACGTCGCCGGGGGCGACGGCGGTGACGGCTGCACCTCCATCCACCGGGAGAAGTTCAAGCCGCTGGCGGGCCCCGACGGCGGCGACGGCGGGCATGGCGGCGACGTCGTCCTCGCCGTCGACCCCCGGACCACCACGCTGCTGAGCTACCACCGCTCCCCGCACCGCAGCGCCGGGAAGGGCACCCCGGGCATGGGCGATTGGCGCCGCGGCGTCGACGGCAAGGACCTCGTCCTGCCCGTCCCCGAGGGCACCGTGGTCAAGGACGCCGAGGGGCGCGTCCTGGCGGACCTCGTGGGCCCCGACGCGCGCGTCGTCGTCGCCCAGGGCGGCACCGGCGGGCGCGGCAACTTCTCCCTGGCCAGCTCCAAGAGGCGAGCCCCCGGCTTCCACCTCCTCGGCGAGCCCGGCCAGGTCCTCGACGTCACCCTCGAGCTCAAGACCATTGCCGACGTCGCGCTCGTCGGCTACCCGAGCGCCGGCAAGTCCTCCCTCATCGCCGCCATGAGCGCTGCCCGCCCCAAGATCGCCGACTACCCCTTCACCACGCTCGTCCCCAACCTCGGCGTGGTGGAGGCGGGGGACACCCGCTACACGATCGCCGACGTCCCAGGCCTCATCCCCGGGGCGAGCGAGGGCAAGGGCCTGGGCCTGGAGTTCCTGCGGCACATCGAGCGCTGCGCCGTCATCGTGCACGTCCTGGACTGCGCCACCCTGGAGCCCGGCCGGGATCCGCTCAGCGACCTGGACACCATCGAGGCCGAGCTCGCCGCCTACTCCGAGCGCCTCGGCGATGACAACGACCCGCTCCTGACCGGCCGGGTGCCGCTGATGGACCGCCCGCGCGTCGTCGTCCTCAACAAGGCCGACGTCCCCGACGCCGCCGAGCTCGCCGAGTTCGTCACCGCCGATATCGCCGCCCGCGGCCTGCCGGTCTTCACGATCTCCGCGGTGGCCCACACCGGCCTGCGCGAGCTCTCCTTCGCGCTGGCCGAGCGGGTGCGCGCAGCCCGGGAGGCCCAGCCCGCCTCGGCCGCCGAGCTCGCCCAGGCGCGCGAGGCCGCCCGCCCGGTCATTCGGCCGGCCGCCGTCGGGCGGCGCGGCAAGGAGGACATCGCCGTCGTGCGGCCCATCAACCACCCCGCCGAGGGGCGCGTGTACCAGGTACGGGGGGACAAGCCCGAGCGCTGGATCCTCCAGACCGACTTCTCCAACAACGAGGCCGTCGGCTACCTCGCCGACCGCCTGGCCACCGGGGGAGTCGAGGACCTGCTCGTCAAGGCAGGCGCGCGCGCCGGGGACGCCGTGCTCATCGGCGAGATCGACGGCGGCGTCCTGTTCACCTGGGAGCCCACCATGACCACCGGGGCCGAGCTCCTCGGCGCGCGGGGGACCGACATGCGCGTCGAGGACTACCACCGGCGCACGAACGCCGAGCGCCGCGAGCAGTACCACGAACGGATGGACGCCAAGGAGGCCGCCCGCCAGGAGCTGCGGGACGAGGCCGCCGAGGGCATCTGGACCGACGCCTCCTCCTGGTCGCGAGGGCGGGCCGGTGAGGCCGAGGACGACGGGGCGGACTCGTGAGCGCGCGCCCCACGGCGCTCCCCGAGGGCTCCCGCGTCGTCATCAAGGTGGGCTCCTCCTCCCTCACCCGTGACGACGGCGGGCTCGACCTCAACCGCATCGATGTGCTCGCCAAGCTCGTGGCGGGCATGAGGCGGCGCGGCCACGACGTCGTGCTCGTCTCCTCCGGCGCTGTCGCCGCCGGCCTGCCCCCGCTGGGGATCGAGCGCCGCCCGGACGACCTCAGCATGCTGGCCGCCGCGGCCTCGGTTGGCCAGAGCCACCTCATGGCCCGCTGGCAGGCGGCGATGAGCAACTACGGGGTCGTCGTCGCCCAGGTGCTCCTCACCGCTCAGGACGTGGCCGTGCGCAGCCACTACCGGACCGTGCGCGCCACCTTCGACACCCTCCTCGGCCTGGGCACCGTGCCGATCATCAACGAGAACGACGCCGTGGCCACCACGGAGTTCAACCTGGGGGACAACGACCACCTGGCCGCGCTCGTCGCCCACCTGGTCACCGCCGACGTCCTCGTCCTCCTCACAGACGTCGACGGCATGTGGACCGCCCGCCCGGGCACGCCCGGCGCCGAGCCCATCCGCTACGTGCCCGGCGGGGCGAGCCTGGCCGAGGTCGACGTCACCGGCTCGGGCTCGGCCCTGGGCACCGGTGGGATGCGCACGAAGGCCCAGGCCGCCACCATCGCCTGCGCCTCCGGGACCGCGACGATCATCGCCTCGGCCGATGACGCCGCCCGCCTCCTCGGGCCCGGGGGAGTGCCGGGGGACCTCGGCACCTGGTTCGACCCCACCGGGCCCCACCGGCCCAGCCGGCGGCTGTGGATGGCGCACGCCTCCCGGGTCGAGGGCCGCGTGCTCATCGACGCAGGAGCTGCCCAGGCCCTCACCGTGGGCAAGAAGTCGCTCCTCCTGCCCGGCGTCGTGGGGATCACCGGCGAGTTCGAGTCCGGCGCCGTCGTCGAGGTGGTCGGGCCGGCGGGACCCGTCGCCCGGGGGATCTGCCGCTACGCCTCGGTTGAGATCGAGGAGGTCCTCGACGCCCGCAGCGGTGGAGCGCCGATGCCGGACCACCTCGCGCCCGTCGTCCATCGCGACGACCTGGCCGAGCTGCCGCGCCTGGCGGGCTGAGTCACTTCCGCGTGAGGGTGAGGGTGCCCTCGGAGCGCTCCAGGACGATGGAGCCATCGGCGCCGCGGGTGATGGAGCGCGCCACGAAGAGGCTCCCGTCGCGATTCGTGATCGTGAAGCCGTGGGAATCCTGGCCGATCTCCCAGCCGTCGTACTCCGGCAGGCAGGACGCCGCGGCACTGGTGACGGCGGAGCCGACATAGGTGTGGTCGGCGTTGAACGTGGCCTCGAGCCCGACGCACTCGGGCGAGGAGGCCTGGGAGATCGTGAAGGTGGCGCCGCTGAGCGCGGACTCCAGCGCTCCCTTCTCCGAGCTCATCGAGGCCTCCGTCGAGGCGCGGTTCTCCGTGGCCTGGGCCGACGGGGCCGGCGAGGCCTGCTCAGCGGCCGCGGAGGAGGGACGGTCTGGGGAGCCGCTGGGGCCCGCGCTGGCGCTCGCCGCGGTCGGCTCCGCCTCCGGCTGGATCGAGGATGGCGCGTGACTGGCTCCAGCGCTCGCGGACGGCCCGACCGCTGGCCGGCCTCCACCGGCCGCGCCCGGCGGGACGACGATCGTCGGCTCGGGCGAGGGCGAGGCCCCACCGGGGCGCCCGCCGTCATCGGCCGGGGTGCTCTGGCAGGCCGCCAGCGGCGCGAGGATCGCGAGCGCCATGGCGCAGTACGACGCGCGACGGCGAGGTCTCATGTGCTGACTCCTCGGGAGACTGGGTAGGAGCGCGCCTTCGCACCACGAGCGGTGGTGATGGCACGAGGATGGAGGGCCGGAGGGCACCGGCAGCGCCATAGCGCGGCCGGGTTTTGCAGGAGTCTACCGCGACAAGGCCCCCCTGCCCAGGGCGAATACCGCCCAGGTCCGCCTCAATGCCAGGACAGGGCCAGCGCGCAGCCCTCTCAGGGCCAGCGCGGGGCCCACCGCTGACCGCTCACTGGGATGTGGGCTAGTGGGGCTGGCCGGCAGGGGGCCGGCCCCTCTCACTGATTGTTCTGCCCACTCGCGCGCTTGCCCGTGGACCGTAGGGTGTTCTCATGACGACGACGCGGTCCACCCAGCCCACCACCGCCACCCAGGCGGCCGCCCCGGCCTCTTCCGCCGAGACGGGCGCCGAGGCCTATGTCCGCGAGCTCGCCCAGGCGGCGCGCTCGGCGCAGCGCGAGTTCACCGGGGCGACCCGGGCGGTCAAGGACGAGGCCCTGCAGGCGATGGCATCAGCCCTGCGGGCCCAGAGCGGGCGCATCCGCGCAGCCAATGAGGAGGACCTGGCGGCCGCCCGCGAGGCCGGCATGAAGGAGGGGCTCATCGACCGCCTCGCCCTCGATGAGGCCCGGATCGAGCAGATCGCCGCCTCCGTGGAGGAGATCGCGGCCCTGCCCGATCCCGTGGGCCAGGTCGTCGACGGCTCCACCATGCCCAACGGGCTGAGGGTGCGCAGGCTCCGTGTCCCCATGGGCGTCGTCGGCATGATCTACGAGGCCAGGCCCAACGTCACGGTGGATGTCGCCGCCCTCGCGGTCAAGTCCGGCAACGCCGTCGTCCTGCGCGGCGGCAGCGCGGCCGAGCGGAGCAACGCCGCGATCGTCGAGGTGCTCCGATCCGCCCTCGCCGCCCAGGGACTGCCCGCGGACCTCGTGGTCACCATCGACCCCGCTGGCCGTCAGGGGGCCCAGGCCCTCATGCGCGCCCGGGGGTATATCGACGTGCTCGTGCCGCGAGGGGGCGCGGGACTCATCCGCGCCGTCGTCGAGAACTCCTCTGTCCCGGTCATCGAGACCGGCTCGGGCAACTGCCATGTGTACGTCGACGCGAGCGCTGATCTCGAGTCGGCGGTGGAGATCATCGTCAACGCCAAGACGCAGCGCGTCGGTGTCTGCAACGCCGCCGAGACGCTGCTCGTCCACCGAGCCGTCGCGGAGGGCTACCTCCCTGCCGCCGCCCGGGCCCTCTGGGAGCGCGGTACGACCCTCCACGCCGATGAGCCCGCCCGCGGCATCCTCGCCGGTCCCTCCGCCGAGGCGGGCGCCGAGTCCCTTCTCGTCGCCGCTGACGAGGAGGACTGGGGGACCGAGTACGGCTCCCTGGACCTGGCCGTCCGGGTCGTCGATGACCTCGAGACGGCGATCAGCCACATCCGCCGCTACACCACCGGGCACACCGAGGCGGTCCTCGCCCAGGACGCGGCCGTCATCAACCGCTTCATCGCTTCCATGGACTCGGCGGCGGTGATGGTCAACGCCTCCACCCGCTTCACCGATGGCGGCCAGCTCGGCCTGGGCGCCGAGCTCGGGATCTCCACCCAGAAGCTCCACGCCCGCGGCCCCATGGGCCTGGCCGAGCTGACGACGACCACATGGGTGGTGGAGGGCGACGGCCACGTGAGGCCCTGAGCCTCCTCACGCCCCCTCACACGGTGATGACCTCGATGCCGGCCCGCCGCAGGGGCTCGACCTGCTCGGGCGCCGCGCCGGAGTCTGTCAGCACCGCGTCGATGCGATCAGCCCGGCAGATGAGGGCGAAGGCCGCCTCGCCCAGCTTCGTGTGATCGGTGACGACCACGACGCGCCGGGCGCAGCGCACGAATGCGGCGCCGACCGCCGCCTCGCCCTCGTGCTGCGCGTAGGCGCCCTGGGCGTCGATCCCCTCGACGCCGAGGAACAGCGTGCCGATGGTGATCTGGGGGAGGATGAGCTCGGCCAGCGGGCCGGTGAGCTCATAGGAGCGCGCGCGTGCCACGCCCCCGGTGACCACCACGCGCACACCCTGGCGCACGGTGAGCTCTGAGGCGATATTGACCGCATTGGTCACCACGGTGACCGGATGGTCGGGGGCGGTGGCGCCCTCCAGGAGGGCGATCTCGCGGGCCACCTCCGTCGTCGTGGTTCCGCCGTTGAGGCCGACGGTGTCCCCCGGGCAGACCATGGCCGCGGCCGCGCGGGCGATCCTGGTCTTCTCATCGGCCATCCGGGAGGTGCGGTAGCGCAGGGGGAGCTGCGCGGAGGTCGGGTTGGCCGAGGCGCCGCCGCGCGTTCGGGTGAGGAGCTGCTGGTTCGCGAGCAGGTCGAGGTCGCGCCGGGCGGTGGCCGCGGAGACGCCGAGGCGCGAGACGATGTCGTCGATGTGGACGCCGCCCTCCTCGACGACGATCCCCAGGATCGCGGAGAGTCGTTCGTGCCTGGACATGGAGGCTCCTCCTCGGCTCGTCAGGCCCCAGCGGGCCGCGCGGGCCCGGACGAGGGATTCTCTGGCGGCTGGTCGCGGCAGGTTGTGGCGATGCCGGGACGCGAGTGCGAGGCGTCCCGGCTCAGGAATACGAAGAATGATGGCACTGCCTGACGCGTAGCACGCGTGCGGCACGCGGCTCAAGATCTGAGGGGAATCCCACGAGACGCAATGGCGCGTGTGGCGAAGGCCCCCGAATTGTGCGCGTCATGGCAGGATGGGGGCATCCCGTGTGTACGCGCGGGACCGACCGAAGGAGTATTCGTGCCCAAGAGCGCTGGTGAGGCGGGCGTGGCGCAAGGAGCGTCGCGCCAGTTGCGCATCGGCATCATGGGCGGGACCTTCGATCCCATTCACCACGGGCACCTGGTGGCAGCGAGCGAGGTCCAGCACGCCTTCGACCTCGATGAGGTGATCTTCGTCCCGACGGCGACGCAGCCCTTCAAGAAGGACCGCCGAGTCTCTCCCGCGGAGCACCGCTACCTCATGACGGTCATCGCGACCGCCTCCAACCCGCGGTTCACCGTGTCCCGGGTCGATATCGACCGCGGTGGCACCACGTACACGATCGACACCCTGCATGACATCGCCGCGAAATACCCTGGCGCCGCGCTCTACTTCATCACCGGAGCCGACGCACTCGCGCAGATCCTCACATGGAAGGACAACGAAGAGATCTTTGAGCTCGCCCAACTCGTGGGGGTGACCCGACCGGGCCACGTTCTGACGGATATGGGCCTGCCTGAGGACAGGGTCTTTCTCATGGAGGTCCCCGCGATGAGCATCTCATCAACGGACTGCCGTGAGCGAGTGAGCGACGGGGGCCCCGTGTGGTACCTCGTGCCCGACGGGGTGGTTCAGTACATTCGCAAGTACGGCCTCTACCGTAGGGCCGGGCGGGCGTCATCGACGACGTCGATGACCGCACGCGTCGCGCGAGAGCAGTCGCTCAGGAAGGAGAACGACGGTGAGCCCGGAGCCCACTGACGCCACGACATCCGATTCGACAGGCGACCACGACCACAGCAGCCGCCGGTCCATCCGGCAGGCGGAGCGGGAGGCGGAGCGCGAGGCGATCCTCACCGGTCAGCAGCCCCTTCTGACCCGCAGGGAGATGAAGCGCCTGCGCGAGGAGGCCGAGGCGCTGCGCGCCGCCGTCGCCGCGGGCGAGATCACCATCGAGCAGGCCCGCGCCCTCCAGGACCCGCTGGCCGACGAGCACAACATCACGATCTCCTCATCCTCGGCCGCCTCCTCAGCAGAGGCCGCGGATGGGGCCCACGACTACTCCGCCTCGGAGGGCGCGCTCGGCGTCGGGCACAGCTCGGGCTCTGAGCGCCCCGACAAGCCCGTCGCGACCCCAGGGGGCGGCGTGGTCGCCGAGCCGGCCGGGTCGGCGGTGAGGGGGACCTCCTCCGCCGGGGTCGACTCCTGGCAGTACAGCTCCGGCTCGTCCACCTCCTCCACCGGGGCCGGCGGCTCCTCCTCCGATCACTCGGCGCCCGCTGATGAGCACCAGGGGCGCACGAGCCACGCGGCGGCCTCCCAGGCCGAGGGGCCCGCGGCCGGCCACGAGGGCTCCGCCGAGGTCGCGGAGCTCCCCTGGGTGCGCGCCTGGTACGCCAGCCCCCAGGTCGCCCCTCCCGGAACCTCCTCCGCCGCCATGGGCGGGACCACCGATCCGACTCCGAGGCCGCACGACGACGCCGGTGAAGCAGCGCCGGCATCCTCTGAGTCCTCCGGGTCCCACGCTCTCCCGCGCGCGCAGGGCGCGCCGTCGGGGCACGAGCAGCAGATCGGCTCAGCCGGTGGCTCGCTGAGCGCGGACCAGGTCGCCGAGATCTCCGAGGCGGAGACCGGGGTCCTTCCCGCCTCCGACCTCCCGCTCATCCAGGACGGCCCGCGGACGGCCGACGGAGGCGCCCGGCCGGCGTCGGGAGGCCTGGGCACTGGCGGCGGCGCGCAGAGCCCGTCGACGCCCCTGTCGCGGCGCTCGCTCATGGACCGGGGCTCCCAGACTGACTCGTCGGCCTCCCCGGGCTCCTCGGCCACCGCCCAGCAGGCCGCCTCGCCCCAGCCGCGGCGCGGATGGCAGCCCCCTGAGGCCGGCCAGGGCAACGAGCCCACCTGGCGGACGACCGCGCGCGACGGCTCGCCGCTCAGGGCCCCGCAGGCCGAGGCCTCCCCGGCGCCGGAGCAGGGGAGCGCCACTGCCGCCCCGGCCGAGAGCGCGACGGCCGAGCCCTCCGCGCCCAGCGCGCTCCGCAGGCCGATCGTGCGCATCCCGGCGGCCGCCCAGGGCGTCCGGACGGTGAACTCCAGCACCGGCAAGCTCAGCTCGGTCCAGCCCGTCGATGAGGACTTCGATGGGATCGACTCCCCTCAATGGCGCGCCCTGCGCTCCGGGGACGAGGCCCCGCTCGAGGCGGAGGCCTCCGCGCCCAGTATCCCGGCCGGCCCCGCCGACACCGTGGTCACCCGGGTGCCTGCGGACCTCAGGGATGCTCCAGTGGGGGACTCGGGCTATGTCGTCCCCTCGCCCTACGGCGCCTATGGCGGCTACAACGAGCCCTCCGCTCCGGCGGCACCCGCGGCATCCGAGCCGAAGCCCAGCCAGCCGTCCCTCGGGGCCCAGCCCTCGACGGAGTCCTGGGAGGACGTCACGCGAGCGGACAAGGATTCCTCGGGATCGCCGGCGAGCCGCCGGACGCTCGCGATCCTCCTCGCCTTCATCCTCGCGGCGGTCGTCCTCATCGTCATCTGGTTCGTCATCTCGCAGTTCGGCGGTTCCTCCGTCAACGCCGAGGCGATGCCCGCCTGGACCCCTCTCCTGACCTGATCGCGCGGCGGCCGTGAGGCCATCTCGCGGCCGGTCAGGCCATCGTCATATCCCACCCCAGAAGGAGCCCCATGGCCGCGACCGAACGCGCCGTCGAGCTGGCGATCGCCGCCGCGCGCGCGGCCGCTGAGAAGAAGGCGGAGGAGATCATCGCGATCGATGTCTCCGAGCGCTTCGCGCTCACCGACGTCTTCCTCGTCCTCTCCGGCAGTAATGACCGGCAGGTGAGGGCGATCGTCGACGCCGTCGAGGAGGCCATGGCCCGCGCCGGCGCCAAGCGCCGGATGCGCGAGGGCTTCGAGGAGGCGCACTGGGTGCTCCTGGACTACGACGAGATCATGATCCACGTCCAGCAGGCCGAGGACCGGGAGTACTACGCCCTGGAGCGCCTCTGGAAGGACTGCCCCGTCATCACCCTCCCGGCAGGGCTCGCGGAGATCGCCGAGGCCGCCCAGGCGACGCGGGCCCCCGGGGCCCGCGACTGAGCCGGCACCGCCATGACCAACGTCATCCTCTGGCGCCACGGGCAGACCGACTACAACCTGGGGGGCCGCGTCCAGGGCCGGGTCGATATCCCCCTCAACGCCACCGGCCAGGCGCAGGCCGAGGCCGGCGCCGAGAGACTGGAGGACTACCTGGGCTCCCTCGTCGCCGCGACCGGGCCGGGTGGCGGGGCGCCGGCGCCGTGCCAGATCGTCTCCTCGCCTCTGTCCAGGGCACGCGCCACGGCGCAGGCCCTGGCCGTCCGCCTGGCCGCGGAGGTGACGACCCACCCAGGCCTCGCCGAGCGCGATTTCGGCATGTGGGAGGGGCTCACCGCCGAGGAGATCGAGAAGGGCTGGCCCGATGCCTACGCCGTGTGGCGCACCGGCCATGACCCCCAAGGGGTGGAGGTCGAGCCCCGTCGCGCCGTGGGCCAGCGCTTCAGCGACGCCGTCAGGAGCCTCGCCGCGACCGCGGGGGAGGGGCGGCTCATCGTCGTCGCGCACGGATCGGCCATCACCCAGGGCACGACGGCGCTGCTCGGCATGGACGCGTCCACCTGGTTCGGGCTGCGGGGCCTGGACAACGCTCACTGGGCCCGGCTGCGCTCCTCCCATCGCGATCCCGGCTGGGAGCTCGTGGACTGGAACGCCGGTGCTGCTCCGACGGCGCTGCTGCCCTGACGCCCGGCGCTTCGGCGCTGCTCGGTGAGACAGCACACGCGCGGCGGATTTGCCCCAGGGGCCCGCGAGTCCATAGAGTTATCCGCGTCGCCCAGCGGGGTGGCGCCCGTGAGGGGCTATGGCGCAGTTGGTAGCGCGCTTCCATGGCATGGAAGAGGTCGGGGGTTCGAATCCCCCTAGCTCCACGATCCGATCGGCTCGGCCGAGCGGACATCCCTTCGGGGCTATGGCGCAGTTGGTAGCGCGCTTCCATGGCATGGAAGAGGTCGGGGGTTCGAATCCCCCTAGCTCCACCCCTCACCGAGACCGGTCAATATCATGATCGAAACCGGTTCCGAGCCCACAGGTCGAGCACCGCTCCCCGGCTGATTTTCACGGCTCCTTGGCCCGATATGGCGGTCAGCGTCTTTGATGCGGGTGTGCTCCACGCGGCTTGGCAGGCGAAATGAGTCTCGCTGAAGGTCTGGATGAGTCCGGCCGCATGGAGACCTGACTCCTCCAACGCTGCCAGCCGTACCGGCAGCACTCATACTGGTAGCGAACACCGCTCCGACCAGCGTGGCGACGGGGCTGCGGTCGGGAACGCCAGGAAGGTATCGGCACAGCGTACCATCTTGCGGTCGAGATGTTCGATAAGATCGCCAGATCAGATGGTCTTACAGCGTGCGCGGGGCATGGCGGCGACGCCGTCAGGACGGGATCGGGGATGGTGGAGTTGGGGGTATGAGGTATCTAACGGGCCCCGCCTGCCAAGTGAAAGGAGGCGCTTGGTCGATGGCTAGGCGACCAGGGCATCCCTGGACGACGCGGCGCTATGCCGACCAGTTGAACGGAACCAGAACCGTCCCTGACGACGCCCTGAATCCGGCCCCGATGTCGGTCGCGCACAACACGCTGGGGCGGCGCACCACATGCTCGCAGATCCCCACCACCGTCGCAGTGCTCGGCTACTCCTCACGAGGGGACCAGGGCGTTCATCCCAACATCCGCGACGGCGGTCCATAGGTGTGGCAGCAGCGCCATCCTTGAGATAGAACTCCCGTCGGCAGAGCCAGGAGGCGACCTCGGAAATTCTCATCGGGCTTCTAGTGAGATACATCACGACCGAGAGTGTGAGCAAGAACGCTCCCCATCTTGGACTTCCACGTCCTCGTCGTCCCACGCTCCCTGTGCAACGAGCGCTCGCCATCGATCCTGCCGCTGACGCACATGTTGATGTCCGGCTCAGGGCGAGGTCCGCGAAGGCCTGCTCGATGCGACGTTGTTCGGTGGAGCAAAGGCACAGGGTGCCTGCGGCGACCAAGCCCACCCGCAACCCGAGTCCACATCCGCGTAACCAGCGTCATGGCCCACAACAGCTAGGGCATACGCGGCGGCGCTCAATCATGAGTCGAGATCCTCAACAGTACCTAGACAGTGCAGCAAACCCGACCAGCCCTCGCCAGGACCCCAGCGCCAGACGACTCCGTGTCTTCTCCGTCTCGCCCACATTATCGGATCGGAGGGCCCGGAGAGATCCAGCCTCGTCACTCAACGACACGATCGTGGTTCGAGCGAGATCGACGAAAGGACTCAGTCAGCGGCCCCCTCGGCGCGACGATCCCGACAGCAGCGTAGGCCTCACATCAGGAGCTTGGCTCCGCTCCTCGCTTCAGGTGTCCTGGCATCGGTTTTCCTGCGACACTGAGCGTTGAACGAACCTCGGCGCATGCCCACAGCCGTGCTGCAGCGAGCTCTTACCGTAGCGGTTGGCTCCAGGATGATATGCTTACGATCTCCAGTGAGAGAACAGACTTACTGGAAGCATATCAAAACTAACACAGAAGGGGTGAAGCTCATGGTATATTCTTCAGCTAAGAAACCTATGCACTCGCCTTTCCCGATCAAAGACATTCCTCTTGTTCTGATCGATCTCGATTTACGGAACTCTCGTTTTCCGCGCGACGCTCAGTCGCAGGATGATGCAATGAAGCTGATGATGAACACCGCGGGAGATGAATGCCTCGACATGCTCAAGGATCTAACTAGGTCTGGAAGTATGAACAGTTCTGACGTACCGATCGTGATAGCTCGCGACAAGCGTTATATGGTAATGGAGGGCAATCGTCGGCTGACCTGTTTGCGTCTATGGAGCAACCCCACTTTATTGCGGCAGGATGAATCGCTTAATAGGCGATACTATTCGCGGGTTGAACGGTTGGTCGAAGATAGTGCTTATTTTCCATCGCCTGTGCTACGCGCAGCAGTGGCGCCATCCGAGGAGGATGCGGACATCTGGATTGAGAGAAAGCATGCGGGTGGTGCTGGCGGTGCGGGAACCGTCGAATGGGGAGCTGCGATGAAGGATCGCCGACGAGCTCGAAATGATCCAACAAAGACCTCTCGAGCTATGGCGTTCGTTGAACTTGTGTCTGGCGAATATGTCGAGGAGCCGGATGTTCTTACAGCTCTCGAGACAGTTCGCAACGCTCGTTACTCATTTATTCAAAGATTCGTCGATCGCAGGGTAGTGCGGGACATGATCGGCCTCGAGTTCTCTAAAGGAGAAATGAGTTTTCGATACGGGGCCGGCCCTTCTTTGCCGATTATACGGCAAATGCTGACAGATTTTGCGAACCCGAAGGCTGAGTCTGGTAAAACCTGGGCGCGAGAATTAGATACGGTCGACGATTTTCGCGATTATTTGAATAAGTATTCTCATCTCCTTCCGGGTGGGGATGGCACTGGCGCATCTGTTGATAATGACAACGATCGAGAGAGATCGACGCCAACTAGACCGGATGGTGGACATTCTGATGTGGCGCGAGGTGGGTCAACGGATAGTGAGGGGGAAGGAATCGTCGGACAGTCTCGACGAGAAGGAGCGGAAGAGACTGACGATTTACGTCCACCGCGTCCAACCGCAGGACGTGATTACATTTTTCGAAAACTTGTCTTAGATAAATTCACGCCACGCATTCAAGAGATGGTGCGTCAGACGTCATTGCTTAGCGTGCGACGTCAGAACGAGACGGTCTCAGTGATGCTTCGAGTTATCCTCGACCTGGCCGCATATCAGTTCCTGAAATCATATGGCAAGGAGGTCCCCCGCAACCTAGATGCGAGAATCAAGGAAGCTATCAAGATTATTGATCCGCAGGCACCTGGTGCGCTCGGCCAGGCTGAAGATACGTCGCAACTCCGCAAGGCCTTTCATGCTACTACTGCCGACGCTATCAGGCTTGTTCAATATGCAGTGCATGATATCCATAACGGTAAGACGCCAATGGAGGTAATCACTCTTGCCGATCGGTACACTCCCGTCCTCGTTGAAATGAACGTTCATATGGGGAAAGTGGCGGTACAATGAGGTATTTGTCGCCGCTTCGTTACCCGGGCGGAAAAGCGCGACTTGCGCCTTACCTGACAAGGCTTATTTCCGCTCAGGAAGTCGCGCCTCGGCAGTATGCAGAACCTTTTGCCGGAGGGGCGGGCGCGGCGTTGCATCTCTTGTACTCTGGCGCTGTGGACCGGATTCATTTAAATGACTTGAATCCTGGGATCGCCGCATTTTGGAGAGCTTCGTTAGATTTTCCGGACCAATTTTGTCGGAAGATCCGATCCGTGCCTTTGTCTATCGAGGAGTGGCGTAGGCAGGCTGAAATCTATGCGACCCCTGCTGGTAGAAGCGACTTTGAACTTGGTTTTGCTACATTCTACCTGAATCGCACAAATCGGTCGGGCATCATGGATGCTGGACCGATTGGTGGGGTTGAACAGCTCGGAAAATGGAAGATTGATGCTCGGTTCAATCGAGAGTCGCTTTCATCTAGAATTCAAGCCATTGCTGATATGCGTCATCTCATCTACGTTACCGAGTATGATGCGCTCGATTTCCTTGAGTCGATTCAATGTGCTGCAGCCGATATATTTGTTTACGCTGATCCTCCTTATCTTGTCCAAGGTGAAGGTCTTTACTTGCACGCATTCGATGCGGAGGCGCATTTAAAGCTTGCGAAGGTTCTGGCGGATGCGCGTTTTCCTTGGATTCTTACATATGATGACGATCCGCGGATTACGAATATTCTCTATAGTGGAGGTCGATGCGCTACCTTCGACATCGCTCATACTGCTCACCGCCAGCATGTTGGGACTGAAGCCGTGATCTATTCGGAAAACTTAGTAGTTCCGGACTTAGAGATCACTGCGGGTCGCGTTGCTCGGTGGGTTGCCTAGCGCTGCCCGGGGACGGTCGTACCGTTGGAAGGTAAGGTATGCTCGGTCAGATCCGCGGTATTTCGTTCTGCCAGTTGCTCGGCCGATTGGTCGATTGCCGTTGCTTGAATAGCTATTTTGACTACACTGGTGGGGTGCTGCCGGCGGGCTAGGCTCAGTGGTGTGTAGTGGCTGAGCGTTCTGGGTTATTTTATCTGCGTCATGAATGTGTTGGTCATATTTTGCTTCGACATCGGCTTCTCGTTGAAATGATATGTATAATTCGCGGGCTCATGGTGTAAAGGGTGTGTTCAGGTGTAATACTTTGGCCGGTGGATTTTTCGCTGGAGACGGGGTTAGTGCCCTCGTGCCCACTGTCACCGTCCCGCGCGGGCTCGACACACCCCCACCCTCTGAGGGTAGCCTCACCTGTGGCGTGAGGGCGCCTGGGAGCGCCCCTCCCGACCGCCTGATGGAGGAGACGGCATGAGCCCAGCCCACGAGCACCAGCCCACCGGCGTGCCCGGCATCGACGAGCGCGCGCGCCGCACGGCCCGCAGGCTCCTCGCGGGTGCCGGAAGCGCCACCGTGAGCGCCTACAGGCTTGACCCCTCCGGAGCGGGCGCCTATGTCGCCCACGCGCTCGACGTCGATGGGCTCATCCTCATCGCCATCCGCCCCCAGCCTGGGACGCCTCTGGCCGACGCCCCGGACGACCGGCTCGTCGACGTCCGCCTCGACATCGTCCTCGACGCCTCCGAGCCCGGCATCCGCGTCACCGCCGCCAGCGCCCATGTCCTGGGAACCCTGCGCTGGGTCCCCGCCAACTGGGTCGAGACCGTCCTCGCCGAGTGCGCCACGCCCGTGTGCCATTGCGCCATCACGGGGGAGGACCCCCTCGGCCGCGTCAGCGAGCTCGCCCGCACCCCCGGGGCGCGCCTCGCACTGGTCCAGGGGAGCCGCGTCATCCTTCACGGGCCCGACGGCGTCTCCCGCCACATGGTGGAGGACCTCGCCGGCCACGGCGACGAGGAGGCCGCGATACTTCAGGCCGCGTGGTCACCGCTGGAGGTCCTCGACGCCCACGAGGCCGTGCGATCCCTCGGAGACCTGTCCCTGCGGGCCCTGTGCGAGGCCGTCATCGCCGATGAGGCACCGGGCTCCCTGTGCTCGAGGCGCCCCAGCATCGGCGTGGCGCGGAGCCTCATCGAGCGGGTTCTCGTTGTCGACGTCGACCCCTGGGGCGCCACCCTCATGCATGTTGGCGCCGAGGAGACCCGCACCGTGCTCGTCGCCCTTCCCGGAGCGCCCCTCGCCCCGGCCGAGATCGCCCCCGCCCTGGGAGCGCTCGCCGACGAGCTCCTGCCCGCGCGCTTCCAGCCGCGCTGAGCGCCACAGAGAGCGACGGGCGCGGGCCCGGTGCGGGCTCACCCGCCGAGGCGCTCCCGGACCCAGCGCGCCGTCGCCGCCCGCAGGTTGGCCGCTCCCTCCGCGAGCGCCCGCTCCAGCGGGGTGCCCTCTGGTGTGATGGGGACCAGCGCGGAGACCCCTTCATCGAGCAGCGCCCGCGCGCTCGGATCGATCCTCCCCGCCAGGATGACCACAGACGAGCCTGCCGCTCTCGCGGCCCTCGCCACGCCCGCAGCGGTCTTGCCCTGAAGGGTCTGGGCGTCCACCGACCCCTCCCCGGTGAGAACCGCCGTCGCCCCGATCGCTGCGCGCTCGAGCCCAGTGGCCTCGATGAGGATCTCGACGCCGGGGCGCATGACACCGCCGAGGAACGCCATGATCGCCCAGCCCAGCCCTCCCGCGGCGCCAGCGCCCTCGCACGACGCGATCGCCTGGCGCTCCGACCCACTGAGCTCGGCCAGCCGAGCGAGATGACGGTCGAGCCGCTCGACCTGGTCGGAGCTCGCCCCCTTCTGCGGGCCGAACACGGCGCTGGCACCCTGGGGCCCCAGCAGCGGTGAGCGGACATCGCAGGCGGCGAGGATCTCCGCCTCCGCCAGGCGCGGATCGAGCCCTGAGGCGTCAATGCCCGCCAGCTGGCCGGGCCCGTCCGCCGCCCTCAGGGAGAGCGGGCTCGGGTCCAGCGGCTCGCCCCCGCCATCGAGGAAGCGGGCGCCGAGCGCCCTCAGCATGCCCGCGCCGCCATCGTTCGTCGCCGTACCGCCCAGGCCGATGATGATCCGGCGGGCGCCGGCATCGAGGGTCGCGCTCACGAGCTCGCCCACCCCTCGGGTATCCGAGGCCATGACGTCGCGCTCATCCGGGGCGATCATCCCCAGGCCCACCGCCGTGGCCGCGTCCAGGATCGCGGTGCTCCCGGCCAGATGGAACGAGCCCGTCGTCGGGCGGCCCAGCGCGTCATGGATCGCGGCCTCGGCCGACCTGGCCCCCAGCGCCGCGGCGAGCACCTGGGCGAAGCCCTCACCGCCGTCGGCCATGGGGCACTCGAGGCACTCGGCGCCGGGATCGGCGTCAAGCACGCCCAGGCGCATCGCCTGAGCGGCCTCGATAGCGGTCATCGATTCCTTGAAGGAGTCCGGGGCGAGGACGAATCGGCTCATCGATGAAGGATCCCACACCTGGGGCGCCTCCGCTGGGCGTCGGCCGGGCGCTCCTCAAAGGAATCCTCGGCCTCGGCTGGGCAGGCGACGGCCCCCGTGGCTGGGAGCCATGGGGGCCGGTTCCTCGTCAGGAGACGAGCACCTCCGCGCAGAGGGGCTCGCTGTCAGTTGGCCTCGTAGGACAGGCAGGCGGCGGTGTCCCCGCCGATGCTGACGCCCTCAGCGGTGCACATGAGGTCGGAGTTGTGCACGCACTCGAGGCGCTGACAGGCGCCCACGTGGCCCTCGGCGACGGGCAGGCCGCCGCGGGCGTCGAGGGTGATGAAGGTCGAGCAGGCAGCAGCGCCGTCAACGGTGATCGCGAAGGCGGTGCAGCCCCCGTTGTTGAAGGCGCAGGAGGTGGCGGTGCAGGTGGAGATGGGGGCGACGGCGGCCATGGTGGGCTCCTCTCGAATGGCGCCTCGCGGCGCCGGTGACTCGGACACCAATACAGTGACTCGGTTCCGCCAGCACCGCCAAGGAAGGCGCCCCTGAGGGCGCCGTTGTGAGGGGAGGAATCGTTGGTATTCCAGGCATATCCGGACGTGACGGCACTGCGCGCGCCGGGCGCGCTGGACTAGTCCAGCGCCGCGAGTTGCCGCCCCGGGATGTTTCCTAACGCAGGCAGGCAAGCCTGGGCTGCGGCATTTTCGCAAGCGCGCAATGATCCAGGTGGGGCCGCCTCAGGTCAGTCGAGCTGGACCGGCGTCCCGTGCTCCACGAGGCGCAGCGCCCCACCGACGCCGGCGTCGTCGAAGGCCGGCTGGATCGTCTCCACCCCCTGGGAGAAATGCGTCCAGTGGGAGTAGTGAGCGGGGATGATCCGCGCGGGGGAGAGCACTTGCGCCGCCGCGGCCGCGCGCTCGCTCGTCAGGGAGAGCGGCCGCCCGTCGAACTTCGTGGGGACCCGGGCCGCGCCGATATTGAGCACCGCCCAGTCGACGGGCCCCAGGCGGTCCAGGATCGTCACGACGGTGCCCACCGAGGCGTTGTCCCCCGACAGGTACACGGTGGGCAGGCCCTCGCCGGACAGGACGAAGCCCGTCACCTCCGCGTTGATGAAGCCGTCCTCGCCGCGCTCGCCGTCGATGGGGCCATGGATCGCCGGAACGGCGGTGATGGCCAGGGCGCCGCCGTCCGGCCGCGCGAGCTCATAGGACTCCCAGGGCGCCAGGCCCACCGCGGGGACGCCGAGCCTGCGGGCCGCGCCGGGATTGGTCAGGATGAGCGGAGCGGCGAGGGCGTAGGCGCGGCCCTCGGCGTCGAGATTGTCCGGATGGTCGTCGTGCGAGATGAGGACGGCGTCGGGGACGCCGATCTCCTCGGCGCTGAGCGCGGGTGGCGCGGTCTTGACCAGGTAGCCCTTCCCGCCGGCGGGGCCGAGGGTGGGGTCGATGACGAGGCGCAGGCCCCCCAGATCGACGACGGCGGTCGGCCCGCCGGTCACGATGACCTGATCCGCCGCGCCCGTCCCATCCCCGCCGGCGGGGCGAGGGGAGGGGGAGATCGACGGCGCGGGCTGAGACTGGGGCTGGGCGCTCATATCCCCATCCTGCCAGCGCCGGGGCGCCGGGTGAACCGCGTCTCAGGCGCGGTGCGCGCCACTCCGATCAGCAGTGCGCTGCCGCCACCGCGAGGCGCAGCGCCCGCTCGAATCGCGTCTCGCGCTCCGCCGGGCTCATATCCCCCGAATGATCCAGCAGGTGGTCCGAGACGGTGAGGACGGCGAGGGCCTGCTTCCCCTCGGCGGCGGCCACGCCGTACAGCGCCGCGGCCTCCATTTCCACGGCGAGCACGCCGTGGGCGGCCAGCGCCTCGGTCTGCCCCGGGGGCGTGAAGTAGAAGTGATCCCGCGAGACGATCGTGCCCATGTGGACCGCGCCTCCGCTCGCCTCGTCCGCGGGGAGGCTGGGGGCGGCGGCCCCGCCGTCGTCGAGTGAGGCCTCATAGGCGGCGCGCGCCAGCTGGAAGTCCGCGATGGCGGAGAAGGAGATCCCCGGGATCCGGGCCTGGTTCATGGCGGAGTCCGTGTGGGCCCCGGTCGCGATGACGACGTCGCCGACCCGCACGTGGGGCGCGATCCCACCAGCGGTGCCGACGCGGATGATCCGCTCCACCCCGAACCGCGTGAACAGCTCGGTGGCGTAGATCGTGCAGGACGGCTGGCCCATGCCCGAGCCCATGACGGAGAGAGGGCGGCCGTTGACCGTGCCCGTGAAGCCCAGCATCCCGCGCACGTCGGTCACCAGGCGGGCGTCGGGCATGAGCGCGGTCGCGATCCTCTCGGCGCGCCGGGGATCCCCGGGCATGAGGACGGCCGGGGCGAAGTCGCCGGGCTCGGCGTTGATATGGGTGGTGGCCATGATGCCCTCCTGAGAATGGATGATCTGGAATGGTCTGGACATGCGTCCCGGATGGTGGACCGGTCGCGGACGGCGGTGGGCCCGAGGCTACGGTGCCAAGGTTGACCGCGGCGCGTGAAGCGTTCTCACGCGGCATCCCGATTCCCTGCGCCGGGCACCGCTCCGGCGCCGCACCCCAGGAAGGCACAGTATGTCGTCCAGCACCGACGGCGCCCCAGCGGCGCAGGCACCCGAGCGAGAGCAGTGGAGCGGCCAAGTCGGTTTCCTCTTCGCCGCGATCGGCTCGGCCATCGGGCTGGGGAACATCTGGCGGTTCCCCGGCGTCGCCTACTCCAACGGCGGCGGCGCCTTCATGATCCCCTACATCGTGGCGCTGCTGTGCGTGGGCATCCCGGTGCTCCTCCTCGACTACGCCCTGGGGCATCGCATGAGGGGCTCGTCCCCGGCGGTCTTCCGCCGGCTGCACCGGCGCTTCGAGTGGCTCGGCTGGTGGCAGGTCTTCGTCTGCTTCATCATCATGTGCTACTACCCGGCGGTCGTCGCCTGGTCGATGAGATACGTGCTCTTCTCCGTGGGCACCGCATGGGGGGACGACGCGAAGGGGTTCTTCTACGACTACGTCGGTACCTCCAGGGTTAGTGGCGACGCTCCTCATTACACGCTTCAGCTCGTGAGCGGTGTGATCATCCCGCTCCTCATCGTGTGGGGCTTCGGGATCTACACCGTTTCCCGAGGGGTCAGCCGCGGCGTGGAGCGCGCCAACCGGGTCTTCCTCCCATTGCTGGTGGTCCTCTTCCTGGCCCTCGTGGTGCGAGCGGTCCTCCTGCCGGGCGCGACGAACGGCCTCAACTCCTTGTTCACGCCCCAGTGGGAGGCGCTGACAGATTTCAAGGTGTGGATGGCCGCCTTCGCGCAGATCTTCTTCTCCCTGTCCGTCGGCTTCGGCATCATGCTCACCTACGCCTCCTACCTGCGGCCTCGCTCCAACCTCGTGGGCACTGGCCTCGTGGCGGCCTTCGCGAACTCCTCCTTCGAGATCCTGGCGGGTATCGGAGTCTTCGGGACCCTGGGATTCATGGCCCACGCCCAGGGCATCGGTGTCGATGGGATCGAGGGCATCGCGGGGCCCGCGCTCGCCTTCATCACCTTCCCCACGGTCATCTCCCAGATGACCGGCGGCGCGATCTTCGGGATCCTCTTCTTCTCCTCCCTCGTCATGGCGGGCCTGACATCCTTCATCTCGATCCTCCAGGTCGTGGTCCCGGCGATCGCGGAGAAGACCGGCGCGTCCATCCCCCGCACCGCTCTTGTCGTCTGCCTCCCCGCCGCGGCGCTCTCGCTCCTCCTGTTCGGCACCACCTCGGGATTGTTCGACCTCGACATCGTCGACGCCTTCATCAACAACATCGGCGTGGTCAGCTCCGCCATCATCATGTGCGTGGGCGTCACCTGGGTGCTGCGCCGCGCCACGCCCCTCCAGCGCCACCTCAACCTCGTTTCCGAGACCCGAGTGGTGGGCGCATGGTGGCGCTTCCTCGTCGCCGTCGTCGTGCCCCTCGCCCTGACCTACATCCTCGTCCAGACCGTGCGCTCCTACATCCAGGACGGCTACGAGGGCTACTCGCACGCCATGCTCGGCGCCTTCGGCTGGGGCATGCTCGCCCTGGGCGTCGTCATCGGGATCGTGCTCACACTCGCCAAATGGCGCACCCCCGTGGACGAGTTCACGCCCATCGACCTGGACGCGCCTCTCGCCGCTATCGAGGAGGAGAACTGACATGACCGGCCCCGCCATCATCCTCATGCTCGTCTCGATCATCATCATCTGGGGAGGCCTGGCCGTCTCCGTCACCGCCCTGTACGTGCGCGGGCGCCGCGAGGACCGGGAGGCCCGCAAGGCCGCCCTCGCCGTGGCCCACGAGCACCTGCGCAGCGCGCAGGGCTCCTGAGCCCGTCCCCGTAGCCCTCAGGCCCGCTGGCCGGACGGCGCGCCGTGCCCCGATCCGTTTCCGAGGATCGGGGCACGTGGGCGACAATCGCCCTATGACCGCCTCTTCCGACGCCCCGGCGCTCCCCGCGCTGGTTGCCTTCGATCTTGACGACACCCTCGCCCCGTCCAAATCCGCGATGCCCGCGCCCATGGCCGCCGCCCTGCGCTCGCTGCTCGACGTCGTTCCCGTCTGCGTCATCTCCGGGGGCCAGATCGGGCAGTTCCGGGACCAGGTCCTCGCCCACCTGGGCGCCGACGACGCCGAGCTGGCCCGCCTCCATCTCATGCCCACCTGCGGCACCCGCTACTACGTCCACAGCGCCAGCGACGACGGCGAGGGGAGCCAGCCGGGCATCGAGGGAATGCCGGGCTGGCGACTCGTCTACGCCAACGACCTGAGCCCGCAGCAGATCGAGGAGGGCTTCGCCGTCGTCGAGGCCGAGGCCCGCAGGCTGGGCCTGTGGGAGGAGCGCACCTGGGGCGACATCCTCGAGGACCGCGGCAGCCAGATCACCTTCTCCGCCCTCGGCCAGGAAGCGCCGCTTGAGGCCAAGCGCGCCTGGGACCCCACGGGGGAGAAGAAGGGCGCGCTGCGCGACGCCGTCGCCGCCCGCCTGCCCGAGCTCGAGGTCCGCTCCGGCGGCTCCACCAGCGTGGACATCACCCTCAAGGGGGTCGACAAGGCCTACGGGATGTCCCGCCTCGCGGAGGTCACCGGCATCCCCGGCGAGCGGATGCTGTTCGTCGGAGACCGCCTCGACCCCGAGGGCAACGACTACCCGGTGCTCGCGCTCGGCATCCCCTGCCACGCCGTGTCCGGCTGGGAGGAGACCGCGAGCTTCGTGGCCGACCTCGCCCAGCGCATCGCCGCCGGGGGAGCCTGAGGGCGCGGGCCGATGGCACTCCGGGACGAGCCTGGCAGCAAGACCGACGCCGAAGCCGATGACAGGGCCGACGGCGGGGCAGGCGACTCGGCCGCGGCGCCCGGCGCGGGCTCGCCGCTGACCACGCTCATCGCCGTGGTCACGCGGCTCCGGCGGGCTGTCTCGCGGGCCTGGTGGTCCCGCAGCGTGGGCTTCCGCCGCAGCGTGCGAGCCCTGGGGTTCCTCCTCGTCTCGGGGACGATCAGCCTCGGGCTCGGCGCCGCCACAGCGCAGGCCTCTTCGCCCGTCGGCCCGCACGAGGCCGACTGGTCCACCAACCTGGACTCCGTCGTCGTCCTCGACCTCGGCCCGCTGGGGAGCGCCTCCATGGACTCCCCGGCCCCGCCGCTCGGGGTACGCGTCGTGCTGGGGGAGATCCCCTCCTCCATGGGCGTTGCCCCCGTGGACTCGACGAGCCTGGGCCAGTCCCTGTCCCAGGACGCCCACGCCTACCTCACCCTCGCCTCCCGCCCCCAGCTGACCATCGACCGCGGGATCCACGCCCTGATCGACGACGCCCTGCGCCGGGCGGGCCTCATCGAATCCCTCTTCCTCACCGCTGTTGCCGCGGGCCGCCTGGGTGCCAAGGGGCGCCTGCGGGCGCTCGTCGGCAAGGGGCTGCGCCGCCGTCCCGCAGCGGCACTCGCCGGAGTGGGCGCCCTGGCCACGATGACCGTCATGCTCGCGCCCATCGTGCGCCCCGCCAGCGTGCCCGGCGAGACGATCCCCGCCCTGGAGGGCACGTCCTTCGCCTCGGCGCGGATGTCGGGCCGCATCGCCGATATCGCCACCGCCTACGGCGGAACCGTCGCCGGCTATGTGAAGGACAACCAGGCCTTCTACACCCAGGCCCAGGAGAATCTCCGTGCCGCCTGGGCGGCCTCGCAGCGCGTCGAGGGGAGGATCGCGATCACCGCCTCAGCGGGGGGCTCCGATGAGGCGGCGATCCAGGCGGCGCTCACCCAGTCGCAGGCGGCCAGCGAGTCCGCCGCCGCGAGCCCATCGCCCAGCGCTTCTGCCAGCCCCACGGAGGCCGCCGCGCCGTCGGCGCCTCCCTCGGCCTCGCCAGCGGCCGAGAGCACCCCCACCGTTCCCGCCACACCCAGCCAGGCGCTGGCCACCCAGGCCAACGACGCGCCGGTGACCGCCGTCATGTCCACGGACCTGCACTGCAATCTCGACGTCATCTCCTTCACCGGGCTCCTCGACCAGTTGGCGCGCCCCGACGTCCACATGGACGACGGCGACATCGCCATGACCGGCTCCAACCCCGAGCAGGTCTGCGTCGACGCCCTCAGCCAGGCGGTCCCCTCCGGCGTTGAGCGCGTGGCCACGATCGGCAACCACGACTCCGAGGCCACCGCGGAGCGCTTCCGGGGCCAGGGCTGGACCGTCACCGACGGCAAGCCGGTCACGGTGGGCCCGCTGACGGTCCTCGGCGACGACGACGTCGAGCGCACCACCGCCGCCGGCACGACCCAGCGCGGGAGCGAGGACGCCACCCAGCTCGGCCAGCGCCTATCGGACCAGGCCTGCCAAGCAGCCGACAAGGGGAACGCCGACGCCGTCGACGTCGTCCTCATCCACCGCCCCCAGGCCTTCGCCCCGCTCCAGGCCAGCGGCTGCGCCCCCCTGCTCCTGGCGGGCCACGTCCACGAGGAGCGGGGGATGACCGCTGTCAACGGCCAGCGGGGGAGGGTCAACGCCCTCACCTCCGGCGCGGGCAAGGGCGGCACCTCCATCGGCCGCGTCACTGACGACGCCTGGCTGCACGAGCTCGCCTTCACCTCCGACGGATCACTCATCGCCTGGCGGGCCATCACCCTCCACCCTGACGCCTCCGTCACCATCGGCGCCTGGCAGGGACCGCCCGAGCCCAGCGCCAACGGAGCGGCGGGCCCGGCCGGTGACGGCGCCACGGCCACTGGGGCGCCTCCCGGCTCGACGCCGGCCCCGGTGCCCGGCCCCACGCCCGGCTGGGGCACTGCTCCCGCGACGCCGACGAGCACGGGGGCCGCGGAGCCCGATCCCACCGATGAGGGCGAGACATGGGGCACGGCGATGCCGAGGGCTGAATAGTTGCGTCATCAAGCACTTCGAGGGTGCACAATGACTCGGTCGCGCGCCTTGCGCGCGGCCGGTCGATGAGCGGACCAACGAGAGGAGCCACGCCATGGCCCATGTGCCGACCCAGGCAGAGATCGACGCGATGAGCGAGGACGAGCTGGAGGCCTACCTCGCCAGCGCCGAGAACGCCGACGCCGTCCTCCTTCAGGTCGAGGGCACCGGCACCACTGCCTCCTCCGGCGCGCCCCGCGAGTACGCCTGGCTCGTCGTCATCGGCTCGATCATCGGGCTTGGCGCCTGCTGGGAGCTCACCACCGCCCACATCAAGCAGATCAAGGAGCCCCTTGCGGGGCTGTCCTGCGACATCAACCCCCTCGTCTCCTGCGGCGCCTCCCTGGACATCTGGCAGGGCAACCTCCTGGGCATCCCCAACGCCCACATCGGCGCGATGGCCTTCGCCGCGCTGCTCACCCTGGGCGCGCTCCTCATGGGTGGGATGCGCCTGCCCCGCTGGGTGTGGCAGGGGATGGTGGCTGGGACCATCGGCGGGATCGCCTTCGTCGCCTGGTTCCTGTCCGTGTCCGTCCTGGACCTGGGCAAGCTATGCCCCTTCTGCATGCTCATCTGGGCCGTCACCATCCCGATCGCGACGAGCACCTGGGCGTGGGCCGCCGCCGGCGGGCACCTGGGAGTGAGCACCGCGACGGCCCGCCGCCTCGTGGCCTGGCGCTGGTGGGGGGCGGCCGTGCTCTACGCGCTCGTCATCCTCGCGGTCGTGACCGGCCTGTGGTCCCAGTGGATGGCGCTGCTGGGATGAGCGCTACAGCGCCGCGGGACCGCAGTGGGCGGCCCGCTCGGGACACGGCGCCCGCGCGATCGATCGAGACGGCGCTCTCCGCGGACTCGACCGTCACCCAGGACTACCTCAAGGCGGTCTGGGCGGCCACGGAGTGGGGCGGCGCCGGCGCCTCCATCACCGGCCTGGCCCAGCGCATGGGAGTCGCGGCCTCCACGGCCTCGGAGAACGTCTCGCGTCTGGTCGACGCCGGACTGCTGGAGCACGAGCCCTACCGCGCCGTCACCCTCAGCGCCGAGGGCAGGCGCCGCGCTATGGGCATGGTCCGCCGCCACCGCCTCCTGGAGACCTACCTCGTGGAGGCCCTCGGCTTCGACTGGGACGAGGTCCACGAGGAGGCCGAGGTCCTCGAGCACGCTGTCTCCGAACGCCTCCTGGACCGCGTCGACGCCGCACTGGGGCGCCCCTCGCGCGACCCCCACGGAGACCCGATCCCCACGGCCGACGGCGCCATGGCGGTCCCTGCCCTGCGCAGCCTCGACGCGCTGCGCGTGGGGGAAACCGGCGCCGTGGCCCGCATCCAGGACGATCCCGCCACCCTCCAAGCGCTCGACCGCGCCGGGATCGGCCTGGACTCCAGGATCGTCGTGGTGGGACGTGACCGGGCCGACGACGCCTCGGGCCTGCGCCCCACGCTCATCCGGCTCGCCAGCGGCCCCGGAGGGCAGGCGAGCTCGGAGGGATGCGCCGGCGGGGCTGCGGAGGCGGGGGAGGCCGTCATCCCCGCGGGCGCCCTGTGGGTCCTCGCCGAGGACTGATCGGGCGGCGGCCCGCGACCGATAGCGCCGCGGCGGGCGCGACCGGCTGGCCCCGCCCCGGACCGCTGCTCGCCGACGGCGGGCGCGCGGCGCCGTCGTCTGGGAGGATGAGCCCATGAGCACCCTTTTCACCAAGATCATCAACGGCGAGATCCCCGGCTCCTTCGTGTGGGCCGATGAGGACTGCGCCGCTTTCGCCACGATCGAGCCCCACACCGACGGGCACGTCCTCGTCGTGCCCCGCCAGGAGATCGACTCCTATGTGGACGCCCCCGACGAGCTCGTCGCCCACCTCGCGGTGGTGGCCAGGCGCATCGGGGCCGCGCAGACCCGCGTCTTCGGTGCCGCGCGGGCCGGGATCGTGGTGGCCGGCTACGGCGTCGACCACCTCCACGTGCATGTCCTGCCGATCAGGACCGAGGAGGACCTGCAGTTCTCCTCCGCTCGCAAGGACGCGGCCCCCGAGGAGATCGAGGCCGCCATGGCGCGCCTGCGCGCGGGGCTGCGCGAGGACGGATGGGAGGAGTTCGTCGTCGACGCCGCGCCGGGCGCCCGCTGAGCCGAGGGACCGGGGAACCGGAGGACCGGGGAGGACCGGGAGCCGGGGAGCCTGGGAGCCCGGACGTGACCGGCTCCTCAGGGGCCCGGCCGCCCAGCTCCCGGGCGCGTCGCGGGCAGGGCGCGGCCGGGGGATAGGCTGGCCCCAGCCACGCTCCCTGGGGGATGAAGCCCCTCAGGGCATGATGATCAGGGAAAGAGCACAGAGCACAATGACCCAGAACCCCGTAGCCGCGCCGGAGCCCACTGACGCCCCTCCCTTCCGGTACACGGCGGCGCTGGCGGGCAGCATCGAGACCTCCTGGCAGGACCGCTGGGAGAACGAGGGCACCTTCTGGGCGGACAACCCCGTGGGCGACCTCGCCGGCCCCGGCGCCGAGCGCGAGAAGTTCTTCATGCTCGACATGTTCCCCTACCCCTCGGGCAAGGGCCTGCACGTGGGCCACCCCCTGGGCTACATCGCCACGGACGTCATCGCCCGCTTCACCCGCATGACCGGCAAGAACGTCCTGTACACGATGGGCTACGACGCCTTTGGCCTGCCCGCCGAGCAGTACGCCGTCGCCACCGGCCAGCACCCGCGCGTGTCCACCGAGGCGAATATCGCCAACATGCGCCGCCAGCTGCGCCGCCTGGGCCTGTCCCACGACTCGCGCCGCTCCATCCAGACCATCGACGTCGACTACGTGCGCTGGACCCAGTGGATCTTCCTGCAGATCTTCAACTCCTGGTTCGACCCCACCGCCCCGCGCCGCGACGGCCGGGGCGCGGGCGCCGCCCGACCCATCGCCGAGCTCGAGGCCAAGCTCGCCTCCGGCGAGATCGCCACCCCGGACGGGCGCCCCTGGGCGGAGCTGGGCGCGGCCGAGCGCGCCGAGGTCATCGACTCCCACCGCCTTGCCTACATCTCCCACGCCCCGGTCAACTGGTGCCCGGGCCTGGGCACAGTGCTGGCCAATGAGGAGGTCACCTCCGAGGGCCGCTCCGAGCGAGGCAACTACCCGGTCTTCAAGCGCAACCTGCGCCAGTGGATGATGCGCATCACCGCCTACGGGGACCGCCTCGCCGAGGACCTGGACACCGTGGACTGGCCCGAGAAGGTCAAGCTCATGCAGCGCAACTGGATCGGTCGGTCCGAGGGCGCCGAGGTGACCTACGCCGTGCCCGGGGCCGCGCTCGCGGGCGCCAGCCAGGACACGCTGACGGTCTACACGACCCGCCCGGACACGCTCTTCGGCGCGACGTTCATGGTGGTGGCCCCCGAGCACCCGATCCTGGGCGGCATCGCCTCGGCGGCCTCGACCCGCACCCAGGCCCAGATCGACGACGATGCCGTGGCGCTCACGCTGCCCGCCGCCTGGCCCGAGGGCACGAAGGAGTCCTGGACCGGTGGGCACGCCACCCCGGCCGAGGCCGTGGCCGCCTACCGCGCCTACGCCGCTGCCGCCACGGACGCCGAGCGCACCGATGAGGGCCGCGCCAAGACGGGTGTCTTCACCGGCCTGTTCGGCATCAACCCGGTCGATGGGCGCCAGGTGCCGGTCTTTGTGGCCGACTACGTTCTCATGGGCTACGGCACCGGCGCGATCATGGCGGTGCCCTCGGGCGACCAGCGCGACTGGGACTTCGCCCGCAAGTACGGGATCGACGTCGTCGCCACGATCCAGCCGCCCGAGGGCTTCAGCCTTGAGGAGGCCGCCTGGACGGGGGATGGGCCGCTCATCAACTCCGCCAACGGCGAGATCGACCTCAACGGCATGGGCAAGGACGAGGCCAAGGCCGCGATGACCCAGTACCTGGAGGCCAAGGGCGTCGGGCGCGGGGCGGTCACCTACCGCCTGCGCGACTGGCTGTTCTCGCGCCAGCGCTACTGGGGAGAGCCCTTCCCGATCGTCTGGGACGAGGACGGGCTCGTCCACGCCGTCCCGGAGTCGATGCTGCCGATCGAGCTCCCGGAGGTGAGCGACTACTCGCCGCGCTCCTTCGACCCCGACGATGCCGACTCCTCCCCGGAGGCGCCGCTGTCCAAGGCCACCGAGTGGGTGGAGGTCGAGCTGGACCTGGGCGATGGGCCCCGGAAGTACCGCCGGGAGACGAACACGATGCCGCAGTGGGCGGGCTCGTGCTGGTACGAGATGCGCTACGCGGACCCGGCGAATGAGGCGGCGCTCATCGACCCGGCCAACGAGGCCTACTGGATGGGGCCGCGCCCCGAGGGCGGCAATACCTCGGGCGGCACGGACCTGTACGTGGGCGGCGTGGAGCACGCGGTGCTGCACCTGCTGTACTCGCGCTTCTGGCACAAGGTGCTCTTCGACCTGGGGTATGTGTCCTCTTCGGAGCCCTACCACCGCCTGTTCAACCAGGGCTATGTGCAGGCCTACGCCTTCAAGGACGCCCGGGGCCAGTACGTGCCCGCCGAGGAGGTGGAGGAGAGCGCCGGGGCCGACGGCGAGCCCGCGTTCACCTGGCACGGCGAGCCCGTCACCCGCGAGTACGGGAAGATGGGCAAGTCCCTGAAGAACATCGTCACCCCGGATGAGATGTACGACGCCTACGGGGCGGACACCTTCCGCGTCTATGAGATGTCGATGGGCCCGCTGGATGTGGACCGCCCGTGGGAGACGCGCGCCGTGGTGGGCGCGCAGCGGTTCTTGCAGCGCCTGTGGCGCAATGTGGTGGATGAGTCGACGGGCGAGGTGACGGTGGTCGATGAGGCCGCCGACGACGCCACGCGCCGGCTCATGGCCCGCACGATCGTGGGGGTGCGCGAGGACTATGAGGGGATGCGCCTGAACACGGCGATCGCGAAGCTCATCGTGCTCAACAACCATCTCACCTCGCTGGGCGCGGTGCCGCGTGAGGCCGCGGAGGCACTGGTGCTCATGGTCTCCCCGGTGGCCCCGCATATCGCGGAGGAGCTGTGGACCAGGCTCGGGCATGAGGCCTCGCTGGCCCGTGAGCCGTTCCCGGTGGTGGCTGATGAGTCGCTGCTGGCGGCGGAGAAGGTCACCTGCGTGGTGCAGGTCAAGGGGAAGGTCCGTGACCGCCTGGAGGTGGACCCGGGGATCGACGCCGACGAGCTGGAGCGACTGGCGCTGGCGGCCCCGGGCGTGGTGCGCACTCTGGATGGTCGGGGCGTGCGCAAGGTGATCGTCAAGGCCCCCAAGCTCGTGAGCATCGTCCCGGAGTGATCCTGGAGGCGTAGCGGCGCGCCGCGTGGCCGGGGGAGTGCTCCTCTTGGCGCGCGGCGCGCTCACGTGTGGGCTATACCGCCCTCGCAGGTAGAGAGAGTGGAAGTGAGCGGAATGGGAACTGCAGCGCGCGAATACGAGGTCGTCGCGCACCGGGAGGTTTACCCCGAGGGCGCTTGGTGGGTCTTCGCTATCCCCGCATTGGATGTTGTTGGTCAGGCGCATCAGCTCGCGGATGTTGCGGATGAGGCCCGTGGCATTATCGCTGCCTGGGGTGAGGACGGGCCTTCTGAAGAGGACCTGCGTGTCACTGTGCGTGTGGACGGTGAGGCTGAGGCGGTGCGCATGTGGCAGGAGGCGCAGAATCAGGAGGATGCCGCCCGTTCAGCCCTGGATGCCGCTGCGGCGCGCCGCCGCGATGCGGTAGCTCTTCTGCGTGAGAAGCAGAACTACAGCGCGGCCGAAGCGGCAAGAGTCCTCGGGGTGACTCGGCAGAGGATCTATCAGCTCTCGCATCACTGAAGACGGTGTCCCCACCGCTCCAGGGAGGAAATCCCAGCCGTCGGCTGGCCCGAGGCCCCGCTCCGCGGAGTCGCCGCCGCGCCGGAGGAAGAGCGGGCGGGAGCCCGCCAGGACCCCGACTGCGCTGGGCGCCTCCGACAGCGGCGGCCCGCTGGCTCAGCGCCGGCGCAGGACATTGCCGAGGATGGAACGGGCGATCTGGCGGCCGACCGAGCCGATCGTCTTCTCGATCTCCCGCTGCCGGCGCTCCGCCGCCCGCTCGGACGCCAGGCGCTGGCGCTCGGCCTCCTTCTCCGCCTGGCGCTGCAGCTTCTCCAACTCCTTCGCCTGGCGCTCCTGCTCCTTCTGAGCGGCCTTCTGGGCGGCCGCCTCAGCGCGCTCCGCCGCCTTCTGCGCCGCTGCCTCGGCCTTCGCCCGCTCCTTCTCCTCAGCCGCAGCCGCCTTCTCCGCGGCCACCCGGGCCTCCTCAGCCGCCACGGCGGCAGCGGCCTCCTCGGACTCAGCCGCGATCCGCTTCTCCAGCAGCTCATAGGCGGACTCGTTGTCCACCACCGTCGCGTACTTGCCAGCCAGCGGCGAGCCCGACAGCAGAGACTGCACCGTCGACTCCTGACCCGCGCCCATCACCGAGGCCGGAGCATCCACCACCACAGCCGTCACCGGCGCCGGGCGGCCCTTCTCATCGAGCACCGACACCACGGCCTGGCCCGTGCCCAGCGAGGTCAGCACCTTCGTCAGGTCCAGGGGAGAGGTCGGGAACGTCGAGACGGCCTTCTTCAGGTTCGCGGCGTCGTCGGGAGTATGCGCGCGCAAGGCGTGCTGCACCCGCGAGCCCAACTGCGCCAGCACCTCATTGGGCACATCCGTGGGGGACTGGGTGATGAACACGATGCCCACGCCCTTGGAACGGATGAGCCGCACCGTGCGCGTCACCGCCTCCATGAACGCCTTCGTCGCGTCGGCGAACAGCAGATGCGCCTCATCGAAGAAGAACACCATCTTCGGCTTGTCCAGGTCGCCGACCTCCGGCAGGACCTCGAACAGCTCGCCCAGCAGCCACATGAGGAAGGTGGAGAACAGGGTCCCCTGGGACTGGATGTCCTCCAGCTCCAGGGAGGAGACCACGCCGCGCCCATCGGAGGACACGCGCATGAGGTCCTGCACTTGCAGCCCCGGCTCGCTGAAGAACTTGTCCCCGCCACTGGCCTCCAGGGCCGCCAGCTCGCGCAGGATGACCCCCGCCGTCGCCTCCGAGACGCCGCCGATGGTCTTCAGCTCCTCCTTGCCGGCATCCGTGTTCACCAGGTAGTTGATGACCGCGCGCAGGTCCTTGAGGTCCAGCAGCGCCATCCCCTGAGAATCCGCCCAGTGGAAGACCAGTTGCAGGGCGGAGGTCTGCGTCTCGTTGAGGCGAAGGACGCGCGCCAGCAGTACCGGGCCGAACTCCGTGATCGTCGTGCGGATCGGCGTGCCCTTCCCCTGGCCTCCCAGGCTGAACAGCTCCATCGGGAACGACGCCGGCTTCCACTCCTGGCCCGTCGACGCCGTGCGCGATTCCAGCTTCGGACTCGTCGCACCCGGCTCCGCCATGCCCGTGAGGTCGCCCTTGATGTCGGAGAGGAAGACGGGCACGCCCGCCGAGCTCAGCCCCTCCGCCAGCAGCTGCAGGGTGCGGGTCTTTCCGGTGCCCGTCGCGCCGGCCACCAGCGCGTGGCGGTTGAGGAGCGCCATGGGGATGCCCACGCGCACGCCCTTGACCGGGGCCGGGTCGCCCGACGCCGGAGCCGTCTCCAAGTAGGTGCCCACCGGGAGCATGTGCCCATCGAAGGCGTAGCCATCGCGAACCTGCGCCGCATAGCCCTCCGGCTCCGCCGACGGCGCCGTGGGGGCTTCCGCAGGAGCATCCGCCGCGGGCGCCTCGGCCGCAGGGACCTCGGCCGCCGGGGCCTCAGGGGCTGGCTGCTCGGCGGCGGGCTTGTCTGCCGCCTCCTTGGGAGCGGCCTCGGCAGGCTCCTCCTTGGGGCCCTTCTTCTTGGCGACCTTCTCCTCGGCGGGCGCGTCCTTCGCGGGCTCAGGGGCGCTCTTCTCGGGGGCGGGCTCCGGCGCCGTCGTCGAATCCTGGGAGGGAGTCTCGGCAGGAGCATCGCCACTGGCCATCGCCGCCTCGAGAGCGGCTTGGGCGGCGGCGGCCTTCGCGGCGGCGGCATCGGCGGCGGCCTGCGCGGCCTCGGCCTTGAGACGAGCAATGTCAGGCGTGTCAGTCATGGCGCCATGGTAAAGGGGACACCCTGGGAAACGCTGGCGGATTGCGCCCCTGAGTCTGCGGCGCCGGGTGGGTGGGCCTATCGGGCAGCGACCCCGGCTCCTAGACTGGCAGCGAATCGCCTGCCCGCGTATGAAGCCGAGGAGACGCCATGGCTCTTGGAAAGGCCCTTCGCAGGGTCCTCCGCATGACTCAGCCCAATGTGCTGCCGGATGATCTGCCCGACCTCCTCAGGAGGGGCAAGATCGATGAGGCCAAGGCAGTGATCTCCTGCCGTGAGGTCGGCGCGCGGCTCGACGACTGGACCAAACCCACGGCTCTCCATCTTCCCGACTGCCCGGATGAGGTCGTCCGATGGCTCGTGGAGCGCGGAGAGGACGTCAACGCGGAGGACTACTACGGCCTACGGCCCCTGCACATGCTCCGCAACGACAATGACGCGCCACGGGCGCGCCTCCTCCTCGAGCTGGGCGCGCAGGTCGACGCCCGCGACGGCAAGGGCCGCACTCCGCTCATGGTGGCGGCCGGCGCGGTGAGCGAGGCACTGGTGGACACCTACATCGCCGCCGGAGCGCGCCCGGACGCGACCTCCATCAATGCGGGCAGGGAGTTCAGCGCCATCACTCACGCGCTCTCGGACGCGAGAAGCTATGAGGCTCCCCGGATGCTCCGGATCGTCGAGAGACTGCTCTCCCTGGGCGCCCGGCCGACCGGCCAGGAGCCTCGGTTCCTGACCATGATGGGCCAGAACGCCCACACGATGCTCGCCCATGCGCGCCGCGACGGAAGAGAGGACACCGCGGACTTGGAGGATCAGATCTCGGCCCTCAACAGGCTGTGCGAGATCCTCGGGGCGCAGCCCGTGGCGCCGGTGGTCCTGCACGACGGCACGAGTCCCATTGACGTCCCCGAGGGCGCTTCAGGACACGCGTTCAGCGCTCTGTGGGACGCGCTTGTCCCACCCGCTGGCCAGGCCGACACCGCTCAGGGCGAGGCCATTCGCATCACCGGTCGGATCGGCGACGAACTGCTGCGCAACGGCGGGATCAACTGGGATGGCGCTTACACGATGATGGCTGACGGCTTGGGCGAGATCCTCTCCTCGGGCACGCCCCTGCCGGCGCCGGACCTGGCACGGGCACGAGAGGCGCTGGCGATCCTGCGGACGGGGACGATGGATGAGCCCGCGATCAAGACGATGACGGAACTCGCCGTGGACTGGGTCCGCCTCAACCCCCAGCCCGTCCCCAACCCCCTGCCGGACGTCGGGCGCTGAGGCGAAGGGGCAGACCCCGTCGAGGAGGGCGGGACTAACCTGGGGAGCATGAGCCTCGCCGTCGTCACGGACTCCTCGTCCTGCCTGCCGACCGATCTCGCGCGCGCCCACGGCATCGGCGTCGTCCCCCTGCACGCCACCGCGGGCGACGCTCACCAGCCGGGCAGCACCTCCCGGCCCAGCCTTGACGAGCTCGCCCACGCCTACGCCAGCGCCGCCGAGCGCGCCGATGAGGTCCTCGCCCTCCACCTGGCGGCCTCGCTCTCCGGCACCGTCGACGCCGCCGTCCACGCCGCCGACTCCATCAACACGGCCCTCGGCCGCCGAGTCGTCACCGTGCTCGACTCCGGCACCACCGGCGGCGCGCTCGGGCAGGCAGCCATCCGCGCGGCCAGCGCCACCACCGCCGACCACGGCGCCGAGCGCGCCCGCGAGTTCATCTCCCGCAGCACCGTCCTCTTCCTCGTCGACGATCTCACCCACCTGCGCCACGGCGGGCGCCTCGACCGCCGCACCGCCCTGCTCGGTGGGGCCCTCGGCGTGCGCCCCATCCTGCGCGTCACCGCCGAGGGGATCCGCCCCGTCGAGGCCGTGCGAGGCGCCAAACGAGCCCGCGCGCGGCTGACTGAGCTCGCCGCCAGCCTCGCCTCCCAGCGGGTGGGCACGGGCGGCCAGGCCAGCCTCATCATCCACGCCGACGACGACGCCGCGGGCCAGGCCCTCATCGCCGCCATCACGGATGCCGCCGAGCCCGGGGAGTCCGAAGATTCCGAAGAGCCGGGTTGCTGCTGGCCCTTCGATCCCGCCCTTGCGGTGCACGTCGGCCCCGGGGCCCTCGGCTGCGTCATCATCTCGCCCGGCGGCCGGGGAACCACAGGTCCCGCCACGCGCACCTGAGATCACCCTCTTCACAGGCGCCCTGCGGGGCCGCGCCCCCGCTCCTTAACCTCGGAGGTATGAGCGGCAGGCGCATCGCGGGCGGGCGGGCCCCGCGCAAACGACCCCTTGAGGACTACGTGCGCATCGCCTGCACCGCCGACCCCCAGGAAGCGCCCATCAAGCCCCGGCGAGCCGCCATCACGCCGCGCGCCGCCATCGTCGGTGGCATCCTCATCATCGCCCTCGCCCTCCTCCTCGCGGTCCGCTCCGTCCTCGGCTCCGCCGACGCGACGGCGCGCGCCCCCACGATCGCAGCAGGCGCCACCGGAAGCCCTGGCACCGCAGGCACGGCGAACCCTGCGAGCGCTCTGCCGGGAGCCGGCCCCACTGGGGGAGCGGCAGCCGTCGCCCCGCCCGGCCAGGCTGGCGGCGGCGCGGGCGGCACGGCGGGCAGCGCCGTCGTCCACGTCACCGGCGCGGTCACCGCCCCCGGCGTCGTCACGCTCCCGGCTGGCGCGCGCGTCACCGACGCCCTCAGCGCCGCGGGCGGCGCCACCCCCGACGCCGACGTCGATCAACTCAACCTCGCGCGCGTCGTCGTCGACGGCGAGCAGATCCGCGTGCCCAGGCAGGGAGAGACACTCCCGCCCGCCACGCCCGCCCAGGCCGGGTCATCCGCCGCCCCCGGGGCGGGCACGGGCAGCGGCGGGAGCGCGGGCGGGCAGGTCAACATCAACACCGCCGACGCCACAGCGCTCGAGGCGCTCCCCGGCGTCGGGCCCGCGCTGGCCAAGCGGATCGTCGACTACCGCGCCGAGCACGGCCCCTTCGCCTCCGTCGACGCCCTCATCGACGTCCCCGGCATCGGCCAGGCCAAGCTCGAGGCCCTCCGAGGATCGGCCACCGTATGAGCAGCGACCAGCGCCCGTGCCCGCGCGTCGAGCCCGCGGCTCCCGCCCTCGATCTGCGCCTCCTCGCGCCCGCCCTGGCGGCCTGGGCCTGCGCGTGGGCCGCCACAGGCCTGAGCGGCGCCCGCGCGTGGCGGACCGCCGGGGCCTGGGCCCTCATCGCCATCACGCTCGCGGCCGCGCTCATCAGGCCGGTCACCCGCTACCGCCCGCCCCGGCACCGCCACGACCCCCGCCCCGGCAACGCGGGTGCCGCCAGCGCGGGCCCCATCGCAGCGGGAGCCCTCCTGGCCTGCCTCGTGGCGGCCGCCGTTCTCGCAGTCGCCTCAGCGGGCCAATGGGCGCGCGCCCGGGACCCGACGACGCTCGCCGTCGAATCCGGTCGCGCCGTCACCATCGAGGGGACCATCAGCGAGCAGCCACGAGCCACCGCCTCGGCGCGCGCCACGACCGTCCTCACCGCGCTGGAGGACGTGAGCATCGACGGCGTCCCCTCGGGCCTGCGCATTCGCGTCCTCGGCGACGCGTCCTGGCTGGAGATGCCCCTCGGCTCGCGCGTCACCGCGCGCGGCCGACTGCGCGCCCCAGATCCCGGGGCATCCGAGGCCGCGATCCTCGGGCGGGGGAGCGCTCCCACAAGGACCGGCGATCCCCGTGGGGTGCTGGGCGCCGTCGGCAAGATGAGGGACGGGCTGACACGGGCGACCGGCCATGCCGGGGGCAGCACTCCCGGGCGCTGGGCCGGGGGAGACGACGCCGGCGCCCTCGCCCTCGTGCCCGGGCTCGCCCTCGGCGACGACCACGCCCTGCCCGCCGACCTGCGCCAGAACATGCGGACCGTCTCGATGACCCACCTGACAGCGGTCTCCGGGCAGCACGTCGTCATCGTGCTCGGGCTCGTCCTCACCGGCCTCGGCGTGCTGCCCAGGCGGCCTCGGGCGCTCGCGGGCGTGATCGTCCTCATCTGCCTCGTCCTCCTCATGCGGCCCAGCGGGTCCGTCCTGCGCGCGGCCACCATGGGAGCCGTGCTGCTCGTGGGCGTGGCCGCGGGGCGCAGGTCGGCGTCCCTGCCCGCCCTGTGCACGGGCATGGTCGTGCTGCTGCTCATCGACCCATGGCAGTCGCGCGACTACGGCTTCGCGCTGTCCGTGGCGGCCACCGGCGGGATCCTGCTCGGCTCCGGGCCGATCATGGCGGCGGTGTCACGGCGGCTGCCCCGCTGGGCGGCGGCGCTCATCGCCGTGCCCGTGGCCGCCCAGCTCGCCTGCGCGCCGCTGCTCATCCTGCTCCAGCCCCAGGTGGGATTGTGGGCCGTGCCCGCGAATATGATGGCGGCACCGCCGGTCCCCCTGGCGACGCTCTCCGGACTGCTGGCGGCGCTCATGGCGCCCGTGTGGGGGAGAGCCGCGGCCTGGCTCGCCCTGCCCGCGCTCGCCTCCTGCGCCTGGCTCGCCGGGGTCGCGCGGTTCTTCGCCGGGCTGCCCGGGGCGACGATCCCCTGGCCCGGCGGCATCGGTGGAGCGCTTCTTCTCGCGGCCGCCGAGGTGCTGCTCCTCGCCCTCCTCCGCCGTCGCAGCTATCGTTACCGCCGACATCACTCGTATCGCCACCCCTTATATGCGAGACCGGGCGAACAGCACGGCGAAACCGGGCGAACAGCACGTCGAGACCGGTTCTGACCAGGGAGCGATGCCTCGTCGCTTCCCGTCTCGATCCCCACGGCGGGCGGGCGCGAGGATGTCAGAGCCCGGCCGTAGTCTGGGCCGCGTGACTCCTTCTGACGAGCCCTCCCTCTTCGATGCCGCCGCCGAGGCAGGCGGCCCCGCCGTCGACGATCCCACGCGCCCCCTCGCGGACAGGCTGCGCCCGCAGACGCTCGACGACGTCGTCGGACAGGACCATGTTCTGGGCGCCGACGCCCCGCTCGGGCGGATGGTCGAGCAAGGACGGCTCTCCTCGATCATCCTGTGGGGACCGCCGGGCTGCGGCAAGACGACGATCTCCCGGCTCCTCGCCGAGCGCACGGGCCTGGTCTTCGAGCAGGTCTCCGCCACGTTCTCCGGGGTGGCGGACCTGCGGAAGGTCTTCAGCGCCGCCGCGAAGCGCCGCCAGATCGGCCAGGGAACGCTGCTTTTCGTCGATGAGATCCACCGCTTCAACCGGGCCCAGCAGGACTCATTCCTGCCCTACGTGGAGGACGGGACGGTCGTGCTCGTCGGGGCGACCACCGAGAACCCGAGTTTCGAGCTCAATGGGGCGCTGCTGTCACGCTGCCAGGTCCTGGTCCTCTCCCGGCTGTCCGAGGACGCCCTCAACGAGCTCCTCACCCGCGCGGAGCGGCTGACGGGGCGCGAGCTCCCGCTGACGGGGCCCGCCCGATCCGCGCTCATCGCGATGGCCGACGGCGACGGCCGTTACCTGCTGGGCATGGTCGAGCAAGTCCTCGCGGCGGCGGGAGTGCCCGACGGCGGCAGCGGGAGAGTGCTGGACGCGCAGGATCTCGCCGACGTCGTCGCCTCGCGGGCGCCGCTCTACGACAAGACCTCCGAGGAGCACTACAACCTCATCTCCGCGCTGCACAAGTCGATGCGCGGCAGCGACCCGGACGCCGCTCTGTACTGGCTGAGCAGGATGCTGCTGGGCGGCGAGGACCCGCTGTTCATCGCCCGGCGGATCGTCCGCTTCGCCAGCGAGGATGTGGGGATGGCTGATCCCGGGGCTCTGCAGATCGCGCTCGCCGCATGGGACACCTATGAGCGCCTCGGCTCTCCCGAGGGTGAGCTCGCGATCGCCCAGGCGGTGGTCTACCTGGCGACGGCGCCGAAATCCATCAGCGTGTACCGGGGCTTCAACCGGGCCTGGAAGCAGGCCAAGCGGACGGGGTCTTTGATGCCGCCAGCGCATATCCTCAACGCGCCGACCCGGCTCATGAAAGAACTGGGCTACGGTGAGGGCTACCAGTACGACCCTGATACTCCCGACGGGTTCTCTGGGGCCGACTATTTCCCGGATGGTTACCCCGCGCCGCAGGAGCGGAAGGCCTTCTACGAGCCGACCGATCGCGGCTACGAGAAGCGAATTCAGGAGCGACTCGCCTACTGGGATGGGCTCCGCACTGAGAAACGGAAGGGCGGTGGGGAGGCTTCGTGATTCCGCCCCCCTCATCGAGACCGGTTGAAAAGAGGATCGAGACCGGTCCGGAGAATGGGGGGAAATCGTTAGTGGCCTTGGTGTTCTTCGGCGTCGTCGGATAGGTAGGGGATGAGGCGGCGGATGTTGAAGGGTGGGGCTGTTTGGGTGGTGGTGACGTAGCCGTCGACGGGCTGCCAGTCGGCGGCGCCGGTGGGTTTGAATCTGGCGGTCCAGGTGGTGGTCAGGGTGACGGTGACGTTGTCGGCTGTGGTGGCGTAGAGGTGGGTGACGCTCTGGTTGGGGTAGGGCTGGCCGGCATCGGTGGTGGACAGGGTGGTTCCGTCTCCCCAGTTCCAGGTGTAGGTGGCGGGGGTGACTTCGACGTCGACACTCGTGCCGCCGACGGTGGTGGTGAGTGTTCTGGTGGCGGGGTTGGTGTAGGCGATCAGCGGCATGTGGAGCAGGATGGTGCCGGTGGGCGGCTGGATGAAGACGCCGGAGCCGTCGACGATGAGGGTGGCCACATCATGCGACGTGAGGACGATGGGCGCGGGGGCCGGGGCGGCGGCAGCTGGGTCCGCTGGGGTGTCGTCGCTCTGCAGGGTGCAGTGCCCCGTTTTGTTGAGATCGCTGATCTCCTCCACCCAGCAGTTCCAGTGTCCTCCCGCTGGGTTGTCTTGAGGTGATGCCGCTGATACTGCGACAGGGCTGGGAGCGCCTTCTGGTGCGTTTCCCGAGCCCCCTGACGGTGTGCCTGTCTGGACTGGGACCTCTTCGTAGACGTCGCTCGTAAGTCCGACATGATTATCGTATCCCTGTGCGTCAACGTTTCGACTTGAATGGTCACCGCTGGTTTCCAATGCTCCTGCGGTGCCTGCTGTTAATGCGCATAATGATAGTAGTATTGTGAATACTTTCTCTCTCATTCTGTGGACACCCCACGGATAATCCACTCTTCTCCATTGTGGCGAAGGGCTATAAATAGTTTTGTGGTTTCGTTTCCTTCTTCGGTGATGTCGCCTGCACCACTGACCGTCGTAGATGCGGTCGTAACTAGGGTTCCTTGGATCGCTGAATACTCCTTTCCTGTTCCTGGCGGAGTGTAGGACATATCCTGAATTGTGATTTCCCAGGGGTTGGCCCATCCTCCGCCTTGGTGGAGCTTGGTGGCATTGTCGATAGCTGACTTGCAAAAGACGCAGCTGTCTTCGCTCATGGAGGCCAGGTCGGTGGTATCCCCGGTGACGAAGGCGTAGCGGTAGAGGGCGAAGAAGTAGGCGACGGCGTTCGTAGCGCCCTCTGGAGTGTTCTGGCTGGTGATGTCGGGCTTGGGCGGTTTGGGCTCGGCCAGGGCGGTGGCTCGTTGAGCCTGTAGTTCGGGGCTGAGGGACGGCAGGGCGCTGGCGGTGGGGGTCGCGTCCGCGCTGGCGGTGGGGGTGGAGAAGAAGCGCGTGGGCAGGGTCCCGTAGGTCACGGGCGAGGGCTCGTCTTTGGCACAGGCGGTCAGCAGCGTCAGGCTCGCGGCGCAGCAGGCCGCCAGAACGAGGGCGATCGGGTGAGCCCACCGCCCGGACGCCACCGCCGCGAGACGGTTGCGTTGTCGGCGCCGGCCTGCTGGCCGAGGGACGACGCTTGGGCGCCGTCGAGATCCTGTCGCGCCGAAGGCGAGGGGCGGGGTGTGGGGAGGCGTGGGGGCCATGGGTCTGGGGCCTTCCAAGCGGGAAGCGGACGGGCGGATATGGACCAGGGGAAGGATCCGAGGCCCCAGGTCGGCCCCAGTGACGGCGGCCTCGCCGTCGAGCCCCCACCTTAGAGCCCCACCCTGTCCGCGCGCCAGACCCCATGGCAAATCTGTGGATAACCCGCCAACACGCCGCCGACCAGCACCAGCCTGTGGATACTGGAGCGGTTTCGCTCCTGTTTTCGACCGGTCTCGGCGAGAGGGAGGGGCTGTGGCTGTGGCAGGCTTGGAGCCATGCCGCCCGCACGACCCGCTGCCTCGAAGCGTTCCCGCCCCGCGGGCCCCTCATGGGACCAGGTGGACCTCGCGCCCGTCGTCCTCGTGCGAGGGGGAGAGGAGCTCCTCGGCGAGCGCGCCGTCGACCGACTCCTCGCCCAGGCCCGCGCCAAGGACCCCACCACGGAGATCGTCCGCCTCGACGCCTCCACCTACGAGCCCCATATGCTCGACACCCTCGTCTCGCCCTCCCTCTTCGGCGAGCCCAAGCTCGTCCACGTGCCCAACCTCGAGCAGATGACGGACCCGCTGCTCGCCGACCTGCTCGCCTACGTCGCCGCCCCCGACCCCGACGTCGTCGTCATCCTGCGCCACAACTCCGGCCAGCGCGGAAAGAAGCTCCTCGACGCCATCGCCGCCTCGCCCTACCCCGTCGTCACCTGCGAGCCGATCAAGAAGGACGGGGACAAGGCCGCCCTCGTTAACGCTGACGTGCGCCGCGCCGGCCGGCGCATCGAGCCCGAGGCCATCGGCGCCCTCGTGGACGCCCTGGGCTCCGACCTGCGCGAGCTCACCAGCGCCGTTGCCCAGCTCATGGCGGACACCGAGGGCACCATCACCGTCGCCCACGTCAACACCTACTACGCCGGCCGCATCGAGGCCACCGGCTTCAGCGTCGCCGACGCCGCTATCTCCGGCAACGTCGCCAAAGCCGTCACCCTCCTGCGCCACGCCCTGGCCACCGGCGTCGCCCCCGTCCTCATCGTCTCCGCCCTGGCCACCAAGCTCCGCCAGCTCGCCCGCGTCGCCGCCGCCGGCGGCAGGCCCGGCATGGGCCCCAAGGAGCTCGGGATGTCCCCCTGGCAGGCCAAGCGCGCCCGCGCCGAGCTCTCCGGATGGTCCGACGACGCCCTCGCCGCCGCGATCATCGCTGTCGCCCGCGCCGACGCCGAGACCAAGGGAGCCAGCCGCGACCCCGAGCACGCCGTCGAGCGCGCCGTCCTGGCAATCTGCTCCGCCCGACGCGGCCGCTTGCCCGCCCGCCGCTGAGCCCGCGCCCGGGTCCCGGGGGCCCCGGGACCTCAGCTGGGCCCCGCCCGGGCCCTCAGCCGGGCCCGCGCCCGGGCTCTCAGCGCTTGCGGTACAGCGACTTCGTCGCGTACACGGGCTCGTTGGTCACCTGCACCCCCAGGGAGCGGAAGATCCCCTCATCCACACTGCCCAGGATCGTCGAGGTGTGCACATCGCAGCCGCGCAGCGTGGCGATCTGCTCCATGGCGCGCGCCGCGTTGGGATCCGTGGAGGCGGACACGGCCAGGGCGATGAGCACCTCGTCGGTGTGCAGGCGCGGGTTGCGCGAGCCCAGGTGCGTCGTCTTGAGCGTCTGGATCGGCTCGATCGACTCCGGCGAGAGCAGCAGCACCTCGGAGTCGATGCCCGCCAGGGCCTTGAGCGCGTTGAGCAGCATCGCCGACGAGCAGCCCAGCAGGGGTGAGGTCTTGCCCGTGATGATGCGCCCATCGGGCAGCTCGATCGCGGCGGCGGGCGCGCCCGTGGCCTGGGCCAGCTCGCGCGTGGGCGGCACCACCGGCCGGTCCTCCACAGTCACCCCGACCTTCGCCATCGACAGCGCGATGCGCTCGGACTGGACGGGGTCGATCGCGTCCTGCTTCTCCGTGACCAGGGCCTTGAAGTAGCGGCGGATGATCTCCTGCTTGGAGGCCTCGCGGCAGGCCTCGTCGTCGCTGATGCAGTGGCCGGCCATGTTGACGCCCATATCCGTGGGGGAGGCGTAGGGGCACTGGCCGAGCATCTGCTCGAAGAGGCGCACGAGGACCGGGAAGACCTCGACGTCGCGGTTGTAGTTGACGGTCTGGACCCCGTGCGCGGCCAGGTGGAAGGGATCGATCATGTTGACGTCGTCGAGATCCGCGGTGGCGGCTTCATAGGCGATGTTCACCGGGTGGTCGAGCGGCAGGTTCCAGATGGGGAAGGTCTCGAACTTCGCGTAGCCCGAGGACAGGCCCCGCTGGTGGTCCTGGTAGACCTGGGACAGGCAGGTGGCCATCTTGCCGCTGCCCGGCCCGGGCGCGGTGACGACGACGAGGTCCCGCTCGGTCTCGATGTACTCGTTGCGCCCGTAGCCCTGGTCGGAGATGATCCGCGCGACGTCGCCGGGATAGCCGGGGATGGGGAAGTGGCGGTACACGGTGATGCCGAGCCGCTCGAGCTTGGTCTTGAAGGCATGCGCCTCGCGGTTGTCGTCCGTCCACTGTGTGACGACGACGCTGCCCACGTACAGCCCGTAGTCGCGGAAGGCGTCGATGTGGCGCAGCACCTCGTCCTCGTAGCCGATTCCCAGGTCGGCGCGGACCTTGCGGCGCTGGAAGTCGCGGGCGTTGACGGCCACGATGATCTCGACCTCGTCGATGAGCTCGGCGAGCATGACGATCTTGTTGTCCGGGGTGAAGCCGGGCAGCACGCGGGAGGCGTGCATGTCATCGACGAGCTTGCCCCCGAACTCCAGGTAGAGCTTTCCCCCGAACTGCCTGCGCCGCTCCGCGATGTGCTCGGACTGCATCCTGAGGTACTTGTCCCGGTCGAATCCGATTCGCGTGGGCATATGGGCTCCTGGGGTCGCGGTGGGTGAACCGCCTGCCGGCCGGTTCGGCCGCAGGCCGCGCGTCATCGTAACCCCCGCGAGTATGACGACGGCGTGACACAGGCCCGTCGGCACCGGTGGTGTTGCTGGCGCCGCTGCTACCGCTGCCGCCGGTGGTGCCTCAGGGCGACGTCGCGGCCCACCGCCCGCGCAGAGGAATCGCCCGCCGGCGGAGGGGGAGCGCCTGCGGCTTATAGGACGTTTGCTGTTGGTTCTGGTTTCTGCTGGCGCTGGGGTCGATGGCCCGGTCGGCGGTCTCGTCGGGTGCTTTCAGCACCGGCGGCTGCGCTGAGCACTGCGGGTTGCGCTGAGCACCTTCGGCTGCGGTGAGAACGCAACCCACGGCGTAAGAGGCAACCGCTGGTGCAGGAGGCACCCCGCGGTGCTCTCGAGGGCGCAGGGTCGCCCACGACCGCCCAGCGCTGCTCAAGACGCACCCACGCGAGCCCGCGGCGGGCTCCAGGCGCTGCCCGACGGCGCAGCATCCACGGCAACTCCATGTCGCGCTCCGTCCGGCCCGCCTCTGTACGCGGGTTCGGGGGTCATGCCGGGGGTTCGGGGCACAGGACGGGGTCGTTGCCCCCGTCCAATGGGGGAAGACCCCGGTCAGAGGGGCGAACCCCCGTACGAGCGCGCAAGGCCCCGTCCAGAGGGCCACGACGGGCACGTTCACAACGAGGCGAGTCCCGCGCGCCGGTGTCGCGCGCGACGCTGGCGGGCGCCGCCCCACGGGCGGCACGGGTGGGATCGGCAGGCCCGGGCGGGCCCCGCCGCGCCGACTTCATCACGCCGATTCCGGCGCCATCGCGACGAAAACCCGGCGCCTGGCCAACACGATATGTCCGGGGTCCCCACTGCCCGATCAGTGAGTCAAGACGCGGGTTTTCCTCGCCATTGCAACGAAAACCCTGTGTCCGACCACCACAGAATGTCCGGGGATGAACCCAGGACGAACCGACTCGAACAGCGAGGAAACACCGCGATACCAGGGAAACCCGACCTCAAACCAACACAAAGTGTCCAGTAAGCCGCGCCTGCAGAGCGGCCCGGGGCGCCTCCCTTGATGGGAGGCGCCCCGGACCGTTGATCGTGGGAGGCGGTGGCCTCAGAGGGAGGCGACGCGCTTGGCCAGCTTGGACTTGCGGTTCGCGGCCTGGTTCTTGTGGATGACGCCCTTGGAGACGGCCTTGTCCAGCTTGCGGCAGGCCTTCTTGAGGCCCTCCTCGGCGGCGGCCTTGTCCCCGGCCTCAACCGCCTGGCGCACGCGGCGCACGTAGGTCTTGAGCTCGGACTTGACGGACTGGTTGCGCAGGCGGGCCTTCTCGTTGGTCTTGATGCGCTTGATCTGGGACTTGATGTTCGCCACTGTTCAGTGTTGCTTTCTCGATCGTCAGATGGTCATTGGCCGGAAAGAGGGTTCGCGCCACGGGCGTGAGAAGGTGGTGGAAGCACCCGGCGATGCCCGGTCGCTGGACCCCGAAGCCGGCCAGGCCAGAGGTCCAAGAACGCACTCTAGCAAAGCGGCGTCTCCTGGTGCCCCCTCGGGGCTGGTGGGCGGCGTGAGGTGCGTCGCGCTCCTCCCGGGCCCGCCGCTGCGGCGCCCCTCAGCCCCAGTGCTCGCGCAGCGCCGCGACGACGGCGTCGAAGGTCCCCCGGCTCATCGTGGCCCCCTCGCGGCGGACGGCGGAGGGCTCGACGGCGAGGAGGCGGTCGAGCCGGACCTCGCTGGGGCGGCCCCTCGGGTCCCAGGCGCCCGAGCCGACGTCGAACCAGTAGCGGCCATGACGGGCCTCCTGGGCGGCGTCGCGATCATGGTCCCTGGAGGTCATCTGGGCGATGATGAGGCGGTCCCCGCCGCGGGCCAGGACCAGGACGGGGCGGTCCTTGCCCTGGGAGGCGTCCTCCTCGTAGGGCACCCACGTCCACACGACCTCGCCCGGGTCGGCGTCGCCGTCGGGGTTGGGGGCGTACTCGAAGGAGGGGAGCCCGGCCGAGGCGACGTCGTAGACGCGGATGCTGGCGCTCCCACCGCTGGGGGGCTGTGGGGCTCCCGCGCTCGTCCCCGCCCTGCCGCTCTTGCGCGCGGTGGAGGTGGTGCCGCTCGCGGCGGCGCCGCCCTTGCTGCCGCGAGTGCCGCTGCTGGCGCGGCGCTCGCGCTGCCTCAGGGTGGAGGAGAAGGCATCGGTGGCGGCGCGGCCGACCGCGCGCAGGATCCCATCGAGAAGGCTGGCCATGGGCTCCACCCTACAGCCGTCGGCCACTCGACGATGGGGGCGCCCCCAGCCTCGCGGCTGAGGGCGCCCCCATCGGATCGCGCCGGTGAGGCGCTGATTCCCGCTCCTACTTCTTCGCCTGGGTCACCGTGGTGCACAGGGGGAAGGAGGAGGAGTCGATCGTGGCGTTGCCCTCGACGTCGATCGTGGCATTGAGGCCCTTCGACGGGTCGTTCGGGTCGCAGGTGCCCAGCGCCTTCCACCCGTCCGCGGTGATGGCGGCAGTGTCCACCGCGTAGGTCGCGCGCAGCGTCAGGGGGTACTGGGCGTTGGCGGTCCACAGGCTGGACGTGGGGACATGGATCGACCCGTCCGCCTGGGGCTCCAGGGTGTCGCGCAGCCACCAGATGCCGCTGGGCTCGACGTACTGCAGGGTGAGCCCCGCTGGCGCCTTGGGCTTCAGCGTGAGGTTGGGCAGCTGGCCGTCGGCGTCGGTCGTGTTCGTCAGGGTCACGATGTAGTCGACGGTGACATAGTCGGTCGAGTGCATGGCGTCGGGGGGCTGGACCTCGGAGTTGGAATGGCTGGTCGACGCCGTCGCCTCGCCGCGGGCGTTCGCATCCTCGTAGAGCGTTGAGAAGGTCTTCTCCTGGGAGGTCACGCTCGTCGAGATCGTGTTGCGCCCCACGACCTCCGACAGGTCCACCTCGCAGGTGGCCTCCTTGCCGCCGGGGATCGATGCCGAGCCCCCGGAGACCTCCAGGCTGGTGGCGGTGCCCTCGGCGGTGACGACCTGGCCTCCGAAGGGAGTCAGGTCGCAGCTCATCCTCGTGACGGTGGCCTTGCCCTCCGTGCGCGCCGCCGCGATCGTGAAGCCGGTCAGCGGGCTGGTGGAGTCGTTGTGGATCGTCGCGGTGTAGCGCCCGGTGTACTTGGGGGAGCCCGCGGGAAGGTCCTGCTTGCTCGTGGTCACCGTGGCGTGGGTGGCGCTCGCGGGCTCCTTGGCCGCCGTGGCGGTCGGGTTGTGCGGCGTGGCGTCCTCGGTGCTCGTCAGGGTCGGCTTGAGCGTGTAGTCGCGCGCCTGATCGCCCGGGTTCGTCACCAGCGTCCCGATGCTCAGGTCGAGGTAGGAGCCGGTGGGCCTGCCCGTGAAATCGACCTTGTAGGCGAGGCGCAGGTGGCTGGGCGTGCAGGAGATGCTGTCGACGCTGGCGGAGTAGTCGCCGTACTTGGTGTACCGGTCGTAGATGCGCTGGAGGAGCCCGAGGCCGGAGGAGCCGTACCGGTAGATCGAGCCCTGGGGGTCGTCGTTGGTGTACAGCGCCGCCGCTCCGGCAACGCCCTCCTCGGATGAGCAGTTCCAGGACCACTCGCCTGGCTTCGAGTCGGCCTCGAAGGTCACGGTCACCTCCCTGCCCGGTGCCACGGTGTCAGGGATGCGCACTCCCCAGAAGAGGCAGTGGGCGGCGTCCTCGGCGCCCTGGCAGCCGCTGCCGCCCGGGGCGTAGAAGCCGGTGACGCTGATGTCGTCGTTGCCGCCGCTGGGTATGGGCGTCTCCGCGCTGGCGGGGACGCCCATCAGGGCGGCGAGGGCCATGGGGAGGGCCAGGAGGGCGCCGAGAAGGAGACGCAGCCGGGCGGGCGGATGAGGACGTGATTGGCGCATGGCAGGCCTTCTCTCGCAATGTCTCGAAATGGTTAAGGTCACCCCATCAATATCAATCTAACGTGGCGAGAGTCACTTGTGAAGAGGTTCACGTCAACTAATCAATGAGCTGACCCGCCCATTCGCCCTCGTCATGGGCCCTTCATCGTGCTCGAAGGCGCCCGTCGAGGCCCCGTGGGGGCCTGCCGAGGCCTCGCGGTGGACTCGGCGCCCCAGTCCCGGGCGCAGCGGGATCGCTCCCTCGCGGCGCCGCCCGGGCCACCGCGAGGGAGCCAGCCCGGCTCAGCGCGCCCGTGTCGCCGCCTTCATCGCGGCGACGAATCCGCGCAATTCCGCGCTCATCGCCTCGATGACCTCCTCCCGCGCTGCCCCGCCCAGCCCAGCGGCGGCGATCGCCGGGGCGTGGGACTCCACGATCTGGACCGTCGCCGACCCGGAGATCGCGCCATCGGCGCCCGCCGCGATCGCCTCGGCGACCTGCTCGGGTCGCGAGATGCCGAAGCCGAGCATGACCGGCGCGGCGGCGTCGGCGCGCAGGCGCTCCACCGACTCGGCGAGCCCCACGGTGGAGGAGGCCCACTCGGTGCCGGTCACCCCCACCCGGGAGACGGCGTAGACGTAGCCGCGTGAGGCCGCCGCCACCGCGTCCAGGGTCTCGGCTGCGGCCGACGGCGGGGCGATGTAGACGGCGTCGACACCGGCCTCCTCGGCGGCCCGGCTGAAGGCGGCCGACTCGCGGATCGGGACGTCGGGCAGCAGCACCGAGTCGATGCCGGCCTGCGCGCACTCGGAGTAGAAGCGCTCCAGGCCCATCGCGAAGGGCACGTTGCCGTAGATGAGCATGCCGATGGGCAGCCACGGGTGGCGCCGGCGCACCCGCTGAACCACTTCCAGGCAGTCCTGGAATCCCACACCCGCGGCCAGGGCCCGCACATGCGCCTTCTGGATCGTGGGGCCGTCGGCGACCGGGTCGGTGAAGGGCACGCCCAGCTCCAGGGCGTCGGCCCCACCGGCGATGAGCGCCTCGATGACGGCCTCACTGGTGTCCGGGTCGGGGTCACCCACCATGACGAAGGGGACGAAGGCGCCCTCGCCGCGCTCCTTGAGGGCGGCGAACATCGCAGGATAACGACTCATCTCAGAACTCCTTATCCGGGCCGGCGTCCAGGCTGGTGCCCCTGGCGGCCTTCAGACCCGCGTACTCGGTGCGCTTGCCCATCTGCTCCACCATGCGCGAGGCCCTGGCCACGGCGCCGTCCGTGGAGACGGAGCCGCCCAGCCTCGCCTGGACCTGGTCGAGATCCTTGTCCCCACGGCCCGACAGGCACACCAGCAGGATCGGGGGCTCCTCGCCGTCGGGCACCTGGCGGGCCATGGCCAGGACCTGAGCCAGGGCGTGGGCCGACTCCATGGCCGGGATGATCCCCTCGTGGCGCGACAGCAGCCGGAAGGCCTCGATCGCCTCGTCGTCGCCGATGCCCACGTAGCGGGCCCGGCCGGTGTCCGACAGCCAGGCGTGCTCGGGACCCACACCCGGGTAGTCCAGGCCCGCCGACACCGAGAAGGACTCCTCGACCTGCCCCTCCGAGGTGCGCATGAGATAGCTGCGCGCCCCGTGGAGGATCCCCACCAGCCCCTTGTTGATGGGGGCGCCGTGGCGGGACGTGTCCAGACCCTCACCGGCCGGCTCAACCCCGATGAGCTCGACCCCGGGGTCGTCGATGAACTCCGCGAACATGCCGATCGCGTTGGAGCCACCGCCCACGCAGGCGATGACCGAGTCCGGCAGCCGCCCCGTCAGGCCCAGGACCTGGGCGCGGGCCTCCCGGGAGATGACCCGGTGGTACTCGCGCACGATCGTGGGGAAGGGGTGAGGCCCGGCGGCCGTGCCCAGCAGGTAGTGGGTGTCGGCGAAGGAGGCCGTCCAGTCGCGCAGCGCCTCGTTGACGGCGTCCTTGAGCGTGCCCGCGCCACTGTCCACCGGGACCACCGTGGCGCCCATGAGCTCCATGCGCTCGACATTGGGCGCCTGACGCACGACGTCGGTGGCCCCCATGTAGATGGTGCAGTCCAGACCCAGCAGGGCGCAGACCATGGCCGTGGCCGTCCCGTGCTGGCCGGCGCCGGTTTCCGCGATGATGCGCCTCTTGCCCATCCGCTTGGCCAGGAGGGCCTGCCCCAGAACCTGATTGCCCTTGTGCGCCCCGCCGTGGACGAGGTCCTCGCGCTTGAGCAGGATCCTCGCGTTGCCCTCCAGCGGGAGGTTGCGCAGCTCGGTGACCGCTGTGGGGCGCCCCAGGTAGCGGCGCATGAGCTCATCGAGCTCGGCGGCGAAGCCCGGGTCGGCGCTCGCGGCGATGAAGGCGTCCTCCAGCTGGTCGAGCGCCGGGATGAGCAGTTCGGGCACGAACTGGCCCCCGTAGCCGCCGAAATAGGGATCGAGGCGCGGGTGCTTCCAACGGCCGTCCGGGTGCGGCGGCGTCGCGGCGGCCTCGGCCAGGCGCTCGCGGCGCAGCGCCGGCGAGACTGGCGAGGCCTCGGGCACCGGGGAGGCGTCACCGGAGGAGGCACCCGGCACCGGCACGGCCTCGGCGAGCGCCCGGGCCGCGGAAGCGGCGTCAGTCGAGCCCGACAGGCTCGAGCCCACGAGGAGCGCGTCGACGATCCCGGCCAGGCGCCGGACATCGCCGGGCCCATGGACCCCGGACTCGCCGACGAGGACCGCCCCGGCCGGGGCCAGGGGCGCCATCTCCTCGGTGCGCGCCAGGTCCGTGGCCAGCGTGCGCAGATCGCGGTTGTTGATGCCGATGACCCGCGCGCCCAGGCCGGCCGCCCGGCTCATCTCCTCGGGGGTGGAGACCTCGGTGAGCACGCCCATCCCCAGCGAGGCCGCCAGCCCCGCCAGCTCCCGGTAGACGTCGTCGGGCACCACCGAGAGCATGAGGAGGATCGCGTCCGCCCCCAGGTGGCGGGCAGCGAGCACCTGCACGGCATCGACGATGAAGTCCTTGCACAGGACGGGCTGGTCCACCGCCGCGCGCACCCTCGCCAGGTCCTCGTAGTCGCCGTTGAAGCGGTCGGGCTCGGTGAGCACGGAGATCGCCGCCGCGTGGGGCGCGTAGGCCGAGGCCAGCGCGGCGGGGTCGTAGTCGGCGCGGATCGAGCCGAGCGACGGCGAGGCCGCCTTGCACTCCATGATGATCGCCGGGCGCGGGCTCGCGGACGGGCCCGTGCGGCGCCGCAGGGCCTCCTCGAAGGAGCGCTCGGAGCGCGGCAGGGCCGCGGCCTGGAGGTGCCCGAAGCGCTCGCGCAGCTCGGGCAGGCGCTCGCGCCGTGCGGCCACGATCGCGTCGAGCACGGTGCCGGTGGCCATGAGGCGCTCCTCGATCGGCGCGCGCTCGGGGCGCGGCGCCGCGCCCGGCGTGGTTGGTCCGGAGATCGGAAG